>WBZQ01001324.1_pt1 | contig 17409 bp, 17 predicted proteins | sample 5204251 | NCBI WGS metagenome assembly WBZQ01 (sample SAMN12412402, study PRJNA552823) | activated sludge metagenome | isolation source: activated sludge from nitrification reactor of wastewater treatment plant... | place: USA: Virginia | collected 2017-09 | reverse complement strand
CCCTCTTGCCTGCGCAGGTCTCGGCGCAGAGCGCCTATGAGGCGAACCTGCCTCCCGAGATCAACACCTCACCCGCGCTGTGCGACTACGTGCCCTGCAAGGAGGTCCTGCCCGGCGCGACCAGCTTCTCGGAGCGCAAGGGTCAGCCGCCCTACGTCGAGGGCTACGCCGAGGAAAACGGCCAACGCAAGCTGGTGGGCTACGTGGTGCTATCGACCGACGTCACCGACACCCCGGCCTACTCCGGCAAGCCCGTGATCACGCTGATCGGGCTTACCCCGCAAGGCAACTTCGCCGGCATCAAGATCCTCAAGCACTCCGAACCGATCCTGCTGCTCGGCATCCCCGAATCCGCGCTGGTCAAGTTCAACAACCAATACCTGGGCAAGTTCGTTGGCGCCAACATCGAGATCGGCCGCTCGCGCCCCGAGGAAGAGATCATCGGCCTCGATGCCATCTCCGGCGCCACCGTCACGGTCATCGCGCAGAACCAGGTGATGATGATGTCGGGCGCTGCAGTCGGGCGCCAGGTCGGCATCCTTGAAAAGACCGTCCGCCCTCAGGCCAGGTTCGTCGACAGCGGCCGCAAGCTCGACTGGGCGACACTGGTCAAGGAAGGCGTGGTGCAACGCCTGACCGTGATGCCCGAGCAGGTCGGCCTCGAGCGTGGCAAGGACCCGTTCATCGACCTCTGGTACGGCTATCTGAACCATCCCGAGGTCGGCCGCGCGATCATGGGAGAAACCGGCTGGCGCGACCTGATGGCACGCATCAAGGAGGGCGAACACGCGCTTTTCGTCATCCGCACCGCAGGCAGGGAGTCGTTCAAGGGCTCGGGCTTCGTGCGCGGGGGCATCTACGACCGTGTCCAGCTTCGCCAGGGGCAGGACGTGTTCACCTTCCGCGACCTCGACTACTACAACCTCTATGGGATTTCCGCACCAGGCGCGCCGTCCTTCACCGAGTCGGCGATCTTCATCGTGCGCTCATCCTCGTTCTCCGGCGCCTTCCCATGGAAGTTCATCTTCCTCGGCAACCGCATCGACCGCGAGACCGGTGCGCGCACCTTCATCAACTTCGACAGGGAATACTGGCTGCCCGACGCCTATATCGAGGGTGGCCGGCCCGAGGTCAAGAAGCCCGATGCGCCCTGGGTCCGCGTGTGGAAGACGCGCGCGCTCGAGATCGTCCTGTTCTCGGCCTTGCTCGTCGCCGTGGCGGTGGTCTATGCCAAGCGCGATGAACTGACCCGCCGCTCGACGCGCAAGAACAAGTGGCCGGTCAACGCCTTCAAGTACAGCGCGTGGATCATCAGCATCGGTTTTGTCGGCTTCGGCCTGCTCGCCCAGCCCTCGATCACGCAGGTGCTGACCTGGTTCCACTCGCTGCTGTTCAAGTGGGAATGGGAGCTGTTCCTCACCGATCCGTTCATCTTCCTGTTCTGGATCTTCATCATCGTCACCGTGTTCGTTTGGGGCCGCGGCCTGTTCTGCGGCTGGCTGTGCCCGTTCGGCTCGCTGTCGGAACTGCTGTACAAGGTGGGTGGCGCGATCGGCCTCAAGCGCTTCCAGTTCGCGCTGCCGATGAAGTGGCACAACCGCCTGAAGTGGGTGAAGTATGCGGTGTTCTTCGGCCTGCTGGCGGTGTCGATGTTCTCGATGGGCCTGGCCGAGAAGCTCGCCGAGGTCGAACCCTTCAAGACCACCTTCCTGGTCGGCCTGTTCAACCGCAGCTGGCCCTACACGCTGTTCGCCGCCGGCCTGCTCGGCCTGTCGATCTTCATGGAGCGGCCGTTCTGCAAGTACCTGTGCCCGCTCGGCGCCTCGCTGGCCATGCCCTCGACCTTCCGCTGGTTCGGCCTGCGCCGCAAGCAGGAATGCGACAGCTGCAAGGCCTGCGCGGTCGGCTGCGGCTCGCTGGCGATCGACGAGAAAGGTCGCATCGACCATCGCGAATGCATGCTCTGCCTGGACTGCATGGTCCTCTACACCGACGACCACGCCTGCCCGCCGCTGGCACAGGAACGCAAGCGCCGCACCAAGGACGGCCTGCCGCTGACCCCGATCGGCAAGGACGGTTACTACATCCCGATCAAGCCGGTGGCGCCCGCAGCGCCGCGGGCCTGATCAAGACACTGCATTCGAGGAGGATTCGATCATGGTCGATCCGCGCATTCTGACCGAGCAGGTGGAGCCGCCCTATGCCAGCCGCGGCTCCGCCAGCCGCCTGCCTGCCGAGATCTGGGATCACCTGTGGCCGTGGAGCCGCAACGGCTTCCAGCGCCAGCGCGTCGTCCAGGCCGCCGGCCTGGCGCTCGCCGCGGCCGCGAGCGTGGCCTGGATCCTGGCAGCGATGGGCAACATGACGCCCGGTGCCATCATCGGCTGGTGGTTCGGCTGGAGCGTGTTCGAGGTGGCGGTGCGCCTGGGTTCCAAGCCCTACGTGAAGGACGGTCCGTGGTGGGGCAGCCGCTACCGCCGCGCCAGCATCATGGACATGATCTGCTACGTGGGCTTCAAGAACCTGCTGATCGGCGCCGCCCTGTTCATCGTGCTGAAGAGCATGGGCCTGGTGCAGGTCTGACATCCGGGGCCCGCCCGGGTTACATTGCGCGCCGCCCCCGGGGCGGCGCGCCGTTTTCCGCGGGCCCGCCGCCGCCGGGCACTTCACCTAGATCAAGTCTCGCTGCGACATTGCGTCGCATACTCTGCCCCACTGTCAAACGCCCCCCCGCAATGCGCTCCCTCCACCGTCTTCCTCGCCTCCTGGCTGCCGCAGCCCTGCTCGCCGCACTGGCCACGCCGGCTGCAGCCACGCCGTGGCGGGTAACGCCGGGCGAGTCCATCCAGGCAGCGATCGACCGCGCAGCGCCGGGCGACGTGATCGAAATCGAGCGCGGACGCTACGCCGGCCAGTTGCTGGTCGACAAGCCGCTGACCCTGCGCGGCATCGAGCGCCCCACGATCGACGGCGAGCTGAAGGAAAACACCATCAGCATAAAGGCGGAGGGCGTCACCATCGAGGGGCTCATCGTCGCCAACTCGGGCGGCGACACCCTCTACCAGCACGCCGGCGTCTATATCTACCCCGGCTCGCACAAGGCGGTCGTACGCAATTGCGACTTCTCCTACACCCTGTTCGGACTGTGGATCGAGAAGGCCAACGACGTCCTGATCGAGAACAACCTCATCACCGGCAAGCGCGACTTCGACTCGCCCAAGCGCGGCAACGGCATCCAGCTCTACAACACCCAGCGCGCGCGCATCATCGGCAACAACATCAGCTTCGTGCGCGACGCGATCTACGTGGACGTCTCCCACGACGCGCTCTTCCGCGGCAACAAGCTGCATCACAGCCGCTACGGCACGCACTACATGACCTCCTACCGCAACGTCTGGGAGGACAACGAGACCTGGTACAACCGCGGCGGTCTCGCGCTGATGGAAGTGCGCGACCAGGTGGTGCGCAACAACCGCGCCTGGGGCAACTCGGACCACGGCATCATGCTGCGCTCGATCCAGGACGCCGTGATCGAGAACAACGTGGTCGCCGGCAACCAGCGCGGCTTCTTCATCTACGATGCCGAGTACAACGAGCTGCGCGGCAACCAGATCATCGACAACGTGGTCGGGATCCACCTGTGGGCGGGGTCCAAGAACAACAAGGTGGAGCGCAACGACTTCATCGGCAACCGCGAGCAGATCCGCTACGTGGCCGCGCACGACATGATCTGGGGCGAGAAGGAAGGCAACCACTGGAGCAACTACCTCGGCTGGGACCGCAACGGCGACGGCCTGGGCGACGTGCGGTACGAGGCCAACGACCTGGTCGACCGCCTGACCTGGCGTCACCCGATGATGAAGCTGCTGCTCGGCAGCCCAGCCATCCAGACCTTGCGCATGGTGGCCCAGCAGTTTCCCCTGCTGCGTGCGCCCAGCATCGTGGACCCCAGGCCGCGCATGGAACCGAACAAACCTGACTGGAGCCAATGGCGTGGCAGACATTTCCCCCGCTCAGAATGATCCCGGCGCACCGGTGATCGTCGCCCGCGGCGTTCGCAAGCACTACGGCCCCATCCACGCGGTGGATGGCGTGGACCTGGAGGTCCGCAGCGGCGAGCTGTTCGGCCTCATCGGCCACAACGGCGCGGGCAAGAGCACCATGTTCAAGATGATGCTGGGACTGATCCCGCTCACCGCCGGCGAGATCCGCATCGACGGCGCGCCGGTGCCGGGCAGCGACTTCCGCACGGTGCGACGCAAGGTCGGCTACCTGCCCGAGAACGTCGTGCTCTACGACAACCTCACCGGCACCGAAACGCTCGACTTCTTCGCCCGTCTCAAGGGCGTCTCGACGGCGAACAACGCCGCAGTGCTCGAGCGTGTCGGCCTGATGCACGCGGCAAAGCGTCGCGTGCGCGAATACTCCAAGGGCATGCGCCAGCGCCTCGGCTTCGCCCAGGCCCTCCTCGGCAAGCCGCGCATCCTGTTCCTCGACGAGCCGACGACCGGTCTGGACCCGGAGGCGATCCGCGGCTTCTACGCCATCCTGCGGCAATTGAAGAGCGAGGGAGTCACCATGGTGATCACCTCGCACATCCTCGCCGAGATCCAGGAACGCGTGGACCGCCTTGCGATCATGGCCGCGGGCAAGGTGCAGGCCACCGGCACGGTGCAGGCCCTGCGCGAGCAGATGGATCTGCCGCTGTGGTTCGACGTGCGCGTCGCGCCCGAGGATTTCGAGGCGGTGCGCAACGCCCTCGGCGGCCTGCCGGTAGGCGCCATCGAAGCCCGCGACGGCCATGTCGCGGTGCAGTGCGCGCGTGATGCCAAGATGGCGGTGATCGCCGCCTTGGCCACCCTGAATGGCAAGGTCCGCGACCTCACGGTGCGCGAGCCTTCGCTCGAAGACGTGTTCTTCGGCTTTTCGGACTGAGAGGCGGACCATGGAGTTTTCACAGATCGCCACCATCGCCGGCAAGGAGTTCTGGGACCGCATCCGCAACCGCTGGGTCCTGGCCGTGGCGCTGGTGTTCACCGTGTTCGCGCTGTCGATCGCCTACTTCGGCTCGGCGCAACAGGGCGCCGTGGGCTTCCGTTCGATCGAGGTCACCATCGCCAGCCTGGTCAGCCTGGTCATCTACCTGATTCCCCTGATCGCGCTGGTGCTCGGCTTCGACGCCATCGTCGGCGAGCGCGAACGCGGCTCGCTCGACCTGCTGCTGTCGATGCCGATCACCCGCCTCGAACTCCTGCTCGGCAAATACCTCGGCCTCGCGGGCGCGCTCACCTTTTCCACCGTCGCCGGCTTCGGCCTCGTCGGCGTGGTGCTGTCGGCGCAGCTCGACCTCGGCTCGCTGTTCCATTACTTCGGCTTCATGCTCAGCTCGGTTCTGCTCGGCTGCGCCTTCCTGAGCATCGCGGTGATGCTTTCGGTATTCGCCGCCGACCGTACCCGCGCCTCCGGCCTGGCGATCGCCACCTGGTTCTTCTTCGTGCTGATCTTCGACCTCCTGGTGCTCGGCGTGCTGGTCGTCACCGCCGGCCGGTGGGGCGGCGAAGCACTGCCCTACGCCTTGCTGTTCAACCCGGCCGACGTCTTCCGCATCCTGAACATCTTCTCGATGGAGGACGTCCGCACGCTCTACGGCCTGTCGACCGTCTTCCCGCCCGCGCTGGCGCGGCCCTGGCTGCTCGGGCTGGTCATGGCGGCATGGATCGCGGGTCCGCTGGCGATCGCGACGTGGCGCTTCCGCCGCTGAACACTCCTTCCAAACGAACCGTATCGAGTGATTTCCCCATGTGCACACATCACGCCTGCCCGAGCCGTCGCCGCTTCCTGATCGCCGGTGTTGCCGCCGGGCTGCTCGCGGCCTGCGGCAGCGGCAAGCAGGGAGCCGGCAGCGGCACCGTGACGCCGCTCGAGATCGACCGCGCCACCAGTTGCGCGCTCGACGGCATGCTGCTGGCCGACTACCCCGGCTCCAAGGTCCAGATGCACTACGCCGGCGTGGAGCGCCCCGACTGGTTCTGCGACACCATCGAGATGTTCAACGTATACCTGAACCCGGAGCAGGCCCGCCTGGTCACCGCGATCTTCGTGCAGGACATGGCCAAGGCCTCGTGGAACGCCCCCCAGGGGCACTGGATCGATGCGAAGAAGGCCTGGTACGTGTTCGGCTCCCGGCGCATGGGTGCGATGGGCCCCACCGCGGCCTCGTTCGCCAACGAAGCCGACGCCAAGGCCTTCGCCACGGAGAACGGCGGCAAGGTGCTGCGCTTCGACGAGGTCACGCCCGACATGGCGATCCTCGACGGCGGCGCCCTCCACGATCAGTCCATGTAAGCAGGACAGGCACCACGATGAATCCGATCTTCGACGCCATCCCCCCCGAGCAGGCCCTCGAGCTCGAGCAGATCGCCCGGCTCATCTACGAGGCGCGCGAAAACCGCCGCAAGGTCCTCGCCGCCATCGGCGCGAACGACGAAGCCGAGTTGCTCGCCCGCATCGCCGCCGGCGCGGTCGACGAACATCCCGGCTACGAACACTACCTCGCCGCGCGCATCCTGGCCGATACCCACGAGGCCGCACGCCAGGTCGTGGGCGAGCGCCTGCGGGAGATCAACCGCTGATGAGCCTGCACACCGAACTGCTCGACTACGTCGAGCGCGCACACGAAGGTGCACTGCTTGCCCCCGCACGGTTGTCGCAGGATGCATTGAACCTGGTGCTCAGGAATGGAGTGGTCCTCACCGTGCGCTACGCCGCACCCGATGCCTACTCGCTGCGCTGGCGCACGAGCGCGGACATCGACGGAGTCGAACTGGGCATCGACACCGCGCCCGTTCATCCGCAACTCGAGACCACACCCAACCATCTGCATCGGGCCGACGGCAGCGTCGCGGCCGATCCGCTCACCGATCCGCGGCGCAGTCCGCAGGAAAACCTCGCGCGGGTGATCGACGTCCTCGGTCGCGATCCGCAACTCGCGGATTTCGGCACGTGAGCATCGTACGCGGTCGCCGCCGGCTCCTGCTCGCCGGCGCCGCCGTCTCGCTCGCCGCGGGCAGCGCGCTGCTGTGGGACTACACGACGCGCGCCGGCCGCAGCTTCGAGCCGCCCGCGGAAGACATCTGCGTCGTCACCCCGACGCGGGCGGCGCAGGCCCATCCGTACGACCCTGCGAGCGGCCTGGGCAAATACGACGCCAGGCCCATCCCCGCGGACGCACGCTGCCCCGTATGCGGCATGTATCCGGCACGCTTCCCGCGCTGGGCGGCGCAGATCGTCTTCGAGGACGGCGCGGCGCACTTCTTCGACTCGCCGGTCGACCTGTTCATGTTCCTGGACAAACCGGCAAGCTTCGGCAGCACGCGCACCGCCGCCGAGGCCGCGGCGATGTACGTCGCCGACTTCCGCAACGGCACCTGGCTTCCCGCCCGCCAGGCCGTCTTCGTGCGCGACTCGCGCGCGCGCGGGCCGATGCGCGGCCCCGATCTGCCGGCCTTCGCCGACACCGCCGCAGCGCAGGCCTTCATCGCCGAGCAAGGCGGCCGCGCACTGACCTTCGAGCAGGTGGACGCCAGCGTCGTCACCGGCCTGCGCGACGCCAACCACGCCCATCACATGCACTGAGCGCACCGGCGCGCGATGGAAAGCGGGGCCCGCAGGCCCCGCGAAAAACACATCGTCGTCCGCCGCAGCGGACTGCCGCAGTCCGGCTTACTTCAACTTGCCAACCATGAAGTCGACCGCAGCCTTGACTTCATCGTCGGTCAAGGAAGCGCCGCCACCGCGCGGGGGCATCATGCCCTTCGAGCCGGTGAAGCCCTCGATCGCGTGCTTGTAGAGCGTGTCCTTGCCCTGTGCGACGCGCGGCTCCCAGTCGGCCTTGTTGCCCGGGATCGGAGCCCCGGCAACACCGGATGCGTGGCAAAGCGCACAAACCTTCTTGTAGGTGCCCTCGCCCGCGGCACCGGCCGGAGCGGCGGCGGGCGCGGCCGCAACAGGGGCGGCAGCGGGAGCTGCGGCCGGCGCAGCGGGGGCCGCAGCCGCTGCCGGAGCCGCGGGGGCCTTGGCCGGCGCCGCGGGAGTGCCGCTACCGGAGTTGCCACAGGCAGCCAGCAGAACGGACGCCGCAGCGGCGATCAGGAAGGGAAACTTGGTCATGCGTATTCTCCGATTTGTCGTGGTCCGTCGCAGAGCGTCTCCGCGAATGCATTGCACACTAGCGGCAAACCCTCACAAGTTGATTGATAGCGGTCAATTCACCCCGAACACGGTCCACCGGGTGAACTGCCGCAGCATAGTAAACTATTCGTCCCAACATGCCCGCCCGAGGACCCCGCCATGGCCGGCCGCAAGAAGAACCTGCCGCTCGTCTATTCCTGCTCGGGCTGCTCCAGCGCAGCGCAGATGGCCAACCACGTGGCGCTGCGCCTGGATCGCGAGGGCGAGGCCGAGATGTCCTGCATCGCCGGGGTCGGCGGCAACGTCCCCCATCTGGTGAACATCGCCCGCTCCGGGCGACCGATCCTCGCGCTCGACGGCTGCGCGCTCGAATGCACGCGCAGCAGCCTGGCCGAGCGCGGCGTCCGACCCGCCGCCCACCTGCTGCTCAACGAGCAGGGGGTCAAGAAGCGCTACGCCACGGATTTCGATCGCGAAGAGGCCGAGCGCGTTTTCGAGCAGGCCCGCGCAGCGGTGCGCGGCCTGCGTGCGACGCCCGCCACCGCGATGACGGGCGGGACGACGGACTGAAGCCCTCAGGCGCGCAGGCGCCGCGCCGTGTCCACCAACGCCTCCGCAAGCCCCTCCAGCATGCCCTGCCGGGCGGCATCGAGCAGGCGTCCGTCGGCGCCGACCGCCTCGCCGGCCTGGCCCACCGCGACCTGCTGCGGAATGACCTGCATGCCGAGGTAGCCGAGCACGTCGCGCACGTGGAACAGCACCCGCATGCCACCGAGCGCGCCCGGCGAGGTTCCCACCACCGCCGCCGCCCGCCCGGCATACACCTTGCCGCCGGAGCGCTCGGCGTCGGCCGGGTTGGGCCGCGAGCACCAGTCGAGGGTGTTCTTGAGCAAGGGCGTGAGCGAGCCGTTGTACTCGGGATTGACCAGCAGCAGGCCGTCGCTCGCATGCAGCACCCGCTGCAGGCGCACGATGCCCTCGGGCAGGCCGGAGGCGGCTTCGAGGTCGCCGTCGTAGAGCGGCGCGGGGTAATCGTCCAGATCGACGAGCTCGACCTCGGCCCCCGCCTCCCGCACGGCCTGCGCGCACGCCTGCGCCACGCGACGCGACAAGGCCTCGCGCCGGCGGCTGCCGGGCATCACCACGATTCGGGGCAGCTTCATCGGCGCTTCTCCTTCACAACGAGATGCCGGCATTATCCACCGGATCGCGGCCACATGCCGCCCCCACCCCCAGCCGCATCGACGGACACCGGCCCTCTTGAATCCCGCCGCTTCGCCTCGACATCCGGAGAATCCGAAATGCCCGGGAGCCCCGCCATGTCCGACGCCCTGCACCTCGTCTGCCCTCACTGCGACGCCGTCAACCGTATCCCCGCCACCCGCCTCGCCGAAGCACCGAACTGCGGCAGGTGCGGCAAGCCGCTGTTCACCGCCCACCCGGTGGAGCTCGACGCGGCGAACTTCGACCGCCATGTCGGCCGCAGCGACGTCCCGGTGCTGGTGGACTTCTGGGCGCCGTGGTGCGGCCCCTGTCGCACGATGGCGCCCGCCTTCGCGCAGGCCGCGGGCATGCTCGAACCGCAGCTACGCCTCGCCAAGCTCGACACCGAAGCCCACCAGGCCTTGGCGGCACGCTTCGGCATCCGCAGCATCCCCACCCTGGCGCTGTTTCGCGGCGGCCGCGAGATCGCCCGCCAGGCCGGCGCGATGAGCGCGGCCGACATCGTGCGCTGGGTGCGCGGCCAGCTCGGCTGAAAGCGGGCTCAGCCCGCCCCGATCGTGCGCTTGGCGCGGAATTCGTCCACCGCGACATAGGTCAGGCGCGCCTCGGTCACCTTCACCACCACCGGGTTCTCCGGGTGGCGCTGGGCGTAGACCTCGACGTCCACGGTGATCGAGGTGCGCCCCACGCGCACCACCTCGGCGTGGAAGCTGACGATGTCGCCGGTCGACACCGGCTGCTTGAAGACGAAGGAGTCCACCGCCACGGTGGCGACCTTGGAGCGCGCGACGCGGATCGCCGGCACCGCCCCGGCGATGTCCACCATCGACATGATCCAGCCGCCGAACACGTCGCCCGAAGGGTTGAGGTCGGCCGGCATCGGCACGACCCGGAGCACGAGCTCCTTGTCCGCGGGCGGGCGCTCGCCCCCCGGAGGCAGGGTGGACTCCGGGCCCACGACGCGCTTGCAGCCCTCGCGATCGACCGCGACGTAGGTCATGCGCGCCTCGGTCACCTTGACCACCACCGGATCCGCCGGATGGCGCTCGGCAAACACGTGCACGTCGACCGTGATCGAGGACTTGCCCACCGCGACCACGTCGGCGTGGAAGCTGACGATGTCGCCGACCGAGATCGGCTGCCTGAAGACGAAGGAATTCACCGCCATCGTGACCACGTGCGAGCGAGCGCGGCGGATCGCGGGCAGGGCGCCGGCGATGTCGACCATCGCCATGACCCAACCGCCGAACACGTCGCCGGCGGAGTTGAGGTCGGCCGGCATCGGCATCAGGCGCAACGCCGGCTCGGTGGCGGGCGGCGTCGTCGGGTGGGAGGGGCTGGAGGCTGCGCTCATGGGTTGCTCCACGGATCGAGGGGAAAAGGGCGCCCCGTGCCGGACAGGCGGGGCGCGGAATCAGCGGCCGGATTTCAGTGCGCGAGGCGCTCGAAGAGCTTGACCAGGGTGTTGGTGTAGCGCAACAGGCGCTCCCCCTCGTCGAGCACCGCGCGCACCCGGCCGATGCGATGAGGCTGGCGGATCGCGGGGTCGAGCGCGGCGATGAAGCGCGCCCACAGGGCGGCCGTGGCGTCGATCTGCGCCACCAGCTCGGGCAGCTCGCCGGCATTCTCGCGCAAGCGCTGCAGGTTGTGCTCGAAGGCCCGACACGAAGCGGCGATCTGCGCCTGCGGGTCGGGGCAGCCCTCGAAGCCCTCGAAGAGGAAGAACTTCGCCACCCGCTGCGACAACATGCGGTTGCGTCCGGCGACGTTGACCATGTACAGGCTGCCGGAGGCGGCGAAGCCGCCGGCCACGGCGTTGAGAAAATCCGCCGCGGTGATGAAGTCCTCGCTCAGCTGCAGCACCCGCGCCGCGCCCGCCGGCGGGCGCTCGGCCGCACCCAGCGCATCGCGAAAATCCGCCCACACCCGGCCCACGTCCTCCAGCGCCTCGCCGAGCTCGGGGGCGAGGCTGGCGGCCTGCAGGACCGCGAGGCTGCGCTCGAACTCGGCGATGTCCTGGCGCAGGCGCAGCTGCATCTCGACCGGCGCCACGCCATGCCCGATCAGCACCCAGTCGATCGCCAGACGCTGCACCTGCAGGCGCAGGCGGCCGCACAGGTTGATCAGCTCACCGACCGACATCGTCTCGTCGCGGCGCGCACCCTTGTTGCGGCGCGAGAAGCTCAGGCGCTGCGGCTGCTCGCCCGCACCGGTGTCCAGGGTGGCGGCGTTCTGGATGTGGATCAGGCGCTTGTCGACCACGATCACGCCCTTGTCGGCAAGCTCGCGCAGGCTGCGCGAGAAGGCCTCGGGGGTGATGCCGATGCGCGCGGCGAGCACCTTCTTGGTCGAGGCCAGCTCCACCGTGGTCTCGCCGGCGAGCGCCAGGCTGCCGCCGGCGAGCTCGACCAGATAATCGAGGATGCGCTGCGCGCTGGTGCGGCTGGCATGGCGCCCGGCGACGTCGAACTCGACCTCGCACAGCCGCGCCGCCACCGCCTGCAGCATGCGCCGGGTCAGCACCAGGCTGCGCTCGGCCACCGCGCGCAGCACGCCGGCGTCGAGCGCGATCAGCGCGCAGGCGCTTGCCGTCTCGCAGCCCGATTCATGACGGCTGGCACCGAAGAACTCGCCGCAGCCGAGCAGCTGAGGGGTGTGCACCAGCTCGACCACCTTGCGCGCGTCGCCGTCGAGCTCGCGAAAGCGCACCACCGTCCCGCTGCACAACACGTATGCCTCGTCGAAGGGCTCGCCGCAGCCATGCACCAGGGTGCGCGCCGGCAGCTCGAGCAGGCGCGCCGCGGCGGCGAGCTCGGCCAGCTGCACGGCGGGCAGGCCGGCGAACAGCGGCACCGCGGTGAGGCGGTCACGCAGCGCCCGGCGCTCTGCGGCAGTCGATGGCGTCATGCCGCGCCGCCCTCTCCCTCGCAGTCCTCCCCGAGCGCGTCGAGCCGGGCGAGCCAGGGCGCGCGTTCGGCGGCGGACACAAAGCTCGCCTCCAGGCTGTTGCGCGCGATGCGACGCAGCTCGGCACGGCCGAGGCCGAGCGCGCGCGCGGTGTCGAGGTAGTTCTTCGCCACATAGCCGCCGAAGTAGGCCGGGTCGTCGGAGTTGATCGTCACCTTCAGCCCGGCGGCGAGCAGCTGCCCGAGGTTGTGCCGGGTGAGGTCGGGGAACACGCACAGCTTGACGTTGGAGAGCGGGCACACGGTGAGCGGCACCTGCTCGCGCGCGAGACGCGCGACCAGCGCCGGATCCTCGGTGCAGCGCACGCCGTGGTCGATGCGCTCGGCCTTCAGCAGGTCGAGCGCATCGGCGATGTAGGCCGGCGGCCCCTCCTCGCCGGCATGGGCGACCACATGCAGGCCGAGCTCGCGGCAGCGCGCGAACAGGCGGGCGAACTTGGCCGGCGGATGCCCGCGCTCGGACGAGTCGAGGCCGACGCCGTCGATGCGCGACAGGTGCGGCAGAGCCTGCTGCAGCGTGGCGAAGCCCTCCTCCTCGCTGAGATGGCGCAGGAAGCACAGGATCAGGCGCGAGCCGATGCCCCAGCGCGAGCGCGCCTCGACGCAGGCGCGCTCGAGGCCGTCGAGCACGGTCTCGAGCGCCACCCCGCGCGCGGTATGCGTCTGCGGGTCGAAGAAGAGCTCGGCATGGACCACGCCGTCGGCGTGTGCGCGCTCGAAGTAGGCGAACGCGAGCTCGAAGAAGTCCTGCTCGCGGACCAGCACCGCCGCGCCGGCGTAGTAGAGGTCGAGAAAGCTCTGCAGATCGGTGAAGGCGTAGGCGGCGCGCACCGCCTCGACGCTCGCCCAGGGCAGCGCCACGCCGTTGCGGCGCGCGAGCGCGAACATCATTTCGGGCTCGAGCGTGCCCTCGATATGCAGGTGCAGCTCGGCCTTGGGCAAGGCGCGGACGTAGGCTTCGAGCTCCATGGCGGGTCTCCTGGGCGGGACTTCAATGCTAGCGCCAATCGGGCCGCTGTTCCCGCGCCACATTCACCCGAACGCAAGAATGCGGGAACGGCACCGGCCGTTCCCGCATCGATCCGGTGCGCCGACGGTTGCCCATGGCCCGGAATCGCCTCAATCCACCTCGAGCTTGCCGGTCTCGCCCACGAAGGCGAGGTTCTTCTCCTCTTCCGGCGCATGCACCGCGCTGCGCCCGACCATGGAGATCGCCAGGCCGGCGACCGCACCCGGGATGGCGAAGGCGAGGAAGTTCATCTCCAGCGGCAGCGAGATCAGCGCACCGCCCAGCATCGGCCCGGAAATCGCCCCCAGGCGCCCCACGCCCGAGGCCCAGCCGATGCCGGTGGAGCGGATCGCCAGCGGATAGTACTGCGCGACGTAGGCGTAGAGCAGGATCTGCGAGCCGATCGTGGTCGCACCGGCGATCGCCACCAGCAGGTAGAGGACGATCATGTCGTTCTTGATCGCGAGCGCGCTGATCGACAGCGCCGCGATCACGAACATGATGGTCAGCACCCGGCGCAGGTGGAAGCGGTCCGCCAGCCAGCCGCCGCCGATCGCGCCGAAGATCGCACCGAAGTTGAGCACCAGCAGGAAGCTCAGGCTGGAGCCGAGCTCGTAGCCGGCCTTGTTCATCAGCTTCGGCAGCCAGGAGCCGAGCGCATACACCATCAGCAGGCAGCTGAAGAAGGCGACCCAGAACATCAGCGTGCTGACCAGGCGACCGTTCTGGAACAGCGCGACCAGGGCGACGCTCCTGCCCTGGCCGGTGACCAGGTGGAAGTTGTCGCCGGCCGCGGGCGAGTAGGACGGCTCGACGCGGGCGAGCAGGCGGCCAGCCTCTTCCTTGCGACCTTCCTTGAGCAGGAAGCCGACGGCCTCGGGGAGGAAGATCCAGATCAGCGGCAGCAGCAGCAGCGGGATGCCGGCGACGAAGAACACCGACTGCCAGCCGTGGCTGGGCATCAGGTACATGCCGAGGAAGGCCGAGGTCATGCCGCCGACCGAGTAGCCGCTGAACATCACCGCGACCATGGTGCTGCGGATCTTCCTGGGCATGTACTCGGTCATCAGCGCGACCACGTTGGGCATCACGCCGCCGATGCCGAGGCCGGCGATGAAGCGCATCGCGGCGAACTGGGTGGGGGTCTCGGCGAAGCCATTGAGGAAGGTCACGCCGCTGAAGATGATCACCGTGATCATGATCACCTTCTTGCGGCCGATACGGTCGGACAGCGGCCCGAAGATCAGCGCGCCGAACATCATGCCGAACAGCGCGGCGCTGCCGAGCGAGCCCGCCTGCAGCGGCGTGAGGTCCCACTCCTTCATCAGCACCGGCAGCACGACCCCGTAGATCACCAGGTCGTAGCCGTCGAAGATGATGACGAGCGCACACCAGAACAGCACGTTCAGGTGAAATTTGCTGAACTTCGCCTCGTCGATTGTTTGATGCACATCTACTTTTCTCACGATGGATTCCTGGCGCTTGCGTTGGGGTTGTGGGAGTTGCTGCGGGCATTGCGACCGAAGATCGCGCAGACGCTCACGATCACGGCGCGCGACCCGCATCCCGCCCCATCACGGAGCGAAGAGAGCGATGTTCGTGCGCCGCAATGGCGCAGGCACCTGTGACCCAGGCGCCAAAACTGCACTATATCTCACCTATTTGTGCATGAACACACTTAGACTGCACAATATCTCATAAACCTGTTGCCCACCCCGGTGCGAGGCGCGGTTGCGCCGCGCACAATCGGGATAGGGGCGGCCAGGATTCCTGACCGATCCCCTCCCACACCACCCGGCATGCGGGTCCGCACCGGGCGGTTCGAATAGTTGAGGTTATGAGAGCCGGGGTACGCCGAGGCGGTCGAAGTAGGCAATCGGCACCGCTCGGTTCATCGCTTGGCGGCTGTTCCGCCACCAGCGCCGACTGTTTGCGGCGACCTTGCGGGCATCCCCGTCCGAGGCGCCCATCGCTTTCAACTCCCGGTACATCGTCGTGCCCCGACGCCAATGCTTGAGCTGCACCGCACGCAGCCGGTGTCTGATCCACTCGTCGAGTTCGCGGAACACCTTGGGTGTCTGCGCAAGCTGGAAGTACGCCTTCCAGCCCGGCATGTAGGCCCGCAGCCGTTCGGCGATCTCGGACAGGTTGCACCCGCCCGAGCGACGTGTGAGTTGCCGGATACGTTGCTTGAAGGTCTTGAACGCCTTGTCGGCCACCCTGCACCTGACCTGTCCGCCTGGGCCGTACCAGAAGGCATAGCTTAGAAACTTGCGGTGTGAGGCCGGAGCAACAGCCGTCTTGGCGTCGTTGATCCTCAGGTGGAGTCGGTCGTAGAGCTTGCGCAGCCCATCCAGCACCCGTTCGCCCGCCTTTTGACTGCGCACGTACACATTGCAGTCATCGGCATAACGCACGAAACGGTGGCCCCGTCGCTCCAGTTCCCGATCCACCTCGTCGAGCAGCACATTGGCCAGCAGCGGCGACAGCGGTCCGCCTTGCGGCGTCCCCTCGTAGCGCGCCATGACCACCCCGCCATCCATGATCCCGGCCACGAGGTAACGACGGATCAGCCGCAGCACGGCCTTGTCGTCGATTCGCCTCGCCAGTCGTTCCATCAGGATGTCGTGATTGACCCGGTCGAAGAACTTCTCCAGATCCACATCGACCACCACCCGGTAGCCGTCCTGCACGTAGCGCTGTGCATCGAGCACCGCGTCGTGCGCACGGCGTCCCGGACGGAAGCCGTAGCTGTGTTCGGAGAACGTCGGATCAATTCTGCGCTGCAAGACTTGCAGCAGGGCTTGCTGGATCAGCCGATCCGTCACCGTCGGAATCCCCAGTTCGCGCACGCCGCCATCGGGCTTCGGGATCTGGACCCGGCGCACCGGCAGGGGCCGGTAGTTGCCATCCAGTAAAGATTCCCGAATCCGGGGCCAGTGCGTTCTCAGGTAGTCCGCCGTCTCGGCAATCGACAGCCCATCCACCCCAGCACTGCCGCGATTGGATTTGACGCGTTTCCACGCCGCCTCCATGTTCGCTCTCGCGAGCGCCTGCGCAAGCAGGCCGTCCCGCCCTGGGCTTCCAGCTTCATCCCGCGCCGTCCGTGCTTCATCACGCACCACTTCAGGATCGGCTTCACCTCGCCCTCCCGCGTTGCGCCCCGGACTCCCGGGCTTCTGATGCACTGCACGTCCGAGCGACACGGCCTTCGGCCCTCCTACTCGTTCGGCCCTTCGCCCCAAACCAGCGGCTACTACGGCCTCTGCTGACTTCTCGCTCCGGCTCAACACCGTCGCCCTTTCAAGCACAAGGCGAGATCTCCCCAGGTAAGAACGCACTCCTTCGCTGCACAACCGCCGGATTTACGCCACTTCGCCTTGATCACGAGAGCTTCGCGGCTTCTTGCCCGCTCGCCCTGCTCGGCAGCGCCTTCTATCCGGTTCTTGTCCATCGGCTCGCAGCTTCGCTCCGCGCTTCCTTCCCACGCTCGGTCGCCCTCACGCAGTTGCGCTTCACTTCGTTCGCTGTGATCAACTTACGGCGGGACTTGCACCCGCAGGAGTGCGCCCATGCTGGGCGCACAAAAGAAAGCCCCCAAACTGGGGGCTTCAAGGGGTATGCGGAAAAGTTGGGCTCCGTTGATTCCACCGCCGCCAGCGACAGATACGTCGAGCTGGCGGACAGCTCCAGATCGTATGAGCTTTGCAGAATGCAAGTGATAACGCGGTCCTTCGGGTCAAGAAATTCGCCGAAATCGCCACCCAGCTCGGTGCGTGCCAGTTCGTAGAGGTGGAAGAGGCAGGTCGCCCAACCTCAAGAACGTTCGCGCAGCCTTCGCGCCAGTGTTTCCTGATACCTGCGCAACGAGCTCGCGTTGCCGGACGCCGCAAAAAAGCACAAAGGCTTCACGAACTTCATACCGGTGTAGTTCGCGCTGGCCCGCAGCGGCGTCGGCCACCTCTCGCTGGTGGACTTCGACCGCGTCTGCGTGACCAACAGCAACCGCCAGCTGCAGGC
>WBZQ01001323.1_pt1 | contig 17420 bp, 23 predicted proteins | sample 5204251 | NCBI WGS metagenome assembly WBZQ01 (sample SAMN12412402, study PRJNA552823) | activated sludge metagenome | isolation source: activated sludge from nitrification reactor of wastewater treatment plant... | place: USA: Virginia | collected 2017-09 | reverse complement strand
GTGTAGGGCTGGGTAGGGCTGTGAACTTTTTTGGACTCCGAAATTTTTTTCAATTCCATTTTCGTTTGTCGTGCTCGGTTTTTACTTGATCATAGGCGTTGTTACCCGCTTCAAAGGGGCGTTGTCCACGATCACGATTGTTGTTGTAATACTTGCGTAGTTTCTCGTGCATGTAGTCAGTCATGCGCACATAGTAGTACGTGTGCACTGGCTATAGGATGACCTGCTTGTATTCCACGAATGACCCTGGCTGTACGGTTATGAACCCAGCGCCTGCTATCTCACTGGCGAACTGAGCGCTTACTGTGGCTGCTGTAGCTGTCTGTATCCAGCCCTCTACTACTGCAGTGTTACCTGCCACAATGCTTGATGCGTTAGACGCTGCTGGGAGATTGTATGCGGTTAGGCCCTCATTGAATGTGCGAGACGTGGCCGTAAGTGTGTAGTAGCTGCTATAGGTGAGTGTGGTTGCAGCGGTAGCGCTGTTGATGGTCCATCTTGACCCTGTGGTTGTGGCGTTAGCTGTGTAGCGGAACACATAGCGGAAGTGCATTAGCTTCCCTGCAACTGTGGTCCAGTTCAGGGCGCTTACTGGAAGTAGTGCGTTAGCTGTGGCCGAAGATGCGACGGTTGTGGTAAGAATAATGGGTGTATATCCGTTGCCTTGTGCACCCTGTGGGCCTGTTAAACCTTGGATACCTTGAGGACCCTGAGCACCTGTATTCCCTATTGGGCCTTGCGGGCCTGTGTTTCCTGTTAGCCCTATTGGGCCTTGTGGCCCTTGTGCACCGTCAGCCCCCGCAGGTCCGGTCGGTCCTGTGTTTCCGATCGGTCCTTGTGGCCCTTGTGGGCCTGCTGGCCCTGTGGGCCCTGCTGGTCCCTGTAATGAGCCCCCCGCTCCACTAGCTCCAGGCTCCATTATCTCGATAATTACGCCTGAGATGAACGGTTGGCTAGTGTCGGAAGGTGATCCGCCGTTATTGTGCCCCAAGATGAGCGAGCCGAACACGTCGCTCCAGTTACGCATTGACACACTAAGGTATTTAGCCGTAGTTAAGTCAAGGTTTTTGAACAGTTTTGTGTAAACGAGTTTTAGTGATGCTTCATCGCCTAAAACGTCGTTCACGATCACAGGATTTGTGAGGCGATCCGTGCTTGAGCCTAACCTAACCCATAGCTCGTTTCCGCCGTTAACGATGTTCACAGCTAGCCGAATTGTCAGTTTTACGTCGGCTACCCCTGTAAGTACAGGAAAGTCATAGTTGAGATCTGTGAATATGAACTCTGTTGATGTTGGGTTAGGTATTTGTACGTTGAACGTCTGCTGGCGAGCGTCAAGTATTGAGATGTTCCAGTTACCGCCGACAGATTCGCCGTCTGCACCGTCTGCACCTGCTGGACCTTGAGGGCCTGTAAGCCCTATAGGGCCCTGTGGCCCTGTGTTGCCTGTGTCACCCTTTACACCTTGCGGACCTTGCGGGCCTGTTAAACCTATAGGGCCTTGAGGGCCCGTAGCGCCTGCCGCACCATCTGCGCCTGTGTTACCTGTGTCACCCTTCAAACCCTGCGGACCTTGCGGGCCTGTATTGCCTATAGGGCCCTGTGGCCCTGTTAAACCTATAGGGCCTTGAGGGCCCGTAGCGCCTGCCGCACCATCTGCGCCTGTGTTGCCTGTGTCACCCTTCAAACCCTGCGGACCTTGAGGGCCTGCAGGTCCTTGCGGGCCTTGAGGTCCAGGAGGGCCTTGTTCACCTCCTCCGCCACCTCCGCCGCCTGCGATCTCTGCTATACGCAAATACGGGATATGGTTCTCAGGCGTCAGCCGTATAACTTCAGGTTCGCCAGGTTCGGAAATGCGCAGAATCTCAGGATCGCTCACGCTGTTACGTCTTTCTCAAAATATGCAGGACCTTCCACCCATGTAGTAACAGCTCCAGAAGGTCCAGTGACTTGCAAATCCCAAACCCCGTTTTCAGTGATCGCTGCCGTTTGAACTGCCGACAGTTTTAGCTCTAGGTGTAGGACTGTGTTCGTTTCTGTTACCGATTTGGTAACTGTGAACGTTTGCACCGTCGGCGAATCTTTCTTAGGTCGCCATTGAGCTACTGCTGTCCATCCGTTCACGTCTAAAGGCGCTAATGACGTTAAAACGCCTTCAACGATCTTAGTGAATGTGTCTCCTCTGCGTATGGTGATGGCCTCTTTAACTGGCAACATGTCACGCCTTACCAGGGATTTTAGTTAGCTGCAGATAGCCAGCCTTGTAAGCCGCCTCCAAATGTTTGCCAGGGCATTCCGTCCTAACTTTGCCGTTAGCTCCCAGCCAATGCTTATGCATCAACACAGGCAGGTTATGCAGCACGGTAGTGCGCAGCTGTACGAAAGCTTCAAGCATCGGTTGGGTGAGTGGTTGATCACCGCCGAGCATGAAATACACGGCTAGGGACTTGTCGTTACCCTGTGTTGTGCCGTTAGCTGCCGTCCTATGTGTAGGGCCTCGTCCTTCATAGATGTTGCCAGATGGGCCAATAAGGTAGCTGTAAGCGATATCTGTGAATGTGTCTGGTTTACCTGCTGCGTTAGTGCGGTTGAACATGTGGTACATCTGGATTTGCCGGACCTTGGCTATCTCAGCTGTTTCATTCTTAGCTACAACCTTCGCAGCGCCGTCGTAGTGCACAGTGACACTTGAAGGAGTGATGTTAGGTAAAGCCTTTTTTGGTGGTTTAGCGTTCCATTGCTTACGTGTAACGATTTTGTAGGTCATTACACGATTTTACCACTCAGTGCGTCCTTGTGGTTCAGGGTCATGTTTGCGCTGTGTAGGGTCCCCTATCTTCAAGTTACATTCCCTACAAGTGGCTATTAGATGTTTAGGGTCATCTCCTGTAATCGCCCTGCCTTTAGTGTGGTGCACCTGTGTAGCCCTGTTAGTGCACACGTTAGGGAGCTGCAGCTGGCAAATGAACCTGTCTCTTATCAAGATTTGGTTTCGTATCTTACGCCATCGGTAAGTTGAGCCCTGCGCCCACGATCTAGACATCAAGTGGAGCTTATACCGCTACATCGTTCTACACAAATAGCAATGTGTTGCACTCTGCCCCTTTATGTGTTAGACAGTTAGCCGTAGCAGATTGCTACACGGAAAACGAAAGACTTAGCTAATGACTGACCAGATGATCCGCCGGATATACGCTGAAGTGTTGGAGGTAATAACCAGCATGGAAACAATTTTAGACATCATCGAGAAACCTAAAGAGGATGGGCCACCTATGGGCCCTGCCGGAGCTCAGGGCCCAGCCGGTTGGGAGGTAGGCAAATGAACCTAATCGTTTTGATAATTGCCGCCATCATGCCGATAGCCACAGGATGGATGCTAGGCGAACTGCTTTGGAAGGTACACAAACGTATACGACAATGGAACGCCGAGTCTTTCGAGCGATGGAGGCAAGGCAATGAGTGACCCAGAGGAAGCGATCCTTGACCGTATAGAGGCCGATATCGCTCAAGCGAAGCGGGCTAGGGATATGCAGCGGGTAATCGTCAAGGTAAGGCACGCAGGCTATGCAGGCACTACCAAGACAGAGCTGCGGGCGATGTTCTCCAGTCGTCCCGAAGATAGGCAACGCCTAGACAGAGCGATAGAGAACGCTTTGCACTATGGCCGCATCTACAAAGATGGGCGAAGATACAAGATCAACCTAACCGCCGATCAATGGGATAGAGAGGCAGGAATACCGCTCGCCTAAATACACTTAAATACTTGTGGATAACTAAAGAAATGGGCTCTTGCAACACAGGGCCCATTTTTCACGTTTTAGGGACGTTTTCCCTGCAAATCCCGCTGGTGTCTTTTTTACACCACCCAAACTTTTGCCTGGTGTCTTTTTTACACCACCCGGTGGTGTCTTTTTTACACCACCCGGTGGTGTCTTTTTTACACCACAGAACAATATAAAAATAACTAATAAGAGTTAACTAATACGTCTCTACTAAAAACAACAGTTACTTAGACAACGACGTTGATTAATGTTTGGGCAGGTTTGCAGAATTGGCGTAGATCGTGTTAGCCTGAGAACAGGTGCCTCACCCGCAGGTGTTCTCTTTCTTTCGAGTTGAACAACAAAAAAGTGTCAACGTCTTGCGGGTGAGGTTTTTCCGTTTAGCAATTTTGCCTAGAGCCATTGCTTTTGAAATCACATCGTTGTAGATTTCCTTCTGTTCAACCAATCGAAAGAAGGATTTGAAATTGGACGTTGAAGATTTTACCGATGACACGATCATTGAAGTATTAGATCCGCTGGAAGCTCCGCTTGCTGAAATAGCTCGCAAGCATGACGCAGCTATCCAAGCTGCTGAAGAAGCCGCCATTGCGGTAGCTGAGACTTCGCAGAAGCTAGAGCGCTTCGCCATAGTCGACAAAGCAATATGGTCAGACAAGACAATCAAGGATTCAGCGAAAGTTGTTTACGGGTATCTAGCCGCTTGCCGGAATGCCAAGTCAAATCTGATTTGCCCATCGGTTGCCACCATGTGCGCTAACACTGGCTTAGCTCGCAAGACAGTCGTTCTAGGTCTCAAGTCTTTAGAGATTGCTGGATACATCAAACGTGAAAAGCGTTACGCTAATCACCTTCAAACCTCAAGCGGGTATTCGTTAGCTTCGATCGCTTCAGTGTTCGGTAAGGCATCGAATGAGGAACAGCGCCACTTACACGCCGTTACAGCCTCAAATTCGGCTCCTGTTAACGTCGCTCCCGTTACCCCTATCAAACCTGCCCAGCAGCATCCAAGCACGTCACAACGCAAAACAGCGCCCGTAACGTCGATCAAAGATGCGATGCCTACACCGACCAAGAATCAAAAATACAAGGGTCGAACTACACCTAACAGGTCATACCAAGAACAGCTAGCCGACACTGATAGGCGGCCTAAGCCTAAAGAGTTCAACCCTCAACGGGATAAGTCAGGAGGTTGGGCAGATCCAGATAACCAGGTGTACGGTAAGTCACGCATTCAAGAGCTGCGTGACCAGCTGCAAGGTCTCTAATGGATTACATCATCAAAAAGATCGACGCAGCTTTGTTGGATAACGCTTTTGCGATGCATTCACCGTGGCGTGAAGGGCCCGACGATTACGCCGACATAGCTGATGAATGGGTTAAGACGGGTGACTGTTTCCTGTTAAACACCAACACCGAAGAAGATACAATGTCGAACGCTGCCGCTGATCCAGAGATGCAGGGCAACTATGCAGTTCGTCCCTACGAGCAGGGCTATCTGCTGCCCCGCTTAGACAGCTCCGTTGAAGAACTCCTCGGCTACCGAAGTCCTGTTATCACTGCACCTCTGGAGAATGATCATGTGCATACCAGTTTTTCGCCGCTGGTGTCGTGTCGTGTTTGCGATCTTATAGCCGAGTTCTTACGCAGCTAAGCCCGCAACGGCGGAAGATTGGCGGTAATCTTCCCGACGGCTGCGGGCTGCTGTGTCGAGTATATTGGAATAAACAAGCGTAACCTATGCGCAATTTTACCCTAAAGGAATAACCGACCATGTGGAAAGTCACTCTTGTTGATCCAGTAGATCAAGATACATTGTCACAACAATTTGAGCAGGACTGGCAAGCTAACCAAGCTGCCGACACTTTAGAGCAGGCGATACTTGCGGGGCAAACCACTCGGTGGGCTGGCCTGATAATTAATCCGTCGCTTTTCAAAACGTTAGAGATACACGTCGAGGAAGTCGACGAAGGTAAGAAGAGTAAGAAGAGTTAAGCGGGTAGAGGTTGGCAGGTGATTGATCGCCAGGAGATGTTAGCTACTGCTGCCGCCACCGCTCGGTGTCTCACCCTGAAGTAGTAGCTAGATCCTGGCGTCAGTCCCGTAATGATCCCTTGCATTGATTTGGTGGCGTTAGCAACTGCTGTGTTCCCTACGTTAAGCTCGATGCTCCAACCGTCGCCACCTGATAGAACCTGTGTGCCTGTGGCGTCAGTCCCTAAATAAACTTCAGGCGTGAGCACTACCCAAGTATTCGAGGTTGCGCCAGCTTTAAGGCCATAACATAACAACGCTTTGCCGGACGTTGGAGCTGTGAACGTTATAGCCACCGTCGGCGTACCTGTGGCGAGAGTGGTTCCGAGCGCTGCTTGCGCTGTCACATCTATTGACGTGCTTGCGGGCGTGAAATCTAGGGCTTTGAGTCTTTGACCAGCTAACGGCATATCACAAAGTATACAGAGTGCTATCGGCCAGCTCGACCTTAGCGCCGATCGGGAACGCTCGAATTGTTGTAGCAGGGTTGACTGTGAACGTCTGCGTTGTACCTGTCCCTGCGATCGCTGTCACGTTCACACGAACACCATTAACCAAAATGTCTAGCGGGAACTCACCGACAGCTGTTGTCCATATAGGGCCTGTAACTGTCGTAACTGACAGTGATGTTGCATTGATTGCGCTAGCTGCCGCTAAAACACTTCCCGCTGTGTCGTATCGTGCAGTGTCATCTAAAACGCCTGAGTCCCAAGGTTGCGCCGATGTCGTGTTGTACTCGATCAGATGGTGATGAGTGCCGATCTTCTCGGAAACGCCTTGTATTGCCTGTCTGAGCGTTCCTTGAGCTGCCAGCGGTAAAGGGCTGTCTATTTCCAGAATGTCGCCCAGATGGGCATTTAGGACCTGGTTTTTTAGAGTGGTGTTAGTCTTCACCTGGTCAAGGTCTAAATCGGTCGCCACGTGCGATATGCGAGGTTCATCAACGCTGTAATGGGCTAACCGTGTGTAGGCGTAACTGTCAATCATCGCCGTCGCAGCTGTTGACACTTTGAACGACGAATCGTATTTGCCAGCGCCTAAAGGTGGCTGCTGAATACTTAAGTCTCCTGTCGTGATCTGCGCCCTGTAAAACCCTTTGTCGTAGTTCTCAACCGTTACGTCGTTGCTGAATCCTTGATCGTCTCTGTCAAGTTCAGGTGATCCTACAATGTGGCCCTCTGCATAGTCGAACAAGATACCCGCATCCTGGTTATACATCGATGGAGCTGTACGGTAACCTACACCGATCGAATCTTGAGGCTCGAACAAGATACCTAAATCAGTGTCGGCGGCTTCTTCTAACAGGTCGAAAAGTGTCGAGCTGGTTTGCGGGCCCATAGGTGCACCCTCGTTAGGGTTGCCGATAATCCTTGAAGCGATACCCTCCTCTGCACACAGTCGAGATATGCGGTTAGCTGCAGTCTCACCCAAATAGCCATCCAAATGTGCAAGCTGACTGTCGTTAGGTTTCACGCTGTACAGGCACAGATGACCCACCGCTGCAGGTGTGAAGTCGTTACCCCTGTTAATCACAATCTTTGACACTCGACCAGACGTGGCCCCTGTGATCGTGCCGGTGAAACCTCCAGGCGCAGAGTCGCCCAGAATGTGGAGAGTAACGCCATAGTCGACGTTTGCCCCGTTTTGCACTGCGTTGATCTCTAACCTTCCAGGCCGATCATGCATATTCATAACGACCGACGCTGAACTGTGAACCAACACGCCAGCCCTGTAAGCCAATAGCTGAAGGTTACCGAGCGTTGCAGCATCATAGCGGACCAAATAGGTCAGATCTGAGGTTTGTATCTCGACGAAATCTTTAACAGCGCCCGTGATAGCCGCCGGCAAATACAACAAGAATCGGATACTCCACGACGTGCCCACTGTGTACGCCGACGGGAACACGACCAGAGCGCCAGTGCCGAGAGTTGGTATCTTGTCAGACGACGGGAACTTTTCGTTTGAACTGCCGTCAATAGGTCCGTAAGTGATAATCGGACTGCCACCTATAGCAGGGTTAAACCTGTTGATCTGCCCTGTTTGCGCTTCTTCCATAGGCCAATAACCGACCACGTTAGCCGCCCGCTCTATCGCACGTCGGAGGGGACTGTTCAAGCTTTTAGCGCCCTGCTTTAACCGTCTAAATATCCCTGCCGCCTCTATAGGTGCTGACACGTCCCTGCCTTGTACATCCCACCTAACAGGCAGTGAAGCCAGCTCGCCGGAGAATCGCCAAGAGACATCAGAGAACTTGCCGCCCGCACCTGCCGTCCAAACCTTGCCTAAACCGTCGGTGAACGTTGCCGCACCCTTTACCGCTGTAGCAAAGTTGGTATCCAAAACTATTGTTCCGCCGATACCTGATCTGATCTGCGCCCTGTAGATCTTCCCTGCAAATGGTCCGTACTCTGTCAACGGTGGAGGCGTGTTAGACCCTACATGCATCAACGAAGTCGACACAGCCATCGTCGTAGCGCCAAACGTTTGCGAACCTATCAAATTCCAGGTTGTAAAATCTGTGCCGGTGTAGAACGTGCCCACACCTGTAGCAGGCTGGAACGTGGCTCTTACGCAAAGCCTTGAGCTGTTAGCTGACCAAGGAAGTTCAGCTTCAACGATCCTGGCTACCCCTCCACTGTCGCACCATCTGAAACCAAGCTTCAAAGCGCCCTGATACTCGTACATGCACAAGGCGTAACCCGTTGTAGACGTAACATTCCCAACGATCACAGATCTGCGCCCTGTTGGAAGTCCGTAATCCTCCAAATCTTTAGACGGTTGAACCTCCGCCCTAATATCTATATCGCCAGTGATTTGCAGGCCCGCATAGTTCGGAGTAGTAGCCACAGGTAACAGGCCATTATCCAAATAGGTTGCATATCCTTCGCCTGTACCTACACCCACTCTTAAAGGCAGGTTCCGCTTGTAAGCACCATAGACAGGAGATAGAGGGTTATCAGGTGACCACTTGCCGGAACTATTATCTAACGTCAAACCAGCTTTAGCCGGTGAAGGAGTACCCGCCCAGTTACTCCTCCCATAAGTTATATCCACCTGGTCACGTGTGAACACTCCCTCCGCTTTGAGGTCCACCCATCCACCATCGAGATACAATTCAGCAGCTAAATCAACAGTCATCGTCCTAACACCACCTGCACATTGCCGCCCTGAACCGATATAGCTTTGCGCAACAATTCGAGTAGCAGATCATCGAGGCGTGACCCTCCAGATTCCAACCTGATAGTCGTATCACCTCCGCCGAACTCGTTCATCCTGTCAAGCGGGATAATAGCCTCATGCCCTTTGCCTTCGCCGACCAGAGCGATAGTAGGCCCCGTGACGATACCGCCATCCGCTAACGCAGGGATCTTGAAACTCTTACCGCCGACGCCAGGTATCCAGTTAGGGACTGTGAAACCTTTACCGCCAACCGTCGAGTTCCAAGCTGAGCGTATCCCTGCGAAACCTGTCTTAAACGGTGCTGTAATAATGTTAGCGACACCGCCGATGATCCCTTTGATAGCGTCAGGCACACCTCTAACAATGTTCTTAGCTGTCTCAACAGCGCTGGAAATCTTACCGCCTATCTTCCCCAAAGTTGAAGACACAAACCCAAAGGCCGTATCCCAAACCCATTTGATGCCGTGCCAAATCCCTTTATAGATCGCAACATAAAACCCGACATACGTTAAGAATACGTTTTTGACCACCTCGAAAGCTTGCTTGATGAAACCCCAAACAGCTGTGAAGATTTTGATAGTCCACTGCTTTATAGTGTCCCAATTTTTGATAATCAGAACCGCTAAACCGATCACTGCAGCGATCACCAGAATGATAGGACCCATAGAAATCAACCAAGCTAACGCCACCTGCGCCGCCGACGCCAAAGATTGCACACCTAGCATGATCCAAGCGCCCACCTGTGTAGCCGCCGAACCTACAGCGCTGGCCGCCATAGTCGCATAGCCTGCCACATGTGTAGCCACAGTTTTAGCTAACGGTGCAACCGTGTTCGCCACCGCTGAACCCAGATCGGCCATACCCATAGCCATCGTGGCCATACGCTCTTGCGATGACATCGTTTCATCATTCCACGCCTGCCAAACGTCCCGTGTACCGTTCACGCCGTCAGCGACACCCATCCACCGAGTGTCGAACGTGTCGGCGGCCTCACCAGCACGGTCTAAACCTGCGCCCGCTTCACGGCTGCTTTTGTCGATGTCCTTACCCATCGATTTAGCGCCTGCACCTATCTGGTCAAACGTCTTATCGAGCTTGTCAGCATCACCCGCAAACGTTAATGTGACCTGATTTTTAGAGCCCATCAGTCCAACTCCAAACCTGCATCAGCCGCAACCTCACGAATACCTGAAAGCAAAGCATCCTGAAAATCTCCAGAATCACGGTGCTGAAAATATGCTGCATACAGGTAACGGCCCCGCTTCTTATAAGGCCGGTTGATCGACTTCTTACGGCCTACCTTGCCGCCGAAATCAAGCCAAGGATAATAGGGCGCAGACTTAGCGCCGCCAACGACTCTAGCCTCTACCTGTGTAGACCTTGACTTAATAGACCTGGCCGCTTTACCCGACCTAGTAGGTACACGTTTCTTAGCGTCCTCAGTGACAAGATCAGCTGCCTTGTTGAACGCTACCCGTAAAGCTTTAGGCAATTCCTTGTCTATCTCTTTGATAGATTTCTGGAACTCTTTAAGCCCTTTTACTCGTATAGCTTCAGTTCCCATCGTCTACCCTTTAGCAGCTAATTCCTCTCGCTGCGCCTTACGTCCATAATAGACCTGCCATTGCAGATATTCGAGGTTAGAGACACTTAGACGCATTTCTTGAACAGTACGTCCTAACTTCTCCGCAAGGTAGAAATCAAACTCAACCGATGAGTTCTCCGCCATCAGTAGGAAACTGCTCTTTGGCGGCTCCCTCCATCAAGCCAGAAAGACGTGCAATAGCTTTGGAAATGTTTTCTATCTCACCTGCAGGTGAGGCCGCATACCAACGTTTGATTTCAGCGTCGGTCAGTTCAGGATCTACAAGACCCCACTTCAACATTTTTATTTCACGCTGCTCTGTAGATTTACACTCAGCGATCAGGAGCGCCTGAAACCTATTCAAAGCCCGCAACTTGATCGTGCCGAGACCTGGAACCTCGTAATCTTCCAAACCTATACGGTCGACGAAAAGCTTTTCTTTATCCATCAGATTTCGGGCCTGCCTATCTTGAACTTGTCTAACGAATGAGCGCACCAAACAACAGAATGAGCGATCCAAGAAACGACAAAACCGACAACACCTGTCAACAACAGCGTTCCCTGAGCATCGAAATGTAAACCATACGTAGCGGCCAGACCTGTAAGCCAAGTGACCAGAGCGGCAACCATCACAGGTTGCTTGTTAAATATGAAATCTGTCATCACTGCTCCCTATGTTTGCGCTGTCGAGTTCACGCCACCTGTCACCTGTAGTTCAGCCTTCCACGTCACAATGTCAGCCACAGGAGCCGACTCGTTGAAACTTTTGACGATCACTGTGGCCACGTCCTGAGATTTGCCAGTGCCCGTACCTTCAAGCTGCCGAGTGAACACAACCGTGCCGTTACCGATCAACGGTTGAATAAGCTTACGAGGGCCTGTAGCTGCAGTGTCGAACCAACCTTCCAACGAGATAGTCGCATCAGTCAAACCTGCCTTGTACACCTTCGAGGTGGTCCCGTAAGTGGTCACGTCGTGAACGTCAGCCTCGAACGTAATATCGGACGATTTAACATAGCTCGATATGTCGTTGCTGCCCAGCTTTACCACTGTCACCGAACTGTGAACTAGCGCCATGATTTAGGCTCCTAACCTGTAGCTACAACCTGCACTTGGAACGTCGCAGCTAAATAGTCGATCTCATTAATAGTATATACATCAATCGTTACACCATTAACGTGGACAATATCCGATTCTGTATAGGTAAAAGCCTCAAGAGCTGCCTTAATGCTGCTATCTCCACTACGAGCGCAAAACTTCTTTAACTTCTTCTGAGCGCCACGTTCAAACACTTTGGAAACTACCACAAGGACGGGAACCATAGCCTCATCAGCTCCTACAGGCCCGTAGGTCCTGTTATAGTCCAACGATTCAGGAAATGCGCATATAGCGCAGGGAACTTGTATCGTCGCCGGAGGATAGCTATAGACCCGCAATGCGGGCACGTCCTTTAACGCTGTTGACATCTCTTCAACAATTTCAAAGATGTTCAACGCATCACCGCCGTAATCAACGCACCAACACCAGACGTTGCACCCGCTGCTGCTGTGCCCGACATGATCCAGATCGCACGCTCAAGGCGTCTAAGGCGCTGCTCGTGATCGTCCCAAACCTTATCAAGCTTAGATTCCATCCGCACCATAAGGCGCGCCAATTCGGCGTTGCTAACTATCTCGTCGCTCATGCTGCCGCCCACCACTTACGATATGAGCTGCAAATCAACGCAACGTCCGGATCAAGCTTGTTCAACAGGCGAAGCTCGGAACCCATATCAGGCGAACCGGCAACACCAAACGGCGACTCCCTCCGCTTAAAGAACCGTGACGCCTGAATCAGTGTCGCCTGCTTGATAGCCGACGGTGTAGCCGCCCAGCCCCACTTGCTCGTTGTAAAAGCCCAACTGTCGGCGCTGATATTGGTCTCCAAATGTGTAAAGGGCAGGTCAAGCACTACAGCATTCAAAGGTTTAAGCGTGTAATCGGTCGCTGCTAGGGTCACAGAATCCGCTGAAACTACCAGGCCGACAGTCGAATATATATCGTCAACATTGACGATGAACTTGCCCGATGGGTGATGGTTCGCTTGATACAAGCGTGATTCCACACCATCAGACAGCCCGAACTGTCGATTGCAGCTCTTATCGATCGCCCGACTAGCCGCCGTGATAGCGAACGCAAGTTCGTCATCATCAAGCGGATCATCGATGCCAAGATACGATTTGAACTCGTCAACCGTACAGTAATCAGGCCGCCACATTGATCAAACTTTACCAGTTAGCGCAACGTAGGCGTTAGTGTTCTGCTGCTTAGCGTCCATACGAGCCCAAGCGCTGTATTCCATCTGGCGGTTGCTGACAGAACCCCACGGGTTAGCTATGACTTCGATCTCTTTCACTCGACGAATAACAAAGCCCTCTTTAAGGTTTCCGAACACGCCGTAGATCTGCGTAGCAGAAGCCGGAGCGTAGTTAGCGAACGCTTGATCGATAACGACAGGGTAACCCTTCAAGTTGCCAGCGATGCCTAGAGCGGCCTGCTCTGTGGTAGCGTCAGCCCAAATAGGATCGCCTGCAGCGTTTTTCATCTTCTCAACCACAGCCAACGTCAAATCGTTGAAGCCCCACACAGAACCAGGACGGTAAGCGGGATCTACAGCGTGAATATAGTTAACCAGGTCATCGTACTTTAAGCCGGTGTTCTGGCCCGTCTGCACAGGTGTTAAACCTGTCACGATTCCTTGAGGCTGGCCCGAACCTGTACCCGTAACGATATGTGTCGACTGCAGTCTTGCGATACGTTCACCAAGCTTGTTACCGATGAAGTTCTCAAGGTCAACAGCTGTGTCTTGCAGCAACTCGAAAGACACTTTCAAAGGAGCTGTGCCTGCGCCGCCCACTGTGTAGCTGTAAGAGCCTAGCGTTGCCTGCCCGAACGTCAGATCTGCGCCTGATGCGAACGTTGCACCTTCAGCGACGATAGCGCCAACGTTGGCAGTGTCATCGACGGTGAGCCAGGGCAACGTGTTACCTGTGTCGGTGGTGATCGTCTCAACAGCGTTAGCGATACCGCCAAAAGCTTTCATCCGGTCGACGATTTTGTTACGCCAACCTGTAGGGACTGTGAAACCACCTGCCGAGTTAGTACCAATCGACTGCGCCCGCAGCTCTTGGATGTCGGCGTTTTCAACACCTGTTTTCATATAGTCAGTGAAAGCACGCTCCAGGTCTGCCTCATCGTCACGTGTACCCGACGCAGTTTGCGGGCCCTCGTTAGGTATCTGCCCAGTTGTCGGCGTCACATAAGCCTGATGACGTGCCCGCAGCTCTAGATCAGTTCGGACTGTGCCAAGTTCCTGCTCCAAAGTCTCATAAGACCTAACTTCTTCATCAGTTAACGGCCTATCGGTTGCCCCGTCTAAAATTTCCTGCAAACTTGCAAGCAATTCCTCTACAGTTTTAGCCATTTACCCACTTCTTTCTTTTAGAGCTTTTAACAGGATTTTACCACGTGTTTTAGCTAACAATGATGCGTTCGATTCCTGTTCTATAAATCTAATGTCACGTAACTGCACACTAGAGCCGGTGTAGGCAGGAAACGCCACAACAGAAACGTCAAGGAAGCTGGCCACTTCGAGGTGTCTTAGCACTGGCGAACCGTCCTCAAGCTGGCCCCTCTGCACCTTCGCAGGGTTAAACCCAAAGCTTGCGCCGGTAAGGTCTCCACGCTCTACTAGGGCTCGAACATCGTTAGCGTAACTAGTATTAGGAAGCTCCACCCGAAAATTAATGCCCACATCATCAGATCTGAGTTCAAGAGTGCCTGCGCTTTGGCGGCCCAATAGCTTGGAGTGGTCGTGATCATAGAAAGCACGAACGTCCATATCGCCAGAATTGAAAACTTTGTCGAACGCATGACGGTCTATCACCTCGTACTGATTAGGCCCGACCTGCGCAACCTGATCATATACCACGGCGTAACCCTCCAAATGGTTCCCGTTCAACGCCGAGCGCTTAAGGTACGTGTCAAATCGTGTTGGTGTCATTAGCTGTGCCTCCTGTGTCTGCACTTGCACCGTCAAAACCTGGGAGCTGTAACTGGTCTCCACCTTCCATCGGCGGCCTATTCTGCACGGTTCTCGCCTCGTTAGGTGTGATAAGTCCGCCCTGCACCTGGCTAATCAACGTGTTTATCTCTTCGATCGGTGTAGGCCGCTCTAGCGCTTTGAAGTTAAATTTAGCGTGATGATTGTCAGGCAAAAGCGTTGAAAGGCGCTGCTCAATCCTTGCACACCACGGCGCTAGCACCTGCCGAGCGACGCCTTGTTGCTGCTTTTCAACACCAGTACCGAAACTGGTTTGTTTGTCGACTTCCATCAACTCGTAAGGTGGTAAGCCGAACCAACGAGCTATCTCATCGATTTGGAACTTACGAGATTGGAGGAACTGTGCGTCTTCCATGCTCATCGTCCACGGCGTGAACTTCAAACGTCGGTTAACTACCGCTATTTGTCCTGCATTCTGCCAGCCCGACGTTTTAGCGTCCAAACTTTCTTTGATAATTCTGGCGTCTTCTTCGTCTAGCCCGTCCTCTTCTTCAGGGCTAACAATGCCGCTGATCGCAGCGCCGTTGTTGAACGCTTTAGCGGCTGCCCGCTCGCCAGCTAACGCAGTGCCCAAACTGTTCCGAGCGACAGAAATAACGCTTAAACCACGCACGCCGTCCAAACTAAACGCCGGAATGTGCAGAATATCGTCCTCTGTGTACGGTAATTTGCGGTTATCTCCGCTTAACTCAAATGTGCGTGAAAACGTGTTCAGATCGACCTCGACGGTAACCGTGCAAGGGTGAATTGGATATAGTCCTGTCACTGCGCCCGCTCCGTTGCGGATCTTCCACAAAAAGGCGTTCCCGTGTAGTAGCAGGTGCGCAAGCATCAACTCGGTGAACTCGAACCGTGTGTAGAGAGGTAGCCCAGGTTCATTAATCCAAGATCTCACCTGGTCACGTGTGCCGTCCTCGTTGTATATCAGATCTTCGAGCGGTAACTGGCCGATAGTGGTTGAGATGAGGTTCACAGCACGCCATACAGCCGAAACTGATAAGGCTGTGCTTTCGTAAATCTCGATGCCGGAGTAGTTAATCGAGTCTAAACCGAAATAGGCGGCATACGCAGGCCCGTCAAGGAAGCGTTGCCGCTGTTCTACGTCGTCCTTTTTCTGCCGGCCAAAGATCACAAAACTAAGCTTATCGTATAATAAAACCCGTGGACATGACCAAAAGCCTCCGAAAAGCTCTAAAAGACGTAGAAACAGAGCAGAAAGACGCAGCGATCATAGCTTTAGCGTACAAATACGCCAAAGAGATAGATGACGATGGGAGTATGGCACATTTAGCGCCCAAAATGCTTGATTGCCTGGACGCACTCCTACTAACGCCAAAAGCACGCCTAAAGGTGGTTAAGGCAGATGACAACCAACACGTTAGCCCACTCGACGAACTCCGAGCTAAAAGGGAAAACCGAGCCAAGGCTATACACGCCACCGCTAAGAGAACTAACACCTAACACCAGTTACGGATTCGACCTGATCGACTTCAGTCGTGACGTCCTAGATTTCCCATTTGACCCGTGGCAAGAGTGGCTAGCAATACATATCGGGGAACTACTACCCGACAACAGGCCAAGGTTCCGCAAAGCGCTAGCTCTAGTGGCACGCCAAAACGGCAAGACCAGGTTCGCTAAATCGTTGATCTTGTATTGGCTATTCGTCGAGCAGGCGAAGCTCGTGCTAGGTACAAGCACGACAAGAGACTACGCAAAGATCGCTTGGAAACAGGTCTGCGAAGAAGCCGAGGCGAACCCATACCTCAAGGAAGAGATAAACCACATCTACAAGAGCATCGGCCAGGAGAACCTCGAAACTAAGTCAGGTTGCGAATACAAGTTCGCAGCTTCCAACCGTCGAGCTGGCCGATCACTGACCGTTAACAAGCTGATAATAGACGAAATAAGGGAACATACGAGTTGGGATGCGTGGAACGCCTCCTACAATGCGATGTCTGCCGTGCCAACAGGTCAAGCGATATGTATCTCTAACCAAGGTGACAACTCCGCCGTGGTCCTCGATTCGCTCCATTTGGCCGCTAAGGCGTTCATCGAAACAGGCGAAGGTGATCCAAGACTTGGCTTGTTCGAGTGGAGCGCTCCCGATGGTTGTGAGCCCGACGATCCAGAAGCGATAGCATACGCTAACCCAGACCTGGGTAACCGTATCCAGCTAGACACAATCTTAGGTGACGCTGCCAGAGCGAAACTAGCCGGAGGTGAAGAGCTGGCAGGGTTCAGGACCGAGACACTATGCCAGAGGGTCCAACTTTTGGACGCTGCGATCGATTGGCAGTCATGGCAAGCTTGCGCCAACGAAGATTTGGACCTAAAGGGATACAACACACCTGTGGCCCTCTGTTTAGACGTAGCCCTAGACGGCTCGCACGCCACGTTGATAGCCGCCACAAGCACGCACAACAAGACATACATCGACACAGTGACGGCGTGGGATGGCTACGGGTGCGCCGCCGAAGTGCGCAAAGACTTGGCCGCCATCGTTAGACGCATAAAACCCATGAAAGTTGGTTGGTTCCCTCAAGGCCCTGCAGCGGCCATAGCTGCCGAGCTGCGCAAAGGATGGGCCCCACGTGGTACTGAGGTGGTGGAGATCACCGGCGAGCTGTCTGCTGTCTGTATGGGCCTAGCTGAGCAGGTCACAGCACGAGCTGTACAGCATGGAGCCGATCCGCTGCTCGACACACACGTTGGACAAGCACAGCGCATGATGAGGGGCG
>WBZQ01001322.1_pt1 | contig 17425 bp, 14 predicted proteins | sample 5204251 | NCBI WGS metagenome assembly WBZQ01 (sample SAMN12412402, study PRJNA552823) | activated sludge metagenome | isolation source: activated sludge from nitrification reactor of wastewater treatment plant... | place: USA: Virginia | collected 2017-09 | reverse complement strand
CACTACAATGCACAGCCCAAACCTGTGAAGTGGAAGTACGTCGATGTGTCACGGCGAATGACTCCCGAATCAATTGGTACAGTCCCCTAGTTCACAACTTCTTCACCTCAGTTGACACACACAGCACGGTAGTTTTCGCTTGCCAATCTGGCCTGCACATGTGCCCGGCACGGTCGGTGCCGAGGACTTCCTCCTCCATCGCTTGACCAGCGCCATGAAGACGCGTACACACAACACCGTGTCTGGGGACGCAGGACTCAGGTAGATTGGTGATCAACCTGTTCGCGTTCGGAAGGAGAACTCCCATGCCGGCGACGCCGCACATTGAAACGCATTTCACGGCCACGGCGACCGTGCGCGATATCGTCATCGGCATGGCGGATGGATTAACGGTCCCGTTTGCCCTGGCAGCCGGCTTATCTGGTGCGGTGACCTCTTCTGCCCTGGTGGTCACGGCGGGTGTGGCGGAAATTGCCGCCGGTTCGATCGCGATGGGGCTGGGTGGGTATCTCGCAGCCAAGACCGATCGTGAGCATTATGCTGCGGAGCGCATGCGGGAATTGCGGGAGACCGAGCATATTCCCGAAAAGGAAGCCGAGGAGGTGGCCGAGATTTTCCGGAGCTATGGATTGCGTGATGAACACATTGCTCCGTTGATTGACTCGCTCCAAGCGAATCCCGGCCGGTGGGTTGATTTCATGATGCGGTTTGAACTGGGATTGGAAGAGCCTGATCCCGCGCGCGCGCGATGGAGCGCCTGGACGATCGCGCTGTCCTATGTCATCGGGGGACTGATTCCGTTGCTGCCTTACATGGTGTTCCACGAGATCACGACCGCCCTGCGGTGGTCGGTGGCCGTCACGCCCATCGCGCTGTTCGCCTTCGGTTATGTCAAAAGCGGATTGACCGGCGTGCCGCCCTGGCGCGGCGGGGTCCATACGGTGTTGGTCGGCGGGCTCGCTGCAGCGGCGGCCTTCGGGCTCGCAAGGCTGTTGGGCTGAGCAACTGGTGCGTTTACTTTCTTTCATCCGCCTCGTTAGACTGCGCGCATGACTCTCGACCAACCGTCTTTCGGCGCGCCTGCCGCGCCTGCCTCAAGTGATCCGATCGACCGTGTGATCGCCTATCATATTCGAACGAAACATCATTTCGATCGATACGCGCGATCGCTGGGGTTTCTGGATTGGGCGAATCAACCCGATCCGTTTCGTCGGTTCGAAGGGGCGGAACTGATCCGGTTGCCCTTGCTGAATCCTCAGGACGATCCGCAGTCGCCCTCGTACGATGCTCTCTATCAGCCGGGCGACGCGGCCTCGCAGCCATTGACCATCCGGACGATCTCACGGTTTTTTGAACTGGCGCTCGGGCTCTCGGCTTGGAAGAGGGCAGGGGAGTCGGAGTGGGCCCTCCGCAACAATCCGTCGTCCGGCAATCTGCACCCGACCGAAGGGTATGCGCTTCTCCCGCCGGTCGAGGGCTTGGATCTGTCTCCGGGACTCTATCACTACGCAGCTAAGGAACATGGGTTGGAGCGACGCGCGGACTTTCCGTCCGCGCAGCTCACACAGTTGCTCGCGCCGTTTCCGGAGGGCGCGTTTCTGCTCGGCCTCAGCTCCGTCCACTGGCGGGAAGCCTGGAAGTATGGAGAACGGGCCTTTCGCTATTGTAATCACGATGTCGGCCACGCCCTCGGTTCCGCGCGTATCGCCGCTGCAACGCTCGGATGGACGATGCTGTTGCTGGACGGGCTGGAGCAAAATCAGGTCGCTCGGCTGCTGGGGACCCATCGCCAGGAAGATTTTGGCGAGGCCGAACCGGAACATCCCGACTGCCTCGCTGTCGTCTGGCCCTCTCCCAACCTGCAGCGCGAAGTCTCACAGCTGCCGTTGGGTTTGGATCAGGCGGTGGTGAAGGAACTGGCGGCGGGACCATGGCATGGCCGGGCGAATGTATTGAGCCGCGAACATGGTGTGCACTGGGAGGCGATCGACGAAGCAGCGGAGGCTTCCTGGAAGACTAGCGAAGAAAGCCTGCTGGTTTCTCTCCCTATTGAGCTGCCCGTGCATTCCGAACCGCTTCACGCTTCACGAACCACAAGCGACGCCGCGAAGATCATCAGACAGCGCCGCAGCGCCGTGTCGTTCGACGGGCGCACAGCCATTTCCAGCGTGACGTTTTTTCATATCCTGCATCGGTTGATGCCCCAGGCCCACGAACCGCAGCTGGTCCGTCCCATGCCGTGGGATCTTTTGCCCTGGGGCCCATCGATTCATCTGTTGTTGTTCGTGCATCGCGTGGCGGGGCTAGAGCCTGGCCTCTACGTGTTGGCGCGTGATGCGAAGAAGTTGCCGCTGCTGCAGCAGGCGATGAACCCTGAATTGGAATGGACGCCGGTGCCTGGTTGTCCGAACGATCTACCCCTGTATTGGCTGTTGCAAGGCAATGCCCAGCGCCTGGCCGCCCAGGTCAGTTGTCATCAGGCCATTGCCGGCGACAGCGCCTTTTCACTCGGCATGTTGGCCGAATTCGAGGGGCGCTTGCGGCAGGGCGGGGCTTGGTGGTATCCACGCCTCTTCTGGGAAGCAGGGTTGGTCGGGCAGGTGCTGTATCTAGAAGCTGAAGCAGCCGAAGTGCGAGGAACGGGGATCGGCTGTTTTTTTGATGATCCGGTGCACGAGATCGTCGGGATCAAGGATCTCACGCTGCAATCGCTCTATCACTTTACGATCGGCGGACCGGTGGACGACGGGCGGCTGTTGACGTTGCCTGCCTATGACCATTTGCGGCGAAGTGAATGATCGTGCAGAATCTTTTCTAAACAAGAGACGAACGACGAGGTACGAGTTCATATGTTCAAGATCAAGAAGAAGATCGAGAAGCCAAAACCGCCGATTCTGTACAACGTGATCGAGGATTACTCGGAGTTCGATGCCCCGGGGAACGTGACGGCCTGCGCCATGACCTTGCCGGAAGATCTCCCGGCGCACGCGAAGATATTGGCGGAAAGTTACGACGTGCCGTTGGAGCAGATGACGCAGCTTCTGAAGGACGGGGGCGTGTATGTCTACCCGCAAGTGGGGGGCTTGCTCACGCGCGGGCTGTTTGCCTGCCGTGTGGATGCCAGCGGCGCAACCTCGAAACAGACCTGGGTGCTGGATCTCATGCAATTTGCGGAGGCGGAACAGTGGGCCAGGGCACGCGCCGTCTCATTGATCGATGCCGCCGCAGAGATCTTTTACCGGACGCTGCCGGAGGAATTAAAAACCAAGCTCGCGCAGAAAAATCTCGGACTCGATTACCGCACGCTCGACCGTGCTGTCGCCAAGGGCGGCGATATCAAATTCATCGATTTCCGGAAAGATTGGTCCCCCCATTTCAAACGGCTCTGCATCATGCCCGATGGCCGCCTGGTGGAAACCGGCGGGTTGGAGGAGTTTGCCCAGTTGCATCAGATCACGGTGCCGCAGGCGAAAAAGCTGGTTGAAGAAGGGGGAACGATGGATGTCGCCGCCGGTGAAGTCCTGGCCTGCCAGATTGTGAACGGCCAGCCGGCAGTGGCCCGGTTCAGTGCGAAGAACTATGCCAAAGCCAAAGAATTGGTAACGGCCAAAGGCCTGCACATCCTGGATGCACTCAGTGAGGTGGCCTACAACGATTCCGTGATGATGCGAACGCTGCAGCGCAAAGACTTAGGCGGCCGGATCTAGATCATCCTGCGGCATCGCCGGGCCCATCCGTCGTTCCGTTCGGTCATCCAACGCACCGGAGGTCTATGTCATGAGGCACATGTTTTGTCTCTGTGTCCTGAGTCTCCTGCTTTCCGGCTGCGCTGGGCCAAAACCCATTCTCTATCCCAATCCCCGCTATCAAGAGGTCGGCGCCGATGCGGCTCAGGCCGATATCCAGGATTGCATGGTCCTGGCGAAGGAAGCTGGGGCTTCTCCGAGCGAGGGGAAGACGGCTCAGGTGGCGACCAATACAGTAGGCGGCGGGGCTGTCGGTTCTGCGGCCGGCGCGGTGGGCGGGGCGATTCTGGGACACGCCGGACGTGGCGCAATGGTCGGCGCAGCCAGCGGCGCAACCGCTGGGTTTTTGCGAGGATTGTTCAAACGGTCCCCACCCAGCGCGGCCTTTACGAACTTTGTGGATCGGTGTCTGCGGGATCGGGGATATGAGCCGACAGGCTGGCAATAAGCTTAAGCGACCGGTTCTACGACTGCTGACGCACTTTTTCTGACATACACTTCCCCCGTTTTCATCCCGAGGTAGGCACCCAGAACATTGTCCAGCAGGTCGAGGAGCGACGTGCTGCGGTTGTGACAATAGACCTGGTAGTACTCGATGCTGAAAGAGAGTGCGAAGGCCATCAGCAGCAGATGGCGCGGAGCGAGCGATTGTCCATCCAGCCCGCGGAGTGTATAGAGCAGGCCAAAGGGTACGAAGAGCAGGATGTTGGCGACCGCATCGATTCCAAGATCCAGCAGGATCGCCGGGGAACTCAACTGGTCCGGCGTCGGCACCCACCGAATATATTGCCAATGCGCATGGCCCACGAAGTTGTGTAGAGGGAGAATGCCCACGAGCAGAATGAAGACGCCCCAGGCATACCAGAGACGTGTGACGCGGGATGGGGTTAGAAGCACGAGCGCCTAATTGTGGAGGTCTGCTGCACGACCGATTCTGGCAGAATCGGCGCGGGGGTTTCTACAACTTTTTCCTGCTGAGCAATGGCCTGAATGATTGGGGATGGAGAGCCAATTATTTCTGCCCCAGTTCCGCCTCCACGGCGTTCAGCATTTCCTTCAAGTCGAAGGGTTTTTCGAACGTGCGGTGCGCCCCGAAGAGCCGGGCGATATCCAGGAAATTCCGATCCCCTTGAGCGCCGGTCATGGCGATGATTTTGGTGTCCATGTATTCGCGGGTGAGCTGCAGCGTGGCTTCCAGTCCATCCACTTCCGGCATCAACAAGTCCATGATGAGCAGATCGGCTTTATGCTTCTGATAAAGATCCAACGCTTCACGCCCATCCTTGGCTTCGACCACCGTATGCCCTGATCGTTCCAGGACCTCGCGCAGGAGGCCGCGGATGGAAGGTTCGTCGTCGATCACCATGATGGTCGCCATAACTACTCCTCGGGAATGGGCCGGTTATGATTTCGCTTGAGCGGCTGCGCAGACCGCTGGCTTGCGTGCAGACACTTCGCCTCGTAGAGGAAAGCTTACCGCCGGGATCACAGTCTGTCCAGAAAAGAGTCGGAACCAGCGTGGTCTCGCGTGCGGAAGAGGGCGAATTTGTCATGATGCCACAAGGGGTTATCACGTCATGGGACTCTCGTCTGCCTGCGCGGCCGGAAGCGGTCGGCTCTCAGCCTGCCGTACCATGCGCGAATACAGTGCCGGAATAACCAGCAGGGTCAGGGCCGTCGACGTCAACAACCCACCGATTACGACAGTGGCCAGCGGCCGTTGGACTTCCGCCCCCATACTGGTCGCCAAGGCCATGGGGAGAAAGCCCAGGCTGGCGACCAGCGCCGTCATCAACACGGGCCGCAAGCGATCCATCGCACCATCCAGGACGGCTTCCTCAGTGGACACCCCTTCCGCCTCCAGCTGGCGGATATGGCTGACCAGAACGACCGCGTTGAGGACGGCAATGCCGAATAGGGCGATAAACCCGATAATGGCTGAAATACTGAGCGGCAATCCTCGCATCCACAAGGCCAGGATGCCGCCTGACAGGGCAAGCGGCACATTGAGGAAAATGAGGAGGGCCGGTCGCAGCGTGCCGAAGATGACGGACAACATGCCGAGAATCAGCATGAGCGTGACGGGCACGACCATGGCGAGACGTCTGCCGGCCTCCTGCAGATGTTCATATTGCCCGCCCCAGATCAATTCATACCCCGGTGGAAGCGTGACCGCCTGGGCCACGGCCTGTTGAGCCTCAGCCACGAAACCGCCGAGATCACGCCCGCGAATATTGGTCTCGACCACGATCCGCCGCTGTACATGCTCGCGACTCACCTGCGCCGGACCGGAATCGACAAGGATGCTGGTGACCCGCGAGAGCGGGACCAGTTCTCCATGCATGGTCGGGATCAGCAGACTGCCTAAGGAACCGGGATCGCGCGAGACCCGGTCTGCTAGCCGGACGACCAATTCGAATCGCCGGGACCCCTGTACGACCGTCCCGACGACCGTTCCAACCCGGGCCGACTGGACGAGGGTGAGCACTTCTTCAGCCGTGAGCCCGTAGCGGGCGATTTCGGTGCGATCGACAATGACGCGTAATAAGGGCAAGCCGGCGACCTGTTCTACTTTGACATCAGCCGCGCCTGGTACCTGTTGGAGCGCCCGCGCCGCCCGTTCAGCCTGCTGCTTCAGGATATCGAGATCCGGACCGAAGATTTTGACCGCCAGGTCCGAACGCACCCCGGCAATCAATTCATTAAAACGCATTTCAATCGGTTGGGTGAACCCCAGGCCGACCCCCGGCACCTGTTCGGTGATCTGCCGTTTCATCGTCTCGATGAGGTCGTTGCGGCTGTGTGCCGTGGTCCACTCGCGCTGGGGCTTTAGGATGACAAACACATCGGACATCTCGACGCCCATGACGTCCGTGGCGACTTCCGGGCTGCCGGTGCGTGTGACGACTTTCGTGACTTCGGGAAAACGCCTGAGGACCCGTTCGATATCCAAGGCGGTGGTGACCGATTCGCTCAATGAAATGCTCGGGAGTCGCCACACCTGTACCGCGAGATCTCCCTCTTCCAAGCGCGGAATAAATTCAATACCCAGCCGGCTTCCGGCCAGCAGGCTGACGACAAAAAGAGCCACGGCGATCGACACGGGCCAGACCGGCCTGGCTACAGCCCACCGAAGCCATGGTGCGTAGACGCGTCGCAGGCTGCGAATGACCGCTGTGGTTTCCCCGCCGGGTGTTGCGCGCAAAAACCAGAAGGACAATAGAGGTGTGACCGTCAAGGCGAGAAGGAGGGAGCCGGTCAATGCCATGATGACCGTGATCGCCATCGGGCGGAACATCTTGCCTTCGATACCCGTGAGCGCCAGGGTCGGGACGTACACCAGAATGATGATGGTCACGGCCAGCGTCATGGGCCGCAATACTTCCTGGCCGGCGGCCAGCACTTCCTTCAATCGGGCTTCCCTGGTCGTCGCTCGCTTTTCGGCCAGTCGCCGGAGGATGTTGTCGATCATCACGACGGAGCCATCGACCAGAAGGCCGAAGTCGATCGCACCCAGGCTCATGAGATTGCCCGAGAGCCCGGCCTGCATCATGCCGATGAAGGCGATCAGCATGGCGAGGGGAATGGCGGAGGCCACGATGAGCCCCGCGCGCAGATCGCCGAGAAAGAGAAACAAAACCGCGATGACGAGCAGGCCGCCCTCCAGCAGGTTGTTGCGGACGGTCTGCATCACCTTGGAGACGAAGATCGTACGGTCGTAGTAGGGCTCGATGGTCACGCCGGCTGGGAGGGTGGCCTGAATATCCTGCACCCGGGCCTTCACGCGAGTGACGACCTCCTGCGCATTTTCTCCGGCCAGCATTTGCACCATGCCGATGACCGTCTCGCCCTCCCCCATGGCCGTGGCCGCTCCGATCCTGAGCGCCGATCCCTCTTTCACCTCGGCCAGGTCAGCGATATAGATGGGCACGCCGCCAGGCCCATGCGCCACCACGATCTGGGCCAGATCGCTGAGCTGGGTGGCCAGTGCTTCACCCCGGATCGACAATTGTTCGCGCTGGTGCTCGATGTAGCCGCCGCCTGCGATGGCATTGTTGCGCTGCAACGCGTCGAACACTTGCTTCATCGACAATTTGAACGACAACAACTTCGACGGATCGACGATGACGTGGAACTGCTGCGGCTCGCCTCCCCAGATATTGACCTCCACCACGCCGGGCACGGCGCGCAACTTCATGCCGATGTCCCACTGCAGCAGCGTTCTCAGGGCCATCGGACTATAGCCTTCGCCTTTCACCGTGAATTGATAGACCTCGCCCAGTCCGGTCGTGAGGGGTCCCATCACCGGGCGGCCGTATTCCGCAGGGATGCGTTCCATGGCCTGGGCCAACCGTTCCGCGACGAACTGCCTGGCTCGATAGATGTCGGTGCGATCATCGAAGATCGCGGTGACGGCGGAGAGTCCGTAGCGTGAGATGGACCGCAACTCGCGCAGGGCCGGCAATCCGTTCAAGGAGGCTTCGATGGGAAACGTCACAAATTGCTCTACCTCGACCGGCCCCAGCGCCGGGGCGCGCGTGAGAATTTGCACCTGCACCGGCGTGAGGTCGGGGACGGCATCGATCGTCAGGTGTGCGAATGACCAGAGGCCGGAGGCAATCACCACGGCAATCGCCACGAGTGTAAAGAATCGATAGCGGAGCGAAAATGTCAGCAGATGTTGCATGCGCGCCTCATTCGCCCGATCCGATGTGTTCCTTCAGCAGCACATTTTTCAAATCGAACACGCCGTCGGTGACGATACGGTCGCCTTCCTTCACGCCCCGCCGGATTTCCACCAAGCCGCCGCCTTCGCGGCCTGCGTCGATCGGCACGAAGGTATACCCATCTGTCGTTTCGAGAAACAGACCGCGTGTTTTGTCGATCGTGGTGATGGCGGTCATCGGAACGGTGACCACTGGTGGCCCCGACCAGCCGAGCGCCACCTCGACGTACTCGCGTGGTTTCAACTGCCCTTGGAGATTGGCGACCTCGAACCGCACGCGAATGGTGCGGGTAGTCTCGTCCGCCACCGGCGACAGGTAGGTGAGCGGCGCCACGATGGCCTCGCCGCCCTTCGGCGTGATAGTTCCCGAGTCTCCCTCTTTGAACTGCCGGGCCTGTTCAATCGGTAAGTTGGCAAAGACCCACACGCGGCTGGTATCGACGAGTTCAAACAATTCGTCTCCGGGGCCGACTCCTTGTCCACGCACGGCATTCTGAATGACGACGGTCCCTGCGATCGGCGCGGTTAAGGTGTAGAGATGACTCTTCTCGTGCGGGCCCTGTTTCAGGTCATCCGTCGAAATTCCCATGTTGGCCAGTCGTTCGCGGATGTGTTGATAACGCGCCTGCGTTTCGAGATAGAGTCCCTTGTCTTCGATCAGTTTACGTTCCGTGACAATGTCGTCCGCGCGCAGTTTTTCGGTCCGGCGAAAACTGTTTTCCGCCACATCGGCTTGAGCCTTTCCCACGAGATATTCTTCGATCAACTGATCCAGCTGCAGGCTGCCGATGGCGACCAGCGCTTGGCCTTTTTTGACTCGATCGCCCAGTTGCACGTGGATGCGCTCCACTTGCCCGCCGATGCGGGACGTGATTTTGGCGACCTGCTTCAGATCGAGCGCCACCTCACCGGGAGCGGTGATGACTTTGGGCACCGCGCGGAGGGCGGCAGATTGGATACGAAGGCGCGCCTGAACAGCCGGCGGCGGGTGAATGGCGTTGCTATGGCCGGTCGCCGCCGGAACATGGCTGGTCGCGGGCGGTTGGGGCGGCTGCGCTCCCTGATCGCCGCAACCAGACAGGAGCCAAAGCATCGCGGGCACTATGCCGATCGTCGTGAGGCGTCTAGTCATCGCTGCACTCCAGTGATCCGTTCAGTCTGCGGTCGGTGTTCATAACGAGGTTCCCAGCGCGCGCTCGAGACGAGCCAAGGCGATGGAAAGATCCGCTCGCACTTGGGCATATTCGAGCTGCGTCTGCCGATACACCCGTTGCGCATCGAGGACGTCCAGCAGGCTGGCTGCGCCGTGACGAAAACTCGTTCGTGCCACCGTCAATGTCTGCTCGGCCTGCTTGAGTAAACCGGTCTCAAAGACCTGCAGCTGCTCCTGCGCCGTCCGGACCTCCTGGGCATGTTGGGTGATGGCCTGCTCCAATTCCTGTTGCGCCCGCAGCCGTTCGGCATCGGCGCGATGTTTGGCGCCCAATGCCGATTGAATTTCGCCTTGCCGCCGGTACCATAACGGCAGGGGCACGGCCAGGCCGGCCGTGAGGGATTCATCGCCCGCCTCGCGATGGTAACTTCCGATCACGCTGACATTAGGCATGCGGGCCTCTCGCTCGAAACGCAGTGTATGGTCGGCCTGCTCCGCCAGTTTGCTCACGCGTCGGACGGCGGGGTGTTGCTCCAACGCCTGGACCACCAAGCCGTCTGCGTTCAGGCCTGGCTTGGGCTTGTCAAAATCGCCTTGAACGGAAAAGTCCTTGCCGAGCGTACCGGCGGTGAGGGTATTCAACCGTGCCTTGGCCACCAACAACGCATTGTTCGCCCGAGCCACTTCCTTCTTGGCCTTCTGCACTTCCACGCCGGCTTTCAGGCTGTCGAAGGACGTGGCTTCACCGGCCGACACCCGCGCCTGCACCGTGCGCAAGACCTCTTCCACATTCGTGACATTGTGAGCGGCCAATTCGACAGCGCGTTGACCATAGAGGAGCTGATAGAAGGCGATTTTGACATCCGCGAGCAATGAGAGGCGGGTGTCCTCCAGAGCGGCGTTCGCTCCGGCCAGACCGGCATCCGCCGCTTCCTGGCGGGCCTGGCGTTTTCCCGTCCATTCCAGGGGTTGTTCCACGGTAAACGTTCGCTCGGTGACGTGGGTCCCGGTACTCGGGTCACGAATCGCGCCGCGTCCGGCAATCCCGGTGATGGAAGGATTCGGATAGGCGCCCGCGGCAATCTGTTGCCCCTGACTTTGTTTCACCAGTCCCTCCGCTCCGGCCAGGACGGGATTGTGTTGTGCTGCGAATGTCAGGATGTCGGACAGCGAATAGGGCTGAGGGCGTGCTTCTCCAGCCCAGGATAGCGTGCCTGACAGGCTGAACAGGCACGCCATCAGCAGGGAAGGGACCATGTGAGGAATCATCGGAAGCCTCCTCCATTCCGCAGCGGTCGTCAGGCGGGACCCTAGAGGGCCCGCGCGGATCACGAGTGTGCGATCAGAATGTGTGCTGTAAACGGGTGATACTTAGCTGAAGAACGGGGCGGGCGGAGCTCGTACCGGCACATCCCGGACGAAGTGCATAGTGGTAGCGGGCGACAGCGGTTCTTCTTGGGGCCTGTCCCGGGATTCAGTGACGGGCAGCAGATGATGAGCCGCAAACAGAAGATGCGTCAGCAACGGTTTGACCACCTTGCGGTCGGTGGCGTCATTCAGCAGGGCGAGGTTGAGTTCAGGGTCGGAACTCCAGGCATGCGCGCCTTCGGCTGATACCGCCGGCCCTTCGCCGGTATGAGGCCTTGCCGGGAGAGTGTCGCGTTGTTCGCCGAACTCGCCTTCGAGGTCCCCGGAGAACACCGTATGGACGGCGACAGCATGCACATGACCCGCTTCACCATGATGCGGGTCCGTTTCGGGATGGATGTGGAACAACGGCAAGGCAAGCAACCAGAGCACTACCCATCCACGCAGGATGCGGTCGAGCCGGATTGTGCGGAGGAAACCGATCTGCATGACGGAAGTGCCTCTACGCAAACGCTATCATAGGCAGTGAAACACATCAAGCAGCGCTGCGGAATCGATGCCGCGCGGAATCACATTCCATGCGGGGTATTACGCCCGCCTTCGCTGAAGGGTCCGGGTCGGATACGTACTCTGTGCATACGCGGGGCCTGCTCTGAGGCTCTCCTCTACGCGAGTTCTTCCGTAGTTGCCGGCCGATGCATGATAAGAGCGGTGCGCATATGCACGACCGTGCGTGGATGCACGTTGCTTCGGAGGAGACGACTTGTGCTCTGGCGACCGATGACCGGCTGATTCTCCGATTTCTTGCATTTCAACGCTTTTAGGAGGTATTTCCCCCTGGGCCTTGTTCTTGCTGTTGACTCCGCGCAAAGTAGCCATTGTTGGAGACCTTCGTGTCATGGAAGCCGTTGTTCCCCTGTTGACGATCTTTTCGCCCCTCTTGGGCACGCTCTTCATCGCCCTGTTCTGGCGGGAACTGGGAGAACGCATCTCGCGCATCGGGATCGGGGCCCTATGGTGTGCGGCGCTGACCTCGGTGGCCACCTTCGTGCTCGTGTTCTACGGCGATCCGATCCGTCTGACGATCCTAGGCGCATCGGCGGGACCATTGGCCTATACGGTTCTGGTGGATCGGTTGGCGGCAGTCATGATGGTGCTCATCAGCTGCGTGAGCCTGATCATTCACGTCTATTCCGAGCGCTACATGGTGGGCGATGCGGGATACATCCGGTATTTTGCGTTCCTGGGCGCCCTCACCTCGGTGCTGCTGAGTCTGGTGAGCAGCGGCAACCTTCTCTGGATGTTCGTGTGCTGGCATTTGGTGACCTGGCTCCTGTCGTCGCTGCTGGTGTGTAACCCGACGAGTCGCGCGGCCAGGGAGGCGGGACAGAAAACCTTCTGGACACAAGGTCTGGGCGATGCGGCCTTTGCGGCGGCAGTGGTGCTGCTCTATGGGGCCTATGGCACATTGGATCTGACGGAGCTCTTTGCGCGAGTGCAGGGTGCTTCCGCATCATTGTCCGATTCAAGCGCGTTGCAGACGGGACTGGACGTGCCCTTGGTGGCGACTCTGCTGCTGATCCTGTCGGTCATGACCAAATCCGCGCAATTTCCTTTTCATATCTGGTTGGTCGGGACGATCGAGGCACCGACGCCTGTGTCGGCCTTGATGCACGCGGGAATCGTCAATGCCGGCGGCTTTCTCGTGAATCGATTGGCGCCGTTGTTCAGTTTTGCCCCGACGACGCTGCACCTTTTATTTATCATCGGCGGCGTGACGGCCTTGATCGGCGCCAGCGCGATGTTGACGCAGACCAGCGTGAAGCGCCGACTCGTCTATTCCACGATGGGGCAGATGGGCTACATGGTCATGGAGTGCGGGCTGGGCGCCTTTGCCCTGGCAGTGTTTCACCTGTGCGCTCATGGGCTCTTCAAGGCCACCTTGTTTCTCAATTCCGGTTGCGTGATCCATAAAGCGCGGACGGAATTTAAATTGCCCCCCGCGGCGAAGGTGGATGAGGCCGGCGCCTTCTCGCCGATGACCTGGACGACCGGTCTGGTGGCGACACTCGTGCTCCCGTTGGTCATTCTGCTCGTCGTGCACGGGGTTGTGAGTATTCCGCTGCAGGATGCCCAGGGCGCGGTGATCTTCCTCTTCTTCGGGTGGGTCACGACGTCGCAGGCGATGTTTACGCTGTATCGGTTACACACCGGCGCTTCATGGACCGTGTCGCTCACGATGCTCGGGGCGCTTGCGGTCATCGGGCTCACGTATTTGTGGGCAGGCGAGGCATTCACCCATTTTCTGTATCCCGGCCATGAGACTGCGGCGGCGTTCATGCGCGCGGCGGAATGGAATCGCTCGTTCTTTGATCTGGTGGTGGGCTGCGCGGTGATCCTGATTATCGCGGCTTGGGGAATGATCTATGGCAAGGCCAAAGGGGTCAAACTGCTCATGCCGCCCTGGATCGAGACGCTGCGGGCGCGGGCCTACGTGACCTTTCTCAACGGGCTCTATGTCGAGGACCTGATGCGCATGCTCGGTCGCACGGCAATTCGACGCTAGTCAGGCTGCACCGGCAGTCACAACGGAGTCATTGGATGGCACTCGAACAACGCGCCTTCACAGATGCCCAGCGGATGGAGCTGCGGTCCCATGTGGAGCTGGCAGGCGAGGCGATTGCTGCCTACTGGCCGATGCGCACGTTTATTCATCACAATCCGCTGCACGGATTGGAGCATCTGCCATTCGATCAGGCCGTCAAGCGCGGGGAACAACTGCTGGGGGGAAAGGGCTATCTCGCCGGCGCGCTCTATCGCCGCTACTTTGCGCAAGGTCGGATCGGGCCGGAGGATGTCACGCAGGTACTGGCTCCACTCGCCAGTGACCGGCGGGTGTTGTTTGCGGGACGGGAGTTATCCCATCTGGAGTTGCTCCGGCATGCCATGGTGCATGGGCTGGACGAGGTGTCGGCGGAAGAACCGGCTTCCCAGTCGGCGGCAAACGAGGCGCTGGAACGCCTGATCACATGGCTGACCTCGTCTCTCGCGCAGGCTCGGACCGCCGCGCCGGAACCGCTCGTTCCGTGGGAAGCCGTGGAGTTGTTGTCCCACGAAACGCTCTCGACCTGGTGCGACCGCACCCTGGGCACGTTCGTCGCGGCGGATATCGACGAACAGATGATCAAGTGGTGCGGGGTCTTCCTAGATGAGGGCGAGGCTTCTTGGGTCATGCCCGATCGGGAGCACACGTTTTATCGCGCCTGGAAACGATTGGCCCGCTACGATGCCGGCTTGCGGCTGCTCGGCATTCAGGATGCGGCCACCAAGATCGATGCCTTGGGCGAGCGGCCGGAAGAAGCGGTGTTGCAGTGCCTCACCGACCTGGGCATTCCGAAGTCTGCGTGGGAGTCCTACTTCGCCTTACACCTGGCCGCGCTTCCCGGTTGGACGGGGTATATCAAGTGGCGCGCCGAAGAACAGTATCATCCCTGGCAAGCGCGGTATCCGATCGATCTCGTGAAATATCTCGCGGTGCGGTTGTTTTACGAACGCGAGCTGGTGGCGTTGCGATGCCGGGAGCTGCTGGACATCGCCGGGCAGTACGAGGCGATTCGCGGCTACATCGACCGGGCGCCTTATGCCCATTGGGTGAGACGTCAGTTGGTGGCAGGTCGATTGGCTCCGTCCGTGGATAGGGAGACGCGGACATGGAGCCGTCTTCACCGGACGGCCTCGCCGGCAGAGTGGAACGAGATCGGGAAGCAGGTCTACGAACAGACTGCCGAATGGCGTGCCGCGGAAATCATGCGGCGCGACGCCAAGCGATTGCTCGCGCTCGCGACAGCGATAGAGGTCGATCCCGAACTCATCAGCCAGACCTCGTCTGCGGACGTGCTCACGGTCCTGACCTGGTTGGATGGATTTCCGCCCGCGCAGCACAGCTATCGCTGGTTGGAAGCTCTGGAAGCCCGCCATCGCCATGAAGTCGTCGGACAATTGACCGGGGTAGCGAAACAGTTGCGCGATGCCGATGAGAAGCCGGCCTTGAGTGGAGCGTCACGACCGTTGGCGCAGATGGTGTTTTGTATCGATGTTCGATCGGAGATTCTGCGACGGCACCTCGAACAGCTCGGCGGATACGAGACCCTGGGCGTGGCGGGATTTTTTGGCATTCCGGTCAAGTACCAGGCGTTCGGAGAAGAGCATCCAGTTACCCATGCCCCAGTGTTGCTCAAGCCCAAGAACCATATCCGTGAGATTCCGCGCAGCTACCATGGAGCGGCGGCGAGCCGGCATCGCCTGTTTGCGCGGCTCAGTCACGCCGGTCATACCCTTCTGCACGATTTGAAAGAAAATGTCATCACACCGTACGTCATGGTTGAAGCCCTGGGCTGGTTCTTCAGCGTCCCGTTTTTCGGCAAGACGCTCTTTCCTCTCTGGTACCAGCGCATGAGTGCCTGGTTGAAGGGCCTCTGGCTGCCGCCCTTGGCGACGACACTCACCATCGACAAGTTGACCAGGGACGAGGCGGAAGAGATGGTGGCTGTGGAGCAGCGCGCCGCCATCCGGGCCGCACTGCGCCGCGAGTTCCCGTCACTCGGTTCCGACATCACGCCGACCTTGATCGAGGCCATCCGTCTTGGCGCGATGGAGAGTCAGGACGAGCAGAAAACGCGCGAGGTGGCAAAAAGCCTCGGGCTGACACCTGCCGAAGCGGATGGCTTATACGAACGGTTCCGGCGCACGTTGAACCTCACACCCCGCGGCATGTCGTCCCGTCTTCAGCGCATCACCGTGCATGGTTTTTCGGTCTCCGAACAGGCCTATGCTGTGGAGGCGGCACTCCGTCTCATGGGATTCACGTCGGGCTTTGCGCGTCTCGTCGTGATGTGTTCTCACGGAAGCACCTCCGACAACAACCCCTATGAATCTGCGCTCGATTGCGGCGCCTGCGGAGGCAACAGCGGTCTGCCGAATGCGCGAGCCTTTGCGGCGATGGCGAACAACCAGGTTGTGCGGAAGGTCTTGGAGGGGCGCGGCATCAAGATCCCGGGCGATTCGCATTTTTTGGCCGCGGCACATGACACGACCCGGAACGACGTCAGGATCGTCGACTTGGAAGACGTGCCGGCGACGCACCGCAAAGACCTCCTGCGATTGCTGGATGACCTGCAAGAGGCGGGGGCGCAGTCGGCGCAGGAACGTGGTCTGGCATTGGAGGGACCGGCCGGGGCATCGAAGCGGAAGGATCCGCTCACCAGGGCCAGCCGGCGGAGCGTCGATTGGGCGCAAGTCCGCCCGGAGTGGGGCCTGTCAAAAAACAATCTGCTCATCGTCGGTCGACGGGAACTGACGCGGCCGTTGAACCTGGAGGGCCGGTCCTTTCTGCATTCCTATGATTACCGGCAGGACGAGTCCTCGAAATTGCTGGAAACGATCATGACGGCGCCGCTCATCGTGGCTCAGTGGATCAACATGGAGCATTATTTCTCCACCGTGGACAATGAAGTGTATGGAAGCGGGAGTAAGGTGTACCACAATATCGTCGGGCGGGTCGGCGTCATGAGCGGCGCCACCGGTGATCTTCGATTAGGACTGCCTGCGCAGACCGTGCTGGACGGTCCGGTACCCTATCATGAACCCACGCGATTGTTGGCTGTGATCGAGGCTCCCCGGGCGCGAGTCGAGGCGGTGATCGCCCGGCATCCCAGCCTCGAGCGGCTCTTCGAGAATGAATGGGTGTCCCTGGTGGTCTGTGAACCGGATGAAGCCAAGTTTTATCACTACGACATCATGCAGGGCTGGCGGCCCGTGTCCGACGTGCGTGAGCCACACCCCGTTCTGACCCCCGACCTGGTGGGAGCGCCGGAGCGGTCGCGGTTTCAGAAGGATGGTGAGGGAGTCGGCACGGTCCAGGACACGTGGGTACAGACGACATCTTTCGAGCAGGAGAGGAAGGATCAATAGGAGGAAGGGGGCGGAGTATGTTGACGCTGCATCCGATGAAAGAGATTCGCATCGTGGTCGAAGGGGAACATTTGAAAATCGTCACCAGTCTGTTGGACCGGGTGGGGGCGACCGGGTACACGATCATCAACAATGTGTCGGGCAAGGGCCACCATGGATTTCATGAAGGACATCTGTTGTTCGATGACACCAGCAGCCAGGTGATCGTGTTCACCGTGGTGCCGGAAGAGCGGATCGAGCCGATTCTGGCCGGTCTCGGGCCGGTGTTCCACAAACACTCGGGCGCCATGTTTGTCAGCGACGTCGCGGTCACCCGCCGGGATCATTTCGTGGCCCCCTAGTGTCCTGAGTCTGAAGTCCGGCGACAAAATCGGGCGACACTGGCGAGAATCTCATCGGCGGTCTTCGTCCACACGAAGGGCTTGGGTTGCTCGTTGGTGTGAGCGATGTAGGCCCGGATGG
>WBZQ01001321.1_pt1 | contig 17438 bp, 16 predicted proteins | sample 5204251 | NCBI WGS metagenome assembly WBZQ01 (sample SAMN12412402, study PRJNA552823) | activated sludge metagenome | isolation source: activated sludge from nitrification reactor of wastewater treatment plant... | place: USA: Virginia | collected 2017-09 | reverse complement strand
ATTGCGATTGTCATGACGGGTTATGGGACGGTCGACTACGCCGTGCGGGCGATGAAAGCCGGCGCGTTTGATTTTATTACTAAGCCCTTTGAGCCCGATACCGTGGCGGTAGTGGTCCGAAAGGCCTTGGACGTCTACAAGTTGAAGCAGGAAAACCACCTGCTTCGAAAAGCCGTGCGAGATCAATATCGCCTGGAGCATCTGGTGGGGACGAGTGCACCGATGCGCATGGTACTTGATTTTGTCGAAAAGGTGGCGGATAGCGACAGTACGGTGCTGATTGAAGGCGAGAGCGGGACCGGCAAGGAATTGATCGCACGCATGTTGCACTTTAACAGCATGCGGAGGGAACGTCCGCTGGTCCCGGTGAACTGCGGGGCCATTCCGGAAACCCTCTTAGAATCCGAACTCTTCGGGCATGAGAAGGGGGCCTTTACCGGAGCGGCCCATACGCGCCTCGGGCGATTTGAGTTGGCTCATGGCGGAACCATCTTTTTGGACGAGGTCGGGGAGATGAGTTTGCCGTTGCAGGTCAAACTGCTGCGGGTGTTACAAGAGCGATGCTTCGAGCGCGTGGGCGGGACAAGGACGATCAATGTCGATGTCCGCATCATCGCGGCGACGAATCAGGATTTGGCGCAAGCTGTTCAGGAGCGCCGGTTCCGACAAGACTTGTATTACCGGCTGCACGTGATTCCCATTCACATTCCGCCATTGCGGGAGCGCCGTAGCGATATTCCGCTTCTGGTAAACCATTTCATCGCCCAGTTTAATCAATTACGGCGGACGGAGATTCTCGGCATGGAGCCTGATGCGTTAGCGCGCATGATGGAAGAAGAATGGCCTGGGAATATCCGGGAACTTGAAAACATGATCGAACGCCTCTGTGTGTTGAAGAAACGAGGCATGATCACGATGGGCGATTTGCCTGAACGGCCGGTCAAAATGAATGCCGGTAAGGGAGTCGAATCGCCTGAGCAGTTCATTCGCTTCTCGGAAGACGGGATTAATTTGACCAAAGAACTTGAGCATTATGAAAATAGGCTTATTGGGGAAGCGCTGCGAAAGGCCAATGGAATTACTAGCCGAGCCGCACAGTTACTTCAAGTGAATCGCACTACACTGGTGGAAAAACTCAAACGGAAAGGATTTGATCCCAAGACTCACGGGTACTCGATTCAAAACTAGCATTTCTCTCACCGTCTCTCCTCTCTCACGTCATTTTTTTGACCGGCCCCACAAAGTGCCTGTCGGGATTTCTGACAACACTTTCTACCCGGACTTCTCTGCCGACCGAAATCATCAAGTGATGCCGCTATTTGAATGATTTCCGAAGGGGCACAGGACTTGCTGATTTGCCCCCTGTGCAATACCGATCTTCGTCACAACAACCCGTCAGGATCCGGATAGGCCTGGCATTTTTTCTGGGAAGCCTGTTCCTCGCCGGAGGTTCTTCTGCCATGGCTGCCGGTGGACCCTCGACGATGCGACAAGAACTGCCAGCCATGATGCCTGAGCCGTCGGAATTGGTGCGAGGCGCACTTCCGGATCCAGGGCCTCGCTTGGAACGGGTTCCCGAGAGTCCTGAATGGGGTGAATTTGAACGGGGAGTGACTCTCTACACTCAGGGGCAGTATCCCGAAGCGCGGCTTCACTTGACCAACATGTTGCGAGACCATCGCGATCTTCCGCTGCGGTCGTCGATTCAAGCCTTCCTCACAGAAAGCTCCTTAAAGAGTAGCGCACAAGAACTGAGGCCGCTGGAAATCATCGATCTATACAAGGCGCTGATGCGAGAGGATCCCCAGTCGACAAATGCCAGGCGGGCCGCCTGGAGAATCGGCGATGTGTATCGTGTCGAGGGTTGGTACCAGGAGGCGCAGATCGCCTACCAGCATGCGCTCAGTCTCTCTGAGCGAGATTCCTATGATGCCAATCGAGCCATGCTCGGTCTGGGCTATGTCTTGCGCGGCATCAAGAGTTGGAAGGACAGCGTACAGACGTTTGATCACGTTTTGAAGCGAAGCACCGACCCCGCGTTGCTGGTGTCCGCTTCCCTGGGGCAGGCCCACAGCCTCTATCGAATGGGGCGGATCAAGGACGCTGATGCGTTATATGAAAGCCTCAGCAGCCGCTGGCCTGCCGCACTTCGGGCGGATCCATACGCATTGCTGCGTTATGCGGATACGGCGGGAGAAGCTCAGCGCGGCCCGGTCATGCGGGAACAACTCCTCCATTTCTACAATCTGTATCCCTCCAGACCGGAGAATCCTTTTGTCTTGATGCACTTGGCCGACAGTTACAAAGAGGCCGGGCGATGGGAAGATGCGAGCATTTTCTATGCGGCGTTGATGAGCCAGTATCCGGATGCGCAGGTTGTTCCCACGGCCAGGCTCCGATATGCGGACGTGCAGGAGCATCTCACTCCGGAAGGCGAGGAGGTCAATCTTCGACACACGATCGCCGCACATCTCGCAAACGTTCCCCTCAAACCCGGTGAAATGCTCAGCCCGCGCCAGTTGTTCGAAAGCAGCGCGAAGCAATATGAGGACTCACCGGTTGGAAGCGAGGCGCTATTTCATCTCGGTCAGGCGTTGGAGCGAGCAGGCAAACAGGAAGATGCGCTGAAAGCCTACGAGCGGGGAGTCCAGCGGGCGGGGAAGTTTGAGAACGATCCCTGGCCGGAGAAAAGCGGGGCGCAACTCGTCAGATTTATGCGTCCCAGGCTGGAAGCGGCACTGAAAGCAGGCGACGATTTTGAGCTCATCAACCTGTTCCACCGTAACGGCCCGTTTGCCGATCGGCTATACGCCGGTACGGAGCTCTTGCTCAAGGTGGCCGAGGCGCATCGTCGGCTTGGATTTCCAATCGAGTCGGCGCGGCTCTTTCAGTCGTTGATTCGAAATTCCAAAGCCGAGACCTTTCACGAAGTCGCTTTAATGGGGCTCGGCGAGAGTTACCTGGAACAAAAAGACATGCGGGCGGCCCGTGCCGTCTTCGAGCGGTATCGCCTGCAATTTCCCGTCGGCCGGTTCGCTGGACAGGCTCTCCTTGGAATCCTGACGTCCTTCGAGGGGGAAGGAAACACGGCCGGCTTAGTGAAGCTTGGAAAGCAGTGGTTGATACACAACCCGCGCCATCCGGACCGCGCATTGGTTCAGCTGAAGGTCGCCGATGCCTTGAGGCAAGCAAAACGGGACCCCGAGGCCGCTTCCCTGTACGAGGCCGTGCTCAAGGCGGGGACGGACCTGTCCGCATTGGACCGGCTCCGATATGCCGATGTTTTGGCCAGACTGAATCGTCAAGAGCCGGCACTGGCTCTGTATAAGCAGGCATTGGTGGCGGGATTGGAGGCTGAGGAGGAAGCCTGGGCGCAATTGCAGATCGTGCAGTTGGCGCGGGGAGTGAAGCGTGACGAGTTCGCAAGAAACGGGCTTCGCGCACTGAATGAGAACAGCGACAGCCTCGTTCGGCGCATGGCTGCCGTATTGCAGACCGAGTTGCCTGAATCCACTCCCGCCGCAGGAGGCAAAAAGCGATGACAACCCGCGAGGTCGACACATCGAACAATGACCTGCTGACACGTGCATTCCAAGACTTTGACCAGGCTGCCACCGTCCTTCAACAGTCGTATGACGCATTGACGACTCGGCTGCAGCAGATGGATCTGGAACTCGCACAAACCAATGCCAGTTTGCGCGAACATCTGCGCGAAACAGAAGAGATGCGTGCCCATGTGACGGCGGTGCTGGAGTCGTTGGATACGGGTGTGATCGTAACAGACTCGCAGGATTCGGTCGTGCGGTGCAACCACGCCACGGAACGGCTGTTGGGAGTGTCGCAAGCCAGCCTCAAGGGACGTCGTGCGACGGAGGTTCTGGAGGAAATCAGGAAAGATCACGGCGAGTATCCGCTGGTTCTTCCGACGGGCGTCACCATTGCCCTCTCGCAGAGCGCCTTGACCGATGAAACCGGGACTTTGATCGGCAAACTGGTGTTGATCCATGACGTCACTCACATTCGCCAGCTTGAAGACCGTTTGCAGCGGCGCAACCGCCTGGAGGCCATGGGCCAGATGGTCGGGAACATCGCGCATGAAATCCGGAATCCACTGGGAAGCGTCGAGTTGTTCGCGTCGATGCTGCGCAAAGATCTGCGCGATCAGCCGCATCTGCGGACCTACGCGGAGCATATCTCTATGGCGGTGCAGGCCATGGACCGGTTGTTATCGAACCTCCTCGTCTATACCAGACCGGACTGTTCGAGGTTGGCATGGCTGGATACGGAATCGCTGATTCGGGAAGTACTCACGCTGGCGAGCCATGCCATGTCACCGGCGTCGATCGTGGTCCGTTGCGAGGTCGATCCCCGCGTGCCGAAGATATGGTGTGACGGCGGGAAAATGAAACAGGTACTGCTGAATCTTGTTCTGAACGCCGTCCAGGCCATGCCGGAAGGGGGCCGCCTGACATTGTCCGCTCGTATGGCTCCGGCAGGCATTTTAGAAGCACCTGCTATGCAACTCACGGTCAGTGACACCGGCACGGGGATTCCACTGGCGTTGCAGTCGCGGGTATTCGACCCGTTTTTTACCACGAAAGACCAAGGGACTGGACTGGGGCTTGCCATCGTACATGCGCTGGTCGAAGCTCATCACGGCCGCATCGATGTGGAGAGCAGACCGGGGCATGGGACTTCATTTGTCATGACATTCCCCCAGGGCTCCATGCAGCAAGCAACGATACCGGCGCGAAATGCCGCATTGGTCGGACGGTCCGTGCAAATTAGTTCGATCGCGAATGTTACCGAAGAGGAGACCTACGAATGAGCGTGCAACAGGATTTACAAGGCCCCTCCGCCACCTCCGAAGAAACTCGGATGGTCCTGATCGTCGATGATGAACCCTCGATGAGAACGGCCCTGTCTGAAACGGTCCGCAGATTGGGCTACCAAGTCCGGGGGGCGATCGACGGCGTCGACGCCATTGAGCAGATTGAGCGAATCAAACCGTGGCTGGTGGTGACCGACTTGAAGATGCCGCGCCTGACGGGGCTGGAACTCGTCAAGGCCATCAAACAAAAATCCCCCCAGACCTTCATTGTTCTGATGACCGCCTATGGCACGGTGGAGACAGCGGTGGAAGCGATGAAATACGGCGCGAATGACTACCTGTTAAAGCCTTTCTCGACAGACCTGTTGGAACGAGTGATTCTCAACCTGCAGGCCACCACGGCTACGGACGAGCAGGAAGGGCCCGCTACACTGGAAGCTCGGGCGATTTTGACGCAGGATCCCGGCATGATCCGCCTGCTCACTACTCTGGAGGGTGTCGCGGCGAGTCAGGCAACTGTGCTGATCAGCGGCGAGAGTGGAACCGGGAAGGAACTCATGGCCCGTTACATCCACGCGCGCAGTCCGCGCGCCCATCGCCCCTTCGTGGCGTTGAATTGTGCCGCGCTACCGGACAGCCTCCTCGAGAGCGAACTGTTTGGTCACGAACGCGGCGCATTTACCGGAGCCATTCAGAAAAAATTGGGAAAGTTTGAAATGGCGCATACCGGGACGCTGTTTCTCGATGAAATCAGCGAAATGAATTTGGGCTTGCAGTCCAAACTTCTGCGCGTCTTGCAAGAGCGCGAAGTCGATCGTATCGGTGGGCGCGAGCCCGTTCCAGTGAATATTCGCGTCATCGCCACCACCAACCGCTCGCTGTATCACGAAGTCACCCAAGGGAGATTCCGTGAGGATCTTTTCTATCGGCTGAACGTGTTTCCCGTCACGGTGCCTCCCCTTCGTGATCGGTCGGGCGATATTCCGCTTCTGGCGAGACATTTCCTTCGTTCCTCCGCACAGCGGAACGGGCTCACCATGCCGACGTTGTCCGAGCGCGCGATCGCCGATCTCCAGCAGCGTCCCTGGAAAGGCAACGTGCGCGAACTCGAAAACGTCATGGAACGTGCCATCCTGGTGGCAACCGGAGGAGCGGTGGATGTGGATCATCTGATGCCGGGCGATGGCACCGTGCCGGTACGGGAGGTAGGGGCGGTCGATACCCTCGTGACTGCCTCGGCACATGGATCGCTGTGGGAGATGGAGCGCGACCTTATTTTCAAGACCCTGGCGCGAGTGAAAGAAAACCGTACGCATGCGGCGAAGGAATTGGGGATCAGCATCAGAACGTTGCGGAACAAATTGCGGGAGTATCGCGACATGGGCTACCAGGTCGAGGCGGAGAAGTCCTGATCGCGCCGGCAGGGAGATGGGCAGATTATTCTCCGAGGTGGACATTTTTGCCGGGTGCCGCTCGGAACGCCGCCCACAGAGGGGACGTGATCCAAATTCGATCAGCTGCAAGCGCGGTATACGTATTGCACACCCTGTGGCGGTGAAGCGTCACTAAGGAGCATGGGACATGACTATTTTTGACAGAACCATACAGCTGTTGAGTCGATCGCTTGATCTTCGCGGGGCCCGCCAGCAGGTGATCGCGGCGAATATCGCCAACGAAGAAACGCCCAAGTATCGCGCGAAGGATTTGAATTTCGGCCAGGCGCTGGCCAATGCGCAACAGGGCAAGTTGCCGATCTCCCTGGTGTCCACCAACGCACAACATTTCGGACCACAAGGCACGGGGTACCAACGGGTCCTCGGCCAGCTTGAAGACGTGCCGGCAGGCGATCTGCCGCTGGACGCCAATTCGGTCAACATTGAATTGGAAATGGCCAAAATGTCCGATAACGCCCAGCAATACAACACGGCGGCGACCATCATCGGGATGAAGTTCAAAGGTCTGTTGAGTGCCATTCGGGAAGGGCGGTAGGCGCCATCGTGGAACCTCCTCGATTCATGACTTTGGGAAGCAACCACAAAGGAGTGTGTGATGGAATTAACAGATAGCCTTGCGGTTTCTGTCTCCGCGCTGGATGCCCATCGGCATCGACTGAATGTCATTGCCAGTAATCTGGCCAACGCCCAGTCGACCAAAACGAGCACGGGCGGTCCTTATCGACGCCGCGATGTCGTGTTTCAGGCCGCGCCTGTATCCCCGACGTTTCAAAAGGCATTCAAGCAAGCGACGTCCGGCCCCGGCCGTCAAGCCTTGGACGGAGTCAAAGTCGCCCGCGTCATCGAAGACAAGAAGCCCGGACAGACGGTGTACGACCCTCGTCATCCCGATGCGGACAAAAAGGGATTCGTGACGATGCCTAACGTGAATGTCATGGAAGAGATGGTCAACATGATCGGCGCCTCGCGCGCCTATGAAGCGAACGTGCAGGCGATTAATGCGACCCGCACCATGTGGAATCGCGCGTTGGAGATCGGGAGGTAACCATGTCTGATCTGCGCATTGCGGGAGCGAATGGTCTCCGACCGATTGAGGTGCCTGAGATTCACGAGGCGGGGGCGGGCGGCGAGGCCGGCGCAGCCAATTTCATGGGCTCCCTCAAGGAGGCCATCGGGCATATCAACGACGCACAGACCGGCGCCAGCCAGGCCGTCGATGCGTTGGTGACCGGGCAGAGCACCAACATTCATCAAACCATGGTGGCAATGCAACAGGCCGATGTGTCTTTTCAGTTGATGATGCAGGTGCGAAACAAGCTGGTTACCGCCTACGAGGAAATTCAGCGGATGCAGATTTAGGCGGCGGGTGTCCGGTCAACGGTCCCACGCATAAAGGATTCCACACCGTATGTTTTCAAAATTCAACCAGTTCACGATCAACCAACGCTTCATCATTCTGCTCGCGCTCGCCGGGTCTATTGCGGGACTGGTCGCGGTGACCCTCTGGACCCAGCAGCCGGATATGCAGGTCCTCTTTGCCAACCTGGCGGTGGACGATGCCTCGGGCATCATCGACAAGCTGAAAGATGCGAAGGTGCCGTATGAGACGGCCAACGGAGGGACCACCGTGCTGGTGCCCAGTGCGCAGGTGCATGACTTGCGTTTGGAGCTGGCTGGTCAAGGCCTTCCGCATGGCGGGGGCGTGGGATATGAAATTTTCGACCGGACAACCATGGGTATGTCCGATTTCGTGCAGAAGTTGAATTATCGACGGGCCTTGCAAGGCGAGCTGGCCCGCACGATCACTCAAATGCCGGAGGTGGAGCGAGCACGGGTGCATTTGGCGATTCCTGAACGCCGGCTGTTTGCCACCGAGCAGGATCGTGCGCGAGCCTCCGTGGTGGTGTCTCTGCGCGCCAGTCAAACGTTGTCGAAGGCGCAAATTCAAGGTGTGGTGCACCTGGTCTCCAGCAGCGTCGAAGGACTTCAATCACGCGATGTCACCGTCGTTGACGGCCACGGCAATTTATTGTCCAACACCTCCAGCGATGAATCAGCCGGGCTTTCCGGAACCCAGATGGAATATCAGCGGACGCTGGAAAAAGACATCGAGACTCGTATTCAAACGATGTTGGAACGGATTGTCGGCCTGAACAAAGCCGTGGTGCGCGTGTCGAGCGTGCTGGATTTCCGCAAGATCGAAACCACCGAAGAACGCTACGATCCGAACGGACAGGTGGTTCGCAGTGAGCAGCGCGGACAGGAAAAATCGAGCGGGGTGAACGGCACCTCGGGCGGCGTGCCCGGCGTCGAGTCGAACGTCCCCGGTGGCACCGAAGCCGAAGGTGGACAGACCAGCTCGAACAACAACCAGACGAAAAACGAGACGGTCAATTATGAAATCAGCCGGACGGTATCGCGCATCGTGGAGCCGACCGGCACCATCAAGAAGCTCTCGGTCGCAGTCCTGGTAGACGGCACGTATGAGGGCGGAGGTAAGGCGGGCGAGGCGGGGGCGGATCAACCCAAGAAGTATGTGCCTCGATCCGAGGAAGAAATGAAACGCATCGAAGAAATCGTCAAGAAGGCGATGGGGTATTCGACCGAGCGGCAGGATCAAGTGGAAGTGGTGAGCATCCAGTTCGGGCTGGGAGCGGAGGAACCGACCGGCGGAGTCGAGGCCGCGCCGGATGCGAGCAAGGTCTGGATGCCCTACGTGCGCTATGCAGTAGGCGGGCTGCTGTTTTTCCTGATTTTCTTCATGGTGGTTCGCCCGTTGATGGTGATGCTGGTTCAGTCCGCGCCCGCAGCCGGCGGCGGCGAGACGCCGGCGCTGCCCGCGTCGGTGGGGCAGGTTGAAGCGGCCATCAGCGGCAAGCAGCCGGGGCAGATCCTCGATATGGCCAAGAACAACCCCGCCAATACCGCCGTCGTCGTGAAACAGTGGCTGAAGAATAACGCCTAACCACGCTGAACATGAATAAAGAACTGTCGGGTGCACAAAAAGCGGCGATCTTACTTCGAGCCATCGGTGAAGAAGCGGCCGCGGCGGTCATGAAGACTCTCGACCCGAAGGATATTCGCAAGCTCGGGAGCTTCATGAAAGAAACCGCAAACATTACGAAGCAGGAAGAGGACAGCGTGATCGCCGAATTTGAACAGGCGAGCTCATCCGGCGAGGTGCAATTCGAGGGACGCGAATTCATGGAAGCCATTCTGAAGAAGGCGCTGGGCCCCGAGAAGGCCGCCAGAATGATGGAGTCCTTGAATACGAAGACCTATCCCGGTATCGACGCTCTGAAGTGGGTCGATCCCCGAACCGTCGCGCAAATTCTCAAGATCGAACATCCCCAGACGATTGCCGTCTGCCTGGGACAAATGGAAGCCGAACAGGCCAGTGCCGTGCTGGCATTGTTACCGGTACACCTGCATGCCGACGTGTCGCTGCGGCTGGCGACGATGCAAGAAGTGCAGCCGGAGGTGCTGTCCGAATTGAGCGATAGTCTGCAGGAAATTCTGTCGGCCTCGATGGGCATGTCGAGCATGTCGGTCGGCGGCGCCGAATTGATGGCCGATATTCTGACGCGTGTGGATAAGAACACCGAAGGCGCCATTATGGCCAAGATCACCGAGCGCGACCAGGCTCTGGCAGAAAGCATCCGGGCGCTGATGTTCGTCTTCGATGACCTGGTCGAACTGGATTCCCGCGGTATGCAGGAACTCATGAAGGAAATCAGTAAAGAAGACCTTCCGGTCGCCCTTCGTGGCGCCACCCCGGAGATCAAAGAGAAGTTTCTCAAGAATATGTCGAGTCGCGCGGCCGAAATGCTCAAGGAAGACATGGAAACGCGCGGGCCGGTCAAGGTATCCGATGTCGAAAAGGCGCAGCAGAACATTCTCAAAGTCTGTCGCAAGCTTGAGGAGGAAGGCCGCATCGTGATCGGGGGCGGGGGAGGCGAGGAGTTGCTGTAGATGGGTACTGTTGATTTGGGAAGTCGCCTGCCGCAGACGTCTCCCGCGGACAATGAAAAGGAACTCGCCCCACGCGCCATTCTTATCGTCGACGACGAGCCATCCATCGGCTTCCTCTTGACCGAAATGTTGCAGTCCACAGGGCACCCGATTCTCACGGCCGGGTCTGTCAGCGAGGCCCTGGCGCACCTGAAATCCCGCCCGATTGCCGTGTTGATCGTCGATGTTCAATTGGCCGGAACAGATGGAATTGCTTTTTTGCAACAGGCCTTGGATGTCGATAGCCGTCTGCTGAGTATCGTCATGACCGGGCACGGCAACATCGAACTGGCTGTGCGCGCCATGAAATCAGGCGCCGCAGACTTCTTAACCAAACCGTTCGAAGTCGAATTGGTGAGACAATCCGTCTCGCGATTGCTGGAGCTCTATCGCCTCAGGCAGGAGAATACGGTGCTCACCCGCACCTTGATTCGTTCCGGCAACATACAGTTGCGGACGGTGCCGCTGGCCGATTTCAGCCGCGGGAACCGGCCCTTCGGAACGGATGACGTGACCGAATTCGAGCGGGGCGTGGCGGAGGGGGAAAAGCGGGTCACGGAACGGGTCGCCGCGCTGCGCCAACGGGAACAGGCGCTGGTGGCCTCGCTGATGGCGCAATTGGAGGGAAGCTGGCGCAATTTGCACGACACGGTGGAAGAAGAAGTGGCGTCACTGTCGTTCATGATTGCGCAGAAGGTCCTGCGCGAACTGGTGACGGAAAAACGCGAGGTGATCGTTACGCAGGTACGAACGGCACTGGCGCATTTGCATGAAAGCGGGCTGGTCCGGATCCGGGTGCATCCGTCGGATCTGCCGCTGCTCGAAGCGTCGCGGGCGGCACTGAGTCAGACTCCGCACGGGCTATTGACCCTGAAATTTGAGACGGATCCCGGCATCAGCCCGGGCGGCTGTCTCGTGCAGGCGCAGAGCCTCTTGATCGACGCCACGCTGGATACCCAATTGCTGAGGCTCGGTGAAGCCCTAAGAAAGCGGGATGCCGGTGAAGCTTAGCGAACGCCTCGAACAAGTCGAACCCTTGTCCGTCACGGGCCGGGTGGCCCAAGCCGTCGGGATCGTCATTGAAGCCTCGGGGCCGTTCACCTCTGTCGGAGAGGTCTGCGAGATCACCCGTGAGGGCGGCCATGGCGCCGTCATGGCAGAAGTGGTCGGATTCCGCGAGGATCGTGTGCTGCTGATGCCGCTGGGTGAAATGCAGGGCATCGGCCCGGGCAGCCGTGTCGTGATGAAAGGGCACGTGGCGTCGGTGCCGGTCGGACCGCAGATGTTGGGACGAATTTTCGACGGACTCGGGCACCCGCTGGACGGCTTGCCGCCGCTACGCACCGATGTCCAGGTTCCGTTGTATGCGCCTCCGCTGAATCCGCTGCATCGCGCGAGAATTACCCAGCCGGTCGATCTGGGCATTCGGGCGATCAATGCCCTGTTGACCTGCGGCCAAGGTCAGAAAATCGGCGTGTTTGCCGGATCCGGGGTGGGAAAAAGCGTCTTGTTGGGCATGATCAGCCGGTATACGCAGGCGGATGTCAGGGTGATCGCCCTCGTCGGCGAGCGAGGACGCGAAGTCAAAGAGTTCCTGGAGCGCGACCTGACCCCGGAAGCAAGGGCCCGCTCCATTGTCGTCGTCGCGACCTCGGATCAACCGCCGCTGGTGCGCATTCGCGGCGCCTTGGTGGCGACGGCCATCGCCGAATATTTTCGCGATTGCGGCAAACATGTATTGCTGATGATGGATTCCCTTTCCCGCCTGGCCTATAGCCAGAGAGAAGTCGGGCTTGCCATCGGTGAACCTCCCACCACCAAAGGGTATACACCGTCCGTCTTTGCCGTGTTGCCGAAATTGCTGGAGCGGGTCGGACCGGCACAGAGCGGAGGCAGCATTACCGGGCTCTACACCGTGCTGGTCGACGGCGACGACCTCAACGATCCGGTCGCGGATGCCGTGCGCTCCATTCTCGACGGACATATTGTGCTTTCACGTGAACTGGCTGCGCGCAATCACTTTCCGGCCATCGATATCCTGCAGAGTACCAGCCGGGTCATGCGGGACATTGTCACGCCGGCACACTATGCCGCGGCGCGGTTGGTCCTGGAACGCACGGCGCTCTATCGGCGCTCTGAAGATCTCATCACGCTGGGCGCGTATAAGCCCGGCACGAGCAAGGATCTGGATAAAGCCGTCTCCGCTCATGAGGGCATTACGGCGTTCCTGCGGCAGGAGACGAAGCAGTCCGTCGGGTTGTCGCAGTCCATCGATGCCTTGCTGGCGCTGGCAGGAACCATTCAATGAACGTGACCGTGCTCCGCACCTATGCGATCCAACTTGAAGAGGTCGCCAAGCTCGAGTTGGCGGAACTCGCGAGCGCGTTGCAGCAGACAGTCGACCGTATGTCGATGTTGGATTCGCGGGCGAAGGCGGATGCCGACCAATATTTGCTTCAGGTCCGACAGGGGAGCACCGTAGATCAGGTGTACGGTCACCTTGACGCGATGGATCAGGCCATCGCCGCACGGAAGAGCATGGAGCAGATACAGAGGGATCAACAGGTCAATATGGAACACAAACGCGGAGAACTCCTGGAAGCCATGCAGTATCGGAAGAAGCTGGACCTCCTCGATGCGCGCGCTGCGCTGGAACGACGTCGACGACGAGAACGGCAGGATCAGCAACTGCTGGATGAACGAGCCTGGCGACGGAGTCCATTACAAAAGGGAGAACGGGCATGACCGTGATGGCGAGGGGTGACATTCGCACACTCTGCACAGGGGGGATCCTCGGCGTTACCTTCGGTGTGGTCTTGCTGGGGAATATGGGCACGACAGCCTTCGCTGAGGATCTGGCGCCGGCTCAGGCTCCGGCAGCGGAGAAGGAAGAACCAAAAGCCGACGCGATCAAGAAAGAGGTTCAGGGCCCCGCCATGAACGCGCCGCGTGAGATTTTTCAGATGCTGGAGCAGCGCAAACGTGCATTGGACAAGCGTGAGGCGGCCTTGCGTGGATCGGAAATGCATCTCCTGGAACTCAAAGCGGAACTCGAACAGATTGTAACTCGGCATGAACAGGCGGTGGAGGCCGAAAAAAAACGTCGTCAGGCCGCCCAGAGCAAGGCGACGAGTGAAGCGGAGAAGCCCAAGGCGACGACCAAACCAGGAGGGGCGGCCAACGTCAATCAGACGCAACTTGCGAAAATCTACGAAACAATGCCGGCTGAGGAAGCCGCCGCCCGTCTGGAGCGCATGCCGGATCGGAAGGCGATCGAAGTGCTACGCCTGATTAAGGGCAAATCCGCCGGCGCAATCCTCGCTGAGGTCAAGCCGGAGCGCGCCGCCCGCCTGACCGAGCAATTGCTGACAGCCCCGTAAACAGCTCCTTCGTGTTCCGGTGGTTCGGCAGGTTTTGCCGTCGCCTCCTGCAGAAACTTCCATCTTCCAGTCCTCAACTCTAGTCCTCCCTGCGAAAATCCCGCGTCATGCGTGGTTTTCTCGTTCGACGCGGATGGCACGGCCTTTGTAATGCTGTTCCATGACAACGCACGGGGTTCGAAACGGACAGGAACACCTATGGCCACTGACATGCAGCCCTTCATGAACGGAATTCCAAGTCACAGCGCCCATGCCGCCCCGGTCGCGCGAGATCGCCAGGCGACGGCTCAGGGTTCATCGCCATCTCGTACATTCGATTCGTTGCTTGAGCGAGCAGAAGCTCACCGGGCGGCAATGACGCCTGAACCGGCTTCAGCCCGATCCGCGTCGAAACCGGCTGCACCGGCTCGTTCGTCGCACCATTCCAAGGTGGAACCAGACAAGCAAGGAGCGGCTCACTCGACGGAGGCCGCACGACAGCAACGAACCGCCGGCCGGAATGAAGAGCCTTGTGGGCAGGCTGACTGTGTGTCCGACAAGGAAGTCGAGAGCTCCAAGGCCGAGGACACAACGCAACAGGCTGAGGATCAGAGTGCGCAACGGCAGGATCTCCTTGTGGCCGCGATGCTTCTTCCCGCACCTGCGGTCGTGCAGAACGAAGTACAGGCCAGTGATGCACCGGATCCGGAATCGGCCCCCTCTGCAGATGGCGTCGGGAAAGTGGCGGCTACAGTCGTTACGGACTCTCAGGAGACATCGTCCGCCCCTCTCGCTGCGGTGAATACCCCGGTGCAGACATCTGAAGAGGTACTCGTCGGCCAGGCCGCAGCTGCTCAGGCGCAAAAGTCAGACATAAAACAATCCGCTGAAACAGCACAGCCAGGGAAGGGAATGATTGATCTCTCAGCGTTTCCTCGGCCCGCCAGTCATGGTGAAGTGCCAGAAGTGAGCGCAGATCAGATGGACGCGGCCGTCACCGCCAGCACGATCGACTCGGAGAAAGTCACGACTGTCGCTGCGCTTGTCACGACAGGCACGGCACAGCCTGGAGCCATGAAACAGGCTGAAGGCGATCGGGTTGACCGGCCGGCATTTCTTGAAGACCTCGCGCAGGACAGCCGGGTGAGCGTCGAACAGGGAAGTGCGACCACCGGGAAATTTCTGGAGAATGAGTCAGAGCCGTTTTCCGGCTCTTCGGCTGATGCCGATCGCTCGATGTCGAATCAGGCCATGAGCAACGGGCCGACCGATCGCCAGTTGTTTCTGGACCGAATGAACGGACTGAATCAACCGGCCCCGTCTCCAAACGATAGCGCCGTCGGCCGTAACGAGGCCGGCCAACCCGCTGCGGTCTTGCGAGCAGCTGAATCCGAACGCATGAGCGAACTGCGAGGAGCGTCGCCTGTGGCGCACAGTGTCATGCTGGATCTGGATCCCCTGGACATGGGGCCCTTGCGGGTCCGTGTCATGATGAGCGACCAAACGGTTCATGCGCACATCCGGACGGAACATGGAGAACTGGGACAAGGCCTGCTGCAACAGGGGCAGTCACTGGAATCATCGCTCCGCACGACAGGCTTGGAAATGGGCATGTTGCGGGTCACCGTCGATCAACAACAGGGGCGAAGCGACAATGCCTGGATGTTTCAGCAGCAGCATCAGGATCGCCCGACGGCCTCGTCCGGCCAGCGGTCCACGACGGGAGAAGACGAGCGCAGTGCGAGGGGAGAGACCGGCGACTACACCAGTGAACGCGTCAGTATATTTGCATGATTGGAGGCCCCATGGATATCAGCAAGGTGATTACACAGGCGACCCCACCAGACTCATCCACGCCGACCACCGATGGTCCGAAGCCGCTCGGGAAAGACGATTTCCTGAAGTTGCTCGTCACCCAGCTTCAACATCAAGATCCGCTCAAGCCGATGGAGAACGAGGACTTCGTCGCCCAAACTGCGCAGTTCTCGCAGCTGGAACAAATGTCCAAGCTGGTGTCCTTGATGGAGAAGAGTGTGACGCTGCAGGAAAACGCGCAGAATAAAACCGCGACCACCGGCACGACGGCCGTCGCATAACGCCTGTCGCGCCGTGATGCGCACGAACGCTTGCAGAGAACGTGTCAGGTAGTGGTAACAAGGAGGATGAGACATGGGCATTTTAACATCGATGTTTACTGCAGTGACCGGCTTGAGCTCCTACGGCAACGCCATGGGGGTGATCGGGAACAATATCGCCAACGTCGGGACTGCAGGATTTAAGTCCAGCCGGGCAACCTTTTCAGACCTGATTTCATCCAGCCTGGCTGGGGGAAGCGGTGGCGATCAAGTCGGCCTCGGAGTGTATATGAATGATGTTCAGACCAACTTTACACAGGGATCAATAACCACCACCGGGAACACATTTGATCTGGCGATCGATGGAAACGGATTCTATCTCCTGCGAGACAGTGCTGGCGCCAACTTCTACTCCCGTGCCGGTCAGTTCAAGGTAGACAATATCGGGCAAGTCGTCGATTCAGCAGGTGCCCTACTGCAGGGCTACCAGGCCGATACGAACGGCAACATTACGAGCACGATCGGCAGCATCACGCTGTCGTCCAGTGCGGTCGCGCCACAGACGACCACCACGGCGGCGATTCTCGGCAACCTGAATGCCAATGCCACGGCGCCGACGGCAGCCTTCAGCGTCACCGATACGACTTCCTACAATTTCTCCACGGGCATGACGTTCTATGACTCCCTGGGGAACTCCCATCAAATGCAGTTGTATTTCCGGAAGACAGCGGCGAATGCCTGGGGTGTGTACTCTCAAATCGACGGGGGAGCGGCTGTCGCCCAAACCAACATGACGTTTAATGCCAGCGGAGCGCTGACGGCTGGGGGAACACAGACCGTGACCGCTGCTTTGACCAACGGTGCCACGACACCTCAAGCTGTCACGGTGAGTCTTGCCGCAATGACTCAATTCGGGTCCGCGTCCGGTATCATCAGTCAGACGCAGGATGGATTTACCTCAGGAACACTTGATCGCATCAGCGTCGATAAGCAGGGACACGTGGTGGCTCAGTTTACCAATGGGCAGACAAGACCTCTGGCGCAAGTGGTTCTGAACCGTTTCTTGAATCCAGATGGTTTGGTCAGCAACGGTGACAATCATTTCCTTGAAACCATTGAGTCTGGCGCGCCGTTATCCGGTGCGCCGACGACGAATGGCTTGGGGAGAATCTTGTCCGGAACCATCGAGCAGTCGAATGTCGACCTCGGCAAAGAGTTTGTCGACATGATCATTACCCAGCGAGCCTTTCAGGCCAACTCACGCGCGATCACGACCAGCGACGAAATGTTGCAGGAACTCGTGAATCTCAAACGATAAGCGAGGAGGGCCCTGATGCGCCTGCTTAGCGCGCGTCAGGGCCTAACCCGCATTATTCATGAGCACTTCTGCTGCAATCGCCGATTCACTGCTACGACGGGCCTTCGGCCGGCGGGCTCGCCCCTCGGACCCTCAACGTACTGCACGAGTACGCGTCGGGTCCTCCCGGCTCCGCGCGCCGGTCTCGCCACGCGACTCGGCGCTTTCGCGACGAACCGTCATGAATAATGCGGGCTAAGTCGGCAATTTCTACCTAGCGCTCGCCCACACCCGATCTGCCTCACGATTTCTCCCCTTCGTCAACATTCTGTCGGCCCTCGCGAAGTCTCCGTCACTCCGCTGACACGGTCACACGAACGGTCGGCGATGACGCGCGTCCGGAAGACGCCG
>WBZQ01001318.1_pt1 | contig 17454 bp, 15 predicted proteins | sample 5204251 | NCBI WGS metagenome assembly WBZQ01 (sample SAMN12412402, study PRJNA552823) | activated sludge metagenome | isolation source: activated sludge from nitrification reactor of wastewater treatment plant... | place: USA: Virginia | collected 2017-09 | reverse complement strand
GCTCCTCCGTCACGCCATAAGTCTTCATGTAGCGCAACATCGGGATGGTGAACATCGACGGCGGACCCATCGGCCCGAAGGGCTGCTCGAACTGCCCGTTCAGCGACTGCGGGTGGACGCTGCGCGGCGGATTGCCAACGCGAGACCGTCCGCTTTCGCCATGGGTGATCAGGATGGTCTTGGCCAGCCCCGCCTCGATCGCCGCCGCCGCATGGCGGACATGGATCATGAAGGAACAGCCACCAACCGCGGTCCCATCGACCCAGGTCGGCGTGATGCCAAGATAATGCGCCAACTGCACGGGTGTTTCCGAGGCACAGGCGATGCCATCGATGTCCTTGGGTCGCAACCCGCAATCGGCCATCGCGTTCAGCGCCGCATCCGCGTGCAACTGAATCTGTGACATATCGGGAATGACGCCGAGACGCGTGGTTTCCGCGGCGCCGACGACTGCTACTGCGTTTCTGCGCATCGGATCAGCCTTTCACCGGGCGGAACAGGGGAAGGGTGATGTCGTCGTTCTGCTTTTCGAACACGACTTCAAGGTCCATGTCGAGCTGCAACGCTTCGGGCGTTTGCTCGCACTCGACGATGTTGGTCATCATCTTCACGCCCTCGGCCAATTGCACCACGGCAATCGCATAGGGCGGCTTGAACCCGGGGACCGGGCGGTGATGGATCACATAACTCCACAACACGGCCTTGCCGGACGCCTTGATGATGCTGACATGGCGCGACCCGCAAGACGAGCAGAACGGACGAGGCGGGAAGTAGACGGTGCCGCAGCCGTTGCAGCGTTGCAGGCGCAACTCACCCGCTTTGCAGCCATCCCAGAAATGCTGCGTTTCAGGCGTTGCCTGCGGCAACGCTCGGCCTGGTTCAGCCATTGTGACGTTTCCTCCGTGGTACGAAAAAGGATCGGCGGCGGCCTCGCGCCGGTCGCCTACGAACGACGCCCAGGTTTACGGTGGGGCCGGTTTCCCGACAACCCACCGGTGGCCATTCGGTCCGGGGCGGCTTCATCCACCGATTGCTGATGCCTCGGCTTCGCTGAAGCCCCATGCGCGCAGCGTATCGGCGGCCTTGACTGCGGCGGCAGGCGTCGGAGTCGCCAGCGGCGTGCCCTGGAACCGCGGCGCGGGGGCTGGTTGGCGCACACCGCCAACATCCACGAATGCCTGCCGGGCCACGTTGTGCGGATGGGCGTGCGCCTCGTTCATCGACAGGACGGGCGCGAAACAGACATCCGTCCCTTCCAGAACCGAGCACCAGTGATCGCGCGTGTTGGTCTTGAACAGGGCGGTCAGCCGGTCCTTCACCGAGCCCCATTGACCGCGTTCCCATTGCGGCGGCATCGAGGCCGGATCGATCTTCAAACGATCCAGCAGTTCGGCATGGAACTTCGCTTCGATCGATGCGATCGAGATGTACTGGCCATCCGAGCATTCATAGACTTCGTAGAAATATGATCCGGAATCGAGCTGGTTCTCGCCACGTTCACCGGGCAGGCGTCCACCGGCCTTCATCGCATAGATGGGCGTCATCAGCGACAGCGCGCCATCAACCATGGCGGCATCGACGACCTGACCCTTGCCGGTCGCGCGCGCGGAAATGATCCCCGCCAGCAACCCGGTGATGAGATAGAGCGACCCGCCACCGTAATCGCCAACCAGGTTCAGCGGCGGCGTCGGCTTCTGGCCCTTTCGCCCGATCGCGTGCAGCGCGCCCGTCAGCGCGATGTAGTTCAGGTCATGGCCGGCAGCCAGTGCCAGCGGGCCTTCCTGTCCCCAGCCGGTCACGCGGCCATAGACGAGTTTCGGGTTCCGCTTCAGGCAGACCTCCGGTCCCAACCCCAATCGCTCCATGACCTTGGGACGAAAGCCCTCGATCAGCGCATCCGCGCCATCGATCAGGCGCAACGCGACTTCGATGCCGTCCTTCGACTTCAGATCCAGCGTGATGCCGGCGCGGGATCGCTTGGTGAAGTCGGATTCCGCGGCGACGGGCACGCCGAGGCCGGATTCAGAGGTGCGGTCGATCCGCAGGACCGTCGCACCCATGTCGGCCAACATCATGGAGGCCATCGGCGCCGGCCCGATTCCGGCGAATTCAACGATCTTCACGCCCTGCAAGGGTCCCATGACGATTCCTCGGTTGCTGTTGGTCGCGGCCATTAAGGCCGGTCGCGCGCCCCCTCGCAACCCTGCGGCGATCGTTCTATTCTGCGGGCATGGACCTCGATTTCACCGAAGACGAAATCCGCCGCTACTCCCGCCACATCCTGCTGGCGGAAGTGGGCGGCATCGGCCAGGCCAAGCTGAAGGCAGCGCGGGTGTTGCTGCTGGGCGCGGGTGGCCTGGGATCGCCGCTCGCGCTGTATCTGGCCGCTGCCGGGATCGGCACGCTGGGCATTGTCGATGACGACACGGTCGAGATTTCCAACCTGCAACGTCAGGTGGCGCACACGACCGACCGAATTGGTGTGGGCAAGGCTGTGTCGGCGGCAGCAGCTGTGTCCGCCATCAACCCGGGTGTTCGCGTCGAAACCTATCCGTTTCGCCTGACGGCCGCGAACGCGCTGGACCTGATCGGGCAATACGACCTGGTTTGCGACGGCACCGACAATTTCGGCAGCCGGTTCCTGATCGCCGATGCCTGTGCGCTTGCGAAGCGCCCCCTGGTTTCAGCCGCGGTGCTGCGGTTCGAAGGCCAGCTATCCACCTTCAAACCGCACGAAGGCGGCCCGTGCTATCGCTGCCTGTATCCGGAGCCGCCGCCGCCCGGCATCGTCCCAAGCTGTAGCGAGGCGGGCGTGCTTGGCGCGGTCACGGGCGTGATGGGCACTTTGCAGGCGACCGAGGTGCTGAAGGAGCTTCTTGGTGTCGGCGACACGATGTCTGGTCGCCTGCTTGTGTGGGATGCGTTGGCCACACGGTTCCGCACCATCAAGCTCCGCCCGGACCCGCATTGCCGGTTGTGCGGACCGAATGCCTCGATCAAGGACCTGAGCGAGCACACCGACACGTCGGGTCCGGTCTGTGCCGTCTGAGACAGTGCTGGGCGTGCTGCTGCTGTCGGGCACGCATGACCGGGCGCACTACGCCTTTGTCGTCGCATCGGGTGCCGCGGCGATCGGGCGCGAGGTCGTGCTGTTCGTAACGAACGCAGGGTGTCACGCCTTGTTTCGGGATTGGTCCGGTCTGGCTGATGCGGGCCGCGACGCGCGCGTACGGGCGGCAGGGGTCGCGGGCCTGGACGTCCTGCGGGAAGCCTGTGTGGAACTGGGCATCCGCATGATCGCCTGTGAGGCGGGACTTCGCGCCGAGGGTCTGGACGCCGCCCAACTGATCGACGGCGTTGAGGTTGCCGGGATTGCAACGTTCCTCGCCGCCGTCGGCGACGGCCAGATTGTTACGATCTGATCCCGGCTGAACGACGTGACGGACGCTTGCTGAACAATCAGTATCCGGTTCGTGTGGCCGCGACCTGATAGGACCGCTTGGGAAATTCCTCGGTATGGCTGCGCAGGGTCTTGCCGGTGCGGGAACCCATGTCGCGATAGGGGCGGGCGCGCAACCGTTCCACGTCGATATCGATGCCAATGCCCGGCGTCGTTGGCAATTCGACGAAGCTGTCCTTCACCACCAGCGGCGTAACGGCGATTTCGTCGCAGGCGGGCTTCAGGTTGATGAAGCACTCGGCGATCCAGAAATTCGGGATCATCGCTGACAACTGCACAGTCGCGGCAAGCCCAACCAGCGTGGAGTTGTAGTTATGCGGTGCCACCGCAACCGCATGGGGCGCGGCCATGGCGGCAATGTCCAGCATGGTCGTGATGCCGCCACAGTTGCAGATATCCGGGTTGATGATATCCGCGGCACGCGCGGCGAGTGCCTGGGCGAAGCCTTCCTTCGAATAGATCGCCTCGCCGGTCACGATCGGAATGCCCGGCATGGCGCGACGAACTTCGGCCACCAACTCGATATTGTCACACAGGCATGGTTCCTCGTACCACCCGATATCGAATTCACGCAGGCGTTGGCCGATTCGTATCGCGTGCATCGGGGCCAGGCGGCGGTGACATTCGATCAGCAGGCCGAAATCGGGGCCGAGCGTCTCGCGCATGCGCTGGACGTAGCGAACGACGTGGTCTTCGTCTTCACGGTGGATGAAGCTGCGCCACGGACCGGGGAACGGGTCCCATTTCAGGGCGGTGAAGCCCATTTCCTTGACCTTCAGGGCACGCTCAAGGTTCTGTTCGATCGACTCCGTGCCGCTCGACCAGCCATTCGCGTAGACCTTGACGCGTTCGCGCGATGCTCCGCCCAGGATGTTATACAGCGGCTGACCTGCGGCCTTGGCGACGATGTCCCACATCGCCAGCTCCAGTGCGCTCCATGCCGACAGCAGATCCAACGACGCTCGGCGCATCGCGAAATCGTCGAAGATGACCTGGGCGGTGTGGCGGATCTGCCGGGAATCCCGGCCGATCATGTATTTGCCCATCGCGGTCAGCAGCGACTGGATGATCGGTTCCTTGCCGGGCGTGACGTAGGCTTCGCCCCAGCCATGAATGCCCGATTCCGTTTCGACGCGGCAAAACAGCAGGTTCTTGGCCAGGCCCGGGTCGAACAGGAACGTTTCGATGCGCGCGATCTTCATGGTCTGCTCCCCCTTGCTGCGCCGAAGGTTATACGTCGTGTGCCAAACACGAACAATGTCGGCCGACCTGTCACGATGGCCGCTGTCCGCGGTTGGACGAGCCGAACGCGGCCAACAGCGTATCCAGGAAGCGGAAGAACAGCTCCACGCCATATCCCACCAGGAAGGCCGTCGCCAGGGGCGACAGCGCGGTACCATTAGCGGGATTGAACAACCCAGCGATCGCGCCCGCGATCACCGCGGTGATCATGCGTGCGGAATCAGCAAAGGACGGGTGATAGGTTCGGTTCCGGATCGTATCAACGAACAGGCGCAGCCGGAACGCATAGGCGCCGAGAAGGGCGTAAAGAATCGGGAAGGCGAACGACGCCAGCGCGCCGACGGCGGCCTTGTAGTCGGACTGCACATTGGTCGCGAACGACCGAACCGACTGGTAGGTCTTGATCTTGCACAGAACCTCCGCCGAGTAGTTCCGTACGGCCGGGTTCAATTCGAAGCGGCGGGCGACTGCCTCGGGTTTCTCGCGCAGGCAATCGGTCCGCCCTGTATCCGCGTCCGCCGGATCGCAGATGGTGAAGGGATCGTGCTCGATCAGTCCAACGACGTAGTTCAATTTGATTGCCTGCGACCGGATGTCGCGGACGAGGCCGGCGAATTGCTGAAGCGGTTCGATTTCATTGGGCGCCTTGAACTCGCGTCCACCGTCAGTAGGGACCTGGCTCAGTACGATACACGGGTCGACATCTCGCAACCGGGAATGGTCAGCGTCTTCCCGCGTGATGGCTAGCGTGATGTCCGACTGGGTCAACGTCGTGCGCAGGCGAACAGCTGATTCGTTGGCGGCGTTGATGTTGGCCTGGATGCTGTCATGCAGACGGTCAGACACGAAGACCGTGACCGACGCGATGGCGATCAGGAAGGTCAGCGCGAGCGCCACGACGCGATTGATGCGCAGGGTGCGCCGGGTTGCCTCTGATCGGCAGGCGCGGATCGTGTCCGCCGTGACGTCGCCGAATTGGCGGCACAGGCGGGCGTAGGCAGCGTAGAATTCCGCCTGTACCTCATCGGTCATCGTGCCCGCGGCGGCTGTTGACCGCGCCCGCAGCAGGGGCTGGACGATTTCCTTGGAGACCTCGAGACCGCGCTCGGATGCGAATTTCAGCATCAGGTCGGCATCCGCAAGGGCGGCGTCGAAAGGCTTCTCGATCTCGCCTTCTTCGTCATAGCGCATGCCGCGGCGCAGCCGCACCAGACGGATATTGGCGGTGTAGAATGTGCCCTCTATGTCAGGCGTAATCGCGCCGGCCTTCTGTGCGGCTGCCGCGGCCATCACCGACCTGATGACATCGTCCGGGACGACAATGCCCGCCGAGGACATCTTGTCCAGCATTCGGTGCGATCGGCGAATGGTTCGGTCCAGTGGCGTCCCGCCGACACCGAACCGATCCTGTATCCAGTCCCATCCCGCACGTATATCAATCATCGCAGACGCTCCCCCTTGCGACGGAGTCTTAGACCGAAACAATCGGCCCCGTCAGTGACCGTCCGCACAACCCGCCATTGCCTGACTCCCCAGGCTCGGCAATGCTGGGCGCCAACATGACCGATCGGAGGAAACATGGATTTCGAGCACATCAAGTATGAGGTCAAAGGCTCCACGGCCATCGTGACCTTGAACCGGCCTGAGCGGCGCAATGCGCTGTCAGGCCAATTGCTGCGGGAATTGAACGCGGCGCTGCTGGAAGCTGATGAGTACAATCCGGTCCACAGCGTCGTCCTGCGAGGTGCCGGCCCCCATTTCTGTGCCGGCGCCGACCTGAGCGAGTATTCAGCGGGCCGCGGCCCGGACTATCGCGGCCGGACGGAGGTCGACGACGACATCTGGCGCCTGGAACAGGGGCAGCGGCTGCGCATCCAGATATTTGACATGCACAAGCCGGTGATCGCGCAAGTCCACGGCACTTGTATCGGTATCGGTACGGAACTGGCCTGGTTCTGTGACATCGTGCTGGTTGCCGATGACGCGCGGATCGGGTTTCCGCCGGTGCGGGATCTGGGGACGCCGCCGGGGTCGATGTGGCTGTATCACTGCGGCCCGCAATGGGCGAAACGGCTGCTGTTGACTGGCGACTCCCTGACCGGGAAAGACGCGGCCGAGGTCGGGCTTGCCCTGAAGTCCTATCCCGCTGATCAGCTTGAGGCAGAAACGATGCGCCTGGCGGACCGCATGGGTCTGGTCGACCCGCACCTGTTGTCGGCCAACAAGCGCATGGTCAATCTGGGCCTGGAATTGATGGGCGCGCGAACCGCAATGCGGATTGGCGCCGAGATCGACGCACGTGGGCATAACGCGCCGAAAGCGCGGGAGTTCCGGGAAACATTGCGCACGCATGGCGTGAAATACGCCTTCCAGCGGCGCGATGCGCAGTTCGGCAACCAGTTCGCGTCGGCGAAGGGGCGGGATCCCGAATAGGGACCCCGCCTTTCGGCTACTCGGCGGCTTGCGGCATGCGAGCCCGCCCCAATTCCTCGGCAGCAGCCTTGGCTACGGCGGTGCCTTCGAAGAAGCGCGGGTTCTGCGTGCCCCACAGATGCACGGCATTGGCGAAGGTGAAGTCACGGAAATTGTCTTCCGTGATGAAGCCATCCTCCACCAGCTCAAACGCTTCAGGCAGTGGATCGCGCATGTCGATCACGTCGAAGTGACCGATATCGGAGCTGTAGATCGCGTTGAGCTTCGCGCTGAACGGATTGGTCTTGCCAAACGCGATGGAGTTCGACCGGTCGTCCGCCTCGCAGCCGAAATAGAACGGCGTGGCGAACAGGTCGATCCAGTCCTGCTTGCGCGCGATCTTGCACGCCGAGAAATCATCGAGATTTGCGATGTTTCCAGTCAGGTTGGCCAGCTCGGGATCCGGCCAGCCGTCGCGCGCCTTCAGGGCGGCGACGATGTCATCATAGCCATACTTCACGGCCATGCTCATCAGCAGGTCGCGATCGAGCTTCCTGGGGTCCATCCGCTCCAGCGCCTTGGCGCTGCGGCGTTCCCAGTGTTCGATCAAATCACCGAACAACTGGGATGCCCAGCCGACGCCGCCTTCCAGGAATGCCCAGCGCAACTGCGGGAAGCGCCGCGTGACGCCACCGAGGAAGACGGCCTTGCAGGTCGCATGGCCCGCCGCCGCGAAGTGCCCGATATGGTTGTAGACGAAATTGGTGGGCGAGTTGCGCAGACCCTGGTTGCTGCCGGTGCTGTGGAACGTTGGCGCAATGCCAAGCTCCACGCATTTGGCCCAGACGGGGTCGTAGTCATAGTCGCTGTCGATGCCAAGCACGTCATACCACACACCAAAGCGGGCCAGATCTGGGTCCGAGCCAGTGAGTGACGGCACTTTCCGGAACATGTTGCTGCCGAACATGCCGGCTTTGCTGCCAAGCTGCTTCGTCGTGAATTCCAGTTCCGCGATGGCTTCGTCCGGCGTGTGCATCGGGATGATGGCCGCTGGCGTCATCCGGTCGCTCAGATCGCGGAAATACTCCGCCGATACGATGTTATAGGCGCGGATGACCGCACGTCTGGTGGCATCGTCGTTGATACGCGGCAGGCGCAGGCCCGCCGTCGGATAGACGATCGCGAAGTCGGTGCCGAACTCCTCCAGGCGATCATAAAGCAGCCGCGGCATCATCGCGGTTGCCCGATCCAGCGAGTTTTCCGCCTGGCGGCTCCAGAACCCTGGCTGCGCGACGCGGCGCTGCTTGCGCTCCGCGACCGTCATCTGCAACGCCTGACGTGTTGTGTCCATTGTCTTCAGGAAGCCATCCGCGGCGAGGTCGCCGCCGACCTTTCGCATGCGTTCCGCGAAGACCGGATCGTACTCGACCCAGTGTCCATCGCCGTCGATGACGGGATGTTTTAGATTCTTGCGAATTTCTGCTGGTGACTGGTGACCATGGGCGCTCATTGTTCTCTTCCCTCCCAAGGGTTGTACTTTAAGGAGCAGACTGACCAAGCGACGTGTGGCACCGGGGAGGAGGCGCCAGCGTCCGACTTGAAGTCAAGCGAGTATTCCATCCGATGAGTTCACAATTTCACTGTCCGCAATTGTAAGGCGACTGAGACGGCTTGACCCGGCATGCAAAGATTCGCATGAAACGACATGACCCCTGGGGCGCCACCAACCATCTTATTCCGAGATTCACGTGTCGTTATTATCGACAAGCCAGCGGGTGTTCCCGTGCATCCCGGACCGTCCAGCACTTCCAGTGTGGAAGACTGGTTCCCGCAATGGCGTCGCGGGAAGGACGGACCCTGGTTGGTGCATCGGCTGGATGCGGATACGGCCGGATGTCTGGTGATCGCGTTGCGCAAGTCGATCTTGGTCGCGGCGCAACGCATTTTCACATCGGGCCAGGCACACAAGACCTACTGGGCGGTCGTGCATGGTGTGCTTGATCGACAGGCGGGAATGGTCGACCTGCCACTTGCGCGACGGGACGGTCCGCAAGGGTGGCGCATCGTCACCGACCCGGCAGGCGTGGTTGCGATCACGCACTGGCGCGTTCTTGGCTCGGATGGTCGCCGATCCTGGTTGGCGCTGTCACCCCGGACCGGACGGACTCACCAGCTTCGGGTGCATTGTGCGGCGATGGGGCATCCGATATTGGGCGATTCCCGCTATGGCGGGGGGGAAGGACCGCTGCACCTGGTGTCCCGGTCGATCCGGCTGGACCTGGATCCGGTTGTCGAAGCCGTCGCTGATCCCCCGTATGCGTTGCGATCAGCCTTCCACGTCTGCGGCTGGACGGACCGATCTTGATCGCTTCGGCCACTGGCGGCGATCGAAAAATTTCATGAAGCCACAAACTTCAATCTATTCGCTGGATGGTCTATATTGCCGTTGAGGGAGAGGGGGCGGACAGCCGGCACAGCTGCCCGATCATGCCCATTCGCCTCCTTCACGAGGACCGAACCAGAAAGGAAGAGCCATGGCTGCGCTCAAGGGATCAAAGACAGAAGACAACCTGAAGGCCGCGTTTGCCGGGGAATCGCAGGCCAATCGCCGTTATCTCTATTTCGCGCAAAAGGCGGACGTGGAAGGCTACAACGACGTCGCGGCGGTGTTCCGTTCGACAGCCGAGGGTGAAACCGGCCACGCGCATGGGCACCTGGAATACCTGGAAGCCTCGGGTGATCCGGCGACCGGCCTGCCAATCGGGGAAACGTCGAAGAACCTGGCCGCTGCCGTCGCCGGTGAAACCCACGAATATACAGACATGTATCCCGGCATGGCGCGCACCGCGCGTCAGGAAGGCTTCGACGAGATCGCCGATTGGTTCGAAACGCTGGCGAAGGCGGAACGTTCGCACGCCGGACGCTTCCAGAAGGCGTTGAACGAGCTGGGCTGATCCCACCGTCCCCTCCCCTGACGGGGAGGGGATTTCCCCGAACCGAACACGAAAGATGCGGCGATGAGAGAAGGCAGCCTGGAGGCGCCGACGCGCCATCCGATTGCCTGGCAGGATGACTCGTTTTACGATTCAAATGAGATCGAAAAGGAGCTTCGCCGGGTCTTCGACATCTGCCACGGTTGTCGCCGCTGCTTCAATCTGTGCGATTCGTTTCCGATCCTTTTTGACTTGGTCGACGCATCGCCGACCATGGAACTCGACGGCGTCGACAGCGCGGACTTCAAGCAAGTCGTCGACAAGTGCACGCTGTGCGACATGTGCTTTATGACAAAATGTCCATACGTGCCGCCGCATGAATTCGATCTGGACTTCCCGCACCTGATGCTGCGCTATCGCGCCATGGAAGCGCGCGAGGGTGGGCTGAGTTTCGCGGACAGGCAGTTGGCGGAAACCGACCGCAACGGCAAGCTCGCCAGTCTCGCCGCCCCCATCGCGAACTGGGCGACCGAACGCGGCAATGCCGTTCTTGGCCCGATCATCCGAGGCGCCGCGGGGCTGCATCCCGAAGCCGAACTGCCGAAATATGCGTCGAACAGCTTCGTCAACCTGGCGGCCAATACGCCCGTCCTGAATCGCGAGGCACCGGCCTTCGGCCGCAAGGCCGTGATCTACGCGACATGTTTCGTGAACTTCAACACCCCCGGTGTCGGGTTGGACGCACGTGAGGTTCTGGCCCGTAACGGTGTCGAGACCGTCGTCGTCCACCCCAGTTGCTGCGGCATGCCGCTGCTGGAGCAGGGACGAATTCAGGATGTTGCGCGCAATGCAGTGACAGTCGCCCGTGAACTCAAGCCTTGGGTCGAGCAGGGATACGACGTCATTGGGATGGTGCCGTCCTGCTCCCTGATGCTGAAATTCGAATGGCCGTTGATCCTGCCAGACGATCCGGATGTGCAGGCGTTGTCGAAGGCCACGTTCGATATCAGCGAATACGTCGTTGATATCGCGCGCAAGGAAGGGCTGGCACCGGGCATGCAGCCGATTGATGGCACGCTGACTTTGCATATGGCCTGCCACGCACGGGCGCAGAACATGGGGCAGAAGGGCGCCGAGATGCTGCGGCTGATCCCCTCGGCGTCCGTCAAGGTGATCGAGCGGTGCTCGGGTCATGGCGGATCATGGGGCTTCAAGCAAGACCATTTCGAGACGGCGATGAAGGTGGGGCGGCCGGTCGCGCGTCAGGCCGCGCAGAACGGCCCGGGCTTCGTCATGTCGGAATGCCCGCTCGCGGGCGTGCATATCGTCCAGGGCATGGACCGGGTCGACGCCGAATCGCCGAAGCCCGAACTGATGACGCACCCGATCCAGCTGATTGCGCGCGCATACGGCATTTCCCACGCGGAGACATGAGCATGCGATCAAAACATGTGCTGACAAGCCAGGACATTCTGCCCACGGCGCAGTATGCCCCGCAACGAACGGAACACCGTCGCCGGATCGCGGCCCGCAAACGCAACCGACGCGTGGAAGTCGGGCCGCACATCACGTTCTATTTCGAGTGTTGGGACAGCATGTGGCTGCAGGTGCAGGAGATGCTGTATATCGAGAAGGGCGGAACCGAACAGATCGCGGACGAATTGGAAGCCTATAATCCGCTGATCCCGAAGGGCATGGAACTGGTCGCGACCTTCATGGTGGAGATTGACGATCCCCTGCGACGCCGCCGCATCCTCGGCACGCTCGGCGGTATCGAGGAGACCGCGTTCTTGCGCGCGGGTGGTGAGATGATTCGGTGCAAACCGGAAACGGACCAGGACCGGACGACCGCTGACGGCAAGGCTTCATCCGTTCAGTTCGTCCATTTCCCGTTCACCGCCGACCAGATCTCGGCGTTTTCCACGCCTGGGGCCGAGGTTGTGCTGGGCTTCGATCATCCGAACTATCGGCACATGACAATTATTCCGGAAGCGGTGCGCGCGGAGCTCAGCAGCGACTTCGCCTAACCGGCGCGTAAGGCCGCGGTAGTGGCCTCATCCAATTGACCGGTCGCTGATACGGCAACCCCGTACAGCGAACGGGCATTGGCAACCGAAACCAGCCCGTCGCGCACGTCGCGTGCCACGAGCAGGGGGTCGCGTGTCCTTGGATCGCCCATGCCGCCGCCGCCTGGCAGTTCCAGGATCAACCTGTCGCTGTCCGGAATGACCTGAAAGCCCTTGGTGCGCAATTTCGTGCCGGATGCCAACGCCACGACGCCGTTGGCGCCTGTCAGCCCGCCCTCTCGGCCTTTCGGCGCATGAGCGATACGATCAAAGCTGGCGTTCACCGCGAATTCCAGGTCGCCCTTGGTCGCGATTTCCATGATCTGCCCGGTGCCACCGCGCGTGCAACCGGCACCGCCAGAATCCGGCTTCAATTCCTTGCGCCAGATGATGACGGGCGCGACATTCTCGGTCGCCTCCACGGGCATTGTGCGTACGCCAGACGGGAAGGCCGTGGCATTCAATCCGTCCGAGGTCGGGCGCGCGCCTGTGCCGCCGGAGTTGAATGTGATGATCTCGAAGTCACCGATGACCGGCCGGTTGCCGCGTGCCTGGCCGGATACCGAGGTGCCACCCTTCAACGGCGGGTTCCACAACGATGATGATCCTTCCGCTGTCACGCGTTCCGGTACCGCCTGATGCAGGCAGCCCATCATCAGATCGGGTAGCAGATGTCCAATCACATGGCGCACCGACACGGGATAGGGATGCGGTGCGTTCAGGATACAACCATCCGGTATCTTCATCCGAAACGGGGCCAGTGAGGCCCAATTGTTTGGCACCTCGGGTGCCACGACACACTTGATCCCGAAACACGCATACGCCCTGCAATACGCTGGTGGCACGTTGATACCGCGCGACGACAGACCCGAGGTCCCGGTGAAATCCACTTCGATGCCGTCATCCAGGATCGTCATCCTGGCGGCGAGACGAACCGGCTCGTCGTAGCCATCCGAGTAGATTTCGTTGTCGAAGGACCCACGGGGAATCCGTGCGATTTCGGCCAGGGTGGCGCGATGGGACGCATCGAAGATGAACTGGGCCAAGGGGTCGAGACTCGTCATCTCGAACTCGGCCATCATTTCCGACAGGCGATGCACCGCCGCGTCGTTGCAGGCGCACAGCGAGTAGATGTCGCCTTCCAGCTCCACCGGAAGCCTCGATCCCGCACGCATAAAATCGAAAAACGTCTCGTTCGGCTTGCCCTTTTCGAAGCAGCGCACGATCGGGATATACATTCCCTCCTCGAATACCGAACGACCATCGGGACCCATGCCCAAACCACCGATATCGATGACGTGGGCCGTGTTCGCGATCAGACCGACGATCTGGCCATTGTGAAAAGCCGGGGTGACGACGGTCAGGTCGTGCAGGTGGCCGGTGCCGAGCCAGGGGTCGTTGGTGATGTAGTGGTCGCCGTATGACATCGTGTGGGTTGGAAACTTACGCAGAAAATGCCCGACGCTCTCGGCCATGGAGTTCACGTGGCCAGGCGTTCCAGTCACCGCCTGCGCCATCATGCGGCCGTGCAGATCAAATACGCCGGCCGACAGATCACCCGCTTCACGCACGGTGGTTGAAAACGCCGTGCGGATCATGATCTGCGCCTGTTCCTCGACGACCGCGATCAGCCGGTTCCACATGATCTGGCGATGAATCTGTGCCAGGGCATTGGTTTCGTGCGACATCAGGGTGTCTCCCGCACAAGCTCGATATAGCCCAAATGGTTCAGTGACGCGGTCCAACCAGGGCCGACCAGGGTGGACGTCTCATCTTCCGCGATTATGGCGGGACCGATGATCCGGGCGCCACCCGTGAGGGCGCTGCGGTCAAGGATTTGCCATTCGGAAACGGCACCAGTCACGGTGTCGCGCACAAGGCGACGTTCCAACTGTCGGCTCGCGTCGCCCGACGCCGTCACGGCCGTATCGCCGCTTGGGTCCAGGACCGTGGTGGTTACCACGACCGCGTAGCTCATGATCTCGACATCGGATCCCGGCACGGGACGATCGAAGAAGCGTGTATACTCCCGGTCATACGACGCCCGAATTTCCGTGACATCGTCAGGTCGCAGATCGCGAGGTGGCAGTGGGACCGGGATCTCGTGCCCTTGGCCAACATAGCGCATATAGGCGATCCGGGATTCAGTTACCGGGGCGCCGAAGCTGCCCAGGGCGACGGCGGCCGCCGCTTCATCCCGCATCGTGTTCAACAGAGCGTTCACGCTGGCGACGTCAAAGCTGGAGAAGCGCTGATACAGGCTGCGCACGACCTCGTATGCCACCGGTGCGCGCAGGAAGCCGATCGCGCTGCCGACACCGGCGCCGGACGGTACCAGAACGCGCTTCACACCGATCTTCTCCGCCACGCGGCATCCATGCACCGGGCCGCCGCCGCCAAAGGCGATCAGCGTGCGGCCGTCATAGGTCTTGCCGGATTCGATCGCATGGACTCGCGCGGCGTTGGCCATGTTTTCGTCGACCATTTCGACAACGCCCAGCGCCGCGACCTCGGCCGACAAACCAAGATGGGCACCGACACCAGTCAGCAGCGCGTCATGGGCCGCCGCCGGATCGAGCCGAAGCGTGCCGCCGGCAAATCGTACGGGATCGTAACGGCCGAGTGCGAGATTGGCGTCGGTGACGGCTGGTTGGGTGCCGCCGCGGCCGTAGCAGGCGGGACCGGGATCGGCGCCGGCGCTTTCCGGGCCGACGGTGATCCGACCCAACGTATCGACATGTGCGATGGAACCGCCGCCCGCACCAATCTCCACCATTTCGATCACGGGAATGCGCAGAGGCAGGCCTGATCCTTTGCGAAAGCGGCCGACGCGCGCCACTTCAAATGTGCGGGCGGTTTGCGGCTTGCCATCGTCGATCAGACAGATTTTGGCGGTCGTGCCGCCCATATCAAAGGACAACACGTTATCCAAACCGCATTGACGCGCGACGAAGGCGGAAAAGATCGCGCCGCCGGCAGGGCCGGATTCGACAAGGCGGATCGGAAAGCGGCAGGCGGTTTCGATGGTTGTCAGACCGCCGCCGGACATCATCAGGAATAAAGGCGCGGTCAGGCCCAGATCGCGCAGGTCGGTTTCCAGGCGGCGCAGATAGCGCGCCATCATCGGCTGGACATAGGCGTTAGCGGCGGTTGTCGAAAACCGTTCCCATTCCCGCATTTCCGGGGACACGTCCGATGACAGCGAAACCGGGATGTTTGGCAGGGCATCGGCCAGAATGGCCGCGGCGCGTCGTTCGTGCCCGGCATTGACGAAGGCGTGCAGGAATCCGATCGCGATGCTTTCGACTTCTTCGCGGCGTAGGATCGGCACCAGGGCGCGCAGCCCGTTTTCGTCGAGCGGTGTCAGGACCCTGCCCGTGTTGTCCAATCGTTCCGCGACCGGCAGCCGCAGGTGGCGTGGCACCAGCGGCGCAGGCAACTGGATATTGAGGTCGTACTGATCGTACCGGCTTTCGTTGCCCATCGCCAACACATCGCGGAATCCCGCTGTCGTGATCAGGGCGGTTTTCGCGCCTTTGCGTTCGATGATCGCGTTGGTGGCCAATGTCGTGCCGTGGATCACGATGCCGATATCGCCCATGGCGATGCCGGATTGGCGCAGGATCGCCGTGACACCGGCCATGACGCCCTGTTCGGGTGCGCTGCGCGTGGTCAGTACCTTGACGGTGGACAGTCCGCCGGCATGTTCGAGGGCCAGGTCGGTGAAGGTGCCGCCGATATCGACAGCCAAGCGTGCGGACGGCATCGGGTCCTCATGAATGGGGCGAAGACGCGCAGTTTACCAGTCGATCGCCTTGCCCGTGTAGTCCAGGAACAGGTGCTTATGCGCACCACGCTGGGCCAGCATCACATCGACCATGCCGCGTGCGCTGTCCTCGACGCTGACCGCGGCAGAGGAACCGCCCATGTCGGTGCGCACCCAGCCTGGATGCAGGGTCAGCACCGTCAGGTTGCATCCGCGCAATTCCCCCCACAACCCGCGGGTCAAAGAATTCAATGCGGCCTTGCTGGCGCGATACAACTCGTGTCCGCCGGGGTTCAGCGCGACGCTGCCCATGACCGAACTGGTGAAGCCCAGCACACCGCTGCCGCGGCGCAGATTGTTGGCGAGAAGGCGGGACAGGCGTATGGGCGCGATGGCGTTGGTGTACATCAGGACGCCGATTTCCGCGGCCGTCGCGGCTGACGCGCTGCGATGATCCGGTCCGGAGACACCGGCATTGATCAGCACCGCATCCAGTGTTCGTCCCTTAATCTCGGCTGCGAAACCATCGATGCTGGCCGGATCGTTCATGTCCAGCGCGTGGATATCCATACGATCGGGATGGGCCCGGGCCAGGTCGGCCAGGGCGGATGCGCGTGCCACGTCGCGTGCCGTGGCTATCACGCCCCAGCCGCGGGACAGGAATTCCCGTGTTACACCCAGGCCGATACCGCGATTTGCGCCGGCGACCAGCGCCCAGGATGCCGCCACCGTCATGCCTCCGCCAGCGCGGAGGCCGGTACGCGGCCCAGCTTTTCCCGGTGGATCCGTTCGTAGATTTTCGCCCGCTGCAGAATATTCTCATGGATCGGCCGATCATTTTCGATCTTCAGCCACAGCCGCAGCAGATGGCGCGTGTGTTCGGGTGAATCCCGGTACGCGTCGCGGGCGTGCAGCATCTGGAAATTGTGCCACAGCATCATTTCACCGGGTTCCAGCAGGAACTTCACGCGCATGTCGTCCCGGTCGGCGATCGCATCCAGATAATCCAGCGCCTCGACCAGTTTCGGCGGCAGCGTCTCGCCACGCAGTTTCGCGGCGGCGAACATGAAATAGCGCACATAGCCGCAGCTTACGTGGTCGTCGAGGCAGCAAAAGACCGGTATCTTGAAGTCGGTGACGGGCTTGTCGGAAAATTGTGCCTCGGCGATGGCGAAGTAATAGCCTTCGTACAGAGGTTCCAGCAGATCCGGCCGGGTCGCCAGGATTTCGTTGTGGATCGCGAGGCTGCTGACGATGCGGCTATGACCGCCCGTCTCCCCGCGTTGCAGGCACATCAGGCCGACGATGCGATGGCTGTCCGTGTGGGCGGTCAGTTCCTCATTGCTGCGATAACCGCGTGCCACCGGATCGTCCTTGACGTGACGGACATGGCCCAGACGTTCGCCCAACGCGCTTTGTACCGCGGGATCGCCCAGGCTGACGCCGATACCCCAATAGATGCGCTCCATATCCTCTTCGCTGTGCGTGTCGCGCGTCAGTCCGGACAATATCACGGCGCCGCGGCCAATCCGGATTTCCCTGTCCAGCCCGGCGACAAGCGCCTTGATCTCAGGG
>WBZQ01001315.1_pt1 | contig 17483 bp, 15 predicted proteins | sample 5204251 | NCBI WGS metagenome assembly WBZQ01 (sample SAMN12412402, study PRJNA552823) | activated sludge metagenome | isolation source: activated sludge from nitrification reactor of wastewater treatment plant... | place: USA: Virginia | collected 2017-09 | reverse complement strand
TGTCTAAGTGCGATTAGCGGTTTTACGTTAGCTTGTCATTTGTCCATATTGAAATGTGTATAGTCGTCTTATGGACAAATGTCAAGTGCTGGACTACCACTTCATAAAAGAGAACCTTTGACGAAGTGGTCTGATTGGCGTATTCTGATGGCCACCATCCCGGACCAGAAGGAGATCCATTCCGTGGACGAGTCCGACTCGATGTCTGATGGTGAGTCGCCAATGACCACGCTGCCGCGTGAGAGTGGGGAGGGGATTAAGAACCCGCTGAGGCTTCAGCCTGGTCGAGATGGCGATCATGTGCATCTCGAAGCGACGTTCTATCATTACCTGCTCTTTTGTCAGGCAAACAAAGCACCGAGTACACACCGGATCTACCAATCCACCCTTTGGGCCTTCTATCGCTGGTGGAGGCAAGAATGGCCATCTGAGACACTCGGTCCCACACTGCTCCATGCCTACAAGATTTGGTTATGTGAGAGTCGGGATCGGGGACAAGAACGATTGCAGGCGCGGTCGATCAACAATTATCTCGCGGCGGTCCGGGCGTTCTGTCGATGGATTCACGCCCGATATCCGCTCAGTTGGGATCCTGGCCGGGAGATTCCGGACGAGCGTGTCGATAACAAGACCTATCAGCGGCTTCCACTCAGCCCCACGCAAGTCACCACATTGATTCTCAGCTTCGATGACTCCTTGATCGGAAAACGGGACGCCGCCATGACGTACCTCATGGCGAAAACTGGCTTGCGCGCGATCCAGATCCAACGGGCGGATTGCGGGGACCTCGAGTGCCTAGAGATTCAAGTCCACCAAAGAGTGGATGGGGCAAGGGAAGCTCATAGTGAGGAAGTCACACGATTGCAGTGGATCTTGCGGACTCAGGGAAAGGGACAGCAGACGAAAGAGAGTTTTGTGAATTTGATGCCAGAGGTCTATGCCCGGCTACAACGATATCTGGCGGCACGCGGGCCGGTATCACCACGCGAGCCCTTGTTTGCCAGACATCATGACAAGCTCACCGCGCATCTCGCGCAAGCGCGGTCGAAGCAGGGCGGGGCGGAGGGGGCAACCTTGGTGCGGAATGAACGGTTACGACTCACGACCCGCGCAATCCAGCTTCGAATTACCGAAGCCATGATCCGATGCGGGCTGCGGGAAGCCGCGCGACCTGGTGAAGCGGCACCAGCAGGCAGTCGCCGAAACCGGCAACGACGAGTGACCCCGCATAGTCTCCGCCATACTGCTGCGACGGAGGCTGCGCGGACTGAATCGCCGTTCAAAGTCCAAGCCATGCTGGATCACAAAGACATCCGCACGACTCAAAAGTACTTTCACACCATTGACCGACTGGAGGAGGGGGCGGAATATGCAATCACGCGGTATTGAGATGCACATATTCTAAACAAAGTGACCAGCCGAGTTCATGGCCGCGGTGGTGAGCAATCAAGGCGGCTACTATTCCTGACCCAAACGCCGAAAGTAGGCCAGGGACAGCTTGAGGAAGTGGCTGGCGGCGTGGTCTTCTTCACTCAGAAGGAGGACCCGGCGATGGGACGACGACGAGGACATACCGAAGAGCAGATCATAGCTGTATTGCGGCAGGCTGAGTGCTGGACGACGGTCACGGACCTCTGTCGCAACATTGGCATCAGCGAGCAGATGTTCTACACCTGGAAGCGGAAATACGCGGGGCTCGGACTGAGTGAACTCCGAGAGCTCCGACAACTGCAGGAAGAGAACACCAAGCTCACACGCCTCGTGGCCGATCTCTCGCTAGATCAGCATATGTTGCAGAGATTGTCCGAAAAAAGCTGTAAGGCCTCGGGACCGGCGGGCACTGGCCCGCTGGGCGCAGATGACCTATCAGGTCAACGAGCGCCGGGTCCCGAGGCTGCTGCCGATCGCCCGCGCCTCTTTGTAGTATCGGAGTCGGCGCGATCCTCAAGAGGCATTGCGGATGCGGTTGCGCAAGTTGGCCGCGGCACGGGTCCGATTCGGATATCGGCGACTGACGGTGTTGCTGAGACGGGATGGGTGGCGCGTGAATGCCAAGCGCATCTATCGACTCTATACGGCAGAAGGGCTGACGGTACGCACGAAGGCGGCGGACCGAGCCCGTGTGCCGCAACCTGAGGCCACGGCCCCCAACCAGCGGTGGCGCATGGACTTCATGAGAGAACGGGTCGCCGATGGTCGATGGTTCAGAACTCTGACCTTCGTCGATCAGTTCACCCGTGAATGCCTCTGTCTGCTGGCCGATCAGTGCTCACGGGCGGGAAGGTGGCACCAGCGTTAGAACTGGTCGTGGGGCAGCGTGGAGCCCCACGCTCGATCACCGTCGACAACTGCAGTGAGTTTGCCAGACGTGTTATGGATGCCTGGGCCTGCTTTGCAGCGGACTGGTCCGCCATCACGATCGCTCAGGCCTCTCCCGAACTACTGGAGACGCTCACGTGAGCTATGATAGTTTCGCATGGCCGCTCTGGCGGCTCAAACCGATCACGCGCAGGCCAATTCCTCAGGTCTCGTTTGGTTACATTCGCGGGGCGGGTAAGCTGCCATTCTACTCTCGTTTTAGAGTGCTGTCGTTTTTGGGGGAGAAGCCAGCAGCTTCCATCTGGCACGCTTAGCCTTTGAGGAAGTTTCAGCTGGGACTCCAAGGCAAAGCGAGCCATAGACATTGGTGCTCATGAGTACAAGGTTTACGGCCCAGGCAATAGCCCGGAACTTGTCTCACGAGGTTCTGTAACATTAGTACCCTCAGCAATAATCACACCGTTCTTTGCTTTTCCTTCCTCAAGTTAAATGCTACTCGATAGCCACTGCCATCCCGTAGGCCAAGAAGCCCTGGAAAGTAAGGCAAATAACTGTTTCGCGTGAACAGAGAATAGGCGTGCGTTCGCACATGCTGGCAGGAACTCGGCCAAGAAGTGTCAACTTGTGATCACTAAAATTCCACGGCTAACCCGACAAAACTCCCGTCGTTCGCTCGAATGACATCATCATGACTTTTCTTAGCCGTAAGTGGTTCCACACTCTCACCATCCTTGCCCATGCTATATAGATCGTAATCCGAATTGATCGGGTGCAGAAACCGGTCTTTGCGTGGTTTCCCCTTGCTCGCATTGCCTGATCCATTGCCATTGCTGGTATTATTTCCGGCTGCGTAGGCCTCATCAGGCACAATCCACTGCCACACACCATTCTTCCCGCCGCCGTTTCCATTGCCTCCGCCATTCCCATTGCTACTGGGCGTGGTCGTCGCGTTCGGAGTCACACTTCCAGTACTGCTGCTAGCCCCGTTCTTCCCGCCACCCGCGTTCCCAGAGGCATTTCCGTTTGCAGCGCCGCCTCCATTGCCACCCGCGTTTCCGTTCCCATCCGCATTGCCGCCTGCGTTTCCGTTACCGCCACCGTTTCCGGGAAGACTGAACGCAGCAATGTTCAGGTACTCATACGGATTTCCCCAGGGATCGACGATGTCGCCAGCCCCTGCTTCGGCCAGAGTGTCTGGGAATTCATCATAGGCAGCTTTGTAGGAATCGACGGCGCGGGAGATGTAACGAATCTCGGCAATGCAGCGTGCGAGCCTGGCCTTATCCAAATACCCCAAGTACATCGGCACAGCCAACCCCGCCAGGGCACCGACAATCACCACCACAATGGCCAGTTCGATAATAGTGAATCCCTGCTGGCGACGATCGACAAACACCTGGGCCATCGTAACCTAGAATCCTGCAGCGGTGGGCAACGGCTTGGGAAGCGGCTCTTGCATGGTCAGATACACACTTCTGCAACAGATTTCTGAATTCTAGGCCTAGGACCACATCAGTATGGCGCGGTTGTAACAAATCTCAATTTTTTTCTTAGTTCTTACAATAAGATAAGCAGCAGAATCGTGTCATTCCAGAGGGTGAGGTAGGGAGCACGAAGTGGCCTACCATAATGAGTTCTGTCCTAGATGCATTGAAGCAAACCTGATCCTGGAAAGGCGATGGGGTCGGATGCCGACATTAATCGAGTCTTTGGCGAGCCGTTTCTGATGTTAAGAAGGTCTATGTAATAGACCTACATGTCAGGAGCGTGTCCTGAAGACAGCATAATTTCGCTAAAACGAGCTTACGACCGCATAACATAGAGAAGATATGAAAGTGCCATTCAGGGCCACAGAGCCCTATTTGGCGATAGTAGCGCTAGATTAGATGGAGAGACTACAAAGCTTAGGAACCCGCTGATGCTTCAGCTTGGCGAGACGGTGATCACGTGCATCTCCAGGCGACGTTTCTATCATTACCTGCTCTTTTGTCAGGCAAACAAAGCGGCGAGTACACACCGGATCTACCAATCCACCCTCTGGGCCTTCTATCGCTGGTGGAGGCAAGAACGGCCATTTAAGACACTCGGTCCCACACTGCTCCATGCCTACAAGATCTGGTTGTGTAAGAGTCGGGATCAGGAGCAAGAACGATTGCAGGCGCGGTCGATCAACAACTATCTCGCGGCAGTCCGGGCTTTCTGTCGATGGATTCAGGTCCGATAAGTCTCCATTACCACTAGAGTTTTGGCTCTTCACGCGCCAATTGAGTAGCGGACCACCCCCACATCGTGAATCCTGACTAACCTGCAAATGGGGTTGCTGCAGACCGCCCAACCAATTTGTACTCGCGTTATGTGGCCTCGCGAAATTCCAAGGTATCCGCCAGCATGTTGCGAACCTGTTTATGGAGCGCGATCACCCACCGATGATCCTGAAGTTGCAGGATTGGCCTGTGCTGAGAGTGGTGAATATCCAAGATTAATAACCCGGCCACCTTCTCGCTACCTCTTTTGACATGCGGAATTTTATGACATACTAGGCATCCTCCTAGGTCTTTCCTGCGTTTCTCGCGCTGTGAGGTCAGGCTTATGGCCCAAGGCAATGCAGACACACGTGCAGCCAAGCAGCCTTTGCCCCCCAGCGAGGTGCTGTTCTCTATCGTCAAGCACGCCCCCGCCGCCATCGCCGTCTTAGATCGCAACATGCGGTATGTCTGCGCGAGCAACCGCTGGCTTCAAGATTACAACCTCAAGGATGATATCCGTGGATGTTCTCACTACGATCTTTTTCCGGAGATTCCAGACGCCTGGAGGCACGTGCATCAACTCGCGCTGGCTGGCCAAACTTCCCGCTCAGATGAAGATCGGTTTGAACGGGCTGACGGCACGGTGCAATGGATCAAATGGGAGGTCCGTCCATGGAACGACAGGGACGGTCAGGTTGGGGGACTTGTCATTTTCTCAGAGGATGTGACCAACGAGAAGCAGGCGAAAGAACAACTCAAGGAGTCACTCCTTCAGTACCAGTCCACCTTTGAAAATGCGGCCGTGGGAATGTCTCATGTGAGCCTGGACGGACGATGGCTCAAAGTCAATGATCGGCTATGTCAGATTACGGGATACACTCGCGCTGAACTCCTCTCCATGACATTTGAAGATGTCACCTATCCAGACGATATTGAACCCGATTGGATCAATGCTCGACGATTGGTGTCGGGTGATATCCAGACCTACACCATGGAAAAACGGTACATCCGAAAGGATGGAAGTCTGATCTGGATCAATCTCACGGTCTCATTACTTCGAGATGGGACTGGCGCTCCGCAGAATTTTATCTCGATCATCGAAGACATCACGAGCCGTAAACAGGCCGAAACGGCCAGTCTGGATAGTGAAACGAGATTTCACATGCTCGCCGATAACATGTCTCAGCTCGCCTGGATGGCGAACGCCGACGGTTGGCTCTTTTGGTATAACCAGCGGTGGTACGACTATACGGGAACCACGTTCGAGGAGATGCAAGGGTGGGGGTGGAAGAAAGTGCATCACCCCGACCATGTCCACCGGGTTGAGGACAAATGGCGCCGCGCCCACGCGACGGGCGAGCCCTGGGAGGATACCTTCCCTCTTCGCAGCCGACAGGGTGTATACCACTGGTTTCTCTCCAGAGCCCAGCCCATTCGAAATGCTGACGGACGAATTGTCCGATGGTTCGGAACCAATACCGACATTACAGAACTCCGGAACATTCAGACGTCACTCGTGGACAGTGAGCGTCGATTGCAATTCCTGGCAGAACACCTGGAAGTCCGGATCCGCGAGCGGACGAAGGAGCTTGAGGCGTCGCGCGACAGTCTTCGCATCCTGACCACGGAACTCAATCTAGCAGAGCAACGCGAACGCAAGCGGCTGGCCGGGGAACTCCACGATTATCTAGCTCAGTGGTTAGTGGTCGGTCAGCTCAATCTCGGACGGCTTCATACGATGGGACTATCCCATACGGCAGAGCTCATGGTGGAAGCCACGGAAGAGGTGCTCAATACCGCGCTCAACTACAGCCGGACCCTGATAGCCGAGTTGAGTCCACCCGTATTGCAAGAGCACGGCCTCCTCGCTGCAATCAGGTGGCTCGCCGAACAGTTCCAACGCCACGGCCTAAGCGTCACGGTGGATGTTGGGAGAGTCGGCGGCTGCCGTGTTTCCGACGATTGGTCTATCTTGCTCTATCAGTCAGTCCGCGAACTTCTGATGAATACGCTGAAACACGCGCACACCCACGAGGCTGTCGTGCGTGTGGAGCAAAGCCCCGAAGAACTTCGTATTGTGGTGTCCGACCAGGGACTAGGGTTTGACACGGCATCGATGCCGCTCACGACGGATCCCCAATGCTCCCAATTTGGATTATTCAGCCTGCGTGAAAGGATGAAAACCATAGGTGGGCGTTTAGACGTGCAATCGCAACCTGGCAAAGGCACGCAGTCCACTCTCGTGCTGCCGATTGCACCGACTGGCGCAGTGCCGACTGGTGTCACGGGAGTACCTTCATCTACGGCGGAGACTGTTTTGTCTTCCGATGATGTCACGCCCGATCCCTCCGAGCTGGTCTCCACACAGAACGATCGCATTCGCGTCTTATTGGTCGATGATCATAAGATGGTGCGGCAAGGGCTGCGGATCGTGTTGGAGACCTATCCAAGAGTGGAAGTCGTCGCGGAGGCACGCGATGGTGAAGAGGCGCTTACCATGGCCGATCAGTACCATCCAGACATCGTCATCATGGATGTGAATATGCCTCGAATGAATGGGATTGAAGCCACGGCCCATCTCAAGCGGCGTCATCCCACGGTAGTGGTCATTGGACTGTCCGTCCATGCCGGACCCGAGAATCGGGAGGCGATGCTCAAAGCCGGCGCGGTCCTTCTCCTGACCAAAGAAGCAGCCGTCCGCGAGTTGTATACGGCCATTCTCAACTCCATCAGCTGAGTAGCATCCCTGATCGCTACGTAAGACTTGTGGTCAGTGCGCCAGAGAAGCATTGCAAAAGTAGCATCGGTGGCTTACCGTGTCTCCCTCGCAATAGTACTGCATCTCAATAGCGTGCACATCGACACTCGACGACTGTAACCCAGGAAACCGTGAAGCGTCGATACGACTCCGCCCTCAAGCCAGGGAATTGCCCAGTGTTGGCCGCCTGGTAACTCTCTACTATTGACAGAAGGAGTCTCTGCCCGATGACAAACTCATAAGAAAGGGTGTGACATGACTAGACTAAACAACACTATCTCGCTCATAGGGAGTCTCATGGTTGTGTGGGGACTATCGGCGGCTCAGAGTTCATTGGCTGACATGGGAACCCCTGCCAGAGATGACAAACAAGCGAGTGAGCAGTTGGCGAAGGGGCAACGAAATGTGATCGGCAGTGTGCTGGCGATCGTGTCGGATCAAATCAAAGTTGATGTCGGTGAAGTGCAACCTCGTTTTCTTCCGCTCAAACCGGCTAAGCAAAAGTCCTTCACTCCCATTCAAGAAGGCGATGATCTTATCATCACGTTGAATGAACAGAATTTGATCGTGGATTTCCACCCCGTCACGGATGCTGAAACCGATACGGCCGCGGAACATAGGATTATCCGCGGAGAGATTGCACAGGCACTTGTGACTGGGCAAGAATCTGTGGTCATCAAATCACGCGGCAAGGAACAAACATTTCCTATCCGTTCGCAGGCACGGAGCAAAGTGGCGGCCATTCCAATTGGCGTCGGCGCCATCTTCTTGATCGACGAAACGAATCAAGTCTCCGATGTCGCCATTAAGAATCCCGACAAAGGGATAGGTAGCCAACACGAGAAACAACATCAGGAGGCCGCTCTCACCCCAGCCAAAAACCCCCATGAGCGGGTCAATGGGACGATTGTTATTCCAATCGGGGACACCCACAACCAAATCACGGTCCGCACCGCGGGCGGCGTAGATCAAACCTACGAAGTGCGAGAGTTTCCACAGAAGAAACTCGCCACGCTGAAAAAGGGTGAACAGGTGGTGCTACTCGTCGATACTGAGAAAAAAGTGATTGATGTTGCCATCCCACCGCAGGGACAGTAATTCGCCGTGCAACGGAACGTGTTTGTCCCTAGTTGATATTCGGCTATGCCTCACGTGCTGGTGGCGTTGCGAGCACCCGCCGGAGCGTGTCAATTAAGACCTCTTTTTCAATAGGCTTGTAAAGGAATGCTTTCGCGCCTTCGGAGCGGGCCTCGGGTTCGAATCCTGAGGTGGCACGTGTCACGTGTTGAGGGACGCCTTGACCTACACGCGTCATTTGGTCGCCCAGCTGTGCCCTCCAATCTTGCATGAATTCGGATTGGCAGCGGCCCTACGATGGCTGGGCGACCACATGCTGCAGTATGACATGCAAGTGACCGTGCGCATTGAGGCGCCTGAGATCACGCTCGCGGAGAACCATGCCGTGCTCTTGTTCCAGTCCACACGAGAACTCTTGATCAATGCCACGAAACATGCGGTGGCTAAATCCGCGACTATCACGATGACACTCCAGGAGGGGAGCCTCTCGATCACCGTGGTGGACGAAGGTGTAGGGTTTGAGCCGTCAGTCAAATCCTCCTCGAAGTTTGGTCTGTTCAGTATTCGAGAACGGATGCAGGCGCTCGGGGGCCGGTTCGAGCTCCAGTCACTACCTGGCGAGGGCACGACCGCCACCTTGGTTCTGCCCTATGAGAAACAACCGTCGATTCCAGTCGGAGTAGTCGATGACACGGAACACCTGTCTGTCCCTAGAGAGCGGGAGGCCTCGGCAATCAGAGTTGTTGTTGTCGACGACCATGCGATGGTCCGTCAGGGGCTCCGTTCGGTGTTGGAGACCTATCGTGGTCTGGAAGTCGTGGGAGAGGCTGCCAATGGTGCAGAAGCCGTCGAATTGACGATGGGGCTCCAACCTACCGTCGTGTTAATGGACATCAATATGCCCGTCATGAATGGTATTGAGGCCACGGCGAAGATTAAGGCGCGTCAGCCCCACGTCATCGTAATTGGGATGTCCGTGAATGTCTCGGCGGATATTGCCGATGCGATGAAAACGGCAGGCGCGTCGTCGATGTTTACCAAAGAAGCGGCGGTTGACCAATTGTATGGTGCCATTCAAGACGCCATCAAAGGCGGTTCCTCATCTGTCACTACCCCACCTCGTTCCGACTGTGTGGATCACTCTGAGTAAACTCTCTGGAGTTTCTCCGTCGTTCAGTCACGGAAGGTGCTTCATAAGAGATAACGATGGCCGATCTGCGTGATACTAGCGATTCTGAAACTTCAAGGTCAGAAGTGGAGGCAGGCGGTGGAGTTATTTGGACGCGTGACATACTCCATTTCCGCATAAACTGCTAATACCTGTTAGGGTTTAAAGCTGACGAAAACGCATGAAGCGTGCATCATAGGTAACAGTGGAAGCGGAAAGACCTGGTTAGCTAGTCAGCTGGCTGCGTACTACGGTGCTGCGCTCGTTCATCTTGACGAGTTATTTTGGATGCTGGGAGGGTTCGATACTATCCGGAGTCGAGATGAGGTATCGTCTCTGATGCGACAAAGTATGATGGGCACCGCATGGATAGTGGAGGGTGTGTCGGAGAACTAGCAGAGCGGTATCTTGTTAAGGCAGAGACTCTCATTTGGTTGGAGTTGGAATGGGCTCTCTGCAAGTTTCGACTGGAGCAGCGAGGATCTAAAAGCCAAACGCATATGAGCTGAGCTCAGTCTGTCCACGGCTTGGTTCGATTGATTGAATGGGCGTCACAGTAATCTAGCCGCACCGATTGTGGTTCTCGCCAAGGACACTCGAAGCTCTTCGAAGCATTCACGGGTACTCGGATTCACCTTCAGACCGAAAGGCGCAGTATTTAGCGAGGCTGCCAAAAAGATTATCTCAGAACCTCAATAAGTAATGGAGATATACAGCCCATAGAGCGATGTGGACGCCATATAGATTTCTTCATTCTTCGAGTTTTCACCACGACAGGATAGATTCAGATCGTATTCTTAAAGGTTCATAATATTGCGGTAGCGACGTCTTCCCCTACCTCTGGAGGATTTCGGAATCCCCATTCCACACCTATCCTGGATTCGGGGGCTTCTTCCCGGCGAGCTTGGATCGTCTGACTGAGCGTGCTCTTGCATGGCCTCTACATTTGTACGAGGGTTGCGGCACGTCACGTTGGACGAAGGTTGATCCGTCGCCTTCTTCTGTTAACGAAATGTAGTGTCTAAGGCGCAGATGAATAGGGGGTTACCTGAGCCGTGTTCACACTCAAGAACGTGCCCGCAGAGCTCTTTCAATACACGGAGGCTGGACCAGTTATTAGGGGCTTTAAAGGAATGCTGCAGAGATGCCTCCGTACGACATCGGATCAGCAAGCGTCGTTGATGCCAAGGAACGTTGGCCCTACTCCCACACTTCGATGCTATCAACATCTCATCGAGCAATATCGGGAGGGATTGAGCGATCCTCATCGTACACGCACGATCACCTTGCCGAATTTGACAATCGGCAAACACCTCGAATGTCCAGCAGGTCATGCAGTTCATATCGGATCGAATGGCACCACCTGGCCTTGCGACTGTTATTCGCCGCCGTTTTCGTCCACATTGAACAACCGTTAAATATGTTTGGCCTCGGAACGCAAAATGCGGTTGATCTTCCGAAAATCTAAAGTGCAGTCCTCGTCACCTGTGTGTCCCCGATGCTCGTATCCGATGAGCCGGTCACATAGGTCTGGGTTTAAGGACTTGTTAGCCAGCGCTGTAGGCCGCTATCCCTATCGGTGCCGAGCCTGTAACTATCGACTGTATGTGGCCCAACGATCCATAGGGGACACTTCGTCCATGTCGAATCCAGCCCCCAGGATATAAGCAAATTGAGGTCACGATCCGGCCACGATGTTGGGCCTGGTTACAGGCCTATTCTTACCTCAAATAGTCGACAGGTGTGCGTATATAACTACTGGCTTCGTAAGGCTGTTTCCTAATGGCTCACATTGTCAAATAGGGCTTGTTTAAGGAGTCAGGCCTAATACGCTTTCACGACTTCGTTTATCGCGGTGTGTTCAATGGCTGCAGGCGGCCGGTCGATCTGAGCCTGACGGCAAGCCATCCTTCTTCAACCGCCGTCAATTCTTCTATGTGGAACGATCCCTGAACTGAGTTACTCATCAGAATCTTGGTCAGTCCTTCATGCGGCGGAAATGTAATTCGGTCAGGGTCCCAGCGAGCCACAATGCGCACACACTCGCCAGGAATCCATAAATGCGCCTCCGTTATGGGCGCTTCCAACTGAAGATTCAGTTCGACCCTGTTGTTTTGAACATCACCCCATTGGTGTCTCACGACTGCTGCACTCTCTTGGTCATTCACGCGAATCATCGTGAATTTTCCCTCGGTCCCGCTCAGACGCCAGACAACTCATCGACGTTCCCGACGCAGTTGGTGCCTGCCGGCAGCGCAATTTGAAGAAGTTCATAGCGGGGATCCGTGTCCTTAGTCATCTGCCATTGGCTGGCCATCGCACTTGGTCATGTGTTTGCCGACGCGTTTAAGATGGTACGTCGAGTTTCCCGTCACAGTCCAGTGGCTTCAGCTCTCCTGCAGACTGCAAGAAAATATACAGACGATTGTGGATAATATGCGCGTGAGCGACGAATGACCCTTGTACGGAACAGGATGAAAGTATTCGTATCAGTGTGGGATGAATTGGAAACAGAATGTACTTAGGCTTCCATTTTGCTTCGAGGTGGATGGGTTGGCCGGTTTTCCACTGCCCAATTTCGCTGGCTGGGGCCTCAAGATCAATAAACAGCATTCCCACCGCGCCGTCGGCCTCTGTGTCGACCGTGACGATGAAAGCTTGGCTATCGTGCCCATTGACTCTCACCATGCGGCACCTGGGAGAGAAGTGGTTCGTCTCGTTGAATGCTGCTGTGGTAGGTGTGTAAGCGCATCGACTAGAAACGTCAAGATGATTTTTGTGCAGTGTTTTCTGCTGGTTAGCCTCATAACCACGGCACCACCTCATCTATTCCGAAGGGGCCGGACAGGAGGTCAGGGCGCTGACAATATCTGGTCATTCATGACGAAGCAGAGCGAGAGTCGGCCTTCATTCATCCTGACCAAGTTGGCCTGAGAAGTGGTGCATTCCTGGTCTGCGCCAGCGAGACGTACCTCGCTGCATGACCTTCTCCACGCGGAAGCGCTTAGGGTCGCGGCTGGCCGACGCATGCTTCCGACCTTCTAGAGCCATGAAGACTGTAGGACCAACTGCCGGGCTGATGGCTTATTACCTTTGTGTAGTCGGCCGGCCGAGGGCTTTTTCCTGGGATCCTCACGGCACTTTCACGACCCTCTGGTAAGAAACGGATGTATCGAGGCGCCATGTCAGGCTTTGTCTGTCATCCCGGCTCGGGTATTTCCCAGTCTTTGCCTGTTGCGTGTCTTGGTATGCTGACCCGGATAAAATTATGTCACCTACCGAAAATCCCAATCCGGTGCACTTTCCGGATATGGCGTTACTTGCTGCCATTGTCGAGTCTTCCGACGACGCGATTATTAGCAAGAGTTTAAATGGGATCATCCAGTCGTGGAATGCGGCGGCCGAACGTATATACGGCTACACGAAGGCTGAGGCCATCGGTCAACCCATTACCATGCTGATTCCGGAAGAGCGGCAATCTGAAGAGCAGCTGATCTTACATAAAATCAAACACGGCGAACGGGTCGATCATTTTGAAACCATCCGGGTACGCAAAGACGGAGTCCGGGTGCTGGTGTCGCTCACCGTGTCGCCGATTAAGGATGCTTCGGGAACGATCATCGGTGCCTCAAAAAGTGCCCGTGACATTACCGAACGGAGACGGATCGAAGAGGACCTGAAGTCGTTGACCCTTGAACTTGACGCCCGAGTTTCACAACGAACGCGGTCTCTTCAAATCACGCAAGACCGATTGCGCGCATTGGCCACGCAACTTAGCCTGGCGGAAGAACGGGTGCGCCGATCTCTCGCCACAGAGCTCCATGACTATTTGGGACAAATTCTCGTGGTATGTCGAATGAAACTCACGCAGGCCAGTCAGGGTCCACCTGAGCGGCGTGAACAACATTTGCAGGACGCTGACAGGAATCTTCAAGACGCCATCACGTATACCCGTTCGTTGGTGGCCCAACTCACCCCACCGGTTCTGCGCGAGTTCGGTTTCCTCATGGGGTTGACGTGGCTGGCCGAACAAATGAAACAGCACGAGCTCCATGTCGCGCTGCAGCTCAACACCTCCTCCGTTGAGCTCAGCGAGGAACACGCGATCCTGTTGTTTCAATGTGTGCGGGAATTGCTGATGAATATCGTCAAGCATGCCGGCACGACGCAGGCGACGCTGTCGGTTGAAGTGATTGCGCACACGTTGGTGGTTACCGTGAAGGATGCAGGGCGAGGATTTGACATTTCAATGGAGACATCCGCATCTCCCACTCAGACGCATTTTGGGCTCTTTAGCATTCGAGAACGGATGGATGCCGTGGGCGGGGAGTTTCTGCTCTCATCGTCGCCAGGACAAGGCACAGCAGCGACGATACGGTTGACGATCGGATCCTCGACGCCGAATGCGGATACTCAGGCGGACGTTGTCATGGCTCCAACCCTTTCTCCGAGCCAAGGGCCATACACTCAAACAGCCCGAGTCCTCATGGTCGACGATCATCCTATGGTGAGGCAAGGATTACGTGCCATTGTAGAGCAATTCGATCATTGCCATGTTATTGGGGAGGCCGCGGATGGGCATGAGGCGCTGTCTTTAGCGCAGCGGCTGAGGCCAGACATCGTGATCATGGATGTCAACATGCCGAATATGGACGGCATTGAAGCGACGCGACAACTGCTGACCCTCTTTCCTCAGCTCATTGTCATTGGTCTATCCGTCCACAACAGCCCGCAAATCGAGGCGGAGATGAACCGAGCCGGAGCAGCAGCCTATCTCACGAAAGATGCCGCCCCGGAACAGTTGTATCAGGCTGTACTCACAGCGCTTGCCAATCGGCGTCTCGCGTCATGAGTTTCGCTCTCCCACTGAACGGAGGCTTCTATTTCTCACCGACAGGGCAATCCCCTAGATGAGCGCTAATCTCATGGGAACTACCAAGGGTGCTTTCTTGAACGCCGACTCACATTGAAACGAGGTAAGAATCTTGTGCGTCGCCTGATCAAGCACGAGATCTGTGTGTGGAGTTGTTTAGCACCCAGGAGATCCTCGTTCAATTGTTCGCGTCACCGTGAAGAATATTTCTCTGCTTTTCTTTTTCCCTTTCTCACGCCGTCGGACGTGCGGAGCGCAATGATGGCGATGAGGTCCATAGACACATGCACCTTCTTGCTCGGATTTTGCTTGAGGGCAGGGAGAATCTTCTCGTGGAGAAGGTGTTTCAGCGTGTTGGCGGAAGTGTGGTCGAAAAAGGCTCGACCAAATTCCAGTTCGGACTGATCTGAGCCGTCATTGCAGCGGAAAAGAGTGGGAGGCCTGCACAATGTAATTTCGTGATAGCCGACCGCCTTCAAAGCGTCAACAATCATCTCATGCTTCTTCTGATCCTTCATGGACACCTTCGTTTGGCGTCGATGAGATGTGAAGAGCATCCCTGTTCTAGGGTTCATCCTCTATCGTAAATGAAGACCCCGACCTACCTCAATGACCGTAATAGCTGGAATGATAATTTTTTTCATGCCACGTGCGACTCGTGGGAATGGCATATCTTCCGGCTTGGCTTACATGGATTCAAAGGGTTCAGTAGATTCGAAGGATTTCGCCTGCTCGGCGGCCCGGCTTTTGTCATAGCGCAAAGACAGACGCAATTCGAAACGAGAATTAGGGCCGATTTCTGGTAGGCATGTCGTGAGAACCTCGGGCATTCCCGCCAGCGTCACCAGCTTATCAATGCGATCCTGTGGATCAGTCCACACAAACGGACGTTTATTAGCGGCCGCTATGATCAGGCCCCCGAAGTCAGCAAGTTGCCTGCCTGTCAAAGTGACGGTCTCCGTGTAAAGGCCTGCCCGATGGCATGACTGTGTGGGAGATGCACGGTTGGTCGCTGCGGCGAGATCGTGGCGCGGCTTGCTGTCGAGCACGTTGGCGATGATAGAGACCAGCGAATCGGGGCAGCGTTCGAGCCGTTTCATATGTTCTCCTGGGGGGCCAATCGTTCACAGTGCTCTTCAATGGTTTCGGTTAGAAGCCTTGAGGGAGGCGCTCAAGTTGACAATGTGCGCGTAGTTGCGAAGGGAATTACCGAGTTCCTCGACCGACTTATCCGTGCAGAGGGAAGCTGTTGTTTTGACGGGCTGTGTTTTGATTCAGAACTGTTTGCTCTAGGCGAGGAGAAGCGCTCTCTATGTCTTAGAGCTTGCGTGGGGTATTGGTATTGCATCTCCCCCTCCCTGTCTCGTTATTGAATATCGTCCAGGAAGCGTTCCGCTCCAAACCTTATGCGGTTGACTTGGTCGATGAGGACCTGAGTGGTCTGAATGGATTCATGCCGCATGGTCTTCTTGAGCTCAGAAGGGCTCGCCCCTTTCCGATAGGCCAAGGCTCCACCTGACAGCCGGAGTGACAGGGCAGTCACATGGGGCTGAGCAAGGCCGGCTTCCGTAAAAGCGGCCTTTAGCTGCTTGCGCATTCCCCGTGTCGTCATGCGTTCCCCTCGGGAAGACGGATGATGATTCGTGAACAGCGGGTCTTGTGGCGGAAAACGGCAGTCGGGGTATCGCTGGCGGAGATAGGCCCAGAGCTTCGTACTGAGATCCGGTCGTACCACGACGGGTTCCTGTTTGGCTTTGCCTTTGCTGTGCAACAACAGCAGACTCCCTTCCTCTCCGTACTCCGTGAGATCACCGATATTGGCCAGGGCAAGTTCGGACTCACGGGCTCCCGTGCGAATCATCAACGCAGCGAGGAGATAGTCCCGTTGGCCCACGAGCGTGGTCACCGCGAACTGCTTCAACAATGCTTGCAGATCCGTACGGGTGAGCAGGCGATGCCGCAACCACCGCGCCCGCGGCGGCCCTGACACAGCCGCAAAGGGATTGATGGACAGGTGACCGGCGGTTAGGAGAAAACAGGCCCATTGCCGGACGGCCGACAGATGCAGGCCTTGTGAGGCTTTGCTCCTGGTGCCGTGCGTTGCGAGCCAGCGCGCGTACCGTGTGGCCAACGTCTCGGAGACGGGGAGGGAGGGTTCATAGTCGCGCCACCATTCGTGAAACGTGCTGAGCTTTCGCGCATAGGTCGCGACCGTGGTATCGGCAATCGCCGCCGCCCGCTCCTGTAGAAATGCCGCGATCAGAGCTGGGGCCAGGTCGGATGTGATCAATGGTCTGTCTGATTTCATAGTACCTGGTATACCAAGAGTCTACCTATCTTAGCAACATTCTTGGGGGGTGCGCGTCAGAAATTTCCAAGAAGAAGCTTTTGACTCCTGGTTTTGCTGGTGAGGTATCGTATAGTATACCAGGCACCTACGCCCCATGTAGCGAAATGCTGAGTTGGAGCGAGATCTACGATGCAGGGGAGGGCGAGGCTTATCTGGCGTCTCGTTGGATCAGCGTACTCGTTCTGACTGACTGGAAAGCAACTGGAGAGTGGATTATGGTACGGTCATAGGAGCCGTGCTCGGGGTTTGCGCTTAGCTTGCAAGCCGACTTATAAAGGCTCGGAGAAATCCGGGCCTTTTGGTTTTTCAGAGCTTGACACGAACGTTAGAGTCAGCCGCTGGTGGCAATGGAGAACTGTCGACCATGCTCAGCTGCCCGTGACCGGTGACTTTTTCACGGGCAACATATTTCTGCACCACCGAATGAGCTACGCTCATCTTTTAGGAGGTAACTCTAGACCACTGTCGCATTTTGAAACGCGGAAACCCAATGTGCTACCAGGGCAGGGATTCGAAAAACACGCGCACGGTTCCATAGACTTCCTCAAAGGGAGGTAAGTCCTCGCGAATCTCATTGGCTAATTGAGGATACTCTTTTTTCGAACGCTGGATAATCGCAGGGCTCGCCATAGACGTTCGATTCACTGTGAGGCCACGAGAGGCGGCCTTAGACTTCAAGGCCTCAAGAATCA
>WBZQ01000689.1_pt2 | contig 17491 bp, 21 predicted proteins | sample 5204251 | NCBI WGS metagenome assembly WBZQ01 (sample SAMN12412402, study PRJNA552823) | activated sludge metagenome | isolation source: activated sludge from nitrification reactor of wastewater treatment plant... | place: USA: Virginia | collected 2017-09 | reverse complement strand
GCACGTTCTGGGGTTTGGTTTCGGGGTCGTAGTCCCAGTGGATAAAGCCCTTGTATTCAAAACCGGGTCGCAGGGGAAAATTGAGGTTGGCGCGGTCGATGGTGACCCAGAGTTTGTCGGTGCCCCAGATGTCTCCGAAGGCATCGTGTATCCGCGGCATCTGGCGGTTGTTCCACAGGTGCTGGTTGTTGTACACCTCGACCATGCCGGTGTTGGTGAGTTCCTTCATCTGCATTTCGGCGCGGGGCGGCGTGTACCAGGTTCCGGGGTCGTCGGGGCTTTTTTCTTCGAACTCCCAGATGAACTGCGCCGTCCGGAGGGCCTGTTCCCGGGGCACGGCGTTTTTGACGACGACGTACCCGTTCTCCAGCCAGAACTGCCAGTCCGCTTCGCTCAGTACCCGCAGGGGCCCGCCTTCGGCCAGCGAGGTACGCAGGCGGACCGCGCTGCTTTTGGCGGTGGAAGGGTTGCCGGGAATGTCCTTGTGGGCGTTGTTGGGCACCATGGTGGGGGCCATCGTGGGGGTCATGCCGGGGGGAACGGGATGCATGGTCGGATTCATGATATGGCAATTTTAAGATAAGAGGAATACGACAAAGGTAACAGGCGTAAAAGACCTGTCCTACGAAAAGACAGTCCTGCATGTTCATCCCGATTTTTTATGCGAAGCCTTTTACAAAACACCAGAACTGGCCGCTATAAGCCGCCTGTTTGAACAATCCGCTTACGGTGTGGCTTTCTCCGGCGAAACCCGGTCCCGGGTAGGGGGGATGCTCAAAGGGCTGCCCAGACTGCCGCCCTTCGAGCAATTCCTGGAAATACTGCGCATCTTCCGGATCATGGCGGATAGCACGGAAAAAGTACTGCTGCACGATGCCCCCGTCAAAAATCAGCATAACCGGAAAGGGCAGGAAAAATAGCAATGAAAGTGATCTTTGTAACACAGCATTGCGGATTTATGTGATGAACAGCCGGCAGGCCCCTTTAAAAAAGGGCTTGCGGTCTCCACAAACCTCAATGTATTATTACCGATTTCAAATGAGCGGGACCAGAAAGGGATGTGATTTTTGAACCCCGCTTCCTATACCCGCTCTCCGATCCAGTACAACGCGGCCAATAGGCCTAAAATACCGGCCGACATGCGGAAAACGGTATAGTACCGGGTACGGCTAAGCCCAAACAAAACCGGCCCCGCCAGGGCTACGATCAGCAACTGCACGGCCTCGATGCCGAGATTAAAACCCAACAGGCTCCAAAGCAACTGTGCGCGATCGAGATCCAGTTGGACCAGGATATTGCTGAAAGCCATGCCGTGGACCAGCCCGAAGGCGCCGGCGACCCAGACTTCCCGTTGAAAAAACAGCGGCCGGAGTGCGTGCACGGCCGATATGAGAATGGAAAAGGCGATGGCAACTTCCACCCAGCGGCCGGAAAACCGGAGCCAGCCAAGGCTGCATATCGCCAGGGTCAGGGAATGCCCGACGGTGAAGGCCGTTACAATGCGCAACAAGCGCCACAACCCGAATTGCCAGCCGCCAAACCCGTTCCAACGGCGTTCGGCAGCCGGCAGGGGCGCCACCACCAGCAACAGGAGCAGAAACAGCAAGTGGTCGTAACCCTCGGCAATATGCCGCATCCCCAGCCAAAACGTTGCCGTAAAGCCTTTCCAGGTACTGCCTTTTTCCAACTGCACGACCACCGGCAGTACTTCGCCCGTGACCGGCTCTACCCGGATCACGGCCAGAGCGCGGGCCCCCGTTGTGTCGGCGTCAGCGTAAATACCGTTTTCCCAGTCCCGCCGGATGCTTACGATCGCCTGGTGCGTCACGATCTGGTGCATAATGGCGTCGTAGTACAGAAAAAACCGGCGGATATCGGCCCCGGGTGGCGGGGCGGCATATACCGTGGCGTGCAACTCCGCATAAGGCCCCGACAGCGCATCGTCGATGTCGAGGGTATCGAGTGCGAGCAGTCCGGTTGGCCAAAAGGCGCCGTCAGCGCCCATAACTTTCAGGTGTTCGGAAAAATACCGCTGCAGAATAGCGAACGCCGGAAGGGGCGCATCCCCTTCCGGTGCAGCACCCGCCGTTTGAAAAACCACTGTTTCGACATCGGCCAGCGGGATTTTCAGGTCGAAAACCAGACGCCGGGGCGAAACCCCCACCTCGATCAGGGTATTGGGCATCGGGTGCGCTGCCGCACCGGCAATGCCGGTCGCAAACGCCAGTAGCGCCAGGAGTCGTCTCAACGGGCCCACAAGGTCGAATTTATATTTTAGTCAGGGGTTTGGAAGCGGTCGCCAATGTTCCATTCGGGTATTTTACTTCCAGCAGGCAGTTGTACTGCCCCTGCGGCAGGTTCTGCAGGCGGAGCGGCAGCGTGTGTTCGCCGGCCGTCATGTTGTACTGAAAGCCTCCGGTGCATTTTTTTCCCGTGGAATCGAACAGATTGACGGCAATGACGGCGGAATTTTCCAGTTCAACCTGTACCTGGGCCGTTGCAGCGGCGGGGTTGGGGAAAACTTCGAATTTGCCCGTAAAACGCAGCGCCGTTTGGGTACTGCTGGTGGGATTGCCCAACCCGCCATAGTCGGAGGTATGGTCGCGCCACACTGAGTGCGGGTGCGGACCGGAGAGGATGACCCCGTTTTGCATAGAGAATTCGATCCACACCCGCGGGCCGTCGATGCGGACGTAGTCTTTGGCCTGAGTAAGGGCCGCATTGTTGGCGTAGGCGATGTAGGTATTGTCCATCTGCGAGGCATAAAGTGCCATATAGGCAGCCGCGTTGGCCGAATCGATGTCGCCAACGTACGTACGGATGGCGGCCAGGATCAGGCTCTTCTGGCTGCCGGTCAACTGGCTGCATTTCAGGCCCGCTTTGGTGGCGGGAAACTGCCAGTCCTTATTGGGCCCGAGTACAATATCGTTAAAACTGGTGGTCAGTTTGGCTGCCGCCAGTTCCGTCGAAGACAGGCTGGCCAGGGCCGCCGCCAGCGAATCCCGTTCCTGCACCAGCGGCTGGTAGGTGTTGCCATTGAGGGTAAAGGCCGAAAACGGTTCGGCGCCGCGGAACGAGGGCGTGGCGCCGCTCATTTCGCCGTTCGCATAGGTGTTAGAGATGGCCAGGTGGTGCCCGCCGGATTGCAGCTCCCAGGCGCCGGTCGTAGACGGGGTGCCGAGGAACGCCATGAAGTATTGTCCCGCTCCGTAAGTACTGCCGCCGCCATTTTGCGCGAGGTATTCGTCGGCGGCCCAGAGCTGCTGCGCTTCGTCATAGCCTTCATACGGGCGATTGCTCATGGCCGCCTGCAGAATGGCTTTGGCTTTCTCCAGTTGGGTGGCGTTCAGATCACCGAAACGAACCCCCAGGCGCGGCACGAAGGTGACCGGCAGGTTCGACCACTTTTGAGCATTGGCCAGGGTACGGTCCAACTGCAGAGAGGTCACCTGTGAAGCGGACAGGGAGGCCTTGAAGTCTTCGGCGAGGCAGACGATTTTTTCCACACCGCTCAGGTTGTCGCAGGTACTACAGGTTTTGCGGGCAGGAGCCACTGCTTTTTGGAAGGTAAAAGCCGCCAGGAGCAGGATGGCGGCTGCGGGAAGGAGCCATTTCATAAGCTGGAGAATTTTGTTGAAACCCGAAAAAGGTTGCCGGAGGAGGAGTAAATGGAAATCAAACCCTGTATCTCCATTTCCTTCCTTTACGTTTTGGACCGGCTACATTTCACCATACGGTGGAATACCGGTTTCGGGTTGCGTGCGGTTCGATCATTTCCATAATTACCCACGGGAAAGGGACAGGCGGAGTATCGCTGGGATGAATTTCTTTCAGGTGCACCGGAATTTACCCTCGGCCGGCAGTGTCTGGTGGATCCGGCGGAACTGCCGCCGGGCATGTTCCGGGCAAAGGGACCTCTCCAATATCCTTCCGGTACAAGATTTAGGGTATCGCTCGCAATTCAGCCGCTGATTAGCATGAGTCGCCCCGAATTTTGCAACAATAAACAAGCGAGCGCTTGATTTATCGATCTGTCATCTTGAAACCGCCGGGTTTCAACCGGCGGCCAGGCAAGCCGACTTTCAAACATCTATCTTCTTTACAAAACATCCGCATAACCCGGTCCGATGCGGATGTTTTGTAAAGAAGATAGATGTGAGTTGTAATGAGCCTGATCCCCCTGACTAAAGTCCAGGGGTAACAAGATGATAGATGTTTGAAAGCCTGAATGAACCAACGATTCGTAAAGGCCTTACAGGATGCAATAACCCGTAATTTGTTTGTTGTAAAATTCAGGGAGACTCATGCGAGATCAATCCTTGCCTACTCCGGCCCGGCCGGTATTTTTGTTGGCCTGGCCGGCCGGCGGTGCTCCGTCGGCGCCGTCGGCCCGGGCCTTCTGCACGATCAGGGCGCCGATTTTCCGGCCCATGTCCAGCCCCACCTCGTTGTCGGTGCGGAAGTGGATGCCGGCCTGAAAACGGGATTCGGCGCCTTCCTTAGCCCTTTTCTGAAAAAGCGCTTTTTCCGCCGGGAAATAGTACGACAGCAGTTCGTTGATGACGCCGCTGACCACGGCATGGCCCGAGGGATAACCCGGGAAGGGCGGGGTGATGAGGATGGCCGGATGGTACGTGGTGTCATACTGGTCCGGGCGAATGCCCCAGTAGGTGTACTTGGCGTCCCAGCAGGCGGCGAAACCGTCGTAGGTGCCGATGGCCGCCAGCGCGTAGAGGCGGGCCGCCCGGGGCGGGTTGAGGTGCAGGTTGTACTCGAAGATCTTTTTGTGCATCAGGTCGTCCGATGGGGACTGGCTGGCGTACAGAAAAGCGTTGGCCATGGAGCGGAAACTCTGTTTGTAGTTTTTCAGTTCGGCCATGTCTTTGGCAAAATCGGGCGGCGGCCCCGGGCGGAACTGGCTGCTGCTGTCGAGCACAATGGTTCTGTTGCGCCCGGCCAGCGGGAACATGGGGTTTTTCCCGTTCCAATAGCCCGGACCCTGCGGAATTTTGCCGTCCCAGGCCGTTTGGACCGTGTAGCCTTTTGTCCGCGCGATGGCCTGTTCGGCGATCTTTTTACCCAGGGCGAAACCGGCCTCCGTATCGTCGGGGAAAGCCATGCCGGCGGCAACGCGGGAAGCCATGACCCGCCGGGCCTGCCGCTGCATCGAATCGGCCAGGGCGGGGTAAAAATGACCGATGATGGTAGCGCCGACCCCGGCCGCCACGGAATGCTCGCAGGGATAGGAGGGACTTTCCGGCTTCGGGACGAGGGCTGTTGCCCGACCGTCTGCGGCGAAGGGCCGGGGGCGCTTCCAGGCGTACTTGGTGTCCCAGGCAGCGATGGTCGCGTCGTAGGTGGCTACGCCGAGCAGCAAATAGGCCAGGGGGCCCTGGTAACTGGTGTCGTACATCCACAGTTTCGAGATCATTTCCTGCCAGCGGTAGCCGGGCGCGCCGGCGTTCCAGTACACGATCTGCTGGCGGCCGGCGGAGTCCAGGTTTTGTTGTTGCTCCAGTACGCGGGCGACCTGCGGTTTCCAGGGCGCCGGCGCCGGCAGGCGGTAGTCTTTTCCGGAAGAAATGAACCAGGTTTTCCAGGTGCCGGCGTAGGGTTCCACCTGAGCCGGCAGAGTTGCAGCCAGCAGGAGCAGGGCCGCGAGAACGGATATTTTTGTTTGCATATGCGGGTAATTTTTAAGCAAGAATACCCGGTCGCCGCCACCGGCGCTACCCACCGTCAACCGACGGCGCTTTACGGTCAACGGACGGCGGCACGGCGTCAATCGCAGAATGAGATAATTGGCGAAATTTGTCCCATGAACAGCCACAGAAAAATACCCTTCGACGCGCAACGTTTTCGCCTGTACGTATGGATCGGGGTCGCCTACCTGGTGCTATGGCTGCTCAGCGATCGCATCAACGAACCGGAGACGTTTTCGCCACGGATCCTGAACAACCTCTGGCGGGTCGTCTATATCGTCGCGCTCAACTACCTCTTTTTCGAATACACGCTGCGCCAACTGAGCCGGAAGCGGATACTGCGCTCCCTGCTCCTTCTGGCGGGGCAGTTCCTGCTGTTTTCCTTCGGTCTGTACGCCTGGAGGTATATCGGGATCACGCTGCACCTCTATATTTCGTTGCGGGCCGACGAATCGCTGCTCGACGGCGTGTGTTACCATTTCCCTTACAGCGTACTGTCGGTGTTCTTTTTCGGGCTGATCCTGCACATCCACGATTACCGGCAGTTGCGGGTCACCGCGCAGCAGCTGCGCATCGAAAAACAGGAGGCGGAACTGAATTTCCTGAAATCGCAGACCAACCCGCATTTCCTGTTCAACACCCTGAACAACATCTACTCCCTGGCCCAGGACAAATCGGACCTGGCGCCGGAGTCGATCATCCGGCTGTCGAAGATCCTGCGTTTCATGCTTTATGAGACGGGTGGGGAGTACATCCCCATCGAGCAGGAGATCCGGGTCATCGGCGACTACATCGCCCTGGAGAAATTGCGCTACGACGAATCGCTGCGGGTCGAGTTCCGGTACGAACTCGAGGACCCGAAACAGGCCCTGCCCCCGCTGCTGTTGATCCCGCTGGTGGAAAACGCCTTCAAACACGGGGTGTCCGAAACGCGGCACCAGCCTTTTGTGGAAATACACCTGAAGGCCAGCCACAAATTGCTGACGTTTCTGGTAAAAAACTCCACGGAAAATGCCCCGGGAGAGGGAAGTATCCGGGAAAACATCGGGCTTTCCAACCTGCGGCGCCAACTGGAATTGCTGTACACGGACTACGATCTGGGCGTCCGGCAAAGTGAAGCGGAGTTTACGGCCAGTTTAAAGATCAACCTTGCCAGCCATGTCTAAACTAACCTGCATCGTTGTGGAAGACGAGCCGCTGGCGGCGAAGGTGCTGAGCGGCTACATTGGCCGGGTACCCTTCCTGGACCTGCAGGGCACCTTCCGGGACGCCTTCCTGGCCGCGGAGTACCTGCGCGACCACTCCGTCGACCTGATGTTCCTGGACATCCACCTGCCCAAACTGAAAGGCATGGCCTTTCTGAAAACCCTGCCCCACCCGCCCGCCGTCGTCGTGACTACAGCTTATCACCAGTACGCTGTGGAGGGATTCAACCTGAACGTCACGGATTACCTGCTCAAGCCCTTCGAATTCGAGCGTTTCCTGGTGGCGGTGAACAAGGTCAAAACCGCGCAGGGAAGCCGGTCGCAGGCCGGGGAAAATCCGGAGAAAGATTTCATTTTCCTGACGGTGCAAAAAAAGCGGGTCAAGATCCTGTTTGCGGAGATCGTTTATGTGGAAAGCCAGCGCGAGTACGTCAAGGTGGTGACCACCAGAAGGGAATATCTGGCCAAAATGAGTACCCACGAGATCGAAGGGCTGTTACCGGCCCAACTCTTCAAACGGATCCACCGGTCGTTTATCATCTCGCTGGAAAAGGTGGAATCGTACACGGCCGAAGAGGTGGAAGTGAACGGAGTGTCTATTCCCATCGGGCGGGGGTACCGGGATGTGGTGGACAATTTATGATCCGGATTCGTATCCGGATTCGTCGGACGAGAAATTCGTTGATCCGCATTCGTCCGACGAATTTGTCGTCGGACGAGTGAATCTTAAATTGACCCGGATTCGTTGATCCGGATTCGTCCGACGACAAATTCGTCGGACGAAGTGCCCGGGGTGGCGCTTCGGGAAAGCAAGATGTCGGAAGTCTGCTGGTTTGCCTGCTTAACCTCAATCTGGCTTCTTCAGCCGTGGCTCCTTGTCCGACGAATTTGTCGTCGGACGAGTGAATCAAAACAACATGAGCCACCCCGAAAATTCGGGATGGCTCATGTTTCAAAGTATCTGTAAAGGGAAGCAGATCAGGCCTGCTCTTCGTCTTTTTTCTCCTCTTCGGCCGGCGTTTCGGCGGCGGTGTCGGTGATCTCGGCTACCGTTTCTTCCACTACCGGTGCGGTTTCTTCGGCGGTGGCCACTACTTCTTCAACGGCGGGTTCTTCGGCGACAACCGTTTCGGCTACCGGTGCGGTGGCGGCAGCGGCAGCGCCGGCGGTACGGCGACCACCCCGACGCGTTTTCTTCGTCGTTTTGACTTTTCCGGCGTTCGGATTGTACACTTCGTTGAAGTCGACCAACTCGATCAGGGCCGTTTCGGCGCCGTCGCCCCGGCGGAAGCCGAGTTTGATGACGCGCACGTATCCACCCGGGCGCTCGCCGACTTTTTCGGCGATGGGGCCGAAAAGTTCCTGGATGGCGTTCTTGTTTTGGAGGTAACTGAACACCACGCGGCGCGAGTGGGTGGTATTGTCTTTCGCTTTCGTGATGAGAGGCTCTACGTAGCGGCGGAGGGCGCGGGCTTTGGCCAGCGTAGTGGTGATGCGTTTGTGCTCGATGAGCGAAATAGCGAGGTTAGCCAGCAGGGCGCGGCGGTGCGACGCGGTGCGTCCGAGATTGTTGACTTTATCTCCGTGTCTCATGTGATAGGTACCTTTTGTTTAGGTGGCGGCACCGGGGCAGCGCGAGGCGCTCAACGGTTACCGCACTTTGTTAAAATTAGACTTTCAGGTTACAAGGTTTCAGGTTACAAGGTTCCAGGGTTAAGTCAACAACCCTGGAACCTTGTAACCTGAAACCCTGTAACGGCATTATTCTTCTTCCAGTTTGTACTTGGCCAGGTCCATACCGAAGGTCAGGCCCTTGTCCTGCAGCAGTTCCTCGATCTCCACCAGCGACTTCTTGCCGAAGTTGCGGAATTTGAGGAGTTCGTGGGTATCGTAGCGGACCAGTTCGGCCAGGGTATTGATCTTGGCGGCCTTGAGGCAGTTGTAGGCGCGCACGCTGAGGTCGAGGTCTTCGAGCGACGTTTTCAGCAGTTTGCGCATGTGGAGGATGTGTTCGTCCACCACATTTTCCTCACGGCTGGCCGGGGTATCGAAGGTGATGTTATCGTCGGTGATCAGCATCAGGTGCTGGATCAGGATCCGGCTGGCTTCGCGGATGGCTTCTTCCGGGTGGATAGTGCCGTCCGTTTTCACCTCGATGGTCAGTTTTTCGTAGTCGGTACGCTGGCCGACCCGGGTATTTTCCACTTTATACGCCACATTTTTGATGGGTGTATAGATGGCGTCGATCGGGATAACGCCGATGGCGGCGTCTTTGGGCGCGCCGTCGTCGGCGGGCTGGTAGCCGCGGCCCTTGCTGATGGTCAACTCCAGTTCGAGGTTGACCGAGGGTTCCATGCGGCAGAGCAGCAGGTCGGGGTTCATGATCCGGAAGACGTTGTTGAACTCTTCGATCATGCCGGCGCGGAATTCTTCCCGGCCGCTGATGGTCAGGTAGATCTTCTCCTGCGGGTTTTTTTCGTCCAGTACGACGGGCTTGAGGCGTACCTGCTTCAAATTGAGCACGATATCGACCACATCCTCCACTACCCCGCGAATGGTCGCAAACTCGTGGTCGACGCCGCCGATGCGCACGGCGCTGATGGCGTAGCCTTCGAGAGAGGAGAGGAGAACACGGCGAAGCGAGTTGCCAACCGTCTGGCCGAAACCCGGCTCCAAGGGTTTGAACTCGAAGGTGCCTTCAAAATCCGTTGCTTTTTGCAACAGGATCTTGTCGGGCTTCTGGAAATTGAGAATACTCATATTGTGGAACGCTCCGAAATTGAATGGTGGGAATCAATGATTTAGAGGGCGGAAAGGAAGACTGCGGAATAAACGCATAAACGCGAAAATGGTTGGCGCTCCAGGATGAGCGCCAACCGTTCCGCTATTCTTTTTTACTTGGAGTACAACTCGACGATGAGCTGCTCGTTGATTTTTTCCGGTATCTGGTCACGCTGCGGATAGGCGAGGAAAATGCCCTGCATTTTATCCGGGTTCCATTCCAGCCAGCCGAACTGGCGTACATTGTTCGTTTTGGCGCCGGCGTGGGTCGTCACTACGTCCAGGCCTTTGGATTTGCCGCGTACGGCCACCACATCACCGGGTTTCAGGCTGTAGGACGGGATATTCACCACTTCGCCGTTGACCGTTACGTGGCGGTGTCCCACCAACTGACGGGCTCCGCGACGGGTCGGGGAGATGCCGAGGCGGAATACGGTGTTGTCGAGGCGGGCTTCCAGCAACTGGAGCAGTACCTCACCGGTAACGCCATGGCGGCGGGTGGCATTGACGAAAGTTTTACGGAACTGGCGCTCCAGCACACCGTAGGTGTATTTCGCCTTTTGCTTTTCCTGCAGCTGCTGCGAATAGTTCGACGCCTGCTTTTTCTTGCGGGCCAGGCCGTGCTGGCCGGGGGGGTATTTACGGCGTTCAAACGCCTTGTCTACTCCGAAAATCGGGTCGCCGAACGTACGGGCTTTTTTGGTAGTTGGTCCAGTATAACGAGCCATTGTAAAATGTGCTGAATTTAACGAACGGGAAAATGGGGTTAATGGGGTAATTTGATAATGGGATAATGGGATAATGGGATAATGGGATAATGGGATAATTTGATAATGGGGCGAATGCCGCTGGAAAATGAATCGGGGGAGTTATCCCATTATTTTCATTATCCCATTACCAGATTATACCCGTCGGCGCTTGGGCGGGCGGCAGCCGTTGTGCGGCATGGGGGTCACGTCGTTGATGACTTGGACCTTGATGCCGGACTGGTCGATAGCACGGATAGCCGCTTCGCGACCGGAGCCGGGGCCTTTCACGAAGACTTCGGCAGTACGGATGCCGGCTTCGAAGGCCGTTTTGGCGGCGTCGTTGGCCGCTACCTGAGCGGCATACGGCGTATTTTTCTTGGAACCGCGGAAACCGGCTTTACCGGCCGAGGCCCAGGATACCACCTCACCCTGCTTGTTGGTGATGGAAATGATGATGTTGTTGAAGCTGGCCTGGATGAACACGATGCCCTCCGGGGTGATTTTTACTTTGCGCTTAACAACTTTTTTAGCAGCTCCTTTTGCCATGATATTTTAATTTGATAATGGGATAATGGTGTGAATGGGATAATGATCTTGAGGGATAAGTTTATTATCCCTTTTTCTCCATTATCCAATTATCCCATTAAACATTATTTCGTTGCTTTTTTCTTGTTGGCCACGGTTTTGCGCTTGCCCTTACGGGTACGCGCGTTGGTACGGGTACGTTGTCCGCGCAACGGCAAACCTTTGCGGTGGCGGAGGCCACGGTAGCAGCCGATGTCCATGAGGCGCTTGATGTTGAGCTGCACCTCGGAACGCAACTGGCCTTCCGTTTTATAGTCGTCGGCAATGATCCGGGCGATGGACTTGATGTTATCGTCCGTCCATTTGTCCACTTTGGTGTTTTCGTCGATGCCAGCCTTGTCGAGGATGGCTTTCGCCGTCGAAGGACCTACTCCGTAGATGTAAGTCAGGCCGATAACCCCTCTTTTATTCCGGGGCAAATCCACACCAGCAATACGTGCCATAATTTTCGAATAATGAATGATGAATGAATTGTGGGGTTTCGGGTTTCAGGGTTTCAGGGTTCCAGGGTTCGTCGGACAGACTCAACCTTGTAACCTATAACCTTGTAACCTGCAACCTCATTATCCTTGACGTTGTTTGAACTTGGGGTTTTTCTTGTTGATCACGTAGAGTTTGCCTTTGCGGCGAACGATCTTGCAGTCAACGGAACGCTTCTTGATGGACGGACGGACTTTCATTGTCTTGTCGTATGTTCAGTGTGCGAAATTGCGTGAATATCAGGGTGAATCGGGGTTATTTGTAGCGGTAAATGATCCTGCCGCGGGTCAGGTCGTACGGCGACATTTCGATGGACACTTTGTCTCCCGGCAGGATCCGGATGTAGTGCATCCGCATTTTACCGGAAATGGTGGCCAGAATGGTGTGGCCGTTTTCCAGGCGAACTTTAAAATTCGCGTTGGAAAGGGCTTCCGTGACTTCGCCGTCTTGCTTGATAATATCTTCTTTTGCCATAAAAAGGCGCTACTGAATTTCGGGCTGCAAAGGTCTAACTTTTCGGGTAAATTTCCCTTAAATTTTTGTTATTTTTTACTTCCTCCAAAATGAACTCGTGGGTGGAGAGCACGTCCGCCTTTCCTTTCCGCACCGCGATCGAATGTTCGTAGTGGGCGCTGGGCTTGCGGTCGCGGGCGTGGATCGTCCAGCCGTCGCTGTCCTGATACACATCTTTGGTACCCATGTTCACCATCGGTTCGATGGCCAGCACCAGACCGTCGACCAGCAGCGGGCCTTTGCCGCGCTTGCCGAAGTTCGGCACCTCGGGGTCTTCGTGGAGCGAGCGTCCAACTCCGTGTCCGACCAGGTCGCGCACCACATGGTATTTGTGCTGGCGTTCGCAGTAGTCCTGTACGGCGAAGGCGATATCGCCGATGCGTTTACCGGGCACCGCCTGTTCGATGGCTTTGTACAGGGAGGTATAGGTAACGCGCAGCAGCTCCAGGGTAGGTTCTTCAGCCCCGGCAAACGCGAAAGTGAACGCCGCATCGCCGTAAAAGCCTTCGAGTTCCACCCCGCAATCGATCGAAACGGTATCGGTTTCCCGGAACTCCCGTTTTCCGGGAATGCCGTGGACCACGATGTCGTTGTACGAGATACAAAGGGATCCGGGGAACAGGTTGTCTTCCTGGTGGCCGTAGCCCTTAAAAGCCGGGCGCCCTTTGTGGTCGCGGATGAATTCTTCAGCAGCCTTGTCAATTTCGGATCCGGTGATACCCGGCCGGAGCAGACCGGCGACATAAGCGAGGGTTCGGGAAACGACCAGATTGGCGTTCCGGATCATCTCGATTTCGTCGTTCGTCTTGTAGAAGACTCGTTTGCCTTCCGTACCGCTCGTGAAAATTCCCATGACATTGATATTTGATAATGAGGACAATGTGATAATATCAAATTACCCGATTACCACATTATCAAATTCAGTTTTATTGCGGCTGACCGATCTGAACGCCCGTGCTGGAGCGCCCCTGGATCCGGCCGGATTTGATCAGACCGTCGTATTTCTGGGTCAGCAGATAACTTTCGATCACCTGCAGGGTATCGAGGGCCACCCCCACCATGATCAGCAGGGTCGTACCGCCGAAGAAGAGGGCGAACTGCTGGTTGACGCCCAGAGAGGCGGCGATGGACGGCAAAATACCGATCAGGCCCAGGAACACCGCGCCCGGCAGGGTGATGCGGGTCATGATGTTGTCGATGTATTCGGAGGTAGCCTCACCGGGTTTTACTCCCGGAATAAAGGCATTGCTGCGCTTCAGGTATTCGGCGTAGTTGGTCGGGTTGATCATCAGGGCCGTGTATACGTAAGTGAATACGACGATCAGGATGAAGAACAGGGCGTTGTAACCTAAAGAGTAGATGTCGTTGAACATGTGGATCCGGCCCGTATTCACCTGCTCGCCGGAGACGTACTGCAGGGCGGTGGCCGGGAGGAACATCAGGGCCTGGGCGAAGATGATGGGCATTACACCGGCCGAGTTCACTTTGAGGGGCAGGTAGTCGCGGGCGCTGGCGGTAGGCAGGGAGCCGCCCGACCGCCCGACCATCCGTTTGGCAAACTGGATGGGTATCCTCCTCACCCCCTGGATGACCAGGATGGTAGCCAACACGACCACGAAGAAGAAAGCCAGTTCGACGAAGAAGAGCAGCAGTTTGTTTTCACCGAACAATTTCTGGAATTCGAACACGAACGCCTGGGGCAGGCGGGCGATGATACCGGCCTGAATGATCAGTGAAGTACCGTTGCCGATGCCTTTGTCGGTGATCCGTTCGCCGAGCCACATACAGAAGATGGTACCGGCGGTCAGAATAATGATGTTGGTGAACCAGAACAGTCCGTCGGGGATTTCCGGCGAAACGGCGCCGGGGATACTGCGGATGAGCTGAAGGTAGCCGCCGCCCTGAACCAGGGTAATGGCCACCGTGAGGAGTCGGGTGATCTGGTTGAGGCGTTTGCGGCCGCTCTCCCCTTCTTTCGTCTGCAGGCGCTGGAAATAAGGCACGGCAAAGCCCAGCAGCTGCACGATGATGGAGGCAGTGATGTAGGGCATAACGCCGAGGGCGAAGATGGCTGCGTTGTCGAAAGCACCGCCCGTAAACACGTTGATCAGGCCGAGCAGGTCGTTGGCGCTGCGGTTTTGCGCGCTTTTTTCCAGCGCGGCCGGCACAACACCGGGGAGCACCACGAACGTGCCGACACGATAGATCAGCAGCAGCGCAAGGGTGTAGAGGATGCGCTGGCGGAGTTCTTTAATGCTCCAGATATTTTTGAGAACCGTAAACAGTTTCATTTACGAAGGACGATTTAAACGAGTTCAACGCTCCCGCCGGCTGCCTCAACGGCAGCTTTGGCCGAAGCCGAGATGGCGTGTACCTTGATGTTCACTTTGGAAGTGATCTTGCCGTTACCCAGCACTTTGATCCGGTCGCTGGATTTGGCTACTCCCGCGGCTACGAATGCCTGCACATCGAGGGCGCTGTTGCCGGTTTTTTTCACCAGATCTTCCAGTTTGCCCAGGTTGATGGGCACATACTCCACGCGGTTGATGTTCTGGAAGCCCCGTTTCGGCAAGCGGCGCTGCATGGGCGTCTGGCCGCCTTCGAAGTGGCGCTTTTCTTTGGCGCCGCTACGGGCTTTATCGCCTTTATGGCCACGCGTCGAAGTACCGCCACGGCCGGAGCCGGTGCCGCGACCGATGCGCTTTTCTTTTTTAACAGAACCTGATGCCGGGCGAAGATTTGAGAGTTCCATTGCTGTTGTGTAGACTTTGGATTTTGGACATCGGATGGACGAACGTTCCGGTTGAAAGTGCGTCGCTGCGTCGGATGTCGAAAGTCCGGTTTATCTGATGTGAAAACCTGTCGGGGGAAAAGGCCCTACAGGTTTCAGGTTGATTTTTAATTTTGTCGGCCGGCCGCAACCCCGAAAGGGGCTGCCCTGCTGACGGATTTTGTTGCTCAGGCGTTTTCGACCTGAACGAGGTGGCTGACCACCCGCAACATGCCGTGAATCTGCGGTGTGGCTTCGTGTTCCACGGTCTGGTGCATTTTGCGGAAGCCCAGGGCGGTCAGCGTTGCTTTTTGGCGCTTGCTGCGGTCGATGGGGCTTTTGACCAGGGTGATTTTTACCTTACCCATGTTTTTAATTATGAATTTTGGAATTATGAATTATGAATTGTCTCTGTGGCAGGGATAATTCATAATTTATAATTCATAATTAACCGTTAAAGAGTTTTTCCAGGGAAATACCGCGCTGGCGGGCTACTTCCACCGGGCTGCGCAGGCTGGTGAGCGCGGCGATGGTAGCTTTCACCACGTTGTGGGGGTTGGACGAGCCCTGCGATTTAGCCAGCACGTCGTGTACACCCGCGGCTTCCAGCACCGCGCGCATGGCACCACCGGCGATCACACCCGTACCGTGAGCGGCGGGTTTGATGAGCACGCGGCCGGCGTCGTACTTGCCGTGGGCTTCGTGCGGGATGGTACCGTTCATGATCGGCACGCGCACCAGGTTCTTTTCGGCATCTTTTACCGCCTTGGCGATCGCTTCGGATACCTCGCGGGCTTTACCCAGACCCTGACCGACCTGGCCTTTGCCGTCGCCTACTACCACTACGGCGGCGAAACTGAAGGTACGGCCGCCTTTGGTCACTTTGGCCACGCGGTTGAGCGAAACGAGTTTTTCTTTGAGACCCGAATCTTCGGAAGTACGGGAGTTGTCTCTTTCTCTTTCTTGCCTTGCCATGATGCTTAGCTTGTTATTGGTTACTGGCTACGGGTTACGGGTTGATAACCGGTAACCGGCAACCGTTTTTTTAGAATTGCAGTCCTCCTTCGCGGGCGCCGTCGGCCAGGGCTTTGACGCGGCCGTGATACAGGTAACCACTGCGGTCGAACACGATCGTTTCGATACCGGCGGCTTTGGCTTTTTCGGCGATGGCTTTGCCGACTGCCGTAGCCTGTTCGGTTTTCGTACCGCTCATGTCTTTCGAACTGGCCGTGGCCAGGGTGTGGCCTTTCGAATCGTCGATCAGTTGGCAGTAGATGGCTTTATTGGAGCGGAATACGTTGAGGCGCGGGCGCTCCGGCGTTCCGTTTACTTTTTTGCGGACGCGCAGGTGGATGCGTTTGCGGCTCTGTTGTCTGGTACGTTTCATTGTCGTGTATCAATTTGAGCGATTCCGATTTCCGACCGGAAAAGCGATTGATGACTGTTTATTGATTGTGAAGCGAAGCCGGCGGACATCAGGTATATCCGGATAATGGCCGGTTTCCGGTCTTCTGTTTTTTTACTTCTTGCCACCGGCGGTCTTACCGGCTTTGCGGCGCAGGATTTCGTCCTTGAATTTGATACCCTTGCCTTTGTACGGTTCGGGTTTGCGGAACGAACGGATCTTGGCGCATACCTGGCCCAGCAGTTCCTTGTCGATGCCTTCCAGGCGGATCAGCGGGGCGGAACCTTTTTCCATGGCCGTGGTCACCTTGATCTCGGACGGGATGTAGAACATCACCGGGTGCGAGTAACCGATGGTGAGGGTCAGGAGATTGCCCTGGTTTTCCACACGGTAACCGACGCCGACCACTTCCATTTCCCGGGTATAGCCCTGGCTTACCCCGACCACGAGGTTGTTGAGCAGCGCCCGGTAGAGACCGTGCAGAGCCTTGTGGCGCTTCTGGTCGGTGGGGCGTTCCACCGTGAGGGTGCCGTCTTCGACGTTGACTTTGATGTCCGGATCCACTTTCTGGGAAAGCGAGCCTTTAGGTCCCTTTACGGTGACCGTATTATCGGAGGCTATCGAAACTTCCACTTTGGCGGGAAGCGAAATCGGCAGTTTACCAATGCGTGACATATCGCAAACGAATTCTTGAATGCTGATGGATGTTGGTTGATAAGGGCTGATGGGGTTGATAAGGGTCGATGAGATCAACGGGAATCAACCTGCATCAACTTTTATCAACTTTGATTAACTCACGTAGCAGAGCAATTCTCCGCCGACGTTCAGTTCGCGGGCTTTTTTGTCGGTCATCACGCCTTTCGAGGTGGACACGATCATGATACCCAGGCCGTTGATGATACGGGGGATATCGGAAGCACCGGAGAACTTACGCAGACCCGGGCGGCTGACGCGCACGAGTTCGCGGATGACCGGTTGTTTGGTCGAGGGGTCGTATTTCAAGGCGATCTTGATGAGCCCCTGCTTGTTTTCGGAGTTCTGGTCCTCAAACGTATATTTGAGAATATAACCCTGATCGTACAAGATTTCCGTGATCGACTTCTTGATGCGCGAAGCCGGGATCTCGACGATGCGATGACCAGCCATCTGCGCGTTGCGGATGCGGGTCAAATAGTCTGCTATCGGGTCAGTTACGTGCATTTTATCAAAAAATAGTTGATAGTTGTTGTTTGTACGTTGTTCGTTTTATGGCCGGCAGTTCGCATTTCAGGCAGCGAACGGCCAACAACCATCGACAAACA
>WBZQ01001314.1_pt1 | contig 17493 bp, 27 predicted proteins | sample 5204251 | NCBI WGS metagenome assembly WBZQ01 (sample SAMN12412402, study PRJNA552823) | activated sludge metagenome | isolation source: activated sludge from nitrification reactor of wastewater treatment plant... | place: USA: Virginia | collected 2017-09 | reverse complement strand
CTAGTTTTGTGCATAAGCAGTCACAACCACATTCTTCGTACACAAAGAGCGTGTGCAGTTTCTCAATGTCGGCCTCTGGGATCTCGAAGTTGATTGTGAGTGTAGCTGCTCCTTTGTAGATGGCGGGTGTCGAGTTGGTAATGACATCTGTGTCAAAAGCGATGGTCAGGCTCATTTTAGTTACCTTTTCTTTCTTTGAAGAATGTGACAACGATTGTTACTGCGATGAGTAGTAACAGTACAACTATGAATGGAGAGGTTAGTAGTTCTGCGACTACTTTGATTTTTGTTTCGATCTCTGACTCCTTAGTTGTTGTGTGTTGGGTTGGTATTTAATTGTGTGTGTTATTTAATTGTGTGTTATTTAATTGTGTTATTTAATTTTGTTTGTATTTAATTTTGCTTATGTTATAAGTTTAATGCGTACCTTTAGAACTTTTCAAGGGTTTGAAATGGGTTCTTTTTATTTAGATCCGCTATTTAGTTAGTTTAGGTTTCAATTTAGTCCTATATTATGTCAGTTTAGTCCCTTCGGTACCTAAATAGTGCATTACCAATTCGTGCCACTTGTTCCCTCTATTAGAAAACTATGGTTATATTATACTATTTATATTGTTAGATTACTCCATTGTAGTACTTTTATAGTCCAACGTGGATATAATCTCGAGTTTTATAAGAGATAGGGGTTTGCGTGGTTTGCGTGTGTTACACCTTAGTTAGACGCGCTAACCCCTAGTCTCTATATGTTACACTCAGTAAAACATAGTGTCTAAACCGCAGGTTGGGCACTGAAAGTCGACAGAGGACACTTGGATCATTTGTACATCAGTACAAGTTATACACAAAGGCCCTTCCTCACCTAACCCTGGTGGCTCTATGAGTCCTTTTGACGCAAGGTACTGTTCGTAGGTGGCGTAACCCATCACTCACCCTCCTCATTGATGTGGTGCCAGTCAACTCGACATAGATGTACTCTCGCACTCTCATTTTCCACCCACAACTCTTGTGTCTTGTTGTAGTAGTCGCACATTTTGAAGATCGCGCGCGTTAGGACCCGATCGAGGTACTGATCGAGGAACTCTTCTTCAAATAGTTCAGCGGACAACTCGCCATAGATGTAATCCCTCAGTTCACTGAGCGAGGTAATGTACCCCTCTTCATAGTGACCACAGAGGTTGGTTTCTTCGAAGTACTCTCTCACTGCGACTCCAAGAGTACTGAGGTCGACATTGTTGTTTGTGATGATCATTTTGTTACCTTTCGTTGAGTTTGTTTGTTACTTTGTGGTCTTTTGATCAAGATTCGAACCTTAGGACCCATTCATCGATGAACTCGTTGTACCAGGTACCCGCTTCGAACTTTCTCTCTTCGAAGTACCATTGTGATTCAACTTCGCACCACGCTTGATCGCGCGTTGGTACCTTTTGATCTTCAGCGTACATCTGTAGTACTTCATCAAGAACACATTGGATCGATTTGTGATTCATCATTACTCCTTATTCACAACCGCAGGACCCATTGGAACTACGATATTGGAAACATGTGTTACAGAGATTCGACTTCTTGAGTACGAACCCTGCTGAGATTTTTTCTTCTGCGATTTTATCAAGGACCCATTGGGTGGGGTCGATCGATAATCAATTGATGAGGGACCTTGGACCTCTCTTTTGAATGAATGCGATTTGTTGAAGTCTCCCAACTCACTTACCTAGTCACTTATTGACTAGCCAACACGCTCACCTAGAAAACTAGGTGAACATGCAAGCCATTCAATTATCGGCGGATCACAAGCTTGCGACCCTGATCGGTGATATGCCATGCGTTCTCAAGTCCAGAGATCGCTTGCATAAGAAAGAACGCACCAGACACACTCCTGGCGTGTCGGTGGAATCGCTTACCTTGGTAGTCGTGTCCGGTGATCTTGATAAGGATGCCCGCGTCAAGCTCACACGCTCGTCTGTGAGCGTCCGCACCAGTACGACTGCCTACCCAAGCTGCAATCGTCTCAGGCGGGTCCGCAATTGACCTGCCGTACTTAGTAAACACGGGACTCCCCCATCGTCTTAGCGCGACGGATCGCCTTCTTAGCAATGTACTTAGTAGTCCAATTCTTCAATGAGTCTTCATTGATCCCTTCTTCAATTGTGTACTCAATGAAAGGCTTCTTATCAGCATTCATTCTTGCTGATGTATAGTTGTACATCATTTGAGTAGGAATTGATTTTTCAATTCCAGCCTTCTTGAGTTCTTCGTTGACAAACTTAGCTGCTGCGTACGGCGTCATTTCTTTTACCTTTCGTTGTTTGATATTCCTTTTGAATATCAAATTTGAATTTGCTCTACAACTTCATTATACATCATACAACACACATCATCAACCTTCATACATCACAACCGCAGGACCCATTGGAACTACGATATTGGAAACATGTGTTACAGAGATTCGAACTCATTTTCAACTTTCTTGCGTACGGCGTCATTTCTTTACCCTTTCTTGTTGAATAGATATTGAAGTAATATCTATTAGAAAGTAATAGAATTTCGAAATGAAATTCTATTACAATCTAATTGATACTACATTCCAATTGCTTGAAGAGCAACCTTCTTAGCAATGTACTTAGTAGTACATTGCTAAGAATTAAAAATAAATCTTTTTTTTAATTCACTCAGTTAGCCAGGCAGGCATTCAAACGCGCACGGTTCGCAAACGAAGATCTCGTCACCGAGGTCATGGCACCACACTTCTCCTGGTGTTTCTTCATCCTCATAGGCGTGCCACCCTGACTCAAAGTCGTCATGCACGATGTTTGCACACTCGCAAAATTCAGGTTTCGTTCTCATATCGGAGTCTCCTAACTCACTTACCTAATTACTTATTGACTAATCAATTAATCTTTCAACTACTACTTACTTATCACCTCCACCCTTCCATCATCCACTCATCCATTAAATCAATCTTTTCACTCAACATTTCATACATCATCTCAACTACTTTCATAAACGCATCTTCATGCATTCTCTCCATCATCTTCATAAATTCCCTCGCATCACCAATTTCACAATTCCTTAGCCACACCATCCAATCTTCCATCACCTCAATTTCATCTCCATACTCCAAATCACTCCTGGTCAACCCATCCTCCTCAATACTCATCACATATTCCTCAAGCCAAATCCCAAAAACGAATTTCATTTCCATTTCAACTCCTTAATTTAAATGCCCATATTTTATGCGCATAAAATAATTATATATCAATTTTTAAGATTTGGGTTAGCCGGTCCGGGTCAGATTCGATATCGGAGGTATTCACATGTGTTACTTTTATATACTGCTCCTAGGTGGACAAGCAGTTCTCCTAGTAATATAAGAAACGAACACCAGAACTAGCTAAGCACGGCTAATTGCTTACAAATTGCTTACAAATGCTAGATAATGACTTAGGAGCACAAATGGAAAGCTTCGATGACGATGTTCCAGAATACATGTCTAACCAACCAGAGCAGACGACGGATGACGAAAATAGTCGCCCTTGGTGGGACACAGATGACGCAATTGCATCGCTCACGTTAGAGAAGTCGGTTAGGCCTGATGAGACGAATGCGGAACTAGCTAAGCGGCTCCTGGAAGAATCAGCACCACAAGCGGCCTCGAGTATTATTCAACTTGCGCTTCACTCGCGTAGCGACTCTGTGAGACTAAATGCTTCTAGGTATATTACCGACTTGCTCTTCGCGGATGACAAGAATGCTTCAGCTGCAGCAGGATGGGAGAAGTTAGTTGGCGAAGTGGTTAGTACCGCTGAGCTGTTAACTAGTAATGCGTCCGACGCTGCAAGGAACGGGCTCCTATAGTGAGTGATAGCTCAAAGGTAATTGACAGGGCCAAACTATTTAGTAGTGTTGGCTACTGGCCACACCCTGAGCAAATTCTGTTCCATAACTCCAAAGCGCGGTTTAGAATTCCAGTCTGTGGTCGTCGTTTCGGTAAGAGCATGATGGCGGGCCATGATCAAGAGCCGCGGATGTTTTTGTCGAAGAAGATGTTTTGGATTATTGGACCGACCTATGACTTGGGTGAGAAAGAGTTTCGTGTTATTTGGGATGACCTTATTGTTAAGATGCAGATGGGCAAAGATAAGCGCATCAAGAAGGCATATAACAAGAAGCAAGGCAACATGTGGATTGAGATGCCTTGGGGTGCACGGTTAGAGGTGCGTTCGGCTGACCACCCTGAGAACCTTGTTGGTGAGGCCCTTGACCACGCTATTATGTCGGAGGCGGCCAAACACAAGAAGGAGACGTGGGAGCGATTTATTCGACCTGCGCTTTCGGATAAGCGAGGGACGGCAGATTTCCCAACAACGCCTGAAGGCTTTAACTGGTTGCACCAACTTTGGCAATTAGGGCAGAACCCTAACGAGCCAATGTATGAAAGTTGGAAGTTCCCTAGCTGGTCAAATACTGTTGTGTACCCAGGAGGACGAGAAGATCCGGAAATCCTAGAAATTGAGAGGAACTCGACACCAGAGTATTTCCTTCAAGAGTATGGTGCGGACTTTGCAAGCTTTGTTGGTAAGATTTTCCCAGAGTGGGAAGAAATTACGCATGTTAAGGCAATTAAGTTCAACCCTGATTGGCCTAACTACATTGCCTTTGACTGGGGCTATACAAACCCGTTAGCAGCTGTTGAGTTCCAGATTAGCCCAAGTGACGAGATTTATATTTGGCGTGAGCATTACAAGCCGTTCACTATTCTAGATGACCACATTAACTTGCTTAAGAATCGAGAGCACCCAGAAGGCTATCATTTGGATTTAGCTTTTGGAGATCCTGCGGAGCCGGATTCCGTTGCGCAGGTTTCTCGCGACTTGGTGCCGTGTATTGCACATGAGAAGTTAAAGGCAGACTTTAGTTGGATGGATGGCATTAAGCTTATTCGTAGCTTCATGAAGCCTATTCCGCAATCGAGTAACCCCTATAATCCAGCCTCGAGCTTGTTGGTTGTTGATGAGTATGGGACACCAGCACCTGACAAGCCGAGGTATTTTGTTGATCATAGTTGTGTCAATACGATTAGGGAACATAACAACTATAGATCAAAGGCTCCTATTAAGGGACAGAACGTGCCTGAGTTTGGTACGCGGATGGATGACCATGCCTTGGATGCTATTCGTTACGCTTTAATCCATATTTATAAGCTAGGAGCCACATCATCGCTTTCTGAAGTGTACGGACATAAGCAATGGCGGCCTGATAGAGATCCTATTCATGCTCTAGGTTCCTTAACTTTAGATGATACGCATTTAGGCGAGAGTGGCGGCTTCGGCATGTTAGAAGGAGTGCAGTTTTAATGAGTTGGGTTAACGACCTGTGGTCTTCTGTGAGACCTAAAGCGAAGTCTACAAATTTGTCTGATTTATTGGATCATTACGATTTAGTGCATGTGAATGATATTCCTGGACAGCAATTTGCCATTGTGTCACCAAAGACAACGAATATGCATGAGATTGGGACGAGTGCTCCGTCACCTTGGACGAGTTTTGGACGAAAAGAATACAATATTGCGTTGCAAGGCTCTAAAGGACTTGAAGCGTTTGATAAGATGCGAAAGTCTGACGGTGTTGTGCGCGGAACCCTGCGCGCAACAAAGACTCCTGTTCTTAGCGGTCGCTGGTTCGTTGAAAAGGGAGGCACTTCCGAAGATGATAAGGCTGCTCGTGATTTAGTTGAGTGGAACTTATTCCGTAATCGTATGAGCATTAGTTGGATGCAAATTCTAACTGAATCTTTGTTGATGCTTGATTTTGGCTATTATATGTTCGAGCTCGTTTGGGAAAATCGAGATGTCGAAGGTAAGATGCGAACTGTTATTAAAAAGTTTGCTCCTAGACATCCCATGGATGTTAAAGAATGGGTATATGATAGTCACGGCGGTCCTTTAGGTGTTGTTTTTCATTCGCCTACAGGTAAGTTAGAGGATGAATACTTTATTCCCATTGATAAGCTGGTTGTATTTACTTTCGATCGTGAAGCAGGCGATTTAGAGGGCGTTTCTATCCTACGTAGTGCATATAAGCATTGGTACTTCAAGGAGCAACTGTACAAAATTGATGCTATTCAGAAAGAGCGTCATGGTATTGGTATCCCTATTATTAAATTGCCAATGGGCTTTAGTGACAATGACAAGAAGCTTGCGGAACAATTAGGACGAAATATTCGTACTAATGAGCGAGCACATATCACATTGCCTCCTGGCTGGGATTTAACCATGCTGAAGCTTGAAGGTCAGCCAGTAAATGCACTTGATAGTATTGATCAGCATGATGGTGCTATTCGTGAGAACATTATGGCAAACTTTATTCGCGATGGTGCTCGTGAAGAAGATTTGGTTATGTTCTTAAAGGCGACAAGGTTTATTGGCGATATTGTTGCTGATGCTTTTAACCATTATGTTATTCCAAAAATTGTTGCAAATAACTTTAGTAACACTGATAATCCTACACTACGAGTTCGCAGAATTGGTGAAGCGGCTGACTGGCGCACACTTACATTCGCAATTAGGAACTTGATTGGTGCAGGTGTTATTATTCCTGATGAGCAGCTTGAAATTAACTTGCGTAGTGAAATGGATCTACCTGAGATTGATTACGATACGGCAAGATTAATTCAGACGCCGCAGAACCCATATGATATGCAGGATGCACTTGATCCCAATAATCCTGATTTTGGTAAGGTTGATAGTCATGGTACTGATAATACTGGATCTGATAATTCGGGAAATGAAACACACAATAATAACAACCCTTTGTACAAACGAAAGAAAAAGCCTTTAGGTTCTGGAGGATTACCTAGACAGAGTCTAGTTAGCAATCAGAAGAATGCTTTTGGATTACCTGCAAAGAGTGCTGGTAAAGATACAGGAGGTAAGTGATGTTAGTTAAGAGTCAAAATGGTTGGCCTGCTTTGGGCGAATCTTCTCCATTATTGTATACGTGGGTTATTCCTGCGCGTAATGGTACGTTTAAGTTAAAGATGCATAATGGTAAGGTCGGATTAGTTCTAGCACATCTTGCATTATCTTTATCGGAAATGGTAGAAGATGCTACTACAGGTAAAGTGGATGACTGGGGTTGGGCCTATAGGAGTATTCGTGGTGATACGGAAATGTCAAACCACGCATCAGGTACTGCTTTTGATTTTAACGCATTAAAGCATGCTTTAGGTGTTAGGCGTACTTGGACTTCTAAGCAAGTTGATTGGATTGAGAATAGGCTCAATTGGCTCAAGAATGTTGTTCGTTGGGGAGGCGATTACACTCGACGTGCCGATGAAATGCATTTTGAAATTGTTCAAGGCTTGCGAGAAGTATCAGCTGTTGCACATATGTTAGCTTCTACGCCTCGCGGTAAGAGGATTTTAGCGGCTAACCCTTCGCAGAAGAAGTTGGTTTCCTCATGACTCAGCTGCAACCAAAAGGTTTTCATCCTTGGCATAAGCCTCATTGGGCTTCTTATATGGTAGAAAACAGCTTATCTGGTATTCGTATGGCAGCACGTGCAGGGCGAAAGCGGATTGATTTAGATGTCAACTTCACTTTAGATGGTGTCGCTGTTGTGGGTCACTGGGATGATTTAAAGAAGGATCACTTCATTATTCCAGATGAACTTAAGAAAAAGTATGGTACTGTTAAGATTTCTACTATTACGTGGGAAGAATTGCAGACGTTGCACACTAAACCTATTAAGTTTAAGGGTGTTAGACGAATTTATCGCCATATTTCGGCTCTTGAAGCGGCAAAAACGTGTGCTGCTTATGGAATTTATCCTGCTTTTGAAATTAAGGGCGGATATCATTCAATGCAAGCAAAATCGTACGTTAAGCTAAAGAATGACTTGAAAAAGGCAGGAATTAACTTAGAAGAGGTGTATTGGATGACTTTGCAGGATCTGGGAGATCCTAAGAGGCGTTTAATGGCCATGTCTGAGGCAGGTTTATCAAATAAAATGCTGCTTTCTCGCGGATTTAGGGGTGTTCCTGTTTCTTGGGAGCCTTATATTGACTATGTCCGAGGTCGTTGGAAGCGCAATTTTTCTCAGTAGTTACTATTCTATACAGATGAGTGATTTCCAAATAGGAAGTAATCTATTATTATTGTATTAGGAGGGTTTCATGGCTTATCAAGTCGGTTATTGGACTGATTTAAACACAATCAAGCTGGAAGAAACTGCAGATTCTGCAGTTTCTACATTCCAAGCTTTTCCTTATGGAACTTATAATCATCCTGTTTATGGTGAAATTGATTTCACGCCTGATAAAGCAAATGAAGTTGTTGCTAACTTCAATGCAAATGCTCGTGGCACTGAAATTGATATTGATTATGACCACAAGGCAAAGACTACAGAAGCCGCTGGTTGGGTTAAGGGTGCAGAAACGCGATCCGATGGTTTATACTTAACCGTTGAATGGACTAAGCAAGCAGCACAAAAGATTCTAAGCAAGGCTTATAAGTACTTCTCGCCAGAGTTCGCTGACGAGTGGAAACATCCAAAAACCGGCGTTACATATAAAAACGTCCTTTTTGGAGGAGGTATTACTAACCGTCCTTTCTTAAAGGACATTTTACCTCTAAATATGTCAGAGCTGTTCGATGGGCAGCAAAGTAAGGAAGGAAATTGGATGGATCCCAAGGAGCTTCGTAAGAAGTTAGGCCTTCCCGAGGACGCAACTGACGAGCAAGTCGATGCTGCGCTTGTCGCTAAGGTTGAGCCTAAGGAAGAGAATGGATCTTCTGAAGCACTTGCCGCTTCTGAGAATGTTTTAGAGGCGATTAAGAAGCTGAGTGAAGATAATCCCATTGTTAAGCAATTAGCCGATCAAGTTACCGCAATGTCCGATCAATTAAAGATTCAGGGTGCGGCACTTAAGTTGGCTGAGACGCAAAATGTTGTTAAGAAGTTAACCGAGCCTGTTGATGGCCGTCAGCTTCCTGCAGTTGTTACGAATAAGTTAACTGCTATTCTTGTTGAAGCGCCGAAGTCGCTTAGTGACAAGATTGTTGAATTAATCGGTGACTTGAATAAGACCGGCTACGTTCAATTAGGCGAAATTGGTCATAGCAGCTCGCGCAGCGAAGGATCTGATGCCGATGCGGTTAAGAAGTTTACCGAAGAGGTAAATAAGGTAATGGAAGCTGACAAGCTTAATTATTCTGACGCTGTGTCTCGTGTTGCTTCTTTAAATGAAGATCTCTTTGATGCATATCGTACTGCATCTTACAACACTAGTATGGTTTAAGGAGTAATTCAATGGGTGTTGGTCCTAACTATGTGCTTGACAAGGGATTAGTTTCAACTGGTGCTGTTGCGTATGCATTGGGCGAATTAGTCGTTCCCAGCGGGGATGGTACTAAGTCAGCTCGTGCAACGTCTGCAGGTGCCTTAGTTGTCTTTGTCAATATGGAAAACTGTGATGCATGGCGAGTTCAGACTGGTAAGGCTGTTCTTGGTACGCGTATCTTAGGTATTGCACGTGTGTTAGCAGGAGCTGCTGTTGCTGTTGGCGCTAAGCTTACTAACGATACTACTGCACGCGCAGTCGCTGGTGGTGCCGCTGGTACTCCTAGCTTTGGAATTGCATTAACCGCTGCGACCGCTGCTGGGCAGTACATTGATGTGCTGTTAACTCCCGGCAACACTATGTAAGGAGTGAACACTAGTGGCCGTTTATAATCCAACTGGTTCTCAAAATCAGCACTTTGATCAAGTGCTTACTAACATTTCTGTTGCTTGGGAGAATGAGGCATTAGTTGCCGAACGTCTCTTCCCAACGGTTGTTGTTCGTAAGCAGGCTGATAAGTATTACACGTTCGGTCGGGAATCATGGTTACCAGAATCAGGAGACTTCCGAGCTCCTGGTACCGAGGCTAACGAAATTCCAGGTCTCGGCGTGTCAACTGATACGTACTACGCTCAGGAACACTCGCTGCAGATTGCAGTTACTGATGAAGAGCGCGAAAACGTTGATAACCCCATGGCACCAGATCGTGATGGTGCTGAGTTAGTTACAGATAAGATCCTTCTTGGTCGCGAGTTGGCTATGAAGACTCTTGTTACTGACACTGCTCAGTACGCAACTGATATGACTGTTACGCTTTCGGGTGCTGCCCAGTGGAATACTGCGAACTACGCTACGAGTGATCCTATTTCGGATATTCGTAAGGGCGTTCGTGCTATGCACTCGCACATCTTCCGTGAGCCTAACGTGTTAGTCATTCCTTACTCTGTCATGAGCGAGCTTGAAGATCATCCTGACTTCATTGAGCGTATCAAGTACAGCGAGCGAGCTATCCTGACTCCTGAGTTAATTGGAGCAGTTTTAGGTTTCTCAAATATCATTATTCCTGGTACTGGTATTGCTACTAGCACCTCGTTAACGCCTAGCTACTTATGGGGCAAGGATGTTTTGTTGGCTTACGTGCCTCCGCGCGCAGGTCTTCGTACTCCTGCGTTCGCTTATGAGTTTGTTTGGGGTTACGGCAAGGGTCTTGCAATGGCTACGGATCGTTGGCGTGAAGAGAAGCGAAAGAGTGATATCATTCGTACTTCCCGTCGTTATGATCTTAAGCTGGTCGGGCGGGAAAACAATTCAGCTGATGCGAACTTTGGTAAGGTAATTACTGGTTACCTTATTAAGAACGCTATCGCTTAGGAGTAATGATGGCCTACAAAGTCGCAGCTACTATTAAGCATGGCACGAAGGATGGTAATGTTTTCTTCGATCCAGGTGAAACTATTACGGCTAAAGATGTTGGTGGCAAGGATGCTCTTGAAGCCTTAATTAATGCGGGCTCTGTTGTTGACTCAGCTCAAAATGCTTTTAGACAATCGATCGCAGTTGCTGAACCTGAACCAGAAAATACCGATTCAAAATAATTACCTGGGATGGTAAATTAAAGTCAGTCTAGAAGGGAGAAACGATGTTAATTCTACACACAGACATTAATGCATGGTTTCAAGCTTCTAGACTGTCTTTAGTTTCCCAAGCAGAAATTGATGTCAGTTTATATGCTCAAATTGAGTCTGGTGTCTTAGCACGTCTCGCAACAGTATTTGATATTACTGGGTGGGTTGATGAAGATCATACGCCAGAATTAGTTAAAACAATTTTGTCTATGTATTATGCTGCATGGACTTACGATAAAGCTTATTCAGATGATGGTGAATCTAATGCATTCGCTGATAAATTGCGGTCCACAGCTGATTTACAAATGTCAGCAATTATTTCTGGTAGTGTATTACTAACAGATCCTTTTATGGCGGATCAAGAATTTGCAGCTCAAATTGCTGGCGGCCCAACATTTTATCCAAATGATTTAAGTTCCTCTATGGAGCCTACTGCAGATGATCCTTCTGCAGGAGGGCCTTCCTTTACTATGGGGAGCGTATTTTAATGAGTAATCTAAAAGGACTTATTTTAACACCTAACTTAGGCCAAGGCCAAGTTAGAAGTGTTCAAATGTTTTTTACTCCCTCAATGGGTATTATGGCTCGTCGCGTAGATAAATTGGGTCTTGATATTAGATCATTTAGAGAGCCTTTAAAACGGGCAATTCGTAATGTAGTAATTCCTAGCATTGCAGAGAATTTCGCTGTAGGTGGTAGGCCTTCTTGGTCTCCCCTTGAAAGTGATACTATTAGCCAAAAAGGTCACGATCAGCCTCTTATTCGTTCAGGTAAATTACGTCGTAATATGACTTATTTATCAATGTGGCATATTGATAGTGAAAAAGCCTTTATTGCAGATTTGCCTCAACGAATTTGGTATGGTAAAGTACATCAAGCAGGAGCAAATTTCAAAACAAAACCTGCTAAAATGAAAACTATACATATTACGTACCTAGGTGTTTCATTAGGCAGGCCAAATAAAGATTCAGATAATATAGGCTCAATTCCTGCTCGTCCTTTTGTTGTATTACAGCCAGAAGATGAAATAGAAATTCGCCTTGTTTTTGAAGAATGGCTGTCTGAGCGAATTGCTGCGGCTCAATTAGGTCGTATATGATGTATACTACTTTAAATGAGGTTAGTACTTATTTTGTTGACATTTTAAATGTACGTAAAAGTAATTATGGCTTACGTAACGTTTTTTATGGTGATCAAGATAGAATTCCTAATACGCCATCTGTATGTGTAGAGCCTGGAACAAAAGAACGACAAGTTCAGAGAATTCCAAAAGGTACTGATATCACAATTACAATTTATTTAATTGTATACCACTACCAAATAGCAACAACAGAACAAATTCGATCTAATGTTGATGTAATTGCAGAAATGATTGAATCTGATATTCACACAGATCCTTACTTAAGAGGTTTCGGATCAACTGATATGTGCATTAGCTCATTAGTGACACGTATTGAAAGTGGATACAGGCGCAAGAACAATTCTCTGTTTAGATCATCCATTTTAACAATTGAAGTACAAACTAGAGAACAATTACCAACGGAGTATATGTAATGTCAGATGATTTTGTATATGAATTAGCAGTTAATATTCCTGAGCAACCTCTTGGTGAACAGATTCAAATTGCCGGTTTAGGTTTATTTGAGAATGGATCTGTTTACAAGATTACTTCTACTGAGGCAGAATCATTTAGGGATTACAACTCTAAGACCGTAATTAAGTTTGATAAAAGGGGCATGCAAAAAACGTCAACTACACGTGGCGGGACACTTTTAGCAGTGTCTAAGAATATGTATGGTGTTTCTGTAAAAGCATTAAAGCCTGGAATTGAGGAAGTTGCAGAAACACAAAACGAGCAAGAAGAAGATGTCATCGTAGACATTGATTCTGATACAGATGGAGGTAATCAGTAATGCCTGGAACTGGAGCACAAGGCTTCTTAGGCGTAGCAATTGAAACCACTTCGGGCACTTACTTAGCACCTACTAAGTTTGTTCCCATTGTGAGTGAATCTATTAAGTATGTTCAGGAAACTGACTGGCGTCGACCTATTCGTGCAAGCGCCGACATTGTTGGCGCTGTTGATGGAAATGTTCACGTTGAAGGAGACATTTCCATGGAAGCATTTGAAGATATTTTTGCATTAATGCTTCGAGCAGGCCGTAATACTTATACCAAGTCAGGAACTACACCTAACTTCACCTATGACATTGTTGGTAGTGCTGCTGCAGTTCCTACCAAGACGTTGTCTATCACCGTTATTCGTAATGGTGTTGCTTTTGGGTATACTGGCTGTGTTATTCCATCATTTACTCTTAGCATCGATAATGGTAAGCTGATGTTTAACCCAGCTATTTTAGGTCGGGATGAAGCATCGCAGACTTTGCCTGTTGCTACTTGGGCTACAGGTGTTCAAGCTACGCCGTTTGGTGCAGGTAAGTACAACTTGCAGATTCCAACGGCGACTCAGGTCTTCGATTCGGACAGTTTCGAATTCTCGGTCGATGATTCCGGAGAACCACAGTACAGGTTGAAGGATACTGGTAGGGGCGCACAGTTCATCTCGTTTGGTGAACGTAACGTTACATTGTCAGTTGAGCGCGATTTTGATACTCGTACTGATTATGATGCATTTAAGGCTCTTACCTCACAAACGATTACCTTGGCAGCATCAAAGGGCGCTAATAACTCGATTACTATTAACTTACCTGCAGCCATTAAGGACACTTATGAAGTAGGCTTGGGCGGCCAAGGTGATTTAACTCGTGCGCAAGTCAACTATAACGGCGTGCTAGATGCTGTTGGTAATGCATACAAACTGACTGTTAAGACTCAAGAAGATATCACTGTTCCATAGTACATCCTGTGGTCTTCTATTAGAGAAGCTCCTGAGTCTATATTGCGTCTAACTTACATAGATTTTAGTTAGACGCAATAGGAGCTTCTCTCTAATAGAAGTAGAGGCTCGTAAGTCTAACTCGAGTCTCTTTTGAAAATAATAACAATCCTTGAGGGAGGATATTGAAATGCCAAAGGCAACAAGTAATGTAAGTGAAGTAACTACTTTCGATTTGAAGTCATGCGAAGGCGGTTTTATTAAGGCCCGTCGTCTTACATATGGCGAAAAGTTACAGCGTCGTGCCATGGTTTCTGGTATGAAGTTCCAGACGGAAAAGGGCAAGAAGGATTTTCAAGGTGAAATGAATCTTGTCAGTGAGCAAGCAACGATGTTTGATTTTGAGCGTTGTATTGTAGAGCACAATCTTGAAGATGAAGATGGTCGTCTTCTTAATTTGAGCAGTATCTCAGATGTGCGTAAGCTTGATCCTCGTATTGGTGAAGAAATTGATGAGCACCTAAGTTCCTTGAATAACTTCGAGGAAGATGAGGGAAACTAACAAACCGCATTCGTGCAGAAATCCTAATTCCAAATAGATCAGGCAATATTGATGAAGATGTTGCAGATGCTATTAATTTGGCAATGCTGTGCAAAGTATTAGGTGCTCTACCGAAAGCGGGAGGAATTCTCGATCAAGATAGTTACCACATTTGGTTATTGAATACAGTTTATGCGGCACAAACGGAAGCTGAAACAAGGGGTAAAAAGTAATGGGCGCAGGCACACTTGATATTACTATTGAGCAGGGAGCTACATTCATTCTTCCTATTCAATGGATGCAGCCTGATGCTATTACTCCTTATGACTTGACTGGCTTTACTGTGAGAATGCAAATGCGCAAATCTCAAGGTTCTCCAGTCTTGTTCGATGCCACCACTGCTAATGGCAAAATCATAATCATTGCAGCGCAGGGAAAAATTACAGTCACTATGACTGCAGCAGAAACATCTGCATTAGATACTAAGGCAGCTAAATATGATTTAGAGGCTATTAGCAGTGGTGGTATCGTTTATCGCGTAATTCAAGGATCGGAGATCTACTGGCAGGCGTTCGCCTAATGGTCACCCTTGCCCGGGACTATCTCGAACTCGTCGCCGCCGTAGCCGGTGGGATTGCTGCTCTCACGTATTTAGTGCGAGCTGGCCGGAAAATCGCGGCCCGTCTAGAGGCCCTAGCCCACGTCGTAGAGAGAGAGCTGCAACCCAACGGGGGGAGCTCGATCAAAGACCACATTACCCAAAACAGCCACCGCCTAGACGTGCTCGAAACACGTCTGACCGCCATAGAAAAGAGGCTTACCCCATGACAACGATCACCGCCGAAACCGCCGACCACTACATCCTGCGCGACATTGACAACCGCGACGACGGCGGAGCGCCCTACGAGACCCGGCCCACCACGCTGGCCGACCTCGCCAACTACGTGGACGGGCCGCTCCTCTCGGACCTCACCGACCCCAGCAACGCCGACGAGGTGCGCCGCATCGCCGCCGAGATGCGCGAGGGGCGGCTGAGCGACGAGTCCCACGCCCGGCTCCGTGGGCTGTCGGTCTACATCCGCAAGGCGGTCGAGTCATGAGTGGGTCAGTGACCCACACGGGCGAGCACGAGACGTGCCGGTGCGTTAAGACATGCCAGATGGTGATGGAGGAGCAATGAGCCGCACGAAGCGCCGTAACTACAGGGGTGAATCGATGCGAGACGGCGAGCACGGAAAGAAGTGCCCGTCGAAGAACTGCAATATCTGCGGCACTGGCTGGTACAAGCGGGTGCTGCGGCGACTGAGGAGGAGAGCTACTGATGATTGACCTAGACGAAAACAAGACACCGGAAGCGATTATTGCCGAAGCGATGGTGAGTGCAGGTGCGCCGCTGATGCACTCGCGGGTCGAGGAAGCGGTAGCACTCAAGGGTGTGTACCTCAAGAAGCGCGCTCTCAAGATCACCCGCAAGAACGGTGACATCGAGTATGTCGAGGTTCCTGCCGAAGCAATGGAGATGGGCCTCCGGTATGCCGAGCGCGAGGACTACTCCTGCGAGCTGAGTTGGGGCCACATGTTCGACCCTGCCGCGCTTGCTGCATGTGGCTGGGCGGTGCTGGTCGAGACCGCACGTCCGTCAGACACGGCCACGACCACCAGTGACCTCAGCTATGCACTCGTCAACGACGCACCCACCCAGGTTTGGACTGTCCGCCTCAAGACCCAGGACGAGCTAGATATTGATACTGCAACATCAAATAGGTCTCAATTGCAATCAAAAGCGGAACAAGCTCTTTCGATTAATGTTACTTACTTGTCTTTAACGACTCCTACAACAGCCCAAAATACTGCACAAATTAAAGCTTTAACAAGGCAAGTCTCTGCCGTTATTAGACTCTTATTGCAAAAATTAGATAATTTGGCGGGTACATAATGGGCTTAAGTAGTAAGGAAATCTTTTTAGTGCTACGTGCACGTGATGAAGCTAGTAGAACGCTGAATCGCGTGTCTCGTGCTATGTCTAAAATGGATACTGATGCTGTCGGTGCCTCCCAGAAAGTAATTCAAGGTCATCAAGGTCATCTAGCTGAATTAAGACGCAGGATTACAGAAGTTAATACAGCTTATTCTGATACGATTTCAAAAGCAAAAACATTATTTCAGACGCGTAGTGGCGAAATTTCTAAAGGTATGGTTGATCTTAGACGACGCACTGATGATGTTCAAAGAGCATATCAAGCTACCACATTAGAAACGCAGAAACTTCGTATGGCGAATAAAATTTCTGCAGAAGAATACGCAAAGAGAATGTATGATGCACGCAAATTACGTTCTGAATCATTAGTAAGTATTCAGAAAGAGCGTTATGCATTAGAGGACGCACAACACGCAATTCAAGATGAGTATCATAAGACATTACAAGATGCACGTAAATTACACCTTGAGCAGCAAAAGCAGCTAAGAGGAGAAATTAATGCAACGCAAGATGAAATTGCGTTGCATAAGCAGCGAATAGCTCAAATTCATGAAAGACAGGCAGCATTAAAAGAACATGGTCATATGTTGATGCAAAATGGTGCATCAGCGATGTATACTGGTACAGCAATGTTTACTATGGGTGTTATTGGTGAGCTTGCTTATAAAAAGATGGTCGATGCTGCAATTAGTTATAAGCAAGCAGCGGCTACTACTTTAACTCAGATTGATGATACAGGTGTTAAGTTAAAGGATATCGAAAAGATCGGTATTGAAGTAGGAAATAAAATTCCTGTAGCATTTGAGCAACTTCAACCAGCTTTGTATGATATTTTCTCGTCTATTAATGTTGGAACAAAAGATGCTCATAAACTTTTAGAGCAATTTGCAAAAGACGCAGTAGCAGGTCAAACTGATATGGAAACTGCTACACGTGCAAATATTGCTATTATGAACGCATATAAGATTAAAGTTAAAGATGCGTCGCAAGTTAGTGACTTTATGTTCCGCCTGGTTCAAAAGGGTGTTGGTACTTATAGCGAATTTGCCAAATCTATTGGTAAGGCAATTCCTTCAACAGTACGCGCAGGGCAATCTTATAAAATGCTTGGAGCAATGTTAGCATTTATGACTCGTAATGGTTTGAATGCCAATCTGGCTGCTACAAGTGCTGCACG
>WBZQ01001313.1_pt1 | contig 17499 bp, 14 predicted proteins | sample 5204251 | NCBI WGS metagenome assembly WBZQ01 (sample SAMN12412402, study PRJNA552823) | activated sludge metagenome | isolation source: activated sludge from nitrification reactor of wastewater treatment plant... | place: USA: Virginia | collected 2017-09 | reverse complement strand
ATTAAAAATGGGTTCGGTTGCCAGCGCATATAAGAAGTTATCGCGGCAACTGTGCATCGGAAATTTTTCTAACGCATAGCGAACCGTGTTGCTTTCTGCAGCGCAAGCGCCACCGAGGGTATCGTGACGACCACAGGTATCGGCGATAATGGTCAGTAGGATGTTTCCAACATTGGAATAGAGCTTACTGTTTGTCGTGAGATATAAATTCGACTGATTGCGGATGGTGTCGGATGCGCTGTAGCGTTCTTGTGGTGCATGGGCATTAAAAAATAAGGTGTCGACTGCCTGATTACCTTCTAAATCGACGATACGGAAAATTTGACCGTGTTGAATGACCTTACTCCACGGTTCTCCTGCGGGGCAAATTTCATCGATAATCGCTGTGTCAGGCGTTAAATAACTTTCGATGTATTGTTGATGGCTCATTGTGTTCCTCCGTGCAAGCAATAGAATTGCTGGGTATTGTGTCGACCCCTAATATTTTCAGGACGCTGTGAGCAGAGCCACTGGGTTGTCGGTTGTGTGGGGAATATCGATAATTGGACCGGCCCAGGCGCGTAGGTTGGCGCCGTATCGAGGGGGTGAGGTGCCATCGAAAGCACGACTAAGGTATTCATTTCAAAACTCAGATCAACCGATGCGTTGGGGGAACGGTGGTCACGCTGAAAAGTGAGTTGACCTGCTTGATCGGCAGTGACTTTACTGAAGAAGTTGATATTGGCAACGACATCCCGCAAACCAAGGCCCCATTTGCCAAGTTCAATTAATATTCCATCCAACCCACTGCGAAACATTTGATTGCGATGCGCTTGATAGCGAGCGGTACCGTATTTCTGCTCAATAAGCTTGGCATTACTTAGCCCACAAACCGTATCGTGCCATCCTGCCGTATCCGCTGTGATACAGCAAAAAATTCTTCCCATATCCGAGTAGCAGGCATGGCCTTGGGTTAGATAAAAAGTGTGCTGTGCCTTTAAAGTATCTGCCATGTTATAACGCTCGAGCTTTTCTTCTTGATTGTAGAAGAGTGCTGCTACGTTAGCGTTTCCATCGATATCAGTTAGCCTCAGTGTCGTGCCACGGCGTAGGATACCTGACCAATGGCAGCCCCCGGGGATGGTTAATTTCCAATCAATGTCAGGATTGTGTTCCATGTTTTTCTCCTTTTATCAAGATAACCAAGGTTGTTAGCACCAGAATGCCAGCTAAAACGAGCGGTACTGCCCAAAGCTGCCACCAAGGGGCATCAGGTGCAGCCATATATGAGCGTGGCCAAGCAATATTGATGAGTTCAAAAACAGACCATAAGAAGGCGATACTGTTAATGATTAAACCCCAAATCCCTAATTTGAGTTCCCCTAAAGCAGGATTCCAACGTCCCGTGAGGCGACTGAATAAAGCAACGCCGGTTGTTGTTGCAAACATTGCATATAACCCCCCGGTACCGAATGAAATAATCGTTGCAACGGCTTCATCGCTCAGCCCGAGCATTAAGCCCATACTGGCAAATACTACAGTGGCGAGGATAGCGTGATGCGGTGTGCCATGATGCGACACTATGCTGAACTGAGAAGGTAATATCCCTTCACGGGCCATTGAGAATACGATGCGCGAGGTATATTTGACGACAGATGCACCACAAGCTAAGAAAGCAACAACGACGATCAGTAAAAAGGGTTTCTCAGCCCAGGCGCCGATGTGAGTTGAGATGAGCGGTGTAATCGGATCAAAGGTTGAGCTGGTTTTAGAAAGCACTTCATGATCCACCGATAAAGTTAATGCAGCAGAATTAAAAACTACCACAGTGCCAACAGCAAGGAGGGAAAGAAACACGGCCCGGGGCACGGAATGTTTAGGCTGATGAGTTTCTTCCGATGTGGTTGAACATGCATCAAAGCCGATGAATGCCCACCCCGCTATTGCTAAAGCTGCTAAAAAAGCGGATAGCTGATTGGGTGCGGTGCCCGTTCCTAAGTGCTGGAAAAGTTCAGAAAAGGGTAGTTCTCTAAAGAATAGAAATAGTAGTAGTGCCATTCCAAAAGAGCCGACGATTTCTGCGTAGACGCCCATGGCGATGATGCCTTTAAAAAATTTAACTGGAGCCAGGTTGATTGCAAGGCACAGCAATAAAAAGGCAATACCCCACCCGACCATCGCAATACCCGATTCGCTGTTTAAACCAAAGAGGATCGCTAACCAGATTCCACCCGTATAGGCTGTGGTCGTTAACATCGCGATAGTTGAGCTGACATAAATGGCACCTGCGTATTGGCCAGTGATCCGACCGCATAGTAAATGAGCCCATTTATAGGCGCCACCGGCAATTGGGAATTGCGAAGCGAGTTCGGCATAAACGGTTGCCACAAATAATTGCATGGCAAGACAGATTATAAGTGCTGCGAACCAACCACCACCGGTTACTTGCGCTTGCACGCCTACGATTGCATAAAGCCCAACGACGGGAGATACCACGGCAAAACCGAGTGTAAAGCTATTCCAGATACCCATATTCCGGTTGAGTGTTTCGCCGGGATTGATGGAAGCGCTAGGCAATGGTTGTTTAGACTTTTGTGAATGTTCCATTGCATTACTCCTCAATGATGTAGAAAAACCAGAGTTCCGGGGAGATTACGATGACGTAAAAAATGCAACGCACCGATTCTGATTCTCGTATTGGAATTTGAGTCGGGTAACGTGATTTTTTGTGGGTATTCGGTTCTGTTACTGATGAGACTACAAAGAAAATTACATGCTTTTCATGTGATGGCATAACTAAAGCTCCATTTAAATAAAATACAGAGAGTCGTAATGTGTAAAACACTTGCGATCTCCCGGGCTTTTATCCCTCCGTGGAGCTTCGTTATGAACGAAGCCAGAAACTCTCGGACCAGCACTTCTTCCTTTATCGAAAGTAGTCGGAACCCTAGTTTGCTATAACACCAATCAATAAAGTTTGATGCACTGATTGGATTTTAAGGTCGTCTCTCTAAAAAACTATTCGATGCAGTGGTTTAGGATTTACTCATATTAACCACATGCATTGGCTGTGAATTTAACGAGTTTTGAGGGAAATATCAACTAATTTTATTGCTTTGAATTATTTGATTTGGGGTTTTATTTGAACGCTACCAAGCGATTATGAGTACTTTGCCGATCGTGTCAGCTAAAAAGGGTAGAAAAAAACGTGGTAAATAATTTACACCATTTTTTGATGGTGTTACTCGCGCCGTTATTTGATTTAATCAGTTCTATTGGTGAGCTTATATTAAGCTCAAAGAAAGTTGTTAACTTATTGAAAACCTATCATAAAATGCAGAAAACACCCTACTGCTTGCAGCAGGGTGTTATGGTCTAATTATGTTTAGTTTAATGCGAGGAGTCTCAGGCGTAAACTGCGTAAAGAGCTGCTCAACCATAATCCAAATAAGCTAATACCAAACAAAGCCAGTGTGCCTGGTTCAGGTACGGTCACTGGTTCATCGCCGCTAATTTGGCTAATTTTAAAATAATCGTATTGATCACACGCACTGCGATGGCGAGGGCCGCAATTCGTTCTTGAATCAAATTCAGTGGGTGCAATGATTAAATAACGTCCAACTGTGTCTGGATCAAGATCTTGAGTGGTATTCACTGAAACGTTGTTAAAAGTGAATTTAGTGAATCCCAAACCGGCTAAATCTGAGAAATGTGTTCCAGTAAAATCATAGTTTGCACCGAGACTATTGCCGCCAATCCAAGCTGTGATATCTGCGTCTCCATTGATTGGTTTCCAACCAATTTGAAATCCCGTAAAAAGATAACTGGGATCATAGTGCTGAAAGACGACGAGATCATCTTTGCCATCATTGTCGGTTGCATGGTTTGGCGAGCCACTTTCATTCGAATCAAATGGATTTTTTACACCAATCCCACCAGACCAAACGGTTAACGTTGCTTTAGCGAACGTTCCGGTACCATTATTATTATTGGTTGAGTAAGCATTTACTTTGATTTCTTCACCGGTATTGCTGGTGAATTCACAGGTATTACCAACCCCCGAGTTGTTACAATCATCGGTTGATGTATTTAAATTCCAGTGAAGTGGAGTTGCAGCTAAATGTGTGGTAAAGCCTATGCCAATAATTAATCCAATCGATAATATGTTTTTCATGTAATCCTCTTTGTAAAATGTGGGAAATGCAGAATTTCTCTTGACTTATTTAGAGAAATTTGTTCTAAGATATAGCAAGCCATGTGCCATAAATATAAATTCTTTAATAAACAATAAGTTATTTAACTATGGTTATTTCTGAGGGTATCGATTTGTAATGTTTATCGACAGCGTAGGTTGATGGGGTTATTACTTTATTGAAGGCTATTTAATTATTTATAAAAATAAAAAAACTGCAAGATGCGGGTGGTTATTGAGTTTAGTAGATTTGACTGAGGGAATTTTAGGAAATAGCTAGGAAAACTTGCTTTTATTCAGCATTTAAATTGAATTGATTACAGTAAATTAGTGTCCAATGGTTTAGATATTGCGATCGTCAGTGATGTACATAGCAATTTCTGTTTTGAGTTTCTCCTTGTTTGACAAATTGTGGCTTGAATTAGGTTGAAGTACGTGACGAGGCCCCTCAGACCCTACCCAATGTGGTAGGGTTTTTTTTGTATTATTATTTTACTGATTACTGCGTCCCATAGCGCTCACGATAGGCCTGAATGGCTTGTAAGTTTTGTCGCATATTTGTAGCTTCTTTTAAATAATCGACAATATCATTGAGATCAATAATGCTGATTACCGGGATATGGTGCAAGTTGTTCACTTCCTGAACGGCAGACAGCTTATTTGAACCTTGCTCTAACCGATCGAGCGCAATGATTACACCACAAGGCGTTGCTGATTCAGCCCGGATGAGATTGACGGATTCTCCTATTGAAGTCCCTGCAGAAATAACATCATCAGCAATGAGTACGCGTCCACTGAGTGGTGCCCCAATCGTTATGCCCCCTTCACCATGATCTTTTAGCTCTTTTCGATTAAAGCAGAAAGGGTAATTGTAACCAAGCTCAGCAAGCGCTATCGCGATGGTGCTTACCAATGGAATACCTTTGTAAGCTGGACCAAATAACATATCAAAGGGAAGTTGGGCAGCGATAATTGCTTTAGCGTAGAATTGGCCTAGTTGACGCAAAGCGTTACCATTATTGAATAAGCCGGCATTAAAAAAGTAGGGTGATAATCGGCCTGCCTTGGTTTTGAATTCACCAAAGCGAAGGACATTACAGCCAATGGCTAGTTCGATAAATGCTTTTTTGTAATCTGACATAGTTTAATTTAGTAGCATAAATGAGAATTATAACGCTTAACGTAAATGGGATTCGTGCTGCAGCCAAAAAAGGGCTTTTTAATTGGTTACCGTTGCAACAGGCTGATGTAATCTGTGTGCAGGAGCTGAAAGCAGGGATTGACGATATGAGTCCTGAAATGAAAGCATTTGACGGCTATCAGGGCTATTTTCACTGTGCTGAAAAGAAAGGGTACAGTGGTGTTGGGGTTTATACACGGAACAAACCAGATCAGGTGATTGAAGGCGTTGGTATTCCGGGAATCGATTCAGAAGGTCGCTATTTGCGTGTCGATTTTGGCTCGTTAAGCATTGTTTCAATTTATCTTCCTTCTGGCTCCAGTGGTGAGCATCGCCAGGATGCTAAATTTTATTTTATGGAACATTTTTTCCCCTTTCTGGAGGAATTTTCAAAGGAGGGAAGAGAAATTATTCTGTGTGGTGATTGGAACATTGCCCATAAAGCAATCGATTTGAAGAATTGGCGATCCAATCAAAAAAACTCTGGATTTTTACCAGAGGAAAGGGCGTGGTTATCAGCGGTATTTGAAGAACTGAAATTTGTTGATGTGTTCCGTCGCCTAAATTCAGAATCCGAGCAGTATACCTGGTGGTCAAACCGGGGCCAGGCATGGACTAATAATGTAGGTTGGCGTATCGATTATCAAATTGCAACGGCTTCGGTTGCAGATAAAGCAACACAAGTTTCCATATATAAGCAAGAACGTTTTTCAGATCATGCGCCACTGATCATCGATTACGACTACCAATTATGAAAAATACTTCGCTAATCGCATGGCTAGATGCATGCCGGATTTATCTTCATCCGAGAGTGATGGGAATGTTAGCGCTGGGTTTTTCTGCGGGACTGCCTTTATTGCTGATTCTAGGCACATTATCATTTTGGTTAAGAGAAGCAGGCATTGATCGAACCACGATCGGACATTTAAGTTGGATTGGCTTGGCTTACGGCTTTAAATGGTTGTGGTCCCCCTTGGTCGATCGTATGCCTTTGCCTATCTTGACTAAGATGCTCGGTCGTCGCCGTGCATGGTTGTTATTGTCACAGATTACGATTGTGATAGCACTGATTGGTATGGCAAGCACAGATCCGCTATTGAACCTAACGCACATGGTTTTTTTTGCATTAGCGGTTGCTTTTGCCTCCGCAACCCAGGATATCGCACTTGATGCTTATCGGATCGAGGCGGTTGCAATAGAGCTACAAGGTGCGATGGCGGCAACTTATCAAGCGGGCTATCGATTGGCTATGATACTTTCTTCAGCGGGTGTTCTGTGGATTGCGGCTTCGCTCGATACAATGCCTACGGGTTATGATTATCGTGCTTGGCAAATCGCCTATTTTGTAATGGCCGCCTTCATGGGAATTGGTGTGCTCACAACACTGATTATCCAAGAGCCAGCAGTGAAAATCAGTCAGCTTGTTGTTGAAAACGAAAAACGAGTAGAAGCGATGATTGCTCGCTGGAATTTAAATCATCGACTTGCCCAATTATTGCTGTGGTTCTATGGTGCAGTAATCGCGCCCTTTCGGGATTTTATTGTGCGTCACCGCTACAATGCATTCTTAATCTTAGCATTGATCGCAGTTTATCGAATTTCCGATGTGGTCATGGGGGTGATGAGCAATCCTTTTTACGTCGATATGGGCTATACCAAAGACGAAGTCGCGACGGTTTCAAAAGTTTATGGTGTTCTGATGACGATTGCAGGTGCAGCGGTGGGGGGGGTGCTCATTATGCGAATCGGAATTATTAAAACGCTGTTTATTGGTGCAATACTATCTGCAGTAACCAATCTATTGTTTGTATGGTTGACGGTAATCGGCCATAGTTTACCCGGATTAATTTTTACCATTTCAGCGGATAATCTTTCGGCAGGAATTGCTTCATCAGCGTTTATAGCTTATCTCTCAGGTCTGACGCATTCTGCTTATTCTGCGACGCAATACGCATTGTTTAGCTCAGTGATGCTACTTTTACCTAAATTTATCGCAGGATTTAGTGGGCAGTTTGTCGATGCCTATGGCTATGCCTGGTTTTTCCTCAGTACTGCACTACTAGGATTACCGGTTCTGATCTTGGTTTGGCTTGTTAGTCGTATCGATTTCCGTTCATCGGAATAGCCCGAGTGTCGTAATGCTTGACCTTTTTCTCTCTTTGAATTGAGCTAATCTCATAGGATTGGTAAGCAATAGGCAATTGATCAGAATGACTACTTGATTTGATACACTAAAGCCTTTGCTGAGTAATATGATTAATAATCCGGAAGTTAATAATTTTTCATAGATTGCCGTCATATGAATCATTATCGATTTTTATTGTTAAGTCTATGCAATCCAAAACGATCACTGGATTAAAAAACTGGATTAGTTTTTTTAATAAAGCAGAAATCCCAGTCTTGAAACTAACGGGTAATGAGCTGTTTTTATTGCTTCAGCAGGAAAAAAATCCTAGCGCTCGCAGTGTTGCAAGTATCATTAAACGAGATCCACTGATGACTGTGAAATTACTTCGCTATTTTTGTCAGCATAAGCACAGGAGTCTGGAACACGAAGTGATGCAAGCTGAGCAGATCTTGATTATGCTTGGGGTTGATAAGGCGATGAAGAATGTTTTACCAGAGCCGACGGTTGAGGAATTGTTGCGCGAGCAGAAAGTTGAAGTTCTTATTAACTTACTTCATTTAGTTCATCGTTCCCATATTGCCTCAAACTATGCTTTCGAATGGGCCGTTCGTCTCCATGATACGCATTTTGAAGAAATACGTATTGCCGCATTGCTACATGATATTTCAGAATTATTAATGTGGTGTTTTGCGCCCACGGAGATGCTAAGAATTCGAGAAATGCAAAAAAAAGATAAAACACTACGAAGTTATCTTGCTCAAAAACAAGTACTCGGATTTACGCTAGCCGATTTGCAATCAGAATTAGTTCTGAGATGGTCATTACCCGAGCTGTTGATTACGCTTATGGATGACCACAATGCGTCACTACAACGTGTGCGTAATGTCGTATTGGCAGTAAACCTAGCGCGCCATTCTGCAAATGGATGGGATGATGCAGCATTACCGGATGATTATACTGCAATTGGTGAATTATTAAGGATGCCAGTACATGATGTGAAGATAATTGTCGGCGCAAAAAATATTGAGCCGGTCAATTCTCAGCAGTCTGAACATTAGCTAATAATTATTAGATTATTCGATATTCTGGACTTGCTCACGCATCTGCTCAATCAGTACCTTAAGTTCAACTGAAATTTTTGATACTTCAACATCGAGTGATTTCGAACCCAATGTATTCGATTCTCGATTTAACTCTTGCATTAAGAAATCGAGACGTTTTCCACTTGCCCCACCTTTAAGTAGGGTTTGCTCGACTTCATCGAGATGCGTATTGAGTCGTGATAATTCTTCATCAATATCGATTTTACTTGCAAATAAAACAAGTTCTTGTCGGATACGATCGTCATTGCAATCAATCTGTGCTTCTTGCAAGCGCAAGATTAATTTTTCCTGAAAATTCTTAATGAGTGTTGGAATACGTGGTGATAACGCTGAAGTTAACTGACGCATTTGGGTTAGTCGATCAATCAAAATCGCTTTAAGTTTCTCACCTTCACGTAATCGTGTTGAGACGAGTTCCGTCAACGTTATTTGTAGTAAGTTGTTACACGCTTCTTGTAAATCAGTGGTTGGCGAAGAATCACTCACTAAGATGCCAGGCCATTTAAGAATTTCTGCAACACTCAAACTTCGCGCCGCAATAAAATTTGATTGAACCGTATTATTTAGATCCAGTAATTGACGGATTACTTGGGAATTAAGCTGTTGGGGAAGGTTTAAATCGGGATAGGGTTGAAAGGTTAGGCGACAATCAATTTTTCCTCGTTTTATTTTTGTATTCAGCAATTCACGCATACCCGCCTCGAAGCTACGGAATTCATCGGGTAGTTTGAATTGGATATCAAGATAACGATTATTAACAGAACGAAGCTCCATGGAAATCAGGCCATTGGAAATTTCCTGGGTCGCTGTGGCGTATCCTGTCATGCTAGTGATCATAATGCGATTATCCTGTTGACATTTAATAATGTGTAAGCTTACCCCTGTTTTCTCTACTCATGGACTTGTTCCCATAATTTTTGTAGACGCTTAACTGAAACAGGGTAAGGTGTTTTTAATTCTTGAGCAAATAATGAAATCCTCAATTCTTCGATTTGCCAGCGAAATTCTTCAAGCTTTGGATCTTTGAATCCACGCTTGCTGTGTTTCTCATATCTTTGGCGATATTGATTCCATAATACTGAGATGGCAAGCGCATGCTGGTTATCACGTGCTGGATTGTTAGGGTACTTATCTAACCGAACGAGCATTCCTTTTAAGTACCGAAGTAAGTGTGGAAGTCTTACCCAGTCAGTTTGCTGCAGGAAATTAGGATAAATGAGCGCCTGAAGCTGATTGTTCAATTCTTGTTTTATTTGAGCATGATGCGGATTGATAGTGGACAGTTTCTGTTTGAATGCCTGATATTCGAGCGCAAGATCATGGATAAATTGAATAAGTGTGTCAGCGACGGAGTTTAAACGAATTCGGCCTTTCTGCTTCAACTGGGAAAACTCATGTTCATTCCGTGGTAAAGGTTCATCGCCAATCAAGGCACGATCATAGATTGCGGCAAACATATCTTGCTTGAGTGTTTCTGAATCGATGAGATGGCTTAATACTAACGAATCAGACTTGGTGCTTGGTAATTTCTTTTCTAATAGCTTAATAGGGTCTTTTAATTCCAAAATGAGCAGTCGTTTGACGCCACTTCGCATATGATTGTGCGCTACCTCGATAGTATCAAATAAGCGAATTGCAACATGGTCAATCTGATCGACGAGCGCTGGGTATCCTGTTAATTGTTTTTGTGCTCGAATAAAAGTGACTTCCTCAGGGAGTTGGCCAAAGTTCCATTGCGTAATTTGATCACGTTCTATACCAAGCTGATTTGCTGCGTTATTTTGCGAAAAGATCAGTTGAGCAGTTTGCCCAAATTGATCTTGTAATTCTATTAAATCACGGTTTACCCCAAGCTCTTTCCCGGCATCATCGATAATTCGATAATTCATTTGCAGGTGTAATGGCATTAATTTTGTATCCCAAGTATCGGATGAGATTTTTGTACCTGTTATGCTAAAAATATACTCAGAAAGCGCTTCAAGTAAGGAAAGCGAATGCTTTTGCTTATCACGGTAATCTAGGAAATGGGTTACATGCTCAGCAATAGGAATGAGATTGCGTCGAATTGGTTTAGGTAATGCTTTAAAGCACCAGGTAATTTTTTCACGAATTAAACCGGGTACTAAATCTTGAAACTGATTCGCTTTTAGTTTATTTAATGAATGAAGTGGGGCAGTTACTGTAACGCCATCCATAGCGTGACCCGGCTCAAAACGATAGGTGAGTGGGAGTTGTTGATCAAAAATGGAGATTGATTCAGGAAATAGCGTTTCAAAAGCTGTATCTGCTTTATGGCGCATTAAATATTCCCGGCTAAGATAAAGCAAATGGGGGTTATCCTGCTCTACTTGTTTGCGCCAGCTCTCAAATGAGCTGCCATTCAATATATTGTCGGGAATTATTTTGTCGTAAAAAGTAAAAATATCTTGTTCTTCGACTAAAACATCTTGACGGCGGGTTTTGTGTTCGAGTTCTTCGATGTCTTGAATGAGCTGGCGATTATGTTTAAGGAATTGAGCATTGGTTTCGTAGTCGCCAAGAACCAATGCATTGCGAATAAAAATTTCCCGAGCTTCTTTGGGGTTCATCTTCCCATACGTAACGCTGCGCTTCGGCACAATCATAAGTCCATAGAGCGTAACGCGTTCATATACCATAACTTGTGCAGTTTTCTTTTCCCAATGGGGATCAAAAAAATGTTTTTTACAAAGCTTGCCTGCAATTTTTTCAAGCCATGTCACATCAATCGTAGCAGCACATCGTGCATAGAGCTTTGTCGTTTCAACGAGCTCAGCTGCTACAATCCACTTGGCTTTTGCTTTTCTTAGCGTAGAGCCAGGATAAATAAAGAATTTTATCCCTCTAGCGCCAAGATACTCCCCTTCATTCTCACTTTTAAACCCAATATTGCTAAGTAAACCGGCTAGTAAGGCACGATGAATTTCGTCATAACTTGCTGGAACTTGGTTGGGCCTTAGTCCAAATTCCAGAACTAACGTATGGAGTTGGCCGTGAATTTCACGCCATTCCCGCATTTTGCGATACGAAATAAAGTGCTCGTGACATTGTGTGATTAATTTTTTCTTTGATTTTTTGTGTTTAAGCAATTCATCAAAGAAATTCCAAAGTTTCAGAAATCCAATAAAATCAGAGCGCTCGTCATGAAAGGGGAGATGAGCACGATCTGCTGCTTCTTGTTGATCAAAGGGTCGTTCACGCGGATCTGCCAAACTTAATACCGATGCAATGATCAATACTTCGCTTAAGCAGTTTTCTTGTTTGGCGGCAAGAATCATGCGTGCAATTTTGGGATCAATTGGAAATTTTGCAAGTTGCCAGCCAATGGTCGTCAGTTTTTGATGAATATCTAGGGCGCCTAATTCGCTGAGCGATTGATAGCCATCCGCAATCATGCGAGGTAAAGGCGGCTGAATGAATGGAAAGTTCTCGATATCACCAATCTTGAGGGATTTCATGCGCAGGATGACCGAAGCCAATGATGTGCGGAGAATCTCTGGGTCGGTGTATAGTGGACGTGTTTCAAGCTCTTCTTTAGCGTAGAGTCGAATACAAATACCACTCATGACACGGCCGCATCGTCCCGCACGTTGATTCGCTGAAGCTTGTGAAATTTTTTCAACGAGTAACTGCTCTATTTTATTGCGATGGTTATAGCGATTAATTCGTGCAACACCAGTATCAATGACGTAGCGAATGCCTGGAACGGTTAACGAAGTTTCAGCGACATTGGTTGCAAGGATGATGCGACTGACTGCGTTTGATTTATGAAATACACGTTGCTGCTCAGCATAAGATAATCTGGCATAGAGGGATAGAATTTCTAGTTTTCCAGGATCACTGAAATGATTAAAACGATGCTTACGAAGGGTCTCGGACGTTTCCTTAATTTCACGTTCACCGGGTAAGAAAATTAATATATCCCCTATTCCAGTGCGTAGAAGCTCATCCGTAGCGTCCAAAATGGATTGCTGCAGATCGTATTCTTCCTCATCTTGATTATTATCTTTTGCGTGGTAGCGTATTTCGACTGGGTAGGTTCTGCCTGAGACTTCGATTACGGGCGCATTGTTAAAATGGTGCGAGAAGCGCTCAGCATCAATGGTGGCCGAAGTGATAATCAGCTTTAAGTCTGCTCGTTTCGGTAATAATTGCTTGAGATAACCTAATAAAAAATCAATGTTAAGGCTGCGCTCATGAGCCTCATCGATGATAATCGTGTCGTATTTTTGCAGATAAGGGTCGCTTTGCGTTTCAGCAAGTAAAATACCATCAGTCATGAGCTTGATATAGGTGTCTTGATTGATGTTATCTGAGAAACGAACTTTGTAACCCACAGCGTGACCGAGCGGGCTACTCAGTTCTGTTGCGATTTGTATTGCGACAGATCGGGCGGCAATGCGACGAGGCTGTGTATGCCCGATTAAACCTGAGACTCCTCTACCAAGCTCTAGGCAAAATTTAGGAAGCTGCGTTGTTTTGCCTGATCCCGTTTCACCACTAACAATAATGACTGAGTTAGATCGAATCGCGTCCAGGATCTTGTGGCGCTGCTTGCAGATAGGTAATTCATCTGAATACTTGGGTTTGGGTAAATTGTTACTCCTTCGTGCCAGATTTTCAGCAGATAGGTGCTGGGAAATACTCATTCGGGCTAACGAACACTTACCGATTTAAAGGTTGCAGGGGGAAGGGGCGGTTATTTGCTATAAAAGATCGCAATGAAATTATTTTTCGACAATAACGGTCTCTTTCTGATTACTCAAGGTTCCCTGTTCAATGATGGCTACGGTTAATCGAGAGATCGCGACACGTTTGCCTGTGGTTTCTTCGGTGATATCGGTTTGCCATACTTGGGTGCGTCGACCAACATGAAGGGGGGTGCAGATACCAATCACATATCCTTTTGTTACAGCACGGATATGATTGGCATTGATTTCTAAGCCGACTGCGCGATATTTTTCTGGGTCAATCGTCATCCATGCAGAAACGCTGCCTAATGTTTCAGACAAGACACAGCTTGCGCCACCGTGTAAGATTCCAAAAGGTTGTGTGGTTCGTTGATCAACAGGCATACGCGCTTTCAGAAAATTAGGCCCAATTTCAGAAAAATGAATGCCGATATGAATGCCCATGTTGGCATTGCGTAGCCCTTCCAAGTAATCAAGGGTATAGGGTTTAAACCAAATATTATCCATTGTTATGTGTGCTTCTGAAGAGAAATGTAAACACTTTCCACTGTCGATAGCGATTAGGAAAGCAGCTATTTTAATTTTATTTAGGAAGCGCTAGGAACGGGTAATCGATCTTAGTAATCATTAACGATTCCTTCGCTGCGGTCTTCTGCGATGCTGTTTTTATTATAATCGAGCGGTTGCGTCAATGTTGGGCGATTTGATCGTATTCGGTCAGGCGCTGGGGGCGAAGATAGTAGTTCATTTCTAGTGTTGCCGATGGGGGTAGGCGTCGTTACATTTGATTGGTGGGGTTGGTTGAATTCATTTTTTTCATTGGCTTCTTTTGTTGTTGGAATGAGCAAATTTCCCGTTAAGAAAACAAAAGCGAGGGCCAGTAAAATTTTCTGACTTTTAAGAATAAATTGTTCAGTACTGCGGTTAATTGAGCTCGTCGTATTAATTTTCCAGTATTTTAATAATATAGAAAGAAGGATTGCTACAAGACCCGCAAATAACCAGGTATTATCAAAATATTCCCAGGCCGCTAAATCATTCATTGTTCAAAAGCTAGAATTAATCTGGTTCTTTGGCTTATTACTCATGATCAAGGAAAATCAATACGTTGTTGCCTATCTTAATGAGCCGCGCGCATTTCGAATTGCATCAGCTAATTGATGCACGGACATTGCATAAAACGAGCTGCGATTATAGCGCGTGATGACATAAAAATTCTTAAAACCTAGCCAATATTGAAAGTTTTCGTTATCTTTCAGTTCGATGAGTGCAGCGAGCCGCTCATTCTCGAACGATTGTAATGGGATAATACTCGCTTCTTGAAGTTGCTTAATGGTGTGTTTGGGTTCGATTCCACTCTCAAGTATTTCCTGTAAGCGATCAGCTTTTACACTGGATTGAACGACAATTGGTCCTCCCATTTCCCATCCATATTCTTTTAAATAGTTAGCAACGCTACCAATTGCATCGGCTGCACTATTTGCTAGATCAACTTTACCATCACCGTCAAAGTCAACAGCAAATCGTCTATAACTTCCTGGCATAAATTGAGGAATACCGATTGCACCGGCGTAAGAACCTTTGATGCCCAGTAAATCAAAATTTTGTTCTTGAGCAAGTAATAAATATTGAACGAGTTCACTCCGAAAAAACTCAGCTCTTTTAGGAAAATCAAATGCAAGTGTAGTGAGTGCATCGATGACGCGGTGTTTTCCAGTTGATGCACCATAGGATGTTTCTACACCGATGATGGCAACGATTATTTCTTCAGGAATACCGTATTCTTTGTTTGCGCGCTGGAGTACATTGGCGTGCTGATTCCAGAAACTGACTCCATTTTTAATTCGTTGCAGATTAACAAAGCGCGAACGATATTGACTCCAAGGAACTGAGGATGAGGGAGTCGAAATCAAATTGATAATTGAAGGCTGGAATTGAACTTTGCTAAATATAGCTTCCAGTTTGGGCCTATTAAATCCATGCTCAGCGACCATTTCATCGATGAAAGTTTTAATTTCAGGACGAGTGGGAGACCCTATTGCGGTGGCTCCCCAGAGCAGCATACAAACCCCAAGCGCCAAAATAACGATGTAGTAGGTTGGGAGCCTGTAAATGTCTTTTTTTAATTTATTTTTAGGTATTGGTAGCCTCATAATAGACTGATATAAAGTTGGGAAGCTTGATTTAATATTGATTATTTAGGCTGTCTTAATCCAAAATAGAGTCTACTCGTAAATATATTGGGATGTCATCGAATATTTTTCCGAATGATATGCATTGCTTGCTTCCCATTTTCTTTTTTTTTATATACTATATCCATTATACTGATTACACATCCCAATTTAATCCCATTCCAGCTTAAAAAGTCTTAATGACAATATAACTAAACTTAATTTCGAAATTAATTAAGTTAATGGTTATCAATATCTGAAATCGATACATACGAGGTATTCATGGCTCAACATATTCATTATATAACTGATGCAACATTTGAAGCGGAGGTTTTGCAATCATCCACCCCGGTGCTAGTCGATTATTGGGCTGAGTGGTGTGGTCCTTGTAAAATGATTGCACCTATTCTTGACGAGGTGGCCAACGAATATAATGACCGCCTTAAAGTCGCTAAGCTAAATATCGATGAGAATCAACACATCCCTCAGAAATATGGGATTCGTGGAATTCCAACGTTAATGTTATTTAAAAACGGTAATATTGAAGCGACTAAAGTGGGCGCTTTATCGAAGTCTCAGCTAACTGCCTTTATTGATAGCCACCTTTGAGATAACTAATCAAGCGATTTGACAACAAATTAAAGAATTAATTTGTATTCCTTTAGTGATCAGTCAGCAGGTTACAACATCTAAGTCTCTTCAAGTTTTTCTTTTCTGATCTTTCAATCATATTCTCCATGCGCTTATCTGATCTAAAAAGCCTTCATGTTTCCGAATTAATTAAAATGGCAGTTGCAAATGAAGTCGAAGGAGCCAATCGCCTGCGGAAGCAAGATTTAATTTTTGCCTTATTAAAAAACCAAGCACGTAAGAATGAGAGTATTTTTGGTGAAGGTACTTTGGAAATTTTGCAAGATGGTTTTGGCTTCTTGCGCTCTCCTGATACTTCGTACTTAGCAGGTCCTGATGATATTTATATTTCTCCAAGTCAAATTCGACGTTTCAACCTGCATACTGGGGATTCGGTAGATGGAGAGATACGTCCTCCTAAGGATGGTGAGCGTTATTTTGCTTTAGTGAAAGTTGATAAAGTCAATAATGAGCCGCCTGAAAATTCTAAACGCAAGATTCTGTTTGAGAATTTAACTCCTTTATTCCCCACTGAGCGTTTAGTACTAGAACGCGATATCCGGGCCGAGGAGAATACGACTGGAAGAATAATCGACCTTATTGCACCGATCGGTAAAGGACAAAGAGGGTTATTGGTTGCTAGTCCAAAATCTGGAAAGACAGTGATGCTGCAACATATTGCACACTCGATTGCAGCCAATCACCCTGATGTTATTTTGATGGTTTTGCTGATAGATGAGCGCCCTGAAGAAGTGACCGAAATGATTCGTTCAGTAAGAGGTGAAGTTATCTCTTCCACTTTTGATGAGTCTGCTGCCAGGCACGTACAGGTTGCAGATATGGTAATAGAGAAGGCCAAACGACTAGTTGAACATAAGAAAGATGTTGTGATATTGCTTGATTCGATTACTCGTTTGGCGCGTGCTTACAATACAGTCGTCCCTGCTTCAGGTAAGGTACTTACTGGTGGCGTTGATGCTAATGCTTTGCAGCGCCCTAAGCGATTTTTTGGCGCTGCTCGGAATATTGAAGAAGGTGGGTCATTGACCATTATCGCCACTGCACTTGTGGATACAGGATCTCGTATGGATGATGTGATATACGAGGAATTCAAAGGTACGGGTAATATGGAGATTCATTTAGATCGCCGAATGGCTGAGAAGCGTATTTATCCAGCCATTAATGTCAATCGTTCTGGAACACGAAGAGAAGAATTATTGCTGCCACAAGAGATACTTCAAAAAATATGGATCTTGCGCAAACTGCTTTATCCAATGGATGATATGGATGCAATGTCATTCTTGTTGGATAAAATTAAAGCAACTAAAAATAACGCTGACTTTTTTGATTCAATGCGCAGAGTATAATTGAATTAGGCAGGGTTAATATTTAGTACTATTTTCTTAC
>WBZQ01001312.1_pt1 | contig 17500 bp, 16 predicted proteins | sample 5204251 | NCBI WGS metagenome assembly WBZQ01 (sample SAMN12412402, study PRJNA552823) | activated sludge metagenome | isolation source: activated sludge from nitrification reactor of wastewater treatment plant... | place: USA: Virginia | collected 2017-09 | reverse complement strand
TTCCTCGAACGACTCCAGGAGTTCCCCGGCGCGCAGGAACTCCAGTTCGCTGCGCGCCCGGCCGAGCAGGCGGCGCGCCTCGGCGGTGGTGCCGACCCGGTTGGACGGCCGGTTCATCAGGGCGTCAACGCTGTGTTCGGCGACCTTGAGCGAGTAGAACACCGACCGCGGGAACAGCCGGTCCAGCAGCAGGAACTCCACCACCCGGCCGGCGTCGAGCACACCTCGGTAGGTGCGCAGGAAGGCGTCGTGCGCCCCCGCCGAGCGCAGCACCGTCACCCACGCCGGCGACGACGCACTGTCACCGGCCCGGGCGAACAGCAGCCGGGCGGTCATGTCCACCCGCTCGATGGCCCGGCCGAGTACCAGGAACCGGTAGCCGTCGTCGCGGGCCAGGGTGGAGTCGGCCAGCCCGGCGAACATCGCCGCCCGGTTCTCGATGAAGGCCAGGAATTCGTGCGGGCCGAGCCGGCGGGCGGCGTCCTCGCGTTCGGCCAGGGCGTTGTAGGTGGTGTTCAGGCACTCCCACATCTCGGTGGAGGTGACCTCCCGCGACGAACGGGCGTTCTCCCGGCCGGCGGAGATCGCGTCGACGATGGAGCAGCCGCTTTTCAGGTCGCGGCTGAACGCCACCAGGTTGGTCAGCGACCACATGTCCAGTTCGTCCTCCGGCGCCTCGATGCCGAGCACCTGCAGCAGCTGGCGGCAGGTGCTGTCGGCGTCGACGCTGGAGTCCTCCAGCAGCTGGTGCACGGTGACGTCGAGGATGCGTGCGGTGTCGTCGGCGCGCTCGACGTAGCGACCGATCCAGTACAGCGCCTCTGCGTTGCGGGCCAACATCAGCCGATCACCCCCTGTTGTTGCTGCTGCTGTTGCTGTTGGCCCGGCGTCGCGGACTCGCCGCCATGCTCGGGTGCGGGCGCGGTCACCGGAGCCCGCGAACCGCCCCTTTTCGCCTTCGACGCCGGCAGCGAGCGCACCAGCTCGGCCGCGCCCAGCTCCCGGTCCACCGCCGAGGTGCGCGGCGCCAGCACCCAGGTGTCCTTGGACCCGCCGCCCTGGCTGGAGTTCACCACCAGCGACCCCTCGGTCAGCGCCACCCGGGTCAGTCCGCCGGGCAGCACCCACACGCCGTCGCCGTCGTTGACCGCGAACGGGCGCAGGTCGACGTGGCGGGGCACCAGGTGGTCGCCGACCTGGGTCGGCACGGTGGACAGCTGCACCACCGGCTGGGCGATCCAGCCGCGCGGGTCGTCGCGGATCTTGCGGGCGACGGCGTTTCGCTCCCGGGCGCTGGCCTGGTGGCCGAACACGATGCCGTAGCCGCCGGAACCCTCCACCGGCTTGATGACCAGCTCACAGATCCGGTCCAGCACCTCGTCGCGCTCGTCGTCGAGCCAGCAGCGCAGGGTGTCGACGTTGGCCAGCAGCGGCTTCTCGCCGAGGTAGTACTCGATGATCGTCGGGACGTAGGTGTAGACCAGCTTGTCGTCGCCCACCCCGTTGCCCACGGCGCTGGAGATGACCACGTTGCCGGCCCGGGCGGCGTTGAGCACACCGGCCACCCCGAGCACCGAGTCGGGGCGGAAGTGCATCGGGTCGAGGAACACGTCGTCGATGCGCCGGTAGATGACGTCGACCTGGCGCTCACCCTCGGTGCTGCGCATGTAGACGGTGTTGTCTCGGCAGAACAGGTCGCGGCCCTCCACCAGCTCGACACCCATCTGCCGGGCCAGCAGGGAGTGCTCGAAGTAGGCGGAGTTGAACGGGCCCGGGGTCAGCACGACGACGGTCGGGTCGGCCTCGTTGGTCGCCGCGGCATTGCGCAGCGCGCGCAGCAGGTGCGCGGAGTAGCCGTCGACCGCCCGGACCCGGTGGGTGGCGAACAGGTTCGGGAAGACCCGCGCCATGGCGCGGCGGTTCTCCATCACGTAGGAGACGCCTGACGGGGAACGCAGGTTGTCCTCCAGGACCCGGAAGACGCCCTGGGCGTCGCGGATCAGGTCGATGCCCGCGACGTGGATCCGCACCCCGTTGGGCGGTTTGATCCCGGCGGCCTCCCGGTGGAAGTGCTCGCACGAGGTGATCAGCCGGCGCGGCAGCACGCCGTCGCGCAGGATCTCCTGCTCGCCGTAGATGTCGTCGAGGAAACATTCCAGGGCCCGCACCCGCTGGGCGATGCCCTTCTCCAGCCGGGACCATTCGCCGGCCGCGATCACCCGGGGCACCAGGTCCAGCGGGAAGGGGCGCTCCTGGCCGGACAACGAGAAGGTGATGCCCTGGTCGATGAACGCCCGGCCCAGCGCCTCGGCGCGGGCGGCCAGTTCGGCGGTGTTCGACGGGGTCAGCTCGGCGTGGATGCCGCGGTAGGGCGTCCGGACGTGCCCGCGCTTGTCGAACATCTCGTCGAACGCCGCGGCGTAGCTCGGCACGTCGTCGCGGCTGGCGTAGGCGCCGAAGATCGCCGGACGTTCGGACGCGGCGGTGGATACAGATCGCGGGCTCACACCGGTAATGCTGCCGCAGAAACGGCGTCTCTGCAGGCCAGGCGTTCGAGTTGGGGCGAGCCGGGCGGGGCTGATAACCTGGATAACTGCTGCCCGTGATCCGGGCGCCCAGAAGCATCCCGGTAAGAATTCGTAAAGGAACTCACGCGTGGCCAACATCAAGTCGCAGCAGAAGCGCATCAAGACCAACGAGCGCCGCCGTCTGCGCAACCAGTCGGCGAAGTCCTCCCTTCGTACGGCTGTCCGTGGCTTCCGTGAGGCCGTCGAGGCCGGCGAGAAGGAGAAGGCCGGCGAGCTGCTGGTCTCCACCAGCCGCAAGCTGGACAAGGCCGCTTCGAAGGGCATCATCCACAAGAACCAGGCCGCCAACAAGAAGTCGGCGCTGGCCCTGGCGTTCAACAAGATCTAGTCTTCGTCAGACCCGAAACAACCGGCCCCCGCGGGCCGGTTTTTTGGCGTCCCGGGCCGGTTACCGGCGGCCGGGATGGGTACCGGCGGCCAGCTCGGCCACCCGGCGCACCGCGTGCTCCAGGGCGTAGTCGGCGTCGGCGGCCGCGCCCTTGACGTCGGCGTTGAGCTGGGCCACCGTGGTGATCGCCGCCGCGACGCTGTCGCGACCCCACCGGCGCGCCTGGCGCTGCACCTTCTTGATCCGCCACGGCGGCATGCCGACATCGGAGGCCAGCCGGAACGGGTCCCCCGACAGCGGCCCGATCCGGGCGATCGCGTGTACCGCCTCGGCCAGCGCGTCGGCCAGCACCACCCGCGCCTCCCCCGCCGACAACGCCCAGCGCAGCGCCTCGGCCGCGCCGCCGACGTCCCCGGCGACGGCCAGGTCGGCGATGTCGAAGCCGCGGACCTCGGCCCGGCCGCTGTGATAGCGGCGCACGGCGGCCACGTCGATGTGGCCGTCGGTGTCGGCGACCAGCTGCGAGCAGGCCGCGGCCAGCTCGCGGATGTCGGAGCCGACGGCATCCAGCAGCGCGGTGACCACGTCCTCGGACACCCGCTGGCCGACGGCGGTGAACTCGGCGCGGACGAACGCGGCGCGCTCCTCGGGCTTGGTGATCTTGGCGCACGGGTACACCCGGGCACCGGCGTCGCGCAGCTGGGTGGCCAGCGCCTTGGCCCGCCCGCCGCCGGAGTGCACGACGACCAGCTCGGTGCCCGGCGGCAGATCGACGGCGACCGTCGCGATCAGCGCGGCGGCGTCCTTGCCCGCCTCCCCGGCGGCCTCCAGCACGACGACCCGTTCGTCGGCGAACAGCGACGGGCTCAGCAGCTCGGCGAGCTCACTGGTGCCGACCTCCCCGGCGCGCAACCGGTCCACCGGGATGTCGGGCGTCCCGGCGCTCTCGCGCGCCGCGCGCAGCACGTCGGCCACCGTCCGCTCGACGAGCAACTCCTCGTCGCCGAGGATCAGATGCAGTCCCGGTTGACTCACGCCTGTGATGGTGTCACGCCGCACCGACATCGCGCCGATGGGCCCGCAGACGCAGGTGGCGGACGCCCAGGGCCACCAGCACCGTCGCCGCGCCGACGAACAGGAACCCGGCCGGGCCGGAAGGGACCGCCAGGACGGCCGCCGGGGCGGCGGCACCGTAGTGCGCGACGGCCAGCACCCACCACACCAGCGGCCGGACGGCGCGGATCAGCACCGTCGCGGCGGCCGGCCACACCCCGGTCAGCGCCGCGGCGGCGGTGCCCGCCACGGTGATCGGGGCGACGACGGCCGTCACCGCGAGGTTCGCGGCCACCGCCACGACACTGAAGGTCCCGGTCAGCGCGGCGATCAGCGGCGCGGTGCACAACTGGGCGGCGGTGCAGACCGCGACGGCGTCGGCCAGCGGCTTGGGCCAGCCGCGGGCGGTCAGCCGCCGTGACCAGCCCGGCGCGACGAGCACCAGCCCGGCGGTGGCGGCCGCCGAGAGGACGAAGCCGATGTCGACGGCCAGTTGCGGCGCGAGGATCAACAGCACCAACACCGCGGCCGCCAGCGCCGGCAGGGCGTTGCGGGGCCGCGCCGTGACCACCGCCAGCAGCCCGATCGTGCCCATCACCGCCGCCCGCACCACCGAGGCCGACGGCTGCACCACGAGCACGAACCCGGTCAGGGCCGGTGCGGCGGCGAGCACGGCGATCCGCGGTCCGGCCAGCCCGGCGACCAGCACCACCGCTCCCACCACGATGGACACGTTCGCCCCGGAGACCGCCATCAGGTGGGTCAGACCGGTGGCACGGAACTCGGCGGTGGTCGAGGCCGTCACGGCCGATGTGTCCCCGAGGATCAGGCCGGGCAGCATCGCGGCGGGGCCGTCGGGCAGCACCGTCGCCGCGGTCGCGAACCTCTCGCGTATGCGTTGGGCCACCCGTTGCGCCGGAGGTGCACGACCCAGTGTCGGCCGGCCGGTCGCGATCAGCACAGCCACGCTGAGATCTCTGCGGTCCGGTTTGCCGACCCGGGCGCGGAAGCCCACCGGCTGCCCGACACCGACCTGCCCGTAGTCCGCTGACGGTGCGAATACCGTTACCAGTCCACCGATTTCGGTACCCCCGACCGAGAGTAGTGGCCCTTTCAGCAATACCCGCCCGGAGCTGATCTCGCGTGGGCTTTCCGACGGTGTCATCACCACCGACACCGTCTGGCCGGTGCACCCGGCCAGCGGATGGTGCGCGACGGCGTGATTACGCAGCGTGATGGCCAGGGCGAATCCGGCCGAGACCGCCGACGCCGCGGCGACCGCGACGGCCACCGTGCGCCCAGGTGCCCGGCGCAGCCGGTGGCCGGCCACCATTGCCGCGAGGAGAACCAGCAGCGTCGCGGCCACCAGCACCGGCCCGGTCTGCCACCGGATCCCGGCGGCGGTGACCAGCCAGGCCGACAGCGCGGCCGGTACCAGCCGCAGGTCCACCGGGGCGCGGTCAGACTCGGACATGCTCGCGCAGCCGCGCCAGCCGGGCCGCGCCGATGCCGTCCACCTCGGCCAACTGGTCCACGGTGGTGAAGGCTCCGTGGGCGTCGCGCCAGGCGATGATCGCCTCCGCGGTGACCGGCCCGACTCCGGGCAGCGTGTCGAGTTCCTCGACGGTGGCGGTGTTGAGGTTCACCGGGCCATCCGGTTTCGGTGCAGCGGCGGGCCGCTTGCCGGGTGCGGTGGGGCGCCCGGGTGCGGCGGAGGTGGCCGCGGGTGCGGCCGCGAGGTCGCCGGGGCCGACCGAGCTGCCGAGCATGGACCGCTGGCCCGAGGCGGCGGCGATGCCGACGACCACCTGCTCGCCGTCGGCCAGTGGCCGGGCCATGTTCAGTCCGGTGGTGTCGGCGCGGGCCAGCGCGCCGCCGGCGGCGGCCAGCGCGTCGGCGACCCGGGCGCCCGGGGCGAGGGTGACCACCCCGGGGGTGGTGACCAGTCCGACGATGCTGACGACGACCGGGCCCTCGGGTGCGGCGGTGGTGATCGGCGCGGCCGAGGACACCGCGGCGACCGGTGGCAGGTTCACCGCCGACACCGGCGGGGTGTCGGCGCGCAGCAGGCTCCACGCGGTGACGAGGACGGCGATCAGGGCGACGGCGCCCAGAGTGATCATCCCGGCCCGGCCCGGGTCCGCGCGAGCGCTCGCCCACCAGCCGGCGGGTTCCTCGGGTACCTGCGGCAGCCAGCGCGGCAGCAATGAACGCTGGTCGTCCTCGTCGGTGTCCCCGGTATCGGAGTCGGCGGTGACCCACGGGGGCTCGTCGGCCCGGCGATTGGCACTGTCCTCGGTCATGTCGGCGACCGTAGATCTCCGGTTCCGGTGGCGCGGTGCCGATTCGGTTCCCGCTGTGCAGGAATCGCGATGTGTGGACAGGCGGGCGCGGGTCAGCGCCGGGCGAGGACCACCCCGAGTGCCCCGGACCCGACGTGCAGGGCCAGTACCGGCCCCAGCTCGGTGATCATCGCCGGGTCGCACTGCGGCAGCCGAGCCGCGAGTTCGGCGGCGACCTGTTCGGCCCCGTCGGGGTTGGCGACGTGGTGCACCGCCAGCTCGGCGTCGCCGCCACCGACCGTTTCGACCACCCGGTCGATCATGGTGGCGATCGCCTTGCTCGCCGTGCGCACCCGCTGGGCCAGAACGAGTTTGCCGTCTTCCACCCGCAGCAGGGGTTTGAGGGACAGCGCGGTGCCCAGCCAGGCCGCGGCCCCGCCGATGCGGCCGCTGCGGCGCAGATTGTCCAACCGTTGCACGACGATGTAACCGTCGGTGCGCACCGAAACCGACTGGGCCTGGGCGGCAACCGATTCCAGGTCGGCACCGTCGGCGGCAGCGGTGGCCGCGGCCAGCGCGACGAATCCGGTGCCCATCGCCGCGGACCGGGAATCGATCACCCGGATCTGCGGCCCGACCTCGGTGGCGGCCAGCTCGGCCGCCGCGCAGGTGCCCGACAGCTGCCCCGACAGGTGCACGGCGACCACGCCGTCGCCGGCGCTGTCGGCCAGCGCGGCGCGGTAGGCCGCGGCCAGCTCGGCCGGCGACGCACCCGCGGTCGAGGCCATCCGGTCGTCGAGGTCGGCGGGGAGGTCGTCCACCCCGTCGCGCAGGTCGACACCGTCGATCAGGATGTGCAGCGGAACCACCCGGATGCCTTTCGCGACAGCCAGTTCCGCGGGTATCCGGGCCGAGGAGTCGGTGACGACGGTGACCGTCATCGACTCAGCCGTCGCTTTCTGCCGCGGTCACCCCGGCCAGCCGCAGGGCCGTCAGCATCAACTCGGCGACCGCGTCGTGTCCCTCGAAATTCCAGTGGATACCGTCCGGATTGCCCCGGCCCGCCCAGATGTGCTCGGCGACCGCGGCTTTCAGGTCGACGAGCGCCACCTGGTGCCGGTCGGCCCATTCGGTGATGGCCGTGACGGTGTCGTCGCGCCAGCGGTGCGACCGGCCGTAGGTTTCGGCGATGTGCACGCTCGGCAGTGCGGCCACCATCGGGATGCCGGGGCGGTTGAAATCGATGGCGCCGCGGGTCATTTCGAGGTAGTCGGCGGTCAGCTTCGCCGGCAGTGCGGGCCGGGCCACCGGGGACAGCCGCGGCTGCAGCCAGCCGTAGCCGTCGCGGACCCACCGGCGCAGCCGCGGCGGCCGGACGTAGCGGATGAGTTCCCGGGCGGCGGTCGGCAGCGGGGAGGGCAGCGAGTCCATCCCGCTGGTGGCGAAGATGACCGCACCGGCGCGCGGCAGCGCCGCCCACGCCCGCGGGTCCTGGGTGGCGGCCCACCAGACGTCGCGGCTGGTCCAGCCGATCCGGCCGATCAGCTCCAGATCCCAGCCCAGCCGGTCGGCGACCTGGTTCGGCCAGATCCGCGGGTCGTCGGACGGCAGACCGCCGGTCGGCCCGTAGTAGGACAGGGAGTCGGCGAAGACCAGCAGGGTCTTGCGCTGCGCGGAACCGTTCTCAGAGGACATCGTTGGCCACCTGCGCCGAAGCGTTCCACACGTCCAGACGCCACCGGATGTCGTCGAACGACGCCGGGTCACCGCCTACGGCGGTATGGCCGGACAGCTGCACCCAGCTGGCATTGCCCATGCCGCCCAGCACCGGCCAGTTGTCCACCGGCAGCGCCAGCAGCGCCGCGGTGAGCGCGGCGATCAGGCCGCCGTGCGCGACCAGGACCACCGGACGGTCCGTGTCTCCTTGGCCCCAATCCCCCACCGCCGTCACCAGTTCGGCGACCAGCGGCACACTGCGTTCGGCGACGTCGACCCGGTTCTCCCCGCCGTGCGGAGCCCAGCGGGCGTCCTCGCGCCAGGCCAGCCGGGCGCCGGGTGCCGCGGCGTCGACCTGCGTGTGGGTCAGGCCCTGCCAGTCCCCGAGGTGGGTCTCGCGCAGCCGGGTGTCCACCTCGACGGCGACGTCGCAGCGCTGCCCCAGTGCCACCGCGGTGTCGTAGGCGCGACGCAGATCCGAGGAGACGATGGCCACCGGCGCCCGCTTGGCGAGCACCTCGGCGGCGGCGACCGCCTGGGCGCGGCCCAGGTCGGTCAGGTCGGTGTCGAGTTGGCCCTGCATGCGGCTGTCGGCGTTGAACTCGGTTTGGCCGTGCCGAAGCAGCACCAGACGGCGGATCGTCACGACGGCGAATCCGTCCCGGCGTCATCGGGCGTGACGTCACTCAGGTCGACGGCGACCGTCGGGCAGTCGCGCCACAGCCGGTCCAGCCCGTAGAACTCGCGCTCCTCGGTGTGCTGGATGTGCACGACGATGTCGATGTAGTCCAGCAGCACCCAGCGGCCTTCCCGGGTGCCCTCGCGGCGGGCGGGCTTGTAGCCGGCTTCGCGCATCCGCAGTTCGACCTCATCGACGATGGCGTTGACCTGCCGGTCGTTGCTTCCGGTGGCGATGACGAAGCAGTCGGTGATGGCCAGCTGCTCGGAGACGTCGATGACGACGACGTCGGTGGCCAGTTTGGCGGCGGCGGCGCGGGCGGCCGTCCGGGCCATCTGCACGGCTTCCTCGGTGGCGGTCACGGGTTCTCTCCTCCGGTCCTCGGGACACCGGCGTTGCGGTAGAGCCCACGTTTGGACACATATTGCACGACGCCGTCGGGCACCAGGTACCAGATGGGCCGGGATGCGGCGGCCCGGCCGCGGCAGTCGGTCGACGAGATCGCCAGCGCCGGGATCTCCACCAGTGTCAGCGCGTCGGCGGGCAGTTCGGTCATGGCTTCGGCGATGTGCTTGCCGTGCAGTTCGAACCCGGGCCGGCTCACCCCGACGAAGCGGGCCATGGTGAACAGGTCCTCCCAGTTCTGCCAGGACAGGATCGAGCCGAGCGCGTCGGCACCGGTGATGAAGTACAGGTCGGCGTCGGGGTTCTGGGTGCGCAGGTCGGCCAGGGTGTCCTTGGTGTAGGTGGCGCCGCCGCGGTCGATGTCGACGCGGCTGACCGAGAATCGGGGGTTGGCCGCGGTGGCGATGACGGTCATCAGGTAGCGATCCTCGGCGGCGGTGACCGGCCGGCCGTGCTTCTGCCAGGGTTCGCCGGTGGGCACGAAGATCACTTCGTCGAGGTCGAACAGGTCGGCGACCTCGCTGGCGGCAACCAGGTGCCCGTTGTGGATGGGGTCGAAGGTCCCCCCCATCACGCCGAGCCTGCGCCGAGTCACGATTGGCCAGCTTACGGCAGCGGGTCAGACCGGCAGCAGGCCGTCGATGACGCCGGCCAGCTGCTTTGCCGACCGGCATTCGTGCATGGGGATCAGCTCGGCGTAACGCGGGGCGGCCGAATCACCGCTGCCCCACTGATTGCGGGGTTCGGGGTTGAGCCAGTGTGCATGCCGGCTCGCGGTCACCAGGTGTTCCAGGGTGGCCAGCTGCGGGTCCCGGTAGTTGGTGCGGGCGTCGCCGAGGATCAGCAGTGAGCTGCGCGGGGACAGCACCTCGTGGAAGTTGTCCACGAACGAGGTCAGCGCGTGCCCGTAGTCGCTGTGCCCGTCGCGGGTGTAGACGCCGGCTTCGCGGGTGATGCGCTGCACGGCGACGGCCAGGTCGGCGTCCGGCCCGAACAGGTGGGTGACCTCGTCGGTGGTGTCGATGAACGCGAACACCCGGACCCGGGAGAACTGCTGGCGCAGCGCGTGCACCAGCAGCAGGGTGAAGTGGCTGAACCCGGCCACCGATCCGGACATGTCGCAGAGCACCACGAGTTCCGGGCGGGCGGGGCGCGGTTTGCGCAGCACCAGGTCGATCGGCACGCCGCCGGTGGACATGGATTTGCGCAGGGTGCGGCGCAGATCGATGGCGCCGGCTCGGTGCCGCCGGCGTTTGGCCGCCAGCCGGGTGGCCAGCATCCGGGCCAGCGGCGCGACGGTCTTGCGCATCTGGTTCAGCTGCTCACCGGAGGCGCGCAGGAACTCGACGTTCTCGGCGAGCTCGGGGATGCCGTAGGTCTGCACGTGCTCGCGGCCCAGCTGTTCGGCGGTGCGTCGTTTGGTTTCCGCCTCGACCATCTTGCGTACCGCGGTAATCCGCTGGGCGGCAATTGATTTGGCGATCTGCTCCTGGGTGGGCGTGGGATCGTCGCCGTACTGGGACAGCAGTCCGGCCAGCAGCCGGCCCTCCAGGTCGTCCAGCGCCATGGCCTTGAGCGCCTGATACGACGAGTACGACGGCCCGCGGCCGGACTGGTAGCGCCCGTGCGCCTCCACGATCGCGGCGATCATCGCCAGCAGCCGGTCGTCGATGGCCGCGAGGTCCTCGTTGTCGGCCAGCAGGTCCAGCAGCATGTCCCGCATCATCTCGATGTCCTCGGCGGGCAGTCCCGGGGCATCGTCGCCGTCGTCGGTGGCGTCGGTCTCGTCGAGGATGGTGCGGGCACCCAGCGCGGCGGGCCACCACAGGTCGAACAGTGCGTCGTAGGTGTCGCGGTGGTCGGGCCGGCGCAACAGCGCACAGGCCAGGCCCTCGCGCATCACCTCGCGGCTGCCCAGACCGAGGGTGGCCAGCACCCGCCCGGCGTCGACGGTCTCCGACGGCCCGACGGCGATGCCGCGGGCCCGCAGTGCCTCGACGAAGCCGACCAGGTGCCCCGGCAGGCCGTGCGGGGCCAGCGGTTGGGCGGGGCGGATCCTGCGGGGCGTCATCGGGGCCGGTCCACCTAGTTGAGCCGCAGTTCACCGGCGGCACGCACCTGGTCGGACTGGTGCTTGAGCACCACCCCCATGGTGGCGGCCACGGTGGCGTCGTCGACGGTGTCCATGCCCAGTGCCAGCATGGTGCGTCCCCAGTCGATGGTCTCGGCCACCGACGGGGTCTTCTTGAGCTGCATGGAGCGCAGCACCCCGATGATCCGCACGAGTTCACTCGCCATCCGCTCGGGCAGTTCCGGCACCCGCGACGCCAGGATCCGTCGTTCCAGATCGGGGTCCGGGAAGTCGATGTGCAGGAACAGACAGCGGCGTTTGAGCGCCTCGGACAATTCCCGGGTGGCATTGGAGGTCAGCACGACGAAGGGTTTGCGGGTGGCGGTGATGGTGCCCAGTTCCGGGACGGTGACCGCGAAGTCGGACAGCACCTCCAGCAGCAGGCCTTCGATCTCGATGTCGGCCTTGTCGGTCTCGTCGATCAGCAGCACGGTCGGCTCGGTGCGCCGGATCGCGGTCAGCAGCGGGCGGGAGAGCAGGAACTCCTCGCTGAACACGTCGGTGCGGGTCTGGTCCCAGTCCTCGGCCGCCCCGGAAGCCGCCGCGTGCGACCCGGCCTGGATCCGCAGGATCTGCTTGGCGTGGTTCCACTCGTAGAGCGCACGGGATTCGTCGACACCCTCATAGCACTGCAATCGCACCAGGTCCGATCCGGTGGCGGCGGCGACCGCCTTGGCCAGCTCGGTCTTCCCCACGCCGGCGGGACCCTCGACCAGTAGCGGCTTGCCCAGCCGGTCGGCGAGGAACACCGCCGTCGCGGTCGCGGTGTCGGCCAGGTAGCCGGTCTCGGCCAGCCGGGCGATCACGTCATCGGTGTCGACGAACAGCGGCACGGTGGAAGTCGGGGTGTCCAACGGTTTCTCCTCGGTGGGTGACGGATCGGGTCAGGCCGGACGGACGTGGCCGTCGCCCCAGACGATCCACTTGGTCGAGGTCAGCTCGGTGAGCCCCATCGGCCCGCGGGCGTGCAGTTTCTGGGTGGAGATGCCGATCTCGGCGCCGAACCCGAACTGCTCCCCGTCGGTGAACGAGGTGGCCGCGTTGACCATGACGGCGGCGGCGTCGACCCGGTCGGTAAACCGTTGCGCGGCAGCCAGATCGGTGGTGACGATGGCCTCGGTGTGCCCGGTGCCGTAGGTGTTGATGTGCGCGACGGCGGCGTCCACCCCGTCGACGACGGCGACCGCGATGTCCAAGGTGAGAAATTCCGCGCGCAGCTGGTCCTCGGTCGGGTCGGTGTGCACCCGCACCCCGGCCTCGGTCAGCGCGTCGCGCAGCCGCGGCAGGGCGATGTCGGCGATCGCGGCGTCCACCAGCAGCGTTTCGGCGGAGTTGCACACCGACGGCCGGCGGGTCTTGGAGTTCAGCACGATGGTCTCGGCGACGTCGAGGTCGGCGGCGGCGTCCACGTAGACGTGGCAGTTGCCGACGCCGGTCTCGATGGTCGGGACGGTGGCGTCCCGCACGACGGCGTCGATCAGCCCGGCCCCGCCGCGCGGGATGGCGACGTCGACCAGACCGCGGGCCTGGATGAGATGGGTGACGGTAGCGCGGTCGGCGGAGGACAGCAGCGCCACGGCGTCGGCGGGCAGGCCCTCGTCGACCAGTGCCCGTCGCAGTGCGGTCACCAGCGCGGCGTTGGAGTCGGCCGCCGAGGAGCTGCCGCGCAGCAGCACGGCGTTGCCGGACTTGAGCGTCAGCCCGAAGGCGTCGACGGTGACGTTGGGTCGGCCCTCATAGACGATGCCGACCACTCCGAGTGGGACGCGCTGCTGGCGCAGCCGCAGACCGTTGGGCAGGGTCCGGCCGCGCAGCACCTCGCCGATCGGGTCGGGCAGCCCGGCGACCTGGCGCAGTCCGGCGGCGATGCCGTCGATGCGCTGGGGGTTCAGCGCCAGCCGGTCCAGCATCGCCTCGCCGGTGCCGGCGTCGCGGGCCCGGTCGAGGTCGGTGGCGTTGGCGGCGAGGATGTCCGGCGCCGCGGCGAGCAGCGCGTCGGCGGCGGCGTGCAGCGCCCGGTCCTTGACGACGGTGCTGAGCGTGGCGAGTTCGCGGGAGGCGACCCGGGCCCGGCGGGCAGCGGCGTGGACGTCGGCGCGCAGCTGCTCGTTGTCGGTCATCGCGGCAGCTTCAGCGGTCATCAGTGCAGCTTATCGGGTGTGCATGCGTCTCACGCGGGCCGGTGGATCACCAGGGGCAACACCGCCTTCGCTCCGGCGTCACGCAGGTGCGCGGCGGCGACGGTGACCGGCCACCCGGTCGAGGTGGAGTCGGCGACCAGCAGCACCGTCCGCCCGGACACCGCGTCCAGCAGGGCGTCGTTGACGCCGATCGCCGCACGCCAGTACGCGGCCTGCTCGGCGCCGGCGGCGTCGCGGCCCGGTGGCGTCCCGGCGACCACCGGCAGGACCGCCCGCGACAGCCGGCCGACCTCGGCGATCCGGTCGGTGACCGGGCCCACCGGCGTCTGCGATGCGGTGAGCTGCAGGGACACCGCGACTTCGGGGCGGGCGATCCAGTCGGCGCGCCACCGACCGAGCACGCCGACGGCGGCCTCGGCAAGCTCGGCGATGGCACCGGGATCCCCGGCGACGGCGGCCGGGATCACCCCGGTCCATTCCGGGGCGTCGGCGTGGACCAGTACCCGGCCCGGTTCGGCCGCGAGCTGCGCGGGGATCTTGCCGCGGGCGCCGAACGCGCCGCCCGGCCACATCTTGCGCGGTTCCAACACGGTGGCGTTGGCCCGCAGGGTGCGGGCGACGGTCCGGGTGAGGTCGTCGTCGGCGGGTTCGGCCAGCCCGTCGGGAATCCGGCCCAGGCAGACCGAGCACCGTCCGCACGGCCGCTCCCGGGGATCGTCCAGCGAGGCGGTGAGCAGCTGCATCAGGCACTGCTTCCCGTGCGTATAGGCGGCCATGATGTCGGCTTCGCGGCGCCGCGTCGCGACGATGCCGGCGTAGTGCTCGGCGTCGTAGTGCCACGGCGTCCCGGTGACCCGCCAGCCGCCGTCGACCCGCTCGACGGCACCGTCGACGGCGAGCTGTTTGAGCATCAGGTCGACCCGGGTGCGCCGGATGCCGGTGGCGGTCTCCAGCGCGACCGCCGACGCCGGCTGGTCGCCGGTGGCCGACTCGTCGGCCAGCGCGGCCAGCAGGCCCTGCATCTGATCGGGGTCGGGGATGGTGGCGGTGGCGAAGTAGTCCCAGACGCCGGTGTCGGACTCCGACGGCAGCAGCACCACCGTCGCGTTGTCGATGGCGCGGCCGGCGCGGCCGACCTGCTGGTAGTAGCTGACCGGTGACGGCGGCGAACCGATGTGCACGACGAAGCCGAGGTCGGGTTTGTCGAATCCCATGCCGAGCGCCGAGGTGGCGACCAGTGCCTTGATCCGGTTGTCGCGCAACGCATTTTCGCACCGGGCGCGGGCGTCGGCGTCGAGCTGACCGGTGTAGGCGGCGACCTTGGCGTTCGGGTGCACCGATTTGACCGCATCGACCAGGCGTTGCGCGTCGGCGACGGTCAGGACGTAGACGATGCCGGATCCCGGCAGTTCGTCGAGGTGTCGGGCGACCCAGGCGTAGCGGTTCAGCGGGGACATCGAATCGAGCACGTTGAGTTGCAGTGACCGCCGCGCCAGCGGGCCGCGCAGCACCAGGGTCGCGTCGCCGAGCTGGCCGGCGACGTCGGCGGTGACCCGGGCGTTGGCGGTGGCGGTGGTGGCCAGCACCGGGGTCGCCGGATTGAGCCGGGTCAGTACGTCGGCGACGCGGCGGTAGTCGGGCCGGAAGTCGTGGCCCCAGTCCGAGACCGCGTGCGCCTCGTCGATCACCAGCAGCCCCATGGCGCCTTCCAGCGCGGCGAGCACCCGTCGTCCGAACGACGGGTTGGCCAGGCGCTCCGGGCTCACCAGCAGCACGTCGATCTCCCCGTCGTGCAGACGGGCTTCGATGGTGTGCCATTCCTCGAAGTTCGACGAGTTCAAGGTAGCGGCGCACAAGCCCGCCCGTTCCGCGGCGGCGACCTGGTCACGCATCAGCGACAGCAGCGGCGAGACGATCAGTGCCGGGCCGGCGCCCTCGGCCCGGCGGATCGCGGTTGCCACCCAGTACACCGCCGACTTGCCCCACCCGGTGGCCTGCACGACGAGGACGCGGGCAGCTGGTTCCAGTAGTGCGGCGACGGCTCTCTGCTGGTCCTCGCGCAGGGTGGCGCCGGGGCCGGCGAGGGCTTCGATGACCTCGCGGGCCCGCTGTTCCCGGGTACCGCTCAACGGTTCGCTCACGCTGGCCTCCTCCCCTCGTGGTCCGGTCCACCCACGCTATCGGGCGGGTACGACAACTTCGTCGCCTCGTGGGAGGACCCCGCGCCGGCGCGATGGGTTCTACGCTCGTTCGATGACGGATGCGCTGACCCCGTGGATGCCCGCTGCCGCCCTGACCCTGCTGCTGGTCTACGGCGTGCTCGGTTTCGGGTGGCGCTGATTGCACCGGCGCTGCAGTGGGCCGGCGTGCTGGCGCCGATCCCGGCCTTGGTGACGCCGTGGCTGCAGGTCACCGGGATGGTGCTGGCCGTCGTCGGCATTGCGGGCATGATCTATGCGCAGCTGGACATGGGTGAGTCCTGGCGTATCGGGGTGGATCCCGCCGAGCGGACGGCGCTGGTCCGGTCCGGGATGTTCGCGCGGGTGCGCAATCCGATCTTCACGACGATGCTGGTGTTCGGCGCCGGTATCGCGTTGGTCACCCCGAATATGTTGGCGCTCATCGGGTTCGCTCTGCTGCCGGTGACCATCGAGATGCAGGTTCGGGTGGTCGAGGAGCCGCATCTGGCGTCGGTGCACGGCGCGGACCATCGCGGTTACACCGCGACCGTGGGCCGGTTCGTTCCGGGCGTCGGGCGGATTCCCGACGCGGAGTAGCCTCGCTGCCTCTACGCTGGCCGAATGTCTTCGGTCGCGGTGGTGGGCAGCGTCAACATGGACCTGGTGTTCGACGTGACCGCCCTGCCACAGCCGGGACAGACCGTGTTGGCCACTGGCCGGTACCGCATTTGGTGGTCACCCGTGGTGGCGCCGGCGTCACGCTGGTCGCCGGTGACACCGCGGTCGACGTGCCTGCGACGGCGGTCGCGCCGATCGACACCACCGGGGCCGGTGACGTGTTCGCCGGGGTGCTGGCGGCCAGCTGGTGCGCCATGCAGCCGGAGGCTGCGGTGCGCCGCGCGGCAGCCGCGGGTGCGCTGGCGACGCTGATTCCGGGTGCCGGCGACTGCGCGCCGACCCCCGAGATGATCGAGGACGCGCTGAGCCGCTGAACGTAAATCCGTTCCAGACGAAACCCGATCGACCACTTCGTGGCACCTGACGATATGACCTTGAAGCGAATCACCGTAACGGTGGACGAAGATGATCTCGCGCTGGTCAGGGAGTCCGCACGGCGTGAGGACCGGTCCGTGACCGAGTGGACGCCACGTGGAACATTCCCACCGTGGACTTCCCTCGGCCGATCTCGGACTGAGATCGGATCCCAAGCTACTGACCGCGCGGCCGCACCTGTCCGCCAGCAGGGTGGTGGGTCGAAAGTGCCTGCGGGTTCGGGTTTCCCGGCTTCGCGGGCAGCGGACTCCGGCTACAGCACCTTGGGGATGTCACTCTCGATCTCGGCGAGCCAGGTGCGGGCGGACATGTCCGACGGGGCGCGCCAGTCGCCGCGCGGCGACAGCGAACCACCGCTGGAAACCTTGGGCCCGTTAGGCATTGCCGATCGCTTGAACTGGCTGAACGAGTAGAACCGCTGCGCGAACACCTTCAGCCAGGACCGGATCTCGGTCAGCGAGTACTGCGGCCGCTCCTCGTCGGGATAGCCCTCGGGCCACTCCCCGGCCCCCGCGTCATGCCAGGCGTGCCAGGCCAGGAACGCAATCTTGGCCGGGCCGAATCCCCAGCGCAACGCGTGGAACAGTGAGAAGTCCTGCAGCGCATAGGGTCCGACGACGGCCTCGCTGCTCTGCACCGGGTTGTCGTCGTCGGTGGGCACCAGTTCCGGGGTGATCTCGGTGTCCAGCACGCTCTGCAGCACATCGCTGACGTCGCTGCCGAATTCACCGTTGGCCATCACCCACCGGATCAGGTGCTGGATCAGGGTTTTGGGCACTCCGCCGTTGACGTTGTAGTGCGACATCTGATCACCCACCCCGTAGGTGCACCAGCCCAGCGCCAGTTCGGACAGGTCGCCGGTGCCCAGCACGATGCCGCCGTGCTGGTGGGCCAACCGGAACAGGTAGTCGGTGCGCAGACCGGCCTGCACGTTCTCGAAAGTG
>WBZQ01000929.1_pt2 | contig 17507 bp, 10 predicted proteins | sample 5204251 | NCBI WGS metagenome assembly WBZQ01 (sample SAMN12412402, study PRJNA552823) | activated sludge metagenome | isolation source: activated sludge from nitrification reactor of wastewater treatment plant... | place: USA: Virginia | collected 2017-09 | reverse complement strand
GCCAGTCCATTAAGTCCGACCCGCGTTTCGTGGATGCGCGGCGCAACCTGGGTGCGGTGCTGGCCATGAAAAAGAATTTCCCGGCGGCCATCGAACAGTGGGAAGAGGCGCTGAAATACGAGCCGCAGAACGTGACGCTGCTGACCTACATCGGCTCGGCGTACAAGGATATGGGACAACCGGAGAAAGGGCAGCCGTATCTGGATAAGGCGGGGCAGTTGAAAAAATAAAGGTGTTAGATTTGACAACTTTTAAAAGTTGTCAAATCTAACACCTTTATTTTTTCAAAAGGTGGGACTGTAATAGAAGCAAGCCCGGGCTTTTGAGTTTCAGGAGACGGGCCAGCAACTCCTCCAGTTGTTGAAGACGCTGCGGCAGCGTATCGTGCAAATCCTTGGGATTGTCCGGCAATTTATAATCGCCCGGCTTGACGCCTGCCTGTTTGCAAATACCAAGAAGCCACTCTTCCAGACGCGGGCGGATTGCAATGATCTTATTGTTATTCTTTTTATCCCGATAGAGGAGAAGGTTGTATTCCAAAACCTCTTTTTTGATTTTTTGCAAATATCTGGATGGGGTTTCCTCCGGATCTTCATCCACCAGACCAATCACGTCCGAATGTTTTTCCAAATAATTGCATACCTCCCCCTTGGGGCCGAGCGATCTTGAATTTTTCCGGGTAAATCCCAAAGCCCTGGCCAAAATGAGATCCGGCGGGCCTTCGACAAAGACCTTGCTCATGCCGGTACTACATCGTCCAGGTTGAAGAAAATACCGGAACCTAAATCCATAGCTTCGCTTAGTTGCTCGGCGTCCATTTGTTGCACTTTCGTCTCAAAGTTTTCCATTCTGGTCACAAAAACGCACAAATCTTTCCTGGGTGTTTTGGCGATCAGGCTTTGCAGAAGGTAGGGATTATGCGTCGTAATGAAAAACTGGTTGGTATTGTAAAGGCCGATTGTTTCGGCTATCTGGGTATTGAAGAAAGGAAAAATATTGGCTTCAGGCTCGTCGAGTATCAGTACCTGGTCCTGGTTGGTTTCCAGCACTGCCAGCATGAAGATGATGCGTTTCCAGGTTTCGGAAACGGTCTGGAAAGGATAACTGAATAACTCCTCGTTGACCTCCTTGGCCAGGTTGATCTCACTTTCAACCGGCTTTAAGAGCAATCGAAAACCTCGTTCGCGCAGGATGTCGGAAACCTGCTTGCGTAGGCCAGGGTTGTTTTGTAGTATTTGTGGAAGGTTATCACCAAAAGGTGAATTGAGATTTGGTGAGATTATTTGGTTAAAATTTTCTAGATTTTCAAATATATATCGACGTACGCCAAGCCGTCTGAAATCACTATGAATAGGAATTCCGTTTTTATATAATTCAAACGAAATATGACGCGATGTCTTCCCAGGTAAATAATATGATGCTTGGAACTCTCCTGTTCGAGTTTGATGTTTCGCGATTCCTATTTCAAAAATGAGATTATCGGCATCTACCTTAACTGGATTGTTGATATTGCCATCAAAGAAAATATCGCCCAAACTTTGTGAGCGAATTATTTTTCGAAAATTTCCCCCTTCAAATAAATTATCTGAAAACAAACTCAATGCCTCCAGCACATTCGATTTCCCCGTATTCGGCTCTCCGATAAATACATTCACCCGGCGTACGTCCAACTCCAAGTCCCGAATGGACTTGAAGTTCTGGATGCGGATATGTTTGATGTTCATAACCTTCTGATTTTGAAAACAAAAATAAGGAAAAAATCAAACTACGCAGGGTTTTAAAGGTGCTGACCAGGCGGTTGAACAAGTTTTGATTTGACAACTTTTAAAAAGTTGTCAAATCTAACACCGCCCCTACTGCGTCACCGACTCTTTTTCCAATTCCTCCATCCGGATTTTGAAGATGTACTGCGGCGTACGGGCGTACATGGTACGGTAAAGCGCCAGGGCCCGCACGTGGTGGGTGGTCGGGTGGTCGGCCACTTTGCGGAGTTCGTAGTGGACGGCGGCTTCCTCGCGTTCGGAGCGGGCCAGAGCCAGCAGTTGCTGGAGTTGGCGCAGGGCTTCCGGGCGGTTGCCTTCGGCCAGGATGACCTGGGCGCGCAGGATGTTGGCGCCGAAAGTCAGGTCGGCGTTGCCGAGGGCCAGGGCGATGTCGCGGCCCTCTTCCAGCAGTTGGCGGGCAGTGGCGAGTTCGCCGGCCTGCACGTGGACGATGCCTTTTTCCACCAGCGAGTAGCCGAGCACCAGTTTGTTGCCCATGTCGCGGGCGTATTCGATGGCTTCGTTGTAGTAGGCCACGCTTTTTTTCTGGTCGCCTTTGTAGAACCAGGTGTCGCCCAGCGTATTCAGGGCCTTGGCGATGCCTTTTTTGTAGTTCAGTTCGCGCGACAGCGCGAGGTTCTGCTCCAGGAATTCGATGGCGCGGTCGAAGTCGCCGATCACCGACAGCAGGTCGCCGATCAGGCCGCAGGCGATGGCCGTGCCCTGCTTGTCGCCGAGTTCCTTGCACAGCACCAGGTCGCGCTCGAAGTTCTGCATGGCCTTGGCGTAGTCGCCTTTTTTCTCCCACACCGAGCCGATGGAGCCGATGCAAATGGTCATGAACAGTTTGTTGCCCAGTTCTTCGGAGAGGGCGAGGCCTTTTTCGAGGCACAGCAGCGCCGAGTCCAGCGCGCCTTTTTCCAGGTAAATAATACCCAGGTTGGTGTAGAGCGTGGTCAGGCCCTGCTTGTCGCCGGCGCGTTCGGCGATGTCCAGTTGTTCTTCCAGCCAGCGGATGCCTTCGTCGTAGTGGCCCTGGTTCATGAAAATGAGGCCCAGATTGGCCACAATGGCGGCGTTTTCGGGGTCGCGCTGCACCGAGCGGTTGATCTCGATGGCTTTGGCGAACCAACTTTTGGCGGCGTCGTAACTGCCCTGGCGGAAAAAGAAGGTGCCGAGGTTGCCGTAGGTTTTGGCCGTGCCGACCTGGTCGTTGGCCAGTTCGAAGCAGGTCACGGCCACGTCGAGGTGTTTTTTAGCGTCGGCGTAGTTGCCGCGCAGCATCAGCAACTGGCCGAGGCGGCGGTTGCTGCGCCCGATCAGGTACCAGTCGTTGAGGTTTTTGGCCCGGTCGAGCGCCGAGCGGTAGTCCTGTTCGGCTTCTTCCCACTGGCCGACCAGTTCGTTCACCGCGCCTTTGCGCAGCAGGAATTTGATGATCTTCTTGTTCTTCCTGGAACTGCCTTCGAGGTTATGGATGAGTTTCTGGTAAAAGTTCAGGGCCTGCCGGTTCAGGAAGTTGCGCTGCGACCAGCGGGCGGCTTTTTCCAGGAATTTGTTGGTCTGCTGCTCGTCTTCCGCCTGTTCGTAGTGGAAAGCCAGGTCCACGAAGCGCTCTTCGGAGTTGGGGTACAGTTGTTCGATGGCTTCGGCGATGAGGTGGTGCAGTTCGCGCAGGCGGGTGCGCAACTGCATGTCGTAGGCGGCTTCGCGCAGCAGCGAGTGGCGGAAAATGTAGCGCAACTCGTTCATGGCGTGCCAGATCTGCCATTTTTCGGCGGTCTGGATCTGCTCTTTCAGCACCACTTCGAGGTCGCCGTTCTTGCGGATGAAGTCCTCCTGCCGGGCCATTACGGCTGACAGCACCGGCAGTTCGAACTCACGCCCGATCACCGCCGCCGCTTTCACGGTTTCCTTTACTAGGCCGCTAAGCCGGTCGATGCGGGCCATCATGATGGTTTTGACCGAGTCGGCGATCTGGAAATCCTCTTCGTTGTGGAGCTGCAGCACGCCGTTTTTGGTTTTCAGCAGGTTGGCTTCGGTGAAGTAGTCGGCCATCTGCTCTACGTAGAAGGGGTTGCCCTGGGTCATGCGCTGGATGAGTTCGAGCAGATCGGGGTGCAAGGCGCCGCCCAGGCGGGTTTCGGCGAAAGCCTTCAGGTCTTCCGGCGACAGGAAGTTCAGGTCCACTTCCACGGTGCGCACTTCCAGTTCGTCGAGCAGATTTTGCCGGAACACGTAACTGCGCGAACCGTCGTCCTCGTAGCGGCTGGTGGCCAGGAACAGGATCGGGTAGCCCTGGGCCCGGCGGATGAACTGCTGGAGGAACTCCCGGCTCATGTCGTCGTACCAGTGCGCGTCCTCCAGTTCCACCACCAGGGGCTGGAGCAGCGATTCGGCCACGAACAGGTTGGCCATGGCCGACAGGGCATTCTGGTAGCGGCCGCGGGCGTCGAGTTGTTCCCACAGCGAACCGGGGTACTGGATGCCCACCATCGCGGCCAGCACGCTCTGCGTACGGGCGATCTCCCGGCGCACGGCGTCGGCTTCCGGGTGGCGGTTTTCGGTCAGTTCGTATTGCAGTTCGAGAAAATTGTTCTCGAAGAGTTCGCGGTTGCGGCCCGGATCGTTCTCGGAACTTTGCTCGAAGTAATTTTTCAGGAAATAAATAAAGGGGTTGAACGGCTTGCGCAGGATCTGGTCGCTCTGGCAGGTACACCAGCTGACCGACATGCTTTCCCGCAGCTGGCGCCGGAATTCGTAACTCAGGCGGCTTTTGCCGATGCCAGCCTCTCCGTACACGTAGGCCACTCCGGCAAAGCGCTGCGTCCGCAGCGGCGTGGCGAATTCGACCAGCGTGCTCAGTTCGGCCCGGCGGCCAAAATAGTCGCCCGTATAACTGGTGCGGCCGCTGAGGTTGCGGCCGGTCAGCACGTAGGTGGGGATGGCTTTTTCAAAACCTTTGTACTGAAAATCGCCGCGCGCGCTGAATTTGAAATTGCGGGTCCGCTGTACGTTCTCGTCGGCCATCACCTCGCTCCATTTGGCCTTCATCATCAGTCGTGCACCCAGGTTGACCCGGGCACCCACGGCGGCGTACTGGCAGCGTTCCGCGCTGCCGATAACGCCCGTAAAGGCCGTTCCCGACGCGATGCCCACGCGGTAGCGCGCGCCGGTGAGTTGCTGCAGGTGTTGCAGGTCGTCCTGAATGGCAGCGATGTATTCGAGGGCCCGTTCGGCGTTGTTCTCGAAAGAAACGGGCGCGCCGAAAATGCAGAACATCACCCCGCCCTTGTCGCCGAAATCGATCTCTTTGAAATAGCCGCCGAAATTGAGGCTCTGCTCCAGTACGATGGAGGCGAAGTGATCCAGTGCTTCGTGGGTATCCACCCCGGCGAACGAGAGGAATACGCTAACCACGTTGCGGAACTCGCCGATACCGGGATTTTCAAAAACTTCCTTCGGCAGGAAATCCGTCATGATCTCCGGGTCGGGGGAGGGAAGCAGGGTTTTATGATCGTCGGTCTCGGGCTGATGTTCTCCGGCTTCGGTTTTCGGAATGCTGTCCAGGTCGAGTTTGAAAAAACCGTCGCCGAGGTTCTTGCTCCCGATGTATTCCGGCGGCACGAATTTCAGGAAACGGGTATCGGACACCACTTCGAGGCTGCAAGCCCGGACCTGGGCCTGCGAGCATCCTTCAATGGGTTCGCCGCGAAAGTAGTAGCCCTTGCGGCTGTTGCCGACGATGCCCCATTCCACCTCGCCCTCGGAAATGCCGATCTTGATGCCGATGTTGTGCTCCGACATCAGGGATTCTCCGTCCGCATTTTCCTGCATAAACCGGTGCAACGTAGCCTGGGCGGCTTCCAGAACGCGCAGCGCCCCTTCCGGATGAGCGGAAAAAGCGTTGCCCTGGCCGTTGCCTGGCCCCGCGGCGGAAGCGTGTTTCCCGCCCCCGCCGGCAGCGCCGGTAAGGATCGGAAAGATGGCTGTAAAACTATCGCCGGCGAAATAGGGAATGAAGCCGCCCTGCCTGTACACCAGCGTCACCGTCGGCTGGAAAATGTGGTTGAGGATGCGCGACAATTCTTCAGCGCCTTCCGAGCCTTCACTCATGAGTTTCTCCGTCAGCCGGGTGAACCCGCTGAGGTCGACGAACATGGTGTAGGCATGGAGACGGCCTTTGTAATTTCCGGCGCGGTAGTTTTCCTGGATAAAATGTGGCAGGAAGTGTTTCAAAACGATGCGGTGGCGATTTAAACGGGCGTGAAGTTACGACAAAACGTAAAATCGCCCCGCTTCCGATGTGAGGCGGGACGATTTTTTCAACAATGCCGTTTTGGTGCCGCTATCGGGCAATAATCAGTTGGATTGTGCCGGTATTTTTTCACACTGTCGTAACCCTGCCCCCTGCCCCTGGCTACTGCCTACTGCCCCTGCCCCCTGCCTACTGCCTACTGCCCACTCCCCACCCCCTCCACCTCCAAACCCTGCAAAATCCCCTTCTCCAGCGGCGGCACCCCGCGCTGCATCCAGCGGGGCTGCGGCGCGCCGAGCAGGTAATGGTCGAAAAACTGGGCCATGCGGGTCTGAAGGTCGATGCGGTTTTGCAGTTTCACCGGCCAGTGCGGCTCGTCGTTGTAGTTGAGCATCCAGGCCGGCTTGCCAAGGCGGCGCAGCCCGGTGAACAGTTCGATGCCCTGGTACCAGGGTACGGCGCCGTCCTTGTCGTTGTGCAGGATGAGCAGGGGCGTCTCTACCTTGTCCAGGCTGAACAGCGGGGAGTTTTCCAGGTAGCGCAGCGGGTATTCCCACAGCGAACCGCCGATGCGGCTCTGCTGGTGCTCGTACTGGAAAGCCCGGCTCAGGCCCGTCTCCCAGCGGATGCCGCCGTAGGCCGAGGTCATGTTGGCCACCGGGGCGCCGGCTTCGGCGCAGGCGAACAGGTTGGTGCGCGTCACGAGGTAGGCGGCCTGGTACCCGCCCCAGGAATGCCCCTGCAGGGCCACCCGCTTCGGGTCGACAAACCCCTTGTCGATCAGGGCGGTGACGCCGCTGACGATGGCGTTGTAGGCCGACTCGCCGGGATAACCGGTGCGGTAGGGTATGTCGGGCGAAAACACCAGGTAACCCCGGCTGGCGTAGAATGTATAGTTGATCTGCGAACGGTGGAAATCGGGCGTGCGGTGCAGGTGCAGGCCGTCGGATACGCGCTCGTAAAAATTGACGATCATCGGGTACTGCTTCGCCGGGTCGAAGTCTTCGGGTTTGACCAGCAGCCCGGAGAGTTTTTCACCGGTGAGGGAGGTCCACTGTACCAGTTCGATGGTGCCCCATTTGTATTCGGCCTGCTGGGGATTGGCCGTCGAGAGTTGAAGGTTTGGAGTTGAGAGTTGAAGGTTTGGAGTTGAAAGTTGAAAGTTGGGAGTTGAAAGTTGGCGGCCGTCGGGGATTCGGGCCAGGTGTAAATCGGGGAAGGTTTGGAAGTTTTCTTTGGAAAAAACCAGTTGGTTAGCGTTTTTGGCTTTAATCGGTTGCTTCGAGAAGGCGAAGTCGCCGTTTTGCCAGGGAATGGTTTTGCCGGAAGCCGGATCGAACCAGGCATACCCTTCGGCCTTGGTTTTTTGGTTAAATTGGTGCAGCATCACGGTCGCACCCGGCACTATGCTGCGCTCTTCGGGGTCGAGTTTGATGTAGCGGTATGTGGTTTCCGTTTCCCGGCCCCGGGTCAGGCGTTCGGGTTTCTTTTTGCCGTCCGGGTCGATTTTCCACAGATCGTATTTGTCGTAAATAAACACGGCCGAGTCGCCTTGCAGCCAGCCCATCAGGCCATGCTCGCCGGGGTAGTCCGGCACGTCGTTTTCTTCGTCGTAAAACGGTACGCTGCGGTTGTCGGTCAGCCGGTTGATAATGCCGGTGCGGGCATTCCAGGCAAACCAGGCCGTGTCCGGATCGCTCCACCAGGCAATGTATTTACCGGCCGGCGACAGGCGGGGATTGCAGCGCAGGTCTTTGACGATCTGCTTTTTGCTGCCGGTTTTCAGGTCCACCGCGTAGAGGTCTTTGTGGGCCGTGCCTTCGGTGGTCAGGTAATGGAAATACGGCTCTTCGCTGATGCCGAGGGCCAGGTCGGCGTCGCGCTGTTCCTGGTAACGCAGTTCGGGCATTTCGGGGGAGCCGAGCGGGACAAATCGCTTGTCGCCGGTACGCCACACCACCGGATAGGAGCGCTTTTTTTCACTCTCCAGCATCACTTTCCGCTGGGTATAGAGTTTCTGGTCGGTCCAGTTCCAGACCTCCACGTTCACGATCTCCTCGGGCAGCAGGGTGGTATCGTTCAGCACCGGTGGCGGGGCCATGCCGAAGTAGAGTTTGGAGCCGTCTTCGGAAAAAACGGTTTTGGCGTGCTCGCTGAGGAGCCATTTGGTGCTGGGTTGATTGGAGGATGGGGGCAGGAAGGGGCTTTGAGAATCGGCGATAATCCGGGCTGAGTCCTGCTTTTCTTCCCAGTAGCCCAACTGGAAGGGCCTGATTCGGGCCTTGGTGGTATCCGTATCGGCGATAAAAGCCACCCGGCTGCCGGACTGGTCCACGGCCAGTTGGGGGTATTTGCCTTTTTTGCGGAACAAGGGTTTGAGGTTCCGGAGCGGCAGGTCCAGCAGGTACACGCCCGCCTGGGCGGCACCCGGGTTGGTCCGGAAAGTCATGGTATCGCCCCGGCCCGTGGTGTGGAGGACCAGGCGTTTGTTTTTCTCGGCCACGGCAAAACCGGCCACGTAGCCGAAGGTATCCTGCACCCCCGTCCCCGTATTGCGTACGATGAGCCGGTAGCCGTTGTCCTTGTCCTCTTTCTTGGGCTTTTTGCCGTTCTTTTTGCTCTCCTCTTTTTTGTCCTTGACCGGCGCGGCGGGCGCGGCCACCTTCGCGGTGTCCGGTTTGGTAGTGGCGGCGGTGTCTTTTTTGGCCGGGGCCGGCTTCTCCGGCTCTACCTGGAACATCAGCCAGCCCGACCATTTCTCGGGCACGACCACGGTCTTCAGGCGCGCGATTTTTTCCAGTTCGCCGGTATTGAGGTTCAGGATGCCCAGTGTGTCTTTCGGTAGATCTTCGTCCTTCACCTTGCGGCGGCGCTGCGCTTTCAGGGTGTCGAGCGGGGGTTTTATCCGGAAAACCAGCAGGCGGCCGTCTTCCGAAAAACGCGGCTCGGTGGCCCGGGGAAAGGTCAGTTGGGTATCCGGGGACCAGAGATATAAAACCGGATCGCCCTCGGTGACGGGCGTTTGCACCCAGGCCACCCGGTTGCCGCCATTCGAAATGCGTTGCTGTTCGATCTTGCGCCAGCGCTGCACGTCGGCGTGATCGAGCGTTTTTTTGGTTTGGGAAAAAAGCAACAGCGGGAGAAGCAGAAGCAGGCCGGCAACTATAGGTTTGCGGCCGGCAAAACAGTCGGAGAAAGAATAGAAAGGCGGCATAGACTGGTAAACTTTGGGGTGAAAGATACGGACTTGATCGTATCTCTCACGCTGCGCTGATCCGGCAGTATGCCCGGCATTGGGTCATGCGAATCGGGGGCTATGGAGAGCCAACCAGATTTGGTGCAAAGAGTAGTGCTTTGCCCTTGATTCGCATGAATCACTTCACTTTGTCGAAGTGAGCGGGCCGCGGAAACTTACCTGGCCCCGATGCCCGTCGACACCGGCATAAAGTTGGTCAGCCAGGTGGAGAGCAGGGCGCGCTGCTCGTCGGTGAGCCGGGCCTTGGGGTGCATCCAGGTGTAACTGGTCAGCGGCATCTCGCCCTCGGTGATCTCCTCGGCCGCCGAACCGAGCGCCCATTTCAGATCCTCGGCATTCAGCATCCCCAGTGTGGAAAAGTTGAAGTGTTCCATGGCTTCGTTCACGTGGCCTTTGAGCCACCACGATACGGGCGCGACGTTGCTGTACCAGGGGTATTTTACTTCGTGGGAATGGCAGTCGTAGCAGGCGTCTTTGAGCAGGGTCAGTACCTCGGCCGGCGGCTGGGCCACCGTGGCGAAATCGACCTTCGGATCCACCGGCGGATTGGATTTATCGATGCGGATAAACTGGATAAGCACCAGAAGGACGGCGAGGCCGATGAGAATACGGTTACGCTTCATGAAAGGAGTGTTTTACAGAAACGGCAAGGGTAGCCTGTCGGGGCAAACATAGAAGGATTATTTTAAAAAAAGCAAACCGGCGACAAATGGCGAGGTTGTGCAACAAAATAACCCCGCGCCGGCACTTTCCCGAAAAATGATTTGTTCGCCTGGCCGGCAAACATATTATTTGTGCCCGGTATCGGGCCTGCGCCCGGGCCGTTGTATCCAAACATTTAAACACAAACAATGAAGAGAATTTTCCTGCTGACCCTGGCGCTGCTGAGCGCCACCTTTCCCTATGCCCAGGGCCTGCAATGGGCCTACAAATTTGGCGGCTCCACCTCCGACGTCGGTTATGGCATTACGGTGGACAAAAATAATTTCATTTACCTGACCGGGAATTTCGAACTGGGGGCGGATTTCGATCCGGGGCCTGCTTTCGCGAACCTGTCTGCTTCGGGTTCCTCGGACATTTTTATCCAAAAACTCCGCGACAACGGCAACCTGGTCTGGGCAAAACGGGTCGGCGGCTCCGGTGCGGACTCGGGCCAGGCCATCGCCACCGACGATCAGGGCAATATCTACCTGACCGGCTACTTCAGCGGCGTCGCCGACTTTGACCCCGGGCCCGCGTCCTACTACCTGCAGTCGGCGGGCGATTGGGATATTTTTGTGCTGAAACTGAACCGGGACGGCGAATTTCAGTGGGGGCGGAGCATGGGCGGCACCGGCACGGACAGCGGCCGCGGCATCGCCGTGGATGCCCAGGGCAACGTCTACGTGACCGGGTATTTTGCCGGCACGGCCAACTTCGACCCGGGAGGCAGCGACTTTACCCTGGATGCTGCCAACGGCTCCATCTTTATTCAAAAATTCAACGCCGCCGGCCAGTTCGCCTGGGCCGTGCAGTCCGGGGCCAGTATGGGCCAAACCCGCGGCTGGTCGCTGGACTGCGACCAGAACGGCCGCCTCTACGTGGGCGGCGACGGCCACCTGCAGCGGCTGAATGCCGCCGACGGAACCGTGACCTGGAAGTTCAACTTTGGCGGCAGCGGCAGCAGCTGTACCTCGGTGAAAGTCGATGCCCAGGGCAATTTGCACGCCGCCGGTTATTTTACCGGGATGTTCCCATTGGGCGATACCACGCTGAGCGCCAACACCTCCACGACCTTTATTTTAAAACTGGACCCCGACGGTAATTGCCTCAACTGCCCTGCCGTGTCGGGTACCAGCATCGTCTGGGGCTACGCGCTGGCGCTCGACGAGGCCGGCAATTCCTACACTTTGGGCTGGTACACCGGCCAGGCGGATTTTGACCCCGGTCCCGGCGAAGCCATCCTGTCTTCGCCCAACGGCTACAGCGCGTTCCTGCTGCACCTGGATTCGGCCGGCCAGTTCGTGTCGGTGGCGCCGTTCCAGATCAGCGCGTCCTCCAACAGGGTGGAGGGCTATTCGATCGCCACCGACCGGAACGGAGGGATCTACGCGTTGGGCCGGCTCAACGGCACCGCCGACTTCAATCCTTCCCCCGTTTTGACGACCAACCTGACCGCCAGCGGTTTTTTCGATATTTTTCTGGCCAAACTCTACACCCGGGGTGCCCACCGCGGCACCGTGTTCCAGGATCTGAATGCCAACCAGGTACAGGACGCCGGCGAGCCGGGCCTGCCCAACGTCATCGTCCGCGACCGCGACCGGAACATTTTCGTGTCCTCCGACAACAGTGGCATTTATCAGTTTTATACCAATGTGAGCGGCGATACGCTGAACATGATCCGGCCGGCTTCCCGGCCCTACTGGTCGGCGGCTCCGGCCTTCGCCATCGCCGACTCCCTGCAAAACAAGGATTTTGCGGTGACCGTGCTGCCGGTCCGCGACCTCAGTATTTCGGCGGCGGAGATCACCATTTTCCGGCCCGGATTTGAAACCGTCGTGCAGATCACCGTACAAAACATCGGATCGCTGCCGGTGGATTCCATACCGGTCAGCCTGCTCGTCACGGCCCAAACTGCGCCTGAACCGCTGGCCTTCGTTTCCGCAGCGCCTGCGCCGGCTACGCAGTCCGCCAATGAGATCACCTGGCAAATTCCGCATCTCGACGCAGGGGGGACGGCGGTCATAAAAGTGAAATTTAAAACGCCGGCCAGCGTGCCCGTCCGAACCCCGCTCGGCCTGTCCATATCGGCCTACATTCCCGCCGACGCTTATCCTGCCAACAATTCGACGCGGATGCAGCGGGAAACCATCGGTTCTTTGGATCCCAACGACAAGCAGGTGACCCCGGCGCTGGTACTGCCGCAGGAGGTGGATACTACCGATCTGCTGTACGTGGTCCGCTTCCAGAATACCGGCACCTTTCCCGCCGACCTGGTCGTCATTCGCGATACGCTGCCGGAAGGCCTCGACCTGTCCACCCTCCAGGTAGCGGGGGCCAGTCACGCCCATACCTGGCGCCTCTACGACGGCCGCCTGCTGGAAGTGCGCTTCGATCCCATCGCCCTGCCCGACAGCACCTCCGACGAGCCGGGCAGCCACGGTTTCGTGGCGTTCACGGTGCGGCCGGAAGCGGGTCTGGCTCCCGGCGACTCCATCGGCAACCGCGCCGGCATCTACTTCGACTACAACGCGCCGGTAATCACCAACACGACGGTGATGCGGGTCGCCCTGCCGCCTTCCGGCGTAACGGGGCCCGCCCTGCCGGATTGGCTCGATTTCGGCCTGCGCCCCAACCCGGCGCCGGCACAAGGCTTGGTGACGCTGGACCTGCCCGAAGTACCGACATCGCAAAGTGCGCTGATCAGGGTGTCCGACCGGCAGGGCAAAATGATCCGGGAAATGAGTGCCGGGGCCGGGGAGCGGCAGGTGACCCTGGCCGGATTGCCGGCCGGAGTATATCTGGTGCAGGTAAAAGCAGGGGCCAGGCTCGGCGTGAAAATGCTGGTGGTTGAGTAATGATAATGGCCGGGCTTCCGGGTTACTCCCGACCTGCCTGAGTCGCCTGAGTGGCTAACTCGTCCGACGACATATTCGTCGGACGAGGGGTCAGGCGTGAACCAGGCAAGCGGCCGATTCCCGACATCTTGCTAGCGCAGATCGACACCTCGGGCTATTCGTCCGACGAATTTGTCGTCGGACGAATCGGCAATTTGTCTGACGAATTTGTCGTCGGACGAATCTGTATCCCACAAACTCTTACCTGGCCGCCGCTTGAAATCCGGCGGTTTCAGGATGATGGATGTGCTGTTCGGAATCAGGGATAACTTTTTCCCTTATCTTTATGCTATTCTGAAGCGTCGACCCAACCATTGTCATGCCTTTCGACCTCATTCTCTCCAATATCGGGCAGCACGTCCGGCTTACTCCGGGCGAGGCGGAGTTTCTGACTTCGCTGCTGGAACCCCGGACTGTTCCGAAGAAGGAGTTTTTACTGCGCGAGGGCGAAGTATGCCGCTACGATTATTTTGTCAACCGGGGCTGCCTGAAGGTCTGTTATAGCGACAACAAAGGGGTGGAGTGCATCGTCAAGTTTGCCATCGAAAACTGGTGGGTGATCGATCTGGACAGTTTTTTAAACCATAAACCGTCTTTTTACTACATCCAGGCGGTAGAAGATACCGATTTGTTCCGGCTGAGCAAAGGCAATTACGACTTGCTGCACGAACGGGTACCTGCCATGCAGCGGTTTTCGAATAAAAGGTGGCAGGATGGCTTTATCGCGTTGCAAAAACGGGTGACCCAGAACCTGTCGCTGACCGCGGAGGAACGGTATGCCCATTTTAAAGTAAAATATCCCAACCTGGAACAGCGCATTCCTCAACGGCTCATCGCCGCCTATCTCGGCGTTACGCCGGAATTCCTGAGCGTGTTACGGAAAAAGTGGTCGACGGCGTTTTCTTAATCTACCTTAAGTTTTTCGGTTTCTGCCCGTCCGTCCTTTGCAGTAAAATTAAAAAGGGCATGAAACAACTTCTTTTTTTTACCGACCACAATACTGCGGGCTTGATCCTGCGTCTCACCCTGGGTTTTATCATGTTGCCGCATGGCGCCCAAAAAATGCTCGGCCTTTTCGGCGGCTACGGGTACCGGGCCACTATGGATTATTTCACCGGCACCATGAAACTGCCCTGGCCGCTTGCTTCGTCAATCATCCTGATCGAGTTTTTTTGTTCGGTTGGCCTGATCGTGGGACTGGGCAGCCGGCTGTGTGCCGCGCTTCTTGGGCTAATCATGCTGGGCGCCATTGCCACGACCAACTACCGTCACGGCTTTTTTATGAATTGGTTCGGACAGCAGTCCGGCGAGGGCTTCGAATACCACCTGCTGGTGATGGGCTTGTGTGCGGCTTTGATGGTCACGGGCAGCGGAAAATATTCTACGGACCTGATAATCACCACATTGTAAGCAGATTAAAGGCTCTGGCCCAACTTAAACCCCTGTCGCATAACATTATGGCAGGGGTTTTTTATTTTTGCAACGACACAAGCGGGCTCCCTGGCTATGCGGAGCATCAAATTTCCCGGCCTGCCTGAAGGCTTACCTGGAGCACGGGATTAATCTACGGAAGGGGGCTTTCGATTTTCGGAAGAATTGAGCAAAAAACACCTGGATTCCTATGACTATACCTAAAATTCGGCCTGCCTGGTATCTCGTGCTGGGCATTGCCGGTATTACGGCTGCCAACCTGAACGTCAGCCTGGATCTGGCCGGATGGGTAGCCTGCGCTCCATTCCTGCTGTACCTGGCTTCGACGCGTGGCTACCGGTCGCGAATGCTCTTTTTGCTGGCCCTGATCGTCGCCTGGTCGATTTGCATTGCCAAAATTATTACGCCGCCCCTTCCGCCCCTTTTTATCTTCCTTTTTTCTGTCCCGATCAGCCTGTTCCACCTGCCCGGGTATCTGTTGTGGAGCCGTTTCCGGAACCGCCGCTGGTCCGTCTTTCTCTTCCCTGCTGTCATGGCGGTCATGGAATGGATACAATATACTTTTACACCGTTTGCCAGTTGGGGTGTGGCGGCTTATTCTCAGGCACACAGTCTGGCCATCATGCAAACCGTTTCCCTCTTCGGGATGGCGGGTTTAAGTTTTTTGGTCTACTGGGTAAATGCCTGCCTCGCGGAAATGGCTTTGGGGAAGGAAAGGACTGTTGCCAACTGGCATTCGCCCCTGGTCACGGTGGTACTTTTGCTGGCCTTCGGGGCGCTGCGCTACGAAACGGGCAAGTTAAAAAGCGTGGATACCCTTAAGGTAGCCGCAGCAGGCACAGATTCGGAAGTCAAGGGCTTCCCGCTGCCTTCCAGGGAAAGCAATGACCGGGTCCGGTCCGACTTGTTCCGCCGTACGGAGCTGGCCGCCCGAAGCGGGGCAAAACTGGTGGTGTGGAATGAAGCTTCCACATTTGTCGTGCCGGAAGAAATGAAGGTCTGGCAGGATACCCTTTCCACTCTGGCGCGCCGGTTGAACGTCGTGCTGGTAGCGGCTTTTGTCGTCCCGCTTTCCGAATCTCCCGTGCTGTACGAAAACAAGTACCTGCTCTTCGATTCGACCGGCGCTTTGATCCAAACCTATTTCAAACATCAACCCGTTCCGGGCGAGCCGGCCGTTAAGGGCAGGGAGCCAATAGCCGTCCACCGCATGGCCGGGGTTAATCTGGGGGCGGCCATCTGTTATGACTATGATTTCCCCTACCTTGCCCGGGAATATGGCCGGCTGGGGGCGGACCTGGTGGCCGTTCCGGCTTCCGACTGGCGGGGCATCGATCCCCTGCACTCCCGGATGGCGGCTTTCAGAGCGGTGGAGCAGGGGCATTCCATTATAAGGTCTACCCGCTTCGGGCTTTCCACCGCTATTACCCCCTACGGAGAAATGGTAGCGCAAATGAGCAGTTTCGATCGTAACGACCGGGTCATGATCGCGCACCTGCCGGTTAAAAGCGTAGATACTTTGTACTCCCGGACCGGTGATGTTTTCGTATATCTCTGTCTGGGCTTCATCGGCTTTTTTATATACAACGCCTGGGGCTCACCGGCCAAACCGGAGTCCACCTGATCAAAAAAAGAAAAACATGAAACTCAGCACCACCCTTCTCCTGCTTTCGATCCTTCTTGCTTCCTGTAGCCCGGCCACAGAAAAACCGGCCAGCCCCCTGCTCGGCACCTGGGAACTGATCGCAGCCACCAGTACGGAAAAAGACTCCACGTATTCCACCTTCAACCCCAAAACCAGGATGATCAAGATCATCAGCCCGACGCATTTTGCCTTTTTCCTGCACGACCTGGACATGGGGAAGGATACCTCGGCCGCGGCTTTTTCTTCCGGTGGCGGCACCTATACCCTGAAGGACAGCGCCTACACGGAAAACCTGGAGTACTGCAACTTCCGGGAGTGGGAAGGCCACCAGTTCGACTTCACGGTTACCGTCAAGAACGATACGCTGACCCAGCGGGGACTGGAAAAAATCGAGAAACTGGGCATCGAACGGATCATTACCGAACGGTACAAAAGGGCGGCGCGTTAGCCCTTTTACACTTCCTTTACATCGTTTTACACCTCAAAAACCATTCGGGTCCGGCGCGCCCCTACTTTTGTCCCATTGTTTCAACCGATACAAAACGTCATGCGCCTCCTTGCCTTTTTGTTTTTGCCCCTGGCCATCAGCCAGCCTCTGGCGACCAACCTGGACCGGGCCAACTCCGCCCGCCCCGGAGAGCCGGCCGCAAACATCCTGTTCCGCTCCGACGACGGCGGGAAAACCTGGCAGAACCTCAGCCGGGGACTGCCGGAAGATATGCAGTCCGCCCATGTGCTGTCGCAGAACGGATCTGTGTTCATCGGGACCATCAACGGCAGCGTGTACCACAGTGAAAACCCGGAAACGGGCGCCTGGGAAGGCGGCAGCGTCGGCGACATTTTTATGAATACCGGCACGAATTATTCGGGCGAATTCATCTCCGGCCTTTTCCCCGGCAGTTCCGGACCCTACGCCTGCCTGTACGAAAACGGTTTTTACCGGAAAATATCCGGCACCAACCTGTGGCAGCCCCTGCACGAGACGCTGGCCGACAAAAAGGTGCATACCGTGCTGGAAAATCCCGACGGAACCATACTGGTCGGCAGCAGCAGCGGCATCTACGCTTCCTCCGACGATGGCAAGACCTGGAGACACCTCTGCAACGAAGGCCCGGTCAACAGCCTGGCCGGAACGGGGCAAACGCTGATCGCCAGCGGCCCCCGGGGCCTGCTGCGCTCCACCGACGGCGGCGAACACTGGTCCGAGGTGCTGCCCGATGAAGGCGGCATTTACCAGACCAGCCTCATCGGCGACCGCTTTGCGGCCGTGCGGCTGGCGGGGCCCTGGCGGTCGGCCGGCGAAAACGGGTCGAACCGCGCTTACACTTCGGCCGACGACGGTATGGGCTGGCAACGCCTCGATGCAAATCTTCCGGACCAGGCCTTGTCCCCCATCCAGGAAGTTTATGACCTCCGGCAGGCCGGCGAATTCCTGTTTTGCTGCCACAAGGCCGGTATTTCCTGCTCCACCGACGGAGGACAGACCTGGGAACTCGTTCACCCTGCCACGATTGCCGGAGAAAAAGTGCGCTTTAACCTGGCCGTTTCGGGCCGTACG
>WBZQ01001311.1_pt1 | contig 17508 bp, 14 predicted proteins | sample 5204251 | NCBI WGS metagenome assembly WBZQ01 (sample SAMN12412402, study PRJNA552823) | activated sludge metagenome | isolation source: activated sludge from nitrification reactor of wastewater treatment plant... | place: USA: Virginia | collected 2017-09 | reverse complement strand
GGACGGGCTGAACGTACTGGAGATCGACGGCTTGCCGGCGCTTCCGGTCGGCAACTACTTCGTTCGGGTGCAGACACCGGCGGGACAATTTACCCGGGAAATTTCGGTAGGGAAATAGCCGGACCCACTCAAGAAGGGCCGGATTCACTGCCTGCTATGACCTGCAAACCGGTCGTAGCGGGCCACGGGAGGCGAAGTTGTTAAAGCACATTAAAACCTCCGCCGCACATGGGCGCGCGCTCTACCTTTGCATGGCATTCTTCGGGAATGTTTCCGTACCATGACCATGTTAGTACGCCTCTCCGTTTTGTTGCTGCTGTTCTCCGTCGCCGGCCCGCTGTCCGGCCAGTCTACCGCCGCCCTGGAAAGAACCACGGTGGAGTGGGAGCCCGACACCCTGTTCTTCGACGACATCAACGAAGGCCACATTCTGCTGGATTCTTTCCGGGTGACCAATACCGGCGATCAGCCCTATGTCATTAAAAGCGTAAAAGCCAGTTGCGACTGCACGGTGCTGCGCTTCCCGAAAGAGCCTATACCCCCGGGTAAAACCGCCACCCTCCGGGTGGAATTCGACAGCGCGGGCAAGGCCGGCCCGGCCCAGCCCGGGATCGTGGTGTACGACAACTCCCGGCCCAATTCCCGGAGCATTCTCTACCTGAGCGGCAATATTACGCCGCGAAAAAAGCCGAAGAATCCGCTGGGCGGAGAATAAGGGAACGGGAAGTAGCCGCCCCCGGGTTCATTGGCCCGTGCGCACAAACCGGGCAGCGTACTGCCCGCCGTTTTCCGTAAATACCCGGACCACGTACAATCCGCCCGGACCGCCCGGCGGAAGATCGAGCCGGAAGGCCTTCGTTCCGCCTTCAGCGCTCCGTTCCGCCAGCATCCCGCCCCGGGCATCCCAGACCTGCGCCCGCAGGGCTTGCCCTTCCCAGGGGGAAAGATCGAGATTCAAAAAATCCGTGGCCGGATTCGGAAACACCGTCAGGTGTTCTGCCGGCCGGGTGAACTGCTGCCGGCTGCCGGCCCCGGGTTTGTCGGTTGTCAACTGAACCGGACAGTTGAACACATTCAGATGCGTTTCATAATAAGCCTGTGGTTCCAGTTTGGCCACGGCGTGTATATAAAGCGGTGCTGCCTGCGGCGGCAGGGTATATTCGAACACGTCGGACTGGCCACCGGCCAGGCCATCACCGAGGGTTTTGAAACGAACGGACCAGGACGGCGAAAAGTTGGGATTGCGTACCGCGTATTGCCGGCCGCCGGGTGCGGTATAGATCGTATTGTCGGCGGGTGCATCCGCCAAGACACCGTCGGGCAACTGGAACGCTACGTAGAGCATTTTTCCCCCACACTGGTTGGTGACCCGCATCCGGTAGGTCTTTTGTTTGGCCGGGTTCTGAAATATCCCCAGGATCTCGAAGGTCACGCAGGCGGTGGTCTTGGTATCACAGGCTTCGTCATCGGCCGGCTCCTGCTCTACGGTGACGGTGAAACAACAGGAACCGGTGCTGCCGCAGTCATCCGATACCTGGAAGCACACCGGCGTGGCGCCCAGCGGGAAACTGGCGCCGTCCGGCAAGCCTTGCAGGAGCGACAGAACCGGGTGGCCGCAGGGGCAGTCGCTGGAGTAGACCGGCGCGTCGTAGAAAACTTTTGCCGAGGTGGCGCCCGGGGCTGCCTGTACGGTTTGGCCGGCCGGGCATTGAATGCTTACGGCAGAGGTTTGGGGCAGGGCATATTGCAGGGTGTAGGTGATAATCGTGTCGCAGGCATACAACGAGGGCAGGGTATCGACCACCGTTCCGGGCTGGGTGTAGGTCGTCCCGCCGATCACGACCGATCCGCCGGGGCAAAATGTAAGCGTGTCGGACAGTAAAAACGGTTCGTGGGGACAAAAATCGGCAACCGGGAAAGGCAGGGATTCCACCGGCAGGTTCAGGGTGACGAACGGTTGGGTGAATTCCTGGCTTTGCAACGAGCCGTTGTCATGGAATATGGGCGTGTAGTCTGCGACCTGCAAGGCCAGGGGAGCGGTGCAACAGCCTTCCACCCGGCCGTCGGCCAGCGTTTTGGTCAGCAACAGGTGACTGGGCGACTGGGCCGGGTTGGCGCTGAGCACCGGTGTGATGGAACCGATCGCAATATAGCCGCCGCCGGGTTCCGGCAAGGCGCGCCTGAAGCCGGCTCTTGGGCCGTAGGTGTATTGAAAAGCCGATTCCACCTGGGCTGCGGCGTCTATTTTGAACATGATGGCCCGGGATTGGGTGTTTCCGATGGCCTTCTGGCCGCTCAGAATAAAACCGCCGTCCGCCGTGTTTTCCATTTCAGTCAGGATCAGAAAAGCGCCGGGCAGGTACAGGTTTTTGGAAAAAACCACCGTTCCGTCTTTGCGGAGTTTGTACAGGCCGGCCCCGAAATTATCGATGGTACCGAAGGGGTTGGTCAAGTCGCCCAGCACCAGGAACTGCCCATCCCCGGTCAGGCGGATCTTTTCCATGGAATGAATGTTCTGGGCCGGATCATTATAGGAGCGAATGTTGTACAGCGCGCCGTCTTTTGCCGAAAGTGTGAACAGAGCCGGGCCGTAGGGACCGGAAAATCCGACCGCGTAAAGCGTATCGGACACCGGCAGGAAATCGTAGAATTCGCCCCGTTGCTGTGGGAGTCCGTAGGTGCGGTTCCAGGCGAGATCGCCGTTGTTGTCGATCTTGATCAGGCAGGCGTCATCCAGACCGATGGCGTAGCCGTCCTGCCGCCCGGCCAGCAGGTACCCGTCGGCCATGGCCCGGACGGCGTTGCAGACGGTAGCGCCGTTGATGTTCAGGGTTTTGCTCCACTGTACGTTGCCGGCGTCGTCCGTTTTCATCATCCAGATGCGGTCGCCACTGCCGCCGACCGTGGTTTTGACGTTGCCGACCAGAAAAAAGCCGCCGCCGTTGGCCGGCAGGATAAAATTGATGATGGCCGGCGTACCGTGCAGGTAAGACTTTTGCCACAACACCGTACCGTTTTTGTCGAGGCTCAACAGGTAAGGGTTGCTGACGTTACCGGGCCCGGTTTGGCGCAGACTGCCGGAAATCAGATACGCCGAATCGGCCAGGGGCAACAGGTGTGCCACGCTATTTTGTCCGGTATCGCCGTATGTTTTGTGGAATGAATTCTGGGCTTTGAGAAAAGGAAGGGTAAAAAGCAGCAAAATGGCCGGGAACAGCGGGAAAATCGGTCGGGATGAGAGGAACATAGGTGTTTTTTGGACAAATCTATTCTTTGCGCCTTTACCGGTGCGTTAAAAGGCGGAATGTGTCGCCGGAATGACCTGAGCGATATATCCCGGTCCTGACCAGCATCACCCCCTCCCATGACAACCGTCAGTCTGCCCGCGGCCCGGAGACCGGAATTTTGCCCGCAAATTCTGTCTGCATATGTCCGTTTCCGTGCTTCGCCAGCCTCAGAACCCGCTCGTCGGTAGCCATACCTGTTTCCACTGCCACGATACCTGCCCGCCGATGTCGGCCGTAGAGGTAGAGCGCCTGAGCATCGGCGACAAGCATTTTTGCTGCGACGGCTGCCGGATGGTGTACGAGATACTGCACGCCCACGACATGTGCACGTTCTACGACCTGGATCAGAATGCCGGACAAAGCCTGAAGAGCCAGAAATTTATAAAAAACTACGCCTACCTCGACGACCCGGAGGTACGGGAAAAACTGCTGGAGTTCGACAATGGCCAGACGGCGCAGATCACTTTTTATCTGCCCACCATGCACTGCGTTTCGTGCATCTGGCTGCTGGAGAACCTCGGCAAACTCGACGCCGGCGTGACCCACTCCCGGGTCAATTTCCTGAAAAAAACCGCTACCGTCCAGTTCGATCCCGCGCAGACTTCCCTGCGCAAACTGGCCGCCCTGCTGGCCTCCATCGGTTATGCCCCCGACCTCAACCTCAACGACGTGCAGGGCCAGAAGCCGCCGGCCATGAGCCGCCGCATCGCCTACCAGTTGGCGGTGGCCGGCTTCGCCTTCGGCAACGTGATGCTGTTCAGTTTTCCCGAGTACGTGGGCATGGACCGCGCCGTGGACCCCTGGTTTTTCGCCGTGTTCGGCTACACCAGCCTGGTGCTGGCGTTGCCGGTACTGTTGTTCAGCGCCCGCGATTACTTCGCCTCGGCCTGGCAGGGGCTGCGCAACCGCCAACTCAACATCGACGTACCGCTTTGCCTGGCCTTCATCTCCCTGTTCGGGCGCAGCGTGTGGGAGATACTCACCCATGCCGGCGCGGGTTATCTCGACTCCTTTACCGGGCTGGTGTTCCTGATGCTGATCGGTAAATGGTTCCAGCAGCGCGTGTGGTACCGGCTTTCCTTCGAGCGCGACTACAAGTCCTATTTCCCGGTAGCGGCCACGGTGCGCAACAGCGAGGGCGAAACCTCCGTGCCGGTGAGCCGCCTGGTGCCGGGCGACATCATCATCGTGCGCAACCAGGAGATCATTCCGGCCGACGGGGTGTTGCTGAAAGGCTCGGCCCGGGTGGACTACAGTTTTGTGACCGGCGAATCGGAGCCGGTAGCCGTTAACAGCGGCGACCGGATCTTTGCCGGCGGCAAGCAACTGGGCGAAAGCATCGAGGTGGCCCTGACCCGCCGCGTAGCGCAAAGCCATTTGACCCAGTTGTGGAACAACGAGGCGTTCAAAACCACCGCCAAAGGGCAGGTAACCCAACTCGCCGACGCTGCCGGCCGCTATTTTACCCTGCTGATCCTGGCTTTCGGCGGCGGCGCAGTCGCCTACTGGTGGCTGATGCGCGGCGATATTCCCACCGCCGTCAACGCCTTTACCGCGGTCATGATCGTGGCCTGCCCCTGCAACATCGCCCTGTCCATCCCGTTCACGCTCGGCAACGTCATGCGCCTGCTCGGCCGGGAAGGGTTTTACCTGAAGAACATCAAGGTGCTGGAAGCGCTGGCCCGGATCAATACGGTGGTATTCGACAAAACCGGCACCATTACCAATGGCGCGCAGCCGGATATGCGGTACGCCGGCCAGCCGCTTTCCTATGCCCAGAAGGTGGCCGTTCGCTCGCTCGTGCGCCACTCTTCACACCCGCTCAGCCGACGGCTGTACGAGTGCCTGCCCGAGGTTCCGGTGGACGCGCCGGAGCAATTCGAAGAAATATCCGGACTGGGCATCCGCGGCGTGGTCAACGGCAGTACGGTAAAAATCGGCTCCTCCGCCTTCGTCCAGGATACCAATGAGCCGGGCGTTTTCATCGCCGTGAACGGGGAAGTACTCGGGCATTACGAAGTAAAAAGCCGCCTGCGCGACGGCCTGGCCGAAGTGCTGGCCTTCTTCCGGAACGATAAGTTGAGGGTTGAAGGTTCGGGGTTGAAGGTTGAGGGTTCGGGGTTGAAGGTTGAAGGTTCCACTCCAGCCTTTGATGATGCACAACCTTCAACCTTCAACCTTCAACCTTCAACCTCCAACTTTCAACCTCCAACCTTCAACCTTCAACCTTCAACCTCCAACCTTCAACCTTCAACATCCACTTTTCTCCTGTCGGGCGACCGCGACCAGGAGGCAGACCTATTGGCCCCTCATTTCCCCGATGCCGATACCATGCTGTTCAACCGCAGCCCGCAGGACAAACTCGACTTTGTGAAAAGCCTCCAACGCTTCGGCCGGCGCGTGCTGATGCTCGGCGACGGGCTGAACGATGCCGGTGCCCTGCAACAGAGCGACGTAGGCATCGTGGTGTCGGAGAATACCAACAACTTCACTCCGGCCTGCGACGCCATCCTGCGGGCCGACGAGTTTGCCCGGCTGCCGCAGTTCGTGCGCATGGCGCAAGCCAGTGTACGGATCGTGAACATGTCGTATATCGTGGCCCTCACCTACAACTCCATCGGTTTGAGTTTCGGGGTGAGCGGCTCGCTGTCGCCATTGGTGGCGGCCGTGCTGATGCCGATCAGTTCGATCTCGATCGTGTTGTTCGGAGTGGGTATGAGCAACCGGGCCGCCCGGCGTATACTGCGGGCCGCCGCACCGCGTCCGTAACGTACCGCCGAACCCCGTTCGGCGAACCCCCGCCTACGTAACGTACCGCCGAACCCCGTTCGGCGAAACACCGCGTCCGTAACGTACCGCCGAACCCCGTTCGGCGAACCACCGCCGCCGTACCGTACCACCGAACCCCGTTCGGCGAACCACCGCCGCCGTACCGTACCACCGAACCCCGTTCGGCGAAATACCGCGTCCGTAACGTACCGCCGAACCCCGTTCGGCGAACCCCCGCCCCCGAACAGGGTTCGGCGGCACACGAAAAAAGTCATACATTTCCGTCTTAAAAAACAACCACTTTTTTCGTAAACCTACCGAATATGGCTTTTTCTCAACTACAAACACTCTGTTGGCTGGCCGGTCTGGCCATTCTTTCCGCCTGCAAAAAAGACTCTGATCCCGGTCCGGCCCTGCCCGTTATTTCCATTGCCGGCAAATCCGTTCCGGAAGGTGGCCCCGGGAACACCGTTTTCGTTAAGGTTACCCTCTCGGCTGCCGCTTCCGGCGTTGTGCAGGTGCAATACTCTACCGTCGACGTTACGGCGAAGGCGGGCCAGGACTACACCGGACAAACCGACTTCGACCTGGTCTTTGCCGCCGGAGAGACCGAAAAGAATATTACCATCCAGATTGCGGGCGACGAGGTGATCGAGGCGGACGAGGCCTTCCAGGTATTGCTGCTCGATCCGGTGGGCGCCACCCTCGGGGATTACCGGGCCACGATCACCCTGCTCAACGACGATGTGGACAACTCCCTGGTCATCCCCGCCAGCGGCTATTCTACCCCCGAGGCCTATCCGGGAAAAACGCTGGTCTGGTCCGATGAATTCAACGGCACCTCTCTCGACCAGACGGCCTGGACCCACGAGACCGGCGCCGGAGGCTGGGGCAACAACGAACTACAGTATTATCGTCCGGACAATACCTACCTGACTGCCGGCAACCTGATCATTGAAGCCCGCAAGGAGAATTTCAACGGCGCATCCTACACTTCTTCACGTCTGATCACCAAGGGTAAAAAGGAATTTACCTTCGGCCGCATCGACATCCGGGCGGCGGTGCCCGAAGGCCAGGGCATCTGGCCGGCCCTGTGGATGCTCGGGGCCAACATCAATTCGGTGAGCTGGCCCGCCTGCGGGGAGATCGACATCATGGAACTGATCGGCAGCGAACCCAACCGCGTACACGGAACGGCACACTACGGCGCCAATTTCAACCAGCACCAATCCAAAGGCAATTCGAAGACCCTGCCGGGTACGGCCAAATACGGCGATGAATTTCACGTGTATTCGGTCATCTGGGAACAGGACCAGATCCGCTGGCTGATCGACGACGTTCAATTTTTCGAGATCAAGGCGGCCGACGTCGCTCCGGCAGCCTACCCCTTCAACCAGCCTTTTTTCTTTATTTTCAATGTAGCAGTCGGCGGGAACTGGCCCGGCAACCCGAATAACAACACCATTTTTCCGCAGCGCATGATCGTGGATTACGTGCGGGTGTTTCAGTAGAACAAAAGGCCGTGTCGCAAGCCGGTGAATGGTTGGTTGGTTGAATTGAAAATAACCCTGAATCGGAGGGTTGTTCTTATTCCCAACCCCGCAGTTAAACCAATAAACAGACTTGCGAGACGGCCTCCTGACATTTTTTCGGTAGTGGCTTAACGGTGGCGCGGCCTCGGGTTGCGCCACCGCTTTTTATTCTTTAGCGGTGGTATGGTTCCGGGTCGTGCCCCCACTTTTTGTTGCTCTCCGCAGATATTCCGGCCGGCAATACCGCCTCCGCCTCCCGGCTGGCTCTCCGGCGCCTCCGGCTTTTTCTCTCACCCTTGCGCCGGAGTCCTTTGTCAGACTAAAGTCATCCCCACCCCTGATTTCTGTCATCTGGCAGGCCGGGCGGGCGGGGCCATCTTGCAGCGTTTTTAGAACAAATTCGCTTTTTGTCATGAAAATCATGCTCCTGCTCATCTTCATCAGCCTGCTGCTCGCCGCGGGATTTTTGCTCGCTTACCTGCGGGCCGCCCGCGACGGACAATTTGACGATGAGTACACCCCTGCGATCCGAATTTTATTCGATGACCCCAAACCGCAAGAGAAAAAACAAGACGAAGCCTGATAACTTACTTTATGAGCAACATTCAGCAATTTCAGTACGACAACAAGATCACACGCGCCTTCGGGATGGCTTCCTTCATCTGGGGCGTGGTGGGGATGCTCGTAGGGCTGATCATCGCCCTGCAACTGGTGTATCCATCTCTCAATTTCGGCCCCTGGCTGACTTTCGGACGCCTGCGTCCGCTGCACACCAACGCCGTCATTTTCGCCTTTGTGGGCAACGGTCTGTTCATGGGGGTTTACTACTCGCTGCAACGCCTGCTGAAGGCGCGGATGTGGAGCGACACGCTGTCGTGGATCCACTTCTGGAGCTGGCAGGTGGTTATTCTGTGTGCGGCTTACACGCTGCCTATGGGCCTTACCACCAGTGGTGAGTATTCCGAACTGATCTGGCCGATAGACATCCTCATCACCCTGGTGTGGGTGATCTTCGGCATCAACATGTTCGGAACCATCCTGACCCGGCGGGAAAGCCACCTGTACGTAGCGATATGGTTCTATATCGCCACCTGGGTGACGGTAGCGGTGTTGCACATCGTGCGCAGCCTCGAACTGCCGGTCACTTTTACCCAGAGTTACCCGGTCTTTTCCGGAGTGCAGGAAGCCCTGGTGCAGTGGTGGTACGGTCACAACGCCGTAGCGTTCTTCCTGACCACGCCCTACCTCGGCATCATGTACTACTTCCTGCCGAAGGCCGCCAACCGGCCGGTTTTCTCCTACAAACTCTCCATTATCCACTTCTGGGCCCTCATTTTCATCTACATCTGGGCCGGCCCGCACCACCTGTTGTATTCATCGCTGCCCGACTGGGTGCAGTCGCTGGGCACGGTGTTCTCCGTCATGCTCATCGCTCCGTCGTGGGGCGGGATGCTGAACGGCCTGCTAACCCTGCGCGGCGCCTGGGACCGCGTGGCGAACGACCCGGTGCTGAAATTCATGGTGGTGGCCGTCATCGCTTACGGCATGGCCACCTTTGAAGGACCGATGCTTTCCATCAAATCGGTGAACGCCATCAGCCACTTCTCGGACTGGACCATTGCCCACGTACACGTCGGTGCCCTGGGTTGGAACGGCTTCCTGACCTTCGGGGCTCTCTACTGGCTCTGGCCGAAAATGTACAATACGTCGCTGTTCTCCCGTCAGTTGGCCAACGTACACTTCTGGCTCGGCACGCTGGGTATCATTTTCTACGCCGTTCCGTTGTACTGGGCCGGCTGGACGCAAGCCCTGATGTGGAAAGAATTCACGCCGGAAGGCACCCTGGCCTGGGGCAACTTCCTCGATACGGTGACGCAGATCATGCCGATGTACTACATGCGCGTCGTCGGCGGTTCGCTGTACTTCGTAGGGGTGATCCTGGGAGTCTACAACCTGTTCAAAACGGCTGCCCAGGGCTCTTTTGTGGCTGACGAGGCTACTGAAGCACCGGCCCGCGAACGCGCCGTTCCGGTGCAGGCCGGCGAACACTGGCACCGCTGGATCGAAGGCCGCCCGATGCAGATGCTGCTCTGGAGCACCATCCTCATCGCGATCGGCGGTATCGTTCAGATCATTCCGATGGTGTTTGTGGAAAGCCAGGTGCCGAAGATCTCCACCGTACAACCGTACACGCCGCTCGAACTGACCGGCCGCGACCTCTATATCCGCGAAGGCTGCGTGGGCTGCCACTCGCAGATGATCCGTCCGTTCCGCGACGAGACCGAACGCTACGGCGAGTACTCCAAGTCCGGCGAATACATCTATGACCGTCCCTTCCTCTGGGGCAGCAAACGCACCGGCCCCGATCTCTGGCGCGAAGGCGGCAAATATCCCGACAGTTGGCACTACAACCACATGATGGACCCCACCACCATGTCGCCGGGATCGATCATGCCCGCCTACCCGCACCTGCTGGAAGAACCGCTGGTCCTCGACGGCCTGCCGGGCAAGATCACGGCCCTGCGCAAACTCGGCACACCCTATCCGCGGGATTTTGAAAAATACGCGGTCGAAAACGCCCAGGAACAGGCGCAGAAAATTGCCAGGAACCTGGCCGACCAGGGCGTGAAAGACGAAGGAATCGCCGGCAAGGAGATTGTCGCCATCATCGCTTACCTGCAGCGCCTCGGTACGGACATCAAAGTCCAGAAACAAGCCGAAACGAAGTAGTAGCAGGTTGAAAGTTGAAAGTTGAAAGTTTAAAGTTTAAAGTTGAAGGTTGAAAGTTCGACCACCGCCACTCTCAGCCGCTCCCGGACCTTGAACCTTGAACCTTCAACCTTCAACCTTGAACCTTCAACGTGTAACCTTCAACCTTCAACCTTCAACTTTCAACTTAACATGTACAAATACCTGCTTCAATCGGTAGAAGGCATTCAGTGGATCGGAATCGGTACCCTGCTGCTGTTTTTCTGCACGTTCTGCGTGGTAGCCATTCGCGCTTTTATTTTCCGGAAAGAAGAAATGGAGCGCATGGCCAATATGCCCCTGGAAGATTGAACACCGTAAATCCCTGTCTTTCAAATATTTTGAGAAATGAGATCGAAAAAATATCTGCCGACTCTTTTTATGCTTCTTGCCGCCCTGACCACGGGATGGGGGCAGGCCGCAGCCCCCGCAGCCGACGCAGCACCCAAAACGGGCCAACTGTCGGAAGTCATGACCACCGTATTTTTCATTTCCCTGACGGTTCTGTTCGCCGTCAGTCTGCTGGTGCTGTTTAAAGCCAACTCGCTGCTGATGCGCCGCCTGATTCGCCTGGAAGCCGAAAAAAGCGGCATCACCCTGCCGGAGTCCCTGTCGGGTCTCGGCCCGGTTGGCGACGACTTCTTCACCCGCCTGCGCAAGCGCTACTGGGAAAACCCGGTGCCGCAGGAACTCGAAGGGGAAATCATGTTCCACCACGACTACGACGGCATCCGCGAACTCGACAACCACCTGCCGCCCTGGTGGGTCAATCTGTTCGCCATCACCGTCGTCTGGGCCATCGGCTACATGTACTTTTACCACTGGGGCGGCAGCGGGCTGAGCCAGGCGGACCAGTACAAGAAAGACGTTGAAGTCGCCAAAAAAGAGATCGCCGCTGCTCTGGCCGGCAAAGCGAACGCCGTGGACGAAGCCAGCGTAACCGCCCTGACCGACGCGACGGCGCTGGGTGAAGGCGAAACGATCTTCAAAAGCGTGTGTGCCGCCTGCCACGGGCAAAAAGGCGAAGGCCTGGTGGGTCCGAACCTGACCGATGAATACTGGCTGCACGGCGGCGGTATCAAGAACGTGTTCAAGACCGTCAAATACGGCGTGCCGGAAAAAGGCATGATCGCGTGGTCGTCGCAACTGAAACCCACCGATATGCAAAAGGTGTCGAGTTACATCCTGACACTGAAAGGCACCAACCCGCCCAACCCGAAAGCGCCGCAAGGCGAAGTATGGAAAGAAGAGGGCGCGGTGGTGCAGCAGGATACGATCCAGGCTCCCGAGAAAAAAGGCTGATCGCCTCCCGATTGCCGATGGGGGTTGATAAGGAGGCTATTTCAGCCTTTTTAACAACCCTCATCGGTCTTTTTAACCCCATCGACCCAACAAAACTCTTAAGCTACTATGAACCAGGATTATTTAAACCAAGTCATCGAGGATACCGAGGAATACCGCGACCATTTGGCGACGGTGGATGCCCACGGCAAACGCATCTGGCTGTATCCGAAAAAGCCGTCGGGACGGTTTTACCGCTGGCGTACATGGGTAAGCGTGGCCTTCCTGGCCATCTTCCTGACCCTGCCCTTCATCAAGGTTGACGGCGAGCAATTCCTGTTGTTCAACGTGCTGGAACGCAAATTCGTGCTGTTCGGCCTGTTGTTCACACCGCAGGATTTTCATCTGTTCGTGCTGGCCATGCTCACCTTTATCGTGTTCATTATCCTGTTTACCGTGGTATTCGGGCGGTTGTTCTGCGGTTGGGTATGCCCGCAAACGGTATTTATGGAGATGATCTTCCGTAAAATAGAGTACTGGATCGAAGGCGACGCCGGCGAACAACGGAAACTGGACAACGGCCCCTGGACGGCGGAAAAGATCCGCAAGAAAGGTTTGAAACACGCCGTGTTCTTTTCTATCGCCGTGGTGGTATCCAATTATTTCCTGGCCTATATCATCGGCATGGATGAAGTGCTGAAGATCGCCCGCGACCCTTTGGCGGCCCACATGGGCGGATTCACCGCCATGCTGGTGTTCAGCGGTGTTTTTTACGGCGTCTATGCGCGCTTGCGCGAACAGGTGTGTACCACCATTTGCCCCTACGGCCGCCTGCAAAGCGTGCTGCTGGTGAAAGACTCCATCGTAGTAGCCTACGACCACGTACGGGGCGAACCCCGGACGAAATTGAAAAAAACGGCCCGGCCGAAGCCGGCCGAATCGGTTGACGAAGCCCCGCGGCCGGTTCAATACGGCGACCCGGTGCAGGCCATACAGTCGATGGTGAAAGCCGATGCAACTACCCTGCCGGCGCCGGAGACCGGCACCCGGACAGGCGATTGCATCGACTGCAAACTTTGCATCCACGTCTGCCCGACCGGTATCGATATCCGCAACGGCACCCAACTTGAATGCGTCAACTGTACGGCCTGCATCGATGCCTGCGACGCCGTCATGGATAAAATCAACCGCCCGAAAGGCCTGATCCGGTACGATTCCATCACCGGTATTGCCACCGGACGCCGCAAGATCTTCACCACCCGGGTCTATGCCTACACGGCAGTGCTGGTGGCCCTGCTGGCGCTCGACGTATTCCTGATCGCCCGGCGCGGCGTGGTCGAGACCATCATTCTGCGCTCACCGGGTCAACTGTACCAGCAGAAAGATTCGACCCACCTGACCAACCTGTACACCTACGTCCTGATCAACAAATCCACCCGCAGTCTTCCGGTGAAACTGGAATCCGCTACTCCCGGAGCAGTGATCCAGATAGTCGGCAAAGAGCCAACCGCCCTGGCCAAGGGAGAAAAACTGGAAGGCGCTTTCTTCGTGGAAATGCCCGAGGATCGACTGGAAGGCCGTAAAACGCACATCGTCATTCAGGTCACGTCCGAAGGAAAAAAGATCGACGAGGTGAAGACGAATTTTATGGGGCCGGGGAGGTAGGAAATTGGAAATTGGAAATTGGAACGTTGGGCGTTGGAAATCTGGCGCCGGAATATCCGGGGCCGCATCATTAAAAAACACAAATCTTCAAGCCATGAAATTTAACTGGGGTACCGGTATCCTGATCTTCTTCATTCTGTTTGCGGTGAGCATGACCTCCGCGGTGATCGCTACGACCAGACACCCGCCGCAGATGGTGCAGAAGGACTACTACGCGCTCGACCTGAACTATCAGGAGCACCTTGAAAAGAAACAAAACGCCGCCGCCTTGCCGGCGTCGCCCGAAGTGCGTTTTAACGCCGGGCAAAAAGCCATTGCGGTACGGTTTCCGGACGGCATGACCGCCCAGACCGGCACCGCCAAATGCTATCGCTCCATCACTACCAGCGACGACGTTACCACAAAAATTGAAAACACCGCTTCCCTCGACATCCCGGCCGAAGGCTTTGCCGCCGGCCGCTGGCACGTCGAACTCGACTGGCAAACCGCCGACGGTAAAAAATTCTACTGGGAAACGGCTATTGTTGTTAATTGACGTCCACAACGTCCACCCAACGTCCATGACCTACACCATTCCGCTCCTCCTCGGCCTTGCCGGCAGTCTGCACTGCGTCGGCATGTGCGGCCCTTTGCTGCTGGCCCTGCCGCTGGATGCCCACGGAAAATGGCAGGTCTTGCGGCAAATGCTGGTCTATCACACTGGCCGGATCCTGACCTATGCTGCCCTGGGCGTTCTGTTCGGACTGCTGGGCAAAGGCCTGGCCGTGGCCGGACTGCAAAAAATACTCTCCCTGACCGCCGGGGCGGTGATCCTGGCCACGGCTTTTATGGCCTGGCGCTTCGAACAAGTGGTGACGGCCCTCCCGGGCTTCGGCGCTTTCACCCGGCGGGTGAAAACCGGCATCGGCCAACTGTTGCGGCGCCACCCGGAAGGCAGTACCTTCTCCCTGGGCCTGCTCAACGGCCTGCTCCCCTGCGGTATGGTCTATGCCGCGCTGGCCGGAGCCATTACTACGACTGATGCCGCCGGAGGCGGGTTTTTCATGGCTATTTTTGGCCTGGGTACGCTGCCTTTATTGCTTACGGTGAGCGTGGTGGGGCGTTCCTTCAGTGTTTCCCTGCGGCAAAAGATCAAAATTGCCCAGCCGGTCCTGCTCGCAGTGGCGGGCGTACTGCTGCTCCAGCGCGGCCTGCACCTCGACCTCTCCCTGTTCGACTCGGCGGTACCCAAAGCGACCGGCGACTGCCACTGACCGGGCATACGGCAGTTAGACCGGTTATCCGGGCCAGTTGATAACCACAATATTTTGGAAGCACCCCTTACCGGTTCAGGAAGGCCTTTCCCATCTCCACATTCTCCGCCAGCATGCCCAGCGTTTTATCGGACATGGCTTGCAGCATCCCGTTCCGGCAGGCGGCAAATTGGTCGTGCAGGGGACAGGGGTGTCCGGCATTGCAACGCTTGATATTAAGCGCGCACTGGCTGAATACCAGGCTGCCGTCGGTGATCTTCAGCACGTCGAGCAGTAAAGTATCCTTCGTTTGATCATTGGAATAAAAGCCGCCGCTGGGCCCTTTGGTAGAGTCGAGAATGCCGTGCCGCACGAGATCCTGCATGATCTTTCCCAAAAAGTGATAGGGAATGTCCAGTTGTTGCGACAGTTCCTGCAAACCGATCTTTCTTCCATCTTTCCCGTGCATGGCAACAAAGACGGCGGCACGAAGCGCGTATCCGAATGTTTTGGAAAACATGGCGCAAAATTAATACCTCGTGAATGAAATACTACTATGACCAGCATTAGCACATGAAGTGATTCCGCTCATAAGTACGGTTTTTTTCCTGCGAATACCTTTGTTATAAAAAAGAGATAAAACTCTTTATTTTTGCCAATGGAACGCGATTAACTCACCACATCGTTCATCAACACCTACCTGATATGTTTGCCAGAACCATTGCCACGCTAGCCCTGATTTCCCTGGCCGTGATTGCCTGTACCTCCAAAAAAGACGCTGAGGAGGCCGCTAAAAAATCGCCCAGCCCCACCGAACTCGCCGCCAACCAGCCCGAAACCCACGGTGCCGAAGTCAAATCGGTCGAACTGACTCACCCGCTCAACCAGGATTGGGTAGCCTCCGGGAAAGCCATTTACGATACCAAGTGCCTGGCCTGCCACAAACTGACCGGCGAAAAACTCGTCGGGCCGGGCTGGGCCGGCGTTACCAAACGCCGCGAACCGACCTGGATCCTGAACATGATCACCAACGTCGACATCATGCTTGAAAAAGACGCCGAGGCGCAAAAACTCCTGGAGCAGTGCCTGGTGCGCATGCCCAACCAAAACGTAACGCAGGAAGACGCCCGCAAGATCCTGGAATTCATGCGCTCCAACGACGGAGAAAAATAGTCCGGGAAGCCACTTCCTTTTTTGCCGCAAACGCCCAGGACATCCGCGTTCCGCTCATTTTAAACCTTATTTATTTATGAAAAACTCAACTTCTTTGCTGCTTCCGGCAGCAACCGGAGCGTTGTGCCTTGTGCTGCTCGCTTCGGGTTGCAAACCGCAGAACCCCGTCACCGCCGTAGAAGGCGATGCCGCTCAGAAAGTCTACGTCGCCCCCGGGAAATACGACGAATTTTACAACATCGTCTCCGGCGGCTTCAACGGACAGGTAAGCGTCTACGGCTTGCCCTCGGGTCGTCTGCTGCGCATTATACCTGTGTTCTCCCTGTCGCCCGAAAACGGCTGGGGCTTTAGCGAGGAAACCAAGCCCATGCTCAACACTTCGCACGGCCCGGTGCCCTGGGACGATACCCACCACATCGCGCTGTCCACCACCAACGGCGAGCACGACGGCCGCTGGGCTTTCGTGAACGGCAACAATACGCCGCGCATTGCCCGCATCAACCTCAGTACTTTCCGGACCGAGGAAATCATAGAGGTGCCCAACAGTTCCGGCAACCACTCCTCGCCCTTTATCACCGAAAATTCCGAATACGCGATCGCCGGCACGCGCTTCAGTTATCCGATGGACGACGCCGCCTCCAACCCCGACGTAGCCATCGGCACCTACAAGCAAAACTTCAAGGGCACGGTTTCCTTTATCGGCATCGACAAAGAAACCGGCCACATGGACGTCAGCTTCCAGGTGCTGCTGCCGGGCGTCAATTTCGACCTCAGCCGCTGCGGCCGCGGCCCCTCGCACGACTGGTTTTTCTTCTCCTGCTACAATACCGAACAGGCCAATACGCTGCTGGAAGTCAACGCTTCGCAGAAAGACAAAGACTTCATAATGGCCGTCAACTGGAAAAAATGCGAGGAGTACGCCAAGGCCGGCAAAGGCAAGAAATCGAGCGTTCGCTACGCCCACAACGTGTACGATGAAAAAACGCACTCGGCGACCTCGACCATCAAAACGGAAACCATCGTGCTCGATCCCAAGGAATTGAAGGACATCGTTTACTTTATTCCCTGCCCGAAATCGCCGCACGGCTGCGACGTGGACCCGACCGGCGAATACATCTGCGGTTCGGGCAAACTGGCTGCCGTGATTCCTGTATTCTCTTTCACCAAAATGCAGAAAGCCATCGCCGACGGTAGCTTCGAAGGCGCATTCGACGGCATCCCGGTGCTGAAATACGACGCGGTATTGCACGGCGAAGTGCAAAAGCCGGGCCTCGGTCCCCTGCACACCGAATTCGACGGCAAAGGTTTCGCCTACACCTCCTTCTTCGTCTCTTCGGAAATCGTCAAATGGAACATCGAAAAACTGGAAGTGGTGGACCGTGTGCCGACCTATTACTCCATCGGCCACCTGTGCATTCCCGGCGGCCCGACCCGCAAGCCCCACGGCAAATACGTGATCGCCTATAACAAGATCACCAAGGACCGCTACCTGGCCACTGGCCCCGAACTGACCCAGTCCGCCCAGTTGTACGACATCAGCGGCGACAAAATGAAATTGCTGCTGGACTTCCCCACGGTGGGCGAACCGCACTATGCCGAGGCTATACCGGCCAGCATGGTGGCGCCGAAGTCGACCAAGATTTTCAGGATCGAGGACAATAATCACCCCTATGTGGCCAAAGGCGAGAAGGAAGCCAAAGTTTTCCGCGAAGGCAACAAGGTTCACGTCAACATGACTTCCATCCGCTCCCACTTCACCCCCGACAACATCGAAGGCGTAAAAATGGGCGACGAGGTGTACTTCCACGTGACCAACCTCGA
>WBZQ01001310.1_pt1 | contig 17516 bp, 23 predicted proteins | sample 5204251 | NCBI WGS metagenome assembly WBZQ01 (sample SAMN12412402, study PRJNA552823) | activated sludge metagenome | isolation source: activated sludge from nitrification reactor of wastewater treatment plant... | place: USA: Virginia | collected 2017-09 | reverse complement strand
AGCATCATGGCGTCGCCCATGTCTACAATCATTGGTCCTACATGCCACCGTTGGCTGAACAGCATCAACGGATGGAATGTTTCACGGCGCCCTTCACCGTCCTGCGGCTCCTGACACCGCTCAAGATGACCAATGAAGCGGCGAAGAAACGAACTGAGCCGTACACCAAGATTGTGGAGGAGCTCCCAGAGATGCGGCGAGACACTGTGGACATGGTAAAGAAAGCGGTGGAGGAGAAGCGAAAAGCGTACGTCCTCGTCAACAATCGGAGTGAAGGCAATGCTCCATTGACGATTCAAGCCCTACGGACTGCACTCAAGGTTGTCGATGGTTAGTCCACCACTCAGCACAGTTCCTCATTCACTTTAATAGTTTTTGCCGGTTCATCTGCTTCCGCTTCTCGACCCGCCCATGGCTCCTTGGTGAAGTCTGTCACTGTGACGTTGTGTCTTCCGATGTGAAGAATGTAAGAGGCCATGCAGTTCGCTGAAGCTGAGACCTATTGCACTCCCTCGTTGCTTCCCTCTCGTTACTCCAGTTATGGCTGCTCAGTATATGGTGCGGAAAGGTAATGCATAATCCGTGAGTTCCTACGCGCACTCGCAAATGTCTCCATTGACGCCTGGCTTGGCGTCGATCCAGAAGATTTGATGCTCGATCCGCCGTTGACGGCGAATCTCGCCCCGCGAACCGCCGGTGTCCGGGGTGCGTTTGGCAATCTTCGTCAGGGTCTTCGTCTCGGCGATGCCAATAGAAACCGGAATGCCGGTCCATCGTTTCACCGTATCGCGAATCGTTCGGCCATAGTCAGTCAGATCCCGCGACCGAAAACCCTCCAGACTCAGAAATGCTTCATCGATCGAGTAGCGTTCCATGTCGGGACAGAACTGCTCGATAGTCTCCATCACACGATGGGAGAGATCGGCATAGAGCGCGTAGTTCGATGAAAAGACCTGAACGTGGTGCGCCTTGATCAAGGGCCTGATCTGGAACTCAGGAATCCCCATGGGAATCCCAAGGGCCTTCGCTTCCTCTGACCGCGCCACGACGCAGCCATCATTATTGGACAGAACGATGACCGGCTTGTGGCGGAGCGTGGGATTAAAGACTCGTTCGCACGCGACGTAGAAGTTATTGCAATCGATGAGGGCAAAGATAGGAGGCATCGCCTCACAGCGCGTGAATGACGTTCGTCACCACGCCCCAGATCTCAAAATCCTGCTGCGGCTGAATCTCGATCGGCTGATAATTGGGATTGGCGGGCAGCAAGCGAATGGTCTGGCCTTGCTTCGACAAGCGTTTCACCGTGAGCTCCCCATCGAGCGCGGCGACAATCACATGGCCATCTGTGGCCTCCAGCGATCGATCCACCACTAAGAGATCCCCGGAGTGAATCCCAACGCCAATCATAGAGTCCCCGGTGACCCGTACGAAGAACGTGGCGGCGGGGTGTTTGATGAGGTGACGGTTCAGATCGAGGGTGCCCTCAAGGTAGTCATCGGCAGGGGAGGGAAAACCGGCTGGGAGACGACCCAAGAAGATTGGTAGCTTGTACTTGGTCGACAGATCAGGCGCGTAGACCGCTTCAACGAACATCTGACCACCTTCCTCTCCAATGGGCGCTAGTCTACTCCGAGACGGGGACCGGCTCAAGGCACCAGATCATTCGGTAGGGGAGGCTGAGGAGGCTCGATAGTCTGTCCGGTCAATGCACCGTTCATACGACGTTCGATCGATCTTGATCCAGTCGGTATCGTTTACTCCTCTCTTGTTGATCGAGACAGAACTGTGGGGAAAGGCGGAGGCCACTTTGATCCATCGATCTTGCTCGTGGGCGATGGTGCGGATCTCTTTCGCAGCTTCAGCAAGATCCTGATCCTGACTGAAGAGCACCGCCACATCGTACATCTTATGATGTGCCAGTCGAATCATATCGATGGCAATGCGGACATCAATGCCTTTTTCTTCACGGATCTGGGTGCTTTGCTCAGATCCATCAGAGAGTTTGATCGTTTGATTGCGATAGCGTAGGGGACGAGTACACACATGAATACCTTGTCTTCCCATTGCGGCCTTTTTCGCGGCCCAAAAGGGATGCCAAGAGTCCGAAGGATCAGGCATGCCGGTATAGAATCGGACTTCCTGGAACTGCCAGGCTTGAACGGAACAGACCCACTTGGCCAACGCGAGAATGTCGTAATTGGGATAGGAGTACCCGAATGCCTTCTTCACGGCATAAAACAGGTTTTGCCCGTCGATGAAGCAGATGGCTCGCTTGATGGAGGGAGGACTTGAGGGCATCGATCATGCCCTCAAAAAAAATAACCCCGCCCGAGGCCTTTCGGCAAGTCGAGCGGGGAGGAAATAATGAATGAACTATACCATCCAAGCCGGGCTTGATCAAGCTTCATTTTGTACGCTCCCATCATCAAAAATGTCTTTCTTCACGCTCACTTAGCCTGGTCTTTGTGGAAGAAATCGAGCCAGCCACCACACGTTGGTATATTAGCATTCAGGGTGAGTGCCATCAATTTGTAATACCGGCGCATTGTAACGCGGGTTGTTGATCAGGGTACTAACAGGCGTGGCCTGAAGCTCCTCATTGGGAGAGGGTCGAAGCAAGTGCTGGAGTGCGTCTCCTGCTGAGGCCGGATCCAGCCACTGATCATAGGACGCAGGGGAGAGGATCACCGGCATGCGGGTGTGAATGGGAGCCATGAGTTCGTTGGGTTCTGTCGTGATGATCGTACAGGTTTCAAGCGGCTGTCCCTCAGGTGGGTGCCAGTGCTCCCACAGACCTGCAAAGGCGAACGGCCGGCGATCTTTCCTTCCGATCCAGAAGGGTTGTTTCCGCGTGCCTTGACGCTGCCATTCAAAAAATCCGTCGCTGATAATCAGGCACCTCCGCTTCTTGAATGCACCACGAAAGGCTGGCTTCACGGCGACCGTTTCGCCTTTCGCATTGATGCACTGATTCCCAATCTTGGCATCCTTCGCCCAAGAGGGAATGAGCCCCCACCGGAGGAGCACACATTCTCTCGTCGATGAGTCTGGAACGAGTCTAACGGCCGCCACCGACTGAGACGGAGCCACATTGTAGTTGGGCGTGAGGAGCGGATAATCGGGAAGGTGAAAGGCTTCAGCGATGATCGCTGGTGTCGAGGTCTGTGTAAAGCGTCCGCACATGGATCCGGTTCTCCCGACAACACGCTCCGCGTATGCTCAATGGAGGGGTATCCCATCTGGTGGTGACAGTCTTGTGAATGGCCACTGTCTCGTCGTAAACGGCTCTGATTGAAGAATGATGGGCACCGCATGTCCCCATAGTTCATCGAAGTGTTTCAGATCCTCCATCCCTCGCGCGGTCTGCACTGGCTCAGTGTAGGCTCCTCCCTCCGATCCCTCTGTGCCATTTGTTGAGGGATATCGATTCCCCATCACAAACCCACTAGAATCGTTGCGATCCACGATAATCAGTGACCGATCAGGGGTCTTCGTGTGCATCCGAACTTCCAAAAGACCCTTGCCCGAAGTTGGTCTGTTCTTGATCTCTAACAGACCATAGAAGGCTGCAAGCATTTCGGCCGTGTTGTACTGAAGTGTATCGTGTTCATGAATGAGTCGCTTCTCCCATGCCTCCGATGCTGGATCAAGCAACAGCACGTGTAGGTGTCCCCCTCTTTCTAACAGCTCAGATAACACGCGCTTCCCATGGTGGATCGGGCCGAGGGCATTCATGCCGAGAATTTTGACGGGAGGTTGGCGGTTTTGTTCTCGATTGCTGGTATCGAGGTACGAGCGTAACCGGTCCAACTGATAGGAAATCGGCCGCTTTGACGATTGATCTTTATCCTGTCTGAGGAAACGTAACTCCTGATTCAGATGGTCATTCTCTTGTGTCAGCCTGTCGATCTTGGTCTGCGCTACGGACAGTTCTTTGTTCTCGAAATAGTGACTCACGGCGACCGTCGCGGACGCGGCGGCGATGGCGGTCAGAACGGGAATGACAAATTGAACAAGAACACCTGGATTGCTTGACCGTTGGTCTTGCACCATCCACCATCCCTGTTTCCAGTGAGAGGCCTCGTTTCCTCATTTTCAACCGGTCTAACGACTCTGTAAGAAAACTCTCTCAGGATTAGACCAGCTCGATCCTCAATTTCCGCCCGACAATGGCAGCGGCGCGTTGTAAGGTAGACAGCGTCACACCATCATTCGCGGGATCAAGCAAGCGGTTGAGTTGGACCCGGCTGGTGGCCATGCGCCGCGCCATTTCCGTCCGGGTCACATGCTGCGCGTCCATGGCCTGCTGAATGTGCCACGCGACGACGTTCTTAATCGCAGCACTCGTCGCCTCTTCATAGAAGCCTTCTTCTTTCAACCAGTCCTCGAACCGGCTTCCGATATGCGGGTTCTTGCGTTTCACCCCTTAAGCTGCCACATACGGATCGATCTTGATCTTCTTCGCTTGCTTACGCATCTGGGTGCTGTCGTACCAGGCCTGCATCTGAAGCAGCATTTCCATCTTCAGGTGAAACGCTTTTTCCAGCCGCAACGCCATCTCTGGGGAGAGCGCCGCTTTCTCGTGCACCAGATCAGAAAACGTGGCGCGGCGCACGCCCAGGATTTCAGCCGCCTTGGTGACGCTTAAGCCCAGCTCGTCCAGAATTTCCGTTTTAATGAAGCTTCCCGGATGGGAAGGCGTCATGCCGATTTTGATGTCTTTGCGTGCCATTAGTGATAGCCCTCCAAATCCAATCCATCCAAATACCATGCTCTTCTTCAAACGTGATCCGCCAGTTCCCCGAGGTCGAGATGCTCCAGGTGCCTTTGCGATCGCCTGAGAGTTGATGCACACGCCAGCCCGGTGGCGCTCCCTCCCGGAGGGTCTTCATATCCTCGGCCACGATCAAGGCCGTCAGGATATTGCGGACCCGGTTTACCAAATCGGGTCTGAGGCCCTTAGCCTGATTGTCTTCAATGAGACGCTTGAGCCCCCGGTGGCGCACGGATCGGATAATCATCTTCTTTCAGTGTACGGTATAACCGTACTTCCTGCAAGCTCTTTCTCCGCTGTCCCTATCCCTGAAAGGGAAGGCCGCAGAGCCGAGAACACCACCTCCAGGTTCCATCATCCATCGCCTTGGCTGGTCATGGGCTTACGCCATGCCGTTGCAGCGCGCCTCCCCCCCAAAGACGGGAGGCGCTGAACATTATTTCGGTTCCGGCAAGGCATTCGGATAGTGCTTGGCAATAATCCGGTTTAGCCGCGTCACTAGATCCGGGCGTGTAAAGGTGACATGCCCACTCTGGTTCTTAAAGAGCCGGATCGAGAAGTAGTCGTTCTCAGCCATTTTCGGCCATGTTGGAGTCGTCTGCATAGCTGTGCTGACCAGACGGTAACAACTCCCTCGGTGATCTACTTCCGGTTTTCCATCACACACGTGAAACACGCGGAGGAGGTCGTCGAGCTCATCCGTCTGACGGGGGTTGCACTCCCGTAGGAGGTCAGATACGTGATGACGATCCGCTTGCCAATTTTTTGCGGCTGATTGGTTTTGTACTCCCACGACAACCGCTTGAAACACTCAACCACCCCTTGCTCGAACATGTCGAGGCGTGACGCATGCAGTTCTGTGAACGTGGCGACAAGCACGTCGTGCGTGAGGGGCGGAACTTTCTCACCCTGGATCTGTTTATCGACTTCTTCGCGCTTCGATGCACACATGATGGACCTGATCCCGGATTCGTTCAGCAGAGTGGTCCATCCTCCCGCATCCACACAGGCCTGAAATGTTTCCAGCAGCGTGGTCTCATTGACGTGCTCACCCGTCATGTGGAGACCGTTGCCGCGCCAATTGCGAGCCAAGGAGAGATCCGGGAATCCTAATCGAGCCGCGTCCGCGATAACGCGGGCCTTCATCAGTCGTTCGAGCGCTTCTTGAAACAAGGTGATGACAGCCTTCCGTTGTTGGAGCAGGTTGGCAATGCTGATGCTGGGCACCAAGTCGTACTGTGGTCCGGCCTCACCCTCTGCATTCACAAAGATTGTGTCCGTTGGTGTCGTCCTTTCTATCCGGTTTGAGAGACCATTCCCGAGGAATCTGAAACGGGCCGACCCAGGTACCTGGTTGTGCTTTTGCAGTTACATCGGCAAGGATCGCTTCGATCGTCGCGAGGTCAACCCCTTGCCGAGTGAAATGCTCTCGTAGCTGGCGTTCTGCGTCGTCCATGATGTCTGTGCTCCCTCATCCACGAGGGTGAGGGAGCCGGAACGGGTGCTACCGTTCCGACTCCCGCTGTTCTGTTTACCGTGGATACCGTTCATCCAGATAGTTGATGTAGGCCATCCGATCGAGTCGCCCGAAGTCCAGTTTCAAGCGATCGCACAGATGCCGAATGTCCGAGAGGAAGTCGGACATCACCGTGTCCATCGCAGCCCCTGGCTCTCGTAACCCAGCCAATCGATAATATTGGAGGGCTTGCCCAGCCCGCTCCGCCCGTTCGTCATTCTTCGTGCGCTGTACCTTTCGCACATTCAGTCTCACCATCGTTCCATTCATCACGCGCTCCTTTCTGTTTTGGACTGTCTCCCCATGAGCATAGCCACACACCAGACCAACGCCCACACACCCCCCCGAACAGCCATCACCCCATCCTTCTCTCAACAACATGTGTTGCGCCTCTCACGCACAGCAGGAGGCGCAACAGAAGGGGCGAAGTCTGGGGCCTCGGCCAGCTGCGAGCGTGACAGCCCTCCGGGACCGTTGGCTGGCGCGGTTGCATCTGGACGTGCCCCACCCCACAGCGGGCGATGGGGCGAGGTGGCCGCACGGTCGCGCAGGCTACGCCGCAGTGACGGTGCGCAAATGACGGCACGGCGCGGGCGCGGTGCCCCCTTGGAAAAGGAAATGAGAGAGCGCGAGTGAGGGGAGAGATCAGGGAGTGAAGGTGCTTGCAGACCGGACAAGGAGACGGTGAGTCAGTTGCTCAAGAAGTTAGACGAGAACGAACGAGCTATTGTTGACGGAAGCTTGTGGCCTTGTCGAAATCCCGTTTGGCTGCGCTCAAATCTGCCTTGGCTTGAAGCGCATAGCCTCGGTTGACATACGCTATTGCAAAGTTGGGCCTGACCCGAATCGCTTCGGTGAAATCAGTGATCGCGCCAGCGTGATCCCCTTTAGCAGCACGCGCCACGCCTCGATTGTAATAGACCTGCGCATCGTTGGGCTTGAGCCGCAGCGCCTCGGTATAACAGCGGATTTGCTCGTCAAAGTCACTCGCTTGAAACCCTCGTTCAAACCATACCTCCGCTGTCAGTTCATTGTCCGTGACGGGCGGTGCTGCCACCGCCGCAATCTGCTGTTCTTTCGCAGCCTGTAGCGCAACATCGGAGGCTGGATGCAACACGGCCTCTAGTGACACATTCAGGAACCTGTCACGCAACTTCGTCATCGCCGCATCAAAATATTCCACTGATACGGTCATGCCGTTATAGCGTGGTACGAGTTCTAACTTGCCCGTCAGCTTCGGGGCGATCGTGGGTGCTCCGAAATCGAAGCCCTCCAGCAAGAGCGGCACCACATTCCGTTTTGTCTCCAAGGCCTCCTCAATCTCACGTCGCAACCAATCTCCCGGCTCATCACACCGCTCCAAGGCTGAGGGCGTGAGCAGTACGAGAAAGTGCGCCCGGGCCCGAATGTTCTCCAAAATGACTTGCTCGAAATCTCCGCTGGTAATTCCTTGATAGTCGAAGAACACGTCAAAGCCGCTATGGGTCAGGCTCTGTGAGGTTGACAATGCCCAGGGCAGGTTAGTGCGTCGGTAGCTGAGAAAGACGGTTTTCTCGACTCGTGCCATATCGAGTTAGGAGGCAGATTGCGTAGGAACCCTACAGCAGGCCAGCATAGCAAATTCAGCAGACTGTCTAAAAGGAGTGACCGCAGAATATAGGGGCGGAGCCGGGAGAGGTCAGAGCGGGAACGAGTGTGAGCGGGGGATTGACGACCGACGAGCGAGAGAAGCCCGCCGGCCGTGTGGAACGATCTAGTCGATCGCTCGATAGATCAGGGCGGCATACGGATGATGCGCCGCGTAGTCTCGCAGAAAATGAAAGTGGTTGGTGAGGACCGAGCAGAAGGGAGCTTGCTCGAAGTGAAAGGACAATTGGCTGAACGCGAAGAGCGATGCGATGATGCCGGCGACATCGCCCGAGACCGTGGCATCAAAATAATTTCCGGTATGAATGAGTGGAAACGTCTCGCCATGCGGCGCAAGATAGCAGCCGCCATTGCTTAATTCGTAAAAGTGCCAGTAGCCTCCCATGTACGCAGGACACAGATTTCCGAACTGAGTGTAGATGTAGCTCTCCACCGTCAGCATGTGTGTTCCAAAGTGGCGTGGGAGAAATTCCAATCGTTCGTGGTCTGGCACCAGCGTTGCCACGATCGTGTCTTGTTTTCCGTTTGATGTCATCATGTCCTATCCCTCCGATTGTCCCAGGCGGAATTGCCTGTGTGGAGGGGCCTCGGCACACCGCACGCGCAGGTGTCAGGGCCGTGCAGAGCACGCTCGCGAGCACGAGGCGCAGTCGCGCGCGGAGGCCTTGACCCCGAGAACCGTGTGCTAGCCTCACGACACACAGGCAAGTAGACAGGCTATTGCATCCCAGTCCTCGCAGTCGAAGCACTCCTATGAGTGGAGAAGGGGCCGAAGGGTTTTACCGTCCTACGTTGGTAGTCCTCGGGCACTCCTCCAAAGTATCGGACAAAGGGTCTGGCGCACCGTGACCCTTCAAGCGGGGTCTCGCTGCGCCGGACCCGGCTGTTGAGGGGGTGCCAGGCGGCGGGGGAGGTGTGGGCAGAGCCGACACGTCCCCCTCAGAGCAGCGCCCCGATTGAAGCCCGTGAGGGGCGAGACCACGTGCCGAGGGCTCGATACGACGCACGAAAGCGGGACAAGGCCGCAGGGCGGCCGGAGCGCCACAGGAAGGAATTCATTTGTCGAAAACCCATGATCCTAGATTCAGACCTTCTGCCTCACAGAATGGCCAACGGCTGACAATCGTGACTTCCTGCTGCAAACATTTCCCCTATCCAGTCGTCTCAAGCCCATTGAGGCAGTTTGATATCGAAGACAACCTGTGATGGCAGGTCGCAGTAGGGAAAGCAGCTAAAGCTGCATGGAAGCAAAGTATGAACTTATGGATTGTCTTCTCCAGCGACTCTATGCTTCATTGATCTAGCAGGGCGGCACTCGGTTTGCTCAAGCTGGCATACATACGAGTACCCAAGGAGATGATATTTGATGAATTTTGAATAAAGTGCCGAATCCGCCATGGCCATAGAAGAATTCGTACAACGAACCATTACAAAAAGTGGCGACTGGATTCCCCTTTCCGTTGTTCCACTCGAAACGGCTCATCTACAGTTTTGGCAAGAAAGGATACAACCAGTTATTCGATCACTCGGACCAAGCCGACGCGTTGATTGGGACTGGAATTGGTTTACGATCACAAGTTTCAGCAGAGTGACGGGGACTACTTTTCGCCAACAACCTGCCGCGTATGCCATCATTCATCATGATCCAGCGACTCAACGCGACATGGTCTGTGGGCTGGTCCAACTCGCACGACGCTTTCTCTACCTCCCAGATTTAGCCCTCAAAGAAACGTGCCGAAGTGCGGGCTTCCTCTGGACTTGCTCTACGGCTCCGACAGAGGAGTTACAGCAGTTCTTTTACGATGACTTCATTCCCAAGAGATTGGCACAACTCTGTATCCATATTGCCGTCACGTGTGCGTATCAGGATCGGCATGGTGGACGGATATGCCTCCATGCCCACCCTGATGCACCAAAGAACGCACAAGGTCTAGATCTCCTCCTAGAATTCTATCGAAACGGGCCAGTGAGTATGTCGCAGCTTGATCCCAACATCGAGATTCCAGGCCTTCGGGGCCTTCTCGCCCCCAACGACGGCCGCTATTTCTACTACAGTGAATGGCAAGCCATGAAATTCGTTGAACAATTCCAGGGGTATCGTTAATTGACCCTTCGGTAGACGCGGAGTACACTTGCAGCATGTCACACCTCATGACCGCTTACGCTGAGGTAGCCGCTGCGTACGGGAACGTTGACCCCAACGATGAACTCGCGGTCCAGCGCTTTTACGAGGTGACATTTCAGGAATACGGTCACGAGAAACAGCAGAACATTGTGGATGAGATCTTTATTAAGAGCACAGGGGTTGCTGGAAGCGCCACTCCAAGTCTCCCACCTACAGAGCCAATATCCTTACGCCATTCTGAAGGAGAAGCGATACAGCGCACTACAATACTAAGTGCCATGATGGGTAATCTGAAAATAACTGAGGACGCACATTCCGTTACTGCCGAAGATACTATAAGCGAGTTTCTTGGAACGATGAGAGTTGTTAGGACGGATCGCTATCCAAGAGAAGAGCACGGTAAATTGTCTCCGCAGGATTTGAAGATCCTTGGTTATTTGTCGCTCGGCAAGACACACTCAGACATTGCTCAGATTATGAACGTATCAGAGGGAGTATTACTGGCATATGTTCACACCATTTTCCAAAAACTATGTGACCGACAAACTCTCGCAGCCCTACTACAATGCGATGTGAAGACATCTCCCCTGAAGTCTGAGGTGAAAGAAACACCTCACAAGACCTAACATCCTCCTACTGTCTCGATTTTCATACCAAGCACATTCTTTCCCTCGTTACATCAGAGAACAAGCCAGGATCGGCAGACGAGCTAGCTGTCGGATGAAGTAATTGTCATTACTCTTTGGAAGTAAATGTTATGACATCAGTGAGTTGAGAAACCATGAGAACTTTCACGAAGAGTGAAGGCAGGCGCTCTGTCAGGAGAATTCCTCACGGCTGCCCATCTGTCAACGGAGTTACGTCCAGCCTGGCCATGAAAGACTAAGGAGTAATTTGCCAAGAGAAGTTCGAATAATGAAGGGCTTCGCAGAACCAACGTGTCCGTGATTGTCCTTCCTTGGACAAATATCAGATTATTACTGGCTATATACACCTAGGTGTAAGTTGACATAACGTGTGTTATCAGACGTTGCCGGTATTTCGAATGTTCGGCATTACTCAAAGAGCTCGCTATGCGAGCCAAGACGCACGAGTCGCAGCGTATCCGCATCCGGCTTCTGATAAATCAACACGAGGTCTGGTTTCAGATGGCACTCACGGTACTCCTTCCACTCCCCACTGAGCTCATGGTCGTGGTGGCGAGAATCTAGCGGCTGGTCACTGGTGAGTTGAGAAAAGACCGCACTGAGCAGGGCATCAAGAACGGCACGATAGCGAGGACTTGCCCTCATTCGTTTGTAGTCCCGCTTAAAGGCGGACGCGCGCTCAATCTCTCGCATTCAACTCAGCCATGAGCGCAGTGACATGCTTCACACGTTTTCCTTTTCCTGCTTTCAATTCCGCCATGGCAGCGCGGGTCGTCGCATTGGGGACCTTCACATCAAACGGAACCTGCTGTTCCTGTGCGACTCGCACCATGAGCATACGGATCACATCGGAACAGGTAAGCCCCATCGCAGCGAGCGCAGCGGTCGCTCGTTTCTTGGTGCGGGTATCAATGCGGGAGCGCACTTCAGTGGTCATGCTCATACGTGTGCCTTTCTGGCGAGATTAATGACAGAATGAAGTGTAGCTACGATTACGCTACATGTCAAAGAGTCGTTCACGTTCAACCCTGGTCTTCAAAGCTTGAAGGCTACATGACAGAGTTTCTTCTTCAGCTGGACTGACCCATGTCCCGTCAAAACCGTCTGCATAGACGGAGGAATTGTGATCCCTACTTCTTGATTGCGCAAGCCCCACAGTTGCTTCATCTTCTTCTTCCCATGGATGTTGCTGTGCTGCCACAACGCATCGAACTCCCTGACGATCGCCGTCGCTTGCTCGACCGACAGGCCAATCTCAATCTCGCCAAGCGGCTCGGCTTTTTCTTCAGTCATGAATTCCGTTCCTCTCGTTCAAGACCCTGTCCTCACCACGTCCACAATGGATGGATGACGCCCCGAATGTGGTTCGACTCAATCGGCCCAAAATACCGCGCATCGAACGATCGTGCGTTGCTGTCCGACATCAGCAACCACTCCGTCGTTCCGAGCACATGCTGATCGAGACGGTAGTGAGGGAGCGGCTGACCATTCGAATCCGCATCGATCGGTGTGCTGAGTAGAAGCAGATGCCCGTTGACGGTCACGCCGTCGTCAGACACGCTGACCACATCATCATGAACTGCGAACACGCGTTTCATCATGTAGCCATAGTCACCAGGACAGAATCCCGCGCCAATGTATCCGCGATCCTTGGCGAGGTCGAACGCCGTCGCCTTCGGCGGACAGAACAGGACATAGGCACCCTTAGCGATCGGATCATCGGTCATCCGATAGAACCCGGGCGGAATGCTGCGCGTGGTATTGATACGGAGGCCGGCAATGTAGGCGATCGCGACGCCGATGAAGAGACAGATCACCGTGACAGTGACGGTATTCACGATGCGTCGTGGTTTCCGGTTCATAACTTGATCGCCACGGTTGGCTGCGCCTCACGTCCCTGACGCAGCATGTCGCTGCTCGTTGGCGGCGGAACCGCTGCCCGCGCCGAAAAGATCGGATCATGAAAATAGAGCGGCTGACGCCCATAGATCGCGGGAAAGCCCGCGACATAGATCACCATGTCTCCGGGCTCGAGAATCTGTCCGTGAGAATCTTTTTGTGGCCCCGGCATGCGCAAACATTCATCTGGTGTAAGGAGCGGCCGTTGCACCTCCTGGGTCGTCCGCGACACATGCCCCTGGAACCAGCCGGTGTACCGAGCATTCGACGTGATCTGTTCCTTCACCACCGTCGTTTGTCCGGTGAGCCGGGAGAGATGTTCCGCCGTTTCAATGCGATTGGGGGGAAACGCATTTTGGACATGGCAGTTGGATGTGATGGTCTCATCCGGCCCATAGCCGATCTCACGGCTCTTGAGTTGATTGATATCCTGACAGATCAGATAGAACTTCATGCCGTACCCGGCCATGAACGCGAGGGATTCTTGCAGGATGTCGAGCTTGCCGAGACTCGGAAACTCGTCGATCATGCCCAGCAGTCGGTGCTTGTGACGTGCGGTCTGACGGATGGGAGACACAGGCGTTCCCCACAGTCGGTCCCACAACGATACCGTGGGCGCACTGCGGGTGACCTCAATGGTATCGGATAACATTCGCACCACCATGGTCAGGAGCAACCGCACAAGCGGGCGCAAGCGGGCTTTATCGTTGGGCATCGTCACGAGATAGAGACTCACAGGGCGCTCATGGTGCATGAGGTCCCGGATCTTGAACTCCGATGTACTGACATTCTTTGCGACCACTGGATCGCGATAGAGGGCCAAGTAGGATTTGGCCGTGGAGAGGACCGATCCCGCTTCTTCCTCTGGCCGGTCCATCATGTCGCGAGCAGCGGAGGCGACAATCGGATGGACCTCGCCGTTCACATGGCCTGAGGTGCTCATCTCCATCCAGAGTTCAGCAATCGAGCGGCTTGGATTAGAGAGCATCGCATCGACGGCGGGTAAGGAGGTCGTGGCGCCTTCCTTCTTGGCTGTGTAGAGCGCGTGCAGAATCACGCCGACCAAGAGCGCTTGACTGGTCTTCTGCCAATGAGACTCCAACCCTTTGCCATCGGGATCGACGAGCATCGTCGTCAGATTCTGGACATCGCCGACTTCGTGTTCCGTGCCGACTCGGATTTCATCGAGCGGGTTCCACCGGACACTCCCCTCCAAGGCCGCTGGTTCAAACCGCAACACCTTGTTCTTCGCATGTTGTTGCCGCCAGCCCGCCGTGAGCGTCCAGAGCTCGCCTTTTAAATCTGTAATCACGGCGCTGTGCGGCCAGGACAAGAGCGTAGGGATCACCAACGAGACGCCCTTGCCTGATCGCGTCGGCGCATAGGTCAGCACATGCTCCGGCCCGTTATGTCGGAGATAGTGAAGACGGTTTTTCGGGTCGAGCCAGGCCCCGACGTACACGCCCTCGCGTGAGTCGGCAGGCTGGCCTCGCAGCCGATCCCACCACGAGCGCGAGCGAGGCAGGAGTACCGCTCGCTCGATGTCCTCTCGATTCGCCCACCGTGCCGATCCATGCAGATAGGGATTGGCGCGTGGCGTCGAGTCCTGAATGATGCGGGCGATGACCAGACAGAGCAGTCCGCCCGCTGTCACCACAATGCCCACCGCACCGGCCTTCTGGATCTGATCGGGATAAGTCGTGAACCAGGTGTGCGCCCAGACCAGCATCGACCAAGGCGGATAAACATGCTGCACATGCGCTCCTAAAACCTCCTGATACCCAAACGTGAAAGCAAAGTATTGCGTCGCCGCCTGCAGACCGAGGAAAAGCGATCCGATGGCGAGGATCGGAACGACGACACGCCGTGTTCGTGGTCCGAGACGAACCTGTGGACCAATCGCCGTATTGCGAAGTTCCGTCATAGGGTCCTCCCTGTCTTGACCCTGAGTGCGCCCGTCGGCGTCACACGAACGGGGTCTCCCAGCGCGAGGCGTCGGAGTCGATACATCGTGGCCTTCTCGATCGGGAGCACGGCGATATCGTCATGGATCTGCACCAGCGCCAGCGGAAATCCCTCGATCGTGCGAAGGCCCGCGAAGCGATGGACGCCCGCGTCTCGTGTCTCGAATCTCCGATGTGGAGGAATATCGGACACAGTCGTTCGCTTGCCGTTCCGTTCCTCCATGTACTGCGTGATGGCACGGTCCACCGTTAACCCTTGTCCTGACCGATCGTCAGCCCGTCGCAGGCGGTCAGGTGGTTGGGCACCTTCGTGCTCCACGTGACGAGGTACATCACGCGGCAATAACATTTCAGGTCCGTCGTCGAGGCGAACCACACGGAGTTCGGACAGGTTTCGCACACGGTCCTTGCCTTCGGGCGGCGGGTGCTGTCCAACTGGGCCAAGGTTGGGCTTTCGCCAAAACCTGGTCCAGCCTGCTCCCACATCGAACCCTCGTCCGGGTGGAGACGGTTTAGCATCTGGAGGGCTTCGTCGAGATCGGTCTTCTGGTTGCTGGGCATGGGACTCCTTTCGTGGTGGTTGGACATGCTGTCGTCGTCTGGCTTCAAGGCCAGCGTCGCTGAAACGAATCGCCAGGTTCCCATGAGCCGCAACACGGACGACTCGTTCTTTGAAGTGGTCGGACCCGGCGACGGCAATCCGTGTCCCATATTTCCGCACCGCGAGGCGCAGGGCGGCAAGCACGCCATCATCCGTGATGTCTCGCGAGACTTGCAGTCTGGTGCCGTCGTCACGGACGGCGGACAAGCCCACGCGATAGATGATCGTGCCCTGTTTTGTAATGGAATCCTGCTTGGCTCCGACAGCCGCTTTCCTATCGAGCCAGCCTGATGCGGAGATGGTGTCACCTTGAAGCCCCTGAGCCGCTCCCCTAGCCCGTAAAGCCCGGAACGCGTCCTGATTGCCACCCATCGCCTGATGACGCAGCCAATCCGCCCACGTGAGACGACGATATCGATCCGAAATGGTCTGTCGCTCGCGCTGATACTGCTCCGTGATCCGGCGAATCGTAGCCTGGTACGTCCGACGCGCTTGGAAGGCCACCATGAGTTTCTGCGGCCGCTTCCACTTGGTAAGTTTAATGGCACCATACTTGATTCGTGCCCCACACTGCGCGGCGAGTACCCGTGTTCTTTTCGCCTCGTTCGCTCGTGCGAGCGCGGCGGTCTTGGCCTGGGTATGAGCGGTACGCTCCTGCTGATAGCGGGCAAACAGCGCACTCGTATCGATCCTGGTTCGGATTGGCCATGGTGCATACGACCGTGATGCGGTCGTGTGTTCCTGCTGTGGATCAGGTGCGGACATGGATGCTGACTGGAAGGTCCCGTATCGACGTTCCAGCGCTGGTTTCGAAAGAGCCCGAGATACCGAGCTCGCTCGAACGAACGTTCCCTTCCCAGTGGTGATCACCAACCCTTGTCCGTGCGGTGTGATCGTCAGCCCGTTCTTCCGAAGGATCTCGTGCAGCTCTGCCCAGGTCTGGGCACCGTGAAGCGATTCAAGGCACCCGCGTTGAATCCATCCCATGAGACTGTGCACGCCGGCGTGACACTCCATGTCATCCGCACGATTCTGCGAGCATGATTTATGGGTTTGATGATTGTCTCTCTGGAGATTGAATACGTGTTCCAACTGATCACACAGCTGACCGATAGTTCGGTAGACCTTGTAGGGATCGTGCAGGGTATAGCGGGTCGGGTGGATTTTATTGATCGCGAGATGAAGGTGCAGATTGTTCGTATCGTGGTGGACGACGCTGATGCGTTGATGCTCGCCGAACCCAAGTCCCTCACAAATCCGAGACTCGATCGCACGGAGCGTCTCATCACTCACGTGTTCCCCGGGTCGAAAACTCAGGATCAGATGGTAGGTCTTATCCGACTGCGCACGGGTGTTTTGCGCCTGCGTGTTGAGCATTTCGAGTACGGCGACGTCAGGCCGGTCGCTGTGACAGTTTGTGATCGTGAGACACCCGACCCGCTCCTGGCGCCGCTGCGGATGCAGGAGATAGTCGACGAGGTCAGCGACACTACTCTTCTTCACTGACCGCATGGCCACATGCTTGGCAATCATGCAGAGCCTTTAGCGGCTAAAATTTGGGCTTGGCCTTCGGTTGAACGATCTGCCGAATGACGTGGACCATCTCTCCCTGCGTCTGCTCGATGCGCTTCAACGCCGCACGAATGGCGGAACCACCAACACCGGCTACGCGTGTGTCTTCCGAGAGCCAGAGTTTGAGGAGCCCACCGAGCCGTCCCAGATCTCCGTTGATTCTGACCAGCTCCTCGACCTGCTGATGATCCACGATGCTGCGGACCGGATAGCCCAACCCAACATGCAGCAGGTATTTTGACCGGCTCATCCCCGTTGCGTTGGCTTTGTTCTTGAGAGCGGTTCGTTCCTCGGTCCGGCAATAGACTTTGATGTGAGGTGGTTTGTGTGACGTCTTCTTCGTGATGTCCGTCATCTCGTTCCTTTCCATCTTGACGGCGGGAGCCGTCTGCCTCGCAGAGCAGGATGCTCGTTGAGCGCCCGGCGCGAAGAAGAGCGGTGAAGGAAGGTCACCAGCGGAGCAGGTAGGCCTACTTCACCTATCCTGCCCTCCCCTCATACCTTCCATTTCCATTCACATCTGTTGTTCTTCCTAGTCATTCTGTTTCCTAGAACTTTGTGCTTTCTTTCAATTCATAAATTCGGTATACCATAACAATAAGGATACCACAATGTGCTGCAGTGGGTGCTCGCGCACGATGGCTATAGCTAAGTTCACAATCATTGATAGGCCTTGACGATGTCGTCGAGCGTGGCTTGCTCCTGATATTCCCGGCGTTTCTTCAGCACGGCGAAGTCCCGCTCGATGGGATTGAGGTCGGGGGAATA
>WBZQ01001309.1_pt1 | contig 17528 bp, 18 predicted proteins | sample 5204251 | NCBI WGS metagenome assembly WBZQ01 (sample SAMN12412402, study PRJNA552823) | activated sludge metagenome | isolation source: activated sludge from nitrification reactor of wastewater treatment plant... | place: USA: Virginia | collected 2017-09 | reverse complement strand
CGACCTCCGCTTTGGGCAGCGTGAAGGCGAGCCAATCGATGGTCTGCGTGAATCCTCCAGAACCGTTCATTTCTTCCCCCTTGGCTTCTGTGCGATAGACGCCCCCGTCTTACCAAGTCGGGGGCGGGTCTGCTGCGCGCGCCGCCGGCTGCCGCCGCCGGTCGCGCTGCGCTGTCCATCCTTCCTCGTAGAGCCGACAAACGTCAGACTGTGCCCCTTGGCCTTCAGCGCTTCCTTCACCCGTTCCAGGTCGAAGCGCACAAACCGGCAGAATCGATCCACGGGAATCTCGCCCTTGCGGTAAGCTCGACGGATTGACTTTGAACTGACTTTGAGGACGGCGGCCAACTCATCGACGGTTAACCAGGTTTGTTCCATCACGTCTCCTTTTCGTTACGACGCACGAGGTATGGCTGAACCATACGCATCGGCGTGCGGTGGTGAAAGAGGCCCGTTCGGGGACACTAGGGGACAATAAGGGACACTAAGGGACACTACGTCAGCCCACCCAAGGTGTTCTTCAGACCACGAAGAGCCGTGGATGAGAACTATGCAAAAATATTGTCAGAAGAGGGATCTGAAAGTATGGGATGACCAAATAGCGCGCTGGTGGCTATGATTGAACTTTTCGCCTGGAAGCAGCGATGAGACTGTTATAGGGCGAATGGGAGTGAAGTGAGCATAATGTGCCGACAGTCGCGAGCGAAATTTCGGCCTCTTGACGCAAAAAGTCGTACTAGGGCCAAAAAACCAAAAACTAGGTACATAAGCCCCTACTGCGTGGGGAGCATGTGTTAGTCGGTCCGAAGGTGGGACTAGTTAGTTAACCGCCTGAGCGAAGCAGTTCCGGGATCATACTGGTGGTCTGTAATTGTTCCATCCTTGATGCGGCTCACAGCCTCGTCGATCACGAATAGCGGCACGAGGAACCATTCGCGTGGCACCACGGGATTTCCGAAGCGGTCCTTAATCTCGATGTTTAGCCGCACTGGATCGAAGATGCGGTGGATGAGATTCTCAAGCTTCGTCCGGTTGATATTCGAAAGCTTGTAGGTGGCGACGACTTCCACGTCCGCCAATAGAAACGTTGGATCGAGCTTCGCGTTGTCGATGCGGCGATCAACATTCCCGCCAGTCACGCCGATCTTGTGCAAAATGTCTCGGTGCGCGGCGATGGCGGGATTCTCGGATTTGCTTCGCAGCACATAGATCGTGCCGCTCCCAAGGTCGCTCTCTTCGATTTCGCTGGAGAAAAGTGGTCCCGCATCAGGATTGGAAATGACCCGTCCAGCGCCGTCCCGGTGCAGAGCTCGCTGGAGCGAGCGCAGGAGAACATCGCTCTCAGTGCCGTTGTCATAGATGACCCGAAGGCGACTGTCGCGGCGTCCGTATTGTGTTACAAACTCCTCTCCGAGTTCCGCCACATAGGCGACCTGACCGCCGACGATGAACCACTGACCCTTTTGTATCTGGTCCATGGTCTCGAACGGGCGGGTGCGTCGGATGCTCGCGGCGAGGTCTTTCTTAATCTCCTCGAACATCGACCTGAACTCCTCGAAGTCCTCGCACTTGGTGCGGTTGGCGATTTCTTCCGCCGCGCGTTTCTCAGCGGCGGAACGGACATGCCGGAGTTCGGCGATGTCATCCTGCGTACAATCGACGCCGAGTTCGGCAAGAAGCGCATCGTCGTCCATTTCATCGGCATCCGCTTTGGCAGGTTCGAGCTTCCCGTCTTTGAGAAGCCCCTGCCGGTCCAGGGGTTCAAGCAGTGACCGGCACTCTTCCAGTGCACGCAGGCGATCTAGGCGCACAGCGTACAGACGTTCGAAAATGTCACGATCTTCCCCGTGCTGCGGCGTGCGCCCATGTTCGTCAAGGAATCGCTGTACTTCTTCGAAGCCGGCGATGATGCGCTCTTCGCGGCGCGTACGGCCGCCCGTCGCCTTCGTCTCAATCTCGACACCAAGCTCCTCAAGGAGAGCGTCGTCTTCGTCGGTGAACTCAGCCACGCGATGCCTCCGCCTTCATACGTGCAAGGTACGCCACACCTTCGGCCATGCGCTTTTCCCACGCATCGGGTGACGTAATGGAGGGTAGACGTCCTCGTTCCTGCTTGAACCTCAATGCACGTTTCGCAAGGTCCCTCGCCTCCTCAATGGAGAGATTGACACGCTTGGCTGAGATGGCCGCCTGAACCTGCTTCAGACTATCCTCGCTCATACTCTTGGCGAGGATCGCATAGGCTTCCCCGAAGGGATTGATCCGGTCGATCAGGTCGATGTCGAGTTCGCGTACATCCATGGCAAGCTTACGAATACCGTCGATCAAAGCGGTATTACTGCTCTGCTGCCCCTCGCCCTTCGCCCCGCCAAGCACAGTCTGCTTGGCCTGCTGGGTGAGATTCAGCGCGGCGATTGCGTGCTGACGCACCGCTTCCTGATCTTCCTCATTCAGTTCAGGGTATTTGTCCTTGATGATCTTCCCCATGCGGACCTGGGTCAGTTCTTCAGGTACGAGCTCTTCGTCGAACAAGCCGCGTTCGATGGCGGTCTTGTCCTGAACGAAAGCCGCGATAACCTCGTTCAAATCCTCGCGGCAAATACGCACGGCTTCTGCGCTCTTTGGTTCGACCAGCCCTTTTATCTCGATCTGATAGTGTCCGGTCTCCTCGTTCACCCCTACATTGCATTTATTCGGGTCATAGCCGGCTTCGCCATAGTTGAAGCCCGGCGTAGGCCCACTATTCGAATTCTTCGGCTTGAACTCAAAGCGCGGCGCAAGGACCTGCTCCATGAGAAGACTCGCCGCAATGGCCTTGAGCGTATCGTTCACAGCTTCGGTGACAGCCTCCGCCGACGCATCAGGTTCGGCGATCAGATTGGTGAAACGCGCACGAGTCTTTCCCGGCGCGTCGCGGGTGGCGCGACCGATGATTTGGACAATTTCGGTCAGGCTCGCCCGATAGCCGATGGTCAATGCATGTTCGCACCAAATCCAGTCGAACCCTTCCTTGGCCATGCCCAAAGCAATGATGATGTCCACATAGTCACGGTTGTTCTTTTGCGCCGGATCCTTCAGGGCTGCGGATACGCGGTCACGCTTGGCCGCGTCGTCGTCAACCAAATCAGCAATCCTGAGAATGCGACCCGTCGCTGTCTTGACTAGCTGAAAACCGGTCATAGGGTCGCTGCCCTGCCATTCGCCCAATTCTTCGATAATGTGTTCGACTTCCTTAATCTTGTCCTTCGTGCTTTCGCGTGAATTGACGCTCGGAATGTGAATTATCGTCTTTTCCGCAGGGTTCAACACCTGGAGAATGTCGTCGGTATAAGAGCCCGAATAGAAGAAATAGCCAATGTCGAGCTGCTTGAGGTACTCATAGCCATTGAGCTGCTCATAATAGGTATAGGTGACGGAATTGAACTTCGCCTCGTCATGTGGAGCCAACACGGCCTCGGCATCGCCACGGAAATACGAACCTGTCATTGCAACAATATGTGTCTTGTCCCGGGCAATGAGTTGGCCAAGGTGACGACCAAGTTTGTTATCGTCGTCTGCTGAAACGTGATGAAACTCGTCCACCGCAATCAGGCAATCGTCGAACTTCTCAATCCCGAACTTATCGACGGCGAAGCGAAGGGTCGCATGGGTGCAGATGAGCACGCGGTTATCGCTCTCTAGGAAGGTGCCGACGGCATTCACCTTGCCTCCATTGTCGCCGCCTGGCGCGTCGCACAGGTTCCATTTGGCTTCGACCTTCCAGTCTGCCCAGAACCCATACCTGGTCAAAGGCTCGTCATGAAAACTGGCACCGATGGACCGCTCAGGCACGACGATGATGGCACGCTTGACGCCCTGATTCTGTAGCTTGTCGAGCGCAATGAACATGAGCGCGCGGCTTTTTCCCGAGGCCGGCGGCGACTTGATGAGAAGATACTGCTCTCCTCGCCGCTCATAGGCGCGTTCCTGCATAGGCCGCATACCAAGCGGATTAGCGTTAGTCGCGCTCCCATTTCTGGAATAGGTGACGGAGACGGAGGGAACGTTGGGGATTTCAGCCATGGAAAGTCCTGTATGTCCTATTGTGGATCATCTTGACATACTAAGGCAGAGATACTGTCCCATATCTCCGTCCACTTTGCATTTCGCTGCAAGAACTAATTCGCTTCCCATATATTTGGAAAAAGTCGTCATGCTCGAGAGCATCAAGCAACACCTCTCCATCTCTTACCTGAAACGTCAAGATCTTTCCGTCGTAACACTCGTATCCGTTTAGCTCAGGAATGGGTAAGGATAGTTTCTCCATTGCATTATTGCCGTAGCGCAAACGGCGCCCCACAACAGTACCGGCTAGCGTCCTAATATTGAGGTCTCCTAAAACACTATTTAACTCAGGATTCTTTGCCTGCTTCAAACCAAGATAAACATGCGCACCCCTTGGAAGGTCGAATTGGTTACCCGGTCTGTCCGTACCCCGATTCTTGGTAACATATCCCACGTCTATCCAAAATAGCTCGGTGTCCACCGAAAGTGCTTTCGATTTGGGGACGCAAATCTTTGGTTGGATTATTTCCTCGTATAGCTTCTCGTAGTCGTCGATGATGGCTTCGAGAGGGGTCGATGTCTCCCAGATCTCCTCCAACCTACCGATACAGGCTTCAGCATCCTCGCGATTGACCTTGGAATAATCTATGACACATCCGGCCTCAATGCCCGATAACAGCCCGGAAGCAGAGAGGTTTCCTGAGCCTACGATCTGTCTGCATGGATCACCAGATTTTTCAAAAGTGAGGGCCGTCTTCATGTGGAAGCTTGTCCGAGGTATGAAGGCTTTGGTTTGGGCCACATACTCGCCGTCATGAATTCGAATTGTGCTCTTTCCTATCGTCGTTAATTTGCGAAGGGCGGTCGGATGGCTACGCCCATAATCAATACCGAAAAGCCACCGACATTCTCTTGATGGACCCAAGGCGGTGTAGAGTTGAGTGGCGACTTGAGCAACTCCGGAGTCGGTGACATAGGCAAATGCAGCGAAGGACCGAAGGTTATTCCCGGTAAGGATTTGCTGCCAATGCACAAGTGTTGAGTGCTGCTTTTGTATTTGAACAAACGGCTTCATTTCCCCGACCTATTCTTGTCGTAAAGCGCGAACAGCTTTTCGAGACGCTCGGTGTCGTTCTTAAAACGGCGGCCCACATAGATGCGTTCTAGCACTTCGTCATTGCGGTCATGGACAAAGCGCAGATCGGGAGGCATATTGTCGGGGTCGTATAGCTCGGCAATGGTCGCGGGAAAATGATGTTCTCGCACTATTAGGATGTCCTCAGCGCAACGCGTCAGATCATCCTTATTCTTATCGGTCAACGTTGGAACAGGAAACGTGTTCCAGCCAAGAGTATTTGAATAGCGGAAGTCCGTTTTCAGTTTGCCGCAGACGGTTGCAATCCACACAAGGTGCAGACGCGATGCTATGAGAGCCATGTTCCAGAGCGGGGCGTCGTAGAGGGCGAACAATAGGTCGCTGGCAATTGCTTCACCAGGCAATAGAGTGACCGGGACGTATGGCCTGCGTTCCGATGACACTTTCGCGACCACGAGAGAGTGACGTTTCGCTGTGCCGGCAATCTGGACGAAGCGATGTGGACGCGCGGCAAAGTCCCGAGTCGAACCGGCATCGCTTGCTAAGCGGAAAAGGGTGATCCTTTCAAGCACTTGCCGTAGCCAAGGGTGCTGGCGGGCAAAATCAGCTTCTTCATCCTGAATCCATAAACACCATCTCGATTTACCTTGGATCATTTCCTCGGACCCCAAATAGGGCCGAATGAATCGGCTAAGTTCTGGGTACTGTCGCAAGACGACATCCCGCTGAGTCCGGCTAAGCGTAAAGTTCCCCCCGTCCCGCGGCATATTACCAAACAGCATCTGCGACACCGAAGAAACCGGCGCCCGAGTTTGTTCGACGAGTGAATTAGGTCCTGAAACAAGGTATGCGTTTATGTACGGCACACTGCGCTCAATCAGAACTCCATCGTCATTGAGAGAAAACAGTCGACGCGCACCTTTAATTCCACGAGCAATGCCAATAATGGCTACGGTGACGCCAGCATTGTGACTCGCCAAATTGGCCCATTTGAAGGAGGTGTGTGCGAAAGCAATCTCATGCTCCGTGTCAAAGATTAGTGGCCATAAGATTGGCACCTGCTGTCCCTGACAAATTGAATTGGTAGATACCAAACCCGCGACTGCATTCGTCTGAGTGCCGTAATCAGCAGCTTTCATAAACCAGCCTGCGACATAGTCGAGAGACTTCCAAGCTTTCGTGCGATGCTGGAATATCGCCTTCAATTCATTTTTTTGTTCATCGCTCTGCCATTTGGAGCCGAGGTAGGGTGGATTACCGCAAATGTACGTTTCTCCCCCCTCGTTCTCGAAATCAATTTGCGTCTGATCGAGCGGTGTGCTGAATAAGTCGTCAGAAAGAAGCTTCACTCCTGTTCCAGTCGGCGGGCAAATACTGAACCAATCTAGCCGCAAGGCGTTGCCCCAAGTTATCCAATTCTCTTTTTCCAGCGGCAGGAACTCTGCCAGTGCTAACTTCTGTCCACGGTAGAGAACATCGCACTGATACTCGGCAATGATAAGTGCGAGGCGGGCGATTTCAGTTGGGAAGTGACGCAATTCTATGCCACGGAAATTCGTCTTTGGTATCTCTGATACGCGATTGCTTTCCCCCCGACGTTTATTGATCTCGGCCTCTATCGCACGCATTTCCTTGTAGGCGATTACTAGGAAGTTACCGCTACCGCAGGCGGGGTCGAAGATCCTGATCCTCGCCATGCGGTTGCGCAGATTTAAAAGTTTGCGCAAGTTGTCTCCCGCTTCTTCAAGCCTCGCGCGCAGGTCATCTAGAAAGAGCGGATTCAAAACTTTCAAAATGTTCGGAACGCTGGTGTAGTGCATCCCCAGCGCACCTCGCTCTTCGTCCTCGGCAACAGCCTGGATCATTGAGCCGAAGATATCCGGGTTGATTTTCGTCCAGTCGAGACTGCCGATATGCAGTAGATAGGAGCGCGCAATCTTGCTGAAACGCGGCACCTCGAGGCTTCCCGAGAACAGACCACCGTTCACATAGGGGAACGTGTCGGCCCATCGGGGAACACCAGCAGCTTCTTGATCGGTGCTCTTAAGATTCAGCGCCAGGAAAATCTTTTGGATCACCTCATGCGTGTTGGACGAATCCCGCGCGCTCATCGACTCAATCGTCGATGTAAACAGCGGTTTGCCGGAACCTCCCCGAGGGAAGATATCGGTGTCCTCGGCGAAGAAACAGAAAATCAACCGCGCCATGAAGTGATTCATGTCGGGGCGCCGCTTCTCTGTGCCCCATTCCGGGTTGTCCTTCAACAGCTCAACATAAAGCCGGTTCAGGCGGCTCGTCGCCCTGATGTCAAACGAACTTTCCCTCACCTGCTGGACAGTCGTGATACCGGCCAGTGGGAGGAAGAAACCAAAATGGTCAGGGAAATCTTGGTAGGCGCAAGCGACCACCTCGCGGGTTGATAAGTCTTCCGCCTCGAAGGTCTCCCCATCAGTTGCCAGGACGAATTTGGCCCTGGCGCGCGCAGTAGCCGGACTAGCCTTCAACAAGGCTAAAGTCTCCGTGACTTCGCCCGGCGCGGAAACCGCGATATGTACGTTGTTCGTTTGAAGGACTCCGCCAAGGTCAGATTTATTAGACTCGCCCTTACGCAGACGCTTGAGGGTCGTTTCCTTGTTTCCAAAAGCCTGCAGAAAGGCGAAGGGAAATTCGAGGGGGTCGAATGTCTGCTCGGCAAGAGCCGAGATCGCTTCTTCGATCTCAACAGCGTTCATTCTTCCCCATCTCAATACGCACTACAACAAAGAGGTAGCTTCTTTAGTTTCGACCAGGCTCCCATAGCACCAAGCAAATTTCCTTTTTGGGAAGTGACGAGGCACTTAGAAATGTAGAAAGGTCTTAGATACGGAACAATCTATCGTCCTGCGACAGTTCTAGTATTGTGTTCTCTTTAACGAAGCCTTTGGGCATGACCGGTAGCTTGTCACGTAGGGTGGCTATGATCAGCTGACCATCAACTTGATTTCCTGTTGTCAAGAGAGCGGCTAGTTGATTCCCGTGAATACTTTCAACTCCGTCATGGCAAACGAACCTAGGGAATGGGATACCGGACTCTTCCAAGAATTTTATATAAGCTAGGTCGAATGCAGCCGTTTGCGACACCTTCTTCCCCGCACCGACATTTGACCCAACGGAAGTCAATTGGAACGAAAGCGAGCCCTTATCCGTCTCGTCGAAATGTAGGAGATACTCTTCACCGTATAGAGCTTTCGATAACCCAGAAAAGTATTTATTAAAAATCCCGACCCTATCATGAAGCAGAGCTTTTCCCTCCTCTATCTGGTCTTTTGTTGTCTTTAATTGAGCCTCCGTCTCCACAATTTTCGCTTTGAGATCCCGCATGTCCTGCAAATCCTGCTCTAGACTACCCAGCCTTTTCAGTTTTTCTTGGAGGTCGGCACGCATTTCGAGCGCATGGTTAAACGCGCGTGACTCAAAAAGTGTATTAATTTCAGAACTCTCTCTTTCTTGCAGCGTTTCCAATTCTCGCTTCACAATGTCGGCCTTCGCCTGCAATATCGTTATTTGATTCTGCAGAAATCTTTGCTTCCTGCCTCGAAGGTTCTGCACAAAATCCTTGAGATCATTCCAGTCATGATGGAGCTCTGGGATATACCTGTTCGCCTCTCGATAGATTGCCTCGATAGCGTAACGATCGATGTCCGAATATTCACTTTCTAACTCACCTATTGTCATTTGGATAGCAGCTATCTCGCTCTCTAACCTTCCAAGCATTCCGGCCACGTTGGCGGCCTTGGCCCTAATCGCCGTCACTTCATTGGCGTGGGACGCAATTTCAGGGACTTCTCCTCGCAACTCGCCGGAAAGACTAATGGCCTCAATTTCACGCCGCAAATGGATCAAAAGTTGCTCGATCTCTCCCTGCTTGCGCCAACGGCTTAGTGCCTCCAAATCCCTGGCAAGTTTCTTTTTCGTTCTCGTCAGATGAGGCCGCAGCTCCAGAACATCGACTTCCAAGAATCCAAACAGAAAAAGATGCAATGCTTCGTAATCCACCTCACTACCAAAATCACCGAGAAATTTGAGTGTTTTGCTCATTAACGATTGAGAAGACCGGATAAACTTGGGAACCAGCTGCCTGAGCGATGGTTTCCCGCCGTCGGAACTGAACAGTAATTTCCTTACTGCGCTTCGGTATTCCGTGATGTTCCTGGAAACCGTGTCCTCTATGAGAAACAGAGGCTCGGTTCGGTGCTTAGATTGAAAGAGGCGGGTTAATCGGTAAGTTCCACCACCGGTTCTCTTTACAATTAGCGTAATTGAAACTGGCTCGATGCCATGCAGATAGTCGTAAACATCTTGGTTGATATTATTCTTGAATTCAGGGTCTTGCCAAATATCATCCCCTTCGGAACCAAGACAGAAATCTACCAAGCGTAGGACAGTCGTCTTGCCTACATTGTTTCCCGAGTGGATAGACTGATCGGTAGGTTTGTCGAGAATAAGGTTTAGCCCCGGCTTAAAGCGTAGGTCTCTGACGACTGTTCCGCCCTGCATGATGATCAAGCTAACTAAATACATTTTCGAATCATCCCATCATCATCAAGCTCTATCGAATCAATCAAATATAGCCAAGACGCAGCTATGACCACTTGCCTTGGTGAAATGGACCTGCTCATAAGCGTAGACATGCGGTGCTGTAAATCCGTCAAGTCCGCTTTACCGCCAGGGGACTGATTTAGAGCCTTCAGAGCAATTGCGCCTAAAAAATATCCGCAATTCCACGGACTCTGTTCACGGGGTAATAACATCATGCGGCCTCTCAAGAACCTCACACTCCACAACTGCATCTGCGACAATTAATGATACAGCCAAATGAGCGGTCTCTTGCTCCACCAGAACGGCAGTGGAGCAGATGTAATCTTTAAGTAACTGACCTATGACCGCATCCAGCAACGATGTAGCACTCTTAATCGCGAACGCCTCTTTTTGCGCTACTGGTATCGACGCGGAAGCAGAAGCGATAGTCAATTGTTGCTCATATGCTACTCTGGTCTTTCTACGCACAAGATAGCGCGCATCAGCGTTTTGCTGTTCGACTCCATGATACGCCTTTTCTAAAATTTGCCCGTGACGGCGGTAATCAACAAGTACCCTATGGTCTTGAGGAAGATCGTTAAATTTTATTTTTTCGATAATTTCAGGTGGAAGGGCTCGCCGCGGCCCAAGACCATATTGAGAGAGGCTTTCCTTGGAAAAGAGAGCGATGACGGCAGCGAGGAAGGATGGCAATTCTCGCGTGACAAGTTGTTCAACTTTTACGCTTACTATAGAGCCGTCGCCCGCATTTACATTGACTATGGGAGCCTGGTTATCGCCTCCTATGGCTGTGCTGCCATCGGATGAAGATACCTCTGAACCTTTCATTTTCCCGCCAAATGCATGGCGTGCCAAATGGTTACGGCTATGCCAGCAATCTCAACGAATATAGCTACCATCGTGATCAAATGTCCGTTTGAGTGGGGTTTGTCTCGTTGATTTATGTTTGTCGTAGTGATAGAGCCCGTGTTATTGCCACCAATTGCGACAGAACCACCGCTCGCCCGGACGGAGTCTCGTTTAACGTGTAATCGCCCCACAAAAAAAAGGATGGCCCCTAGGGCCATGAGACCAGTTCCGAGAAAATAGCCATTCATAGAAATATCCCGCCAGCAGAAAGATAGCTCAAGTCAAGGAGAGCCGATAATCCAAGCGCTTCGATATAGCATTTCGAGAATAGCCATGCAATCTTGTCTGTGAGCTATACCGCCCGGTCGTCCTCGTTCGTCAAACGGAAGACGCGACATGCTGGCTCCCTCTTGAGATCGAGTACGTTCAAACGTCTACGAACACCCGGTTGGGGGTTTGTTATAGCTGACTAAGCACCATGTAACAGATTGATAATTCAAAACGAAATAAAAAACTGCAAAGCGGTTCTGCGAGTCATGTTTAGCAGTCGCAGTAATGGTTTGCGTCGAAGAGTTGGAAAGGCTTAGAAGGCTGATGCTTCATCGGACCCAAAATGCTGATGTCAATAGAGTGTCATCTCTACAGCAAAAGAGACCCGATTACACCTGAAGAGGCATGAACAAATCTGGCCATCAAACTCGAAGCAAATCTGCTCCAGCAGCGGCTTTTACTTGAATGTATTACGGTTTGTGGATGGTGACCAGAAGTGCTTGGGAAGCTAGGTCCTTCCCTGTCGGCACGCGAAAGGAGAAAAGGTTTGCGAGGCGAGACCCTGGAGGGCGGTTTCTCGTGCTGCCAGGGCTAACTGATACGCTTCCTCTTCTCCATATTTCAGGATGGAAAACTTCTTATGGCGGCATCGTCCATTTTCTATGGGCCATTGCACCTCCCAACACAGCCGGTGCACACGCCGCCCCCGAAACAATTCCCACCGGTCAACACGCGTCAGACCTGAGACGCCCGAACGATTACTCTTTTTCAGAATCGCGCAGTAGTCGGGCTTACTCAGGGGAGCATGCTGCTCGACGAGCCTGTCGCGATACGCCGGTGCGGCCTGGAGGGCTGGTTCTCGACCTCCATGAAGCCCATCACTGAAGTCACGCCGAAAGAGTTGTTTCCGGCGCTGAACCGTTACTCTTCAGCAGTGCGTGGACGATGCGTCGTGATCAACGCGGCGAATATTGAGCATGCTTCCCCTCTTTGCGAATCTTCTTCCTGTCAATCGGTTCATTCGGCACGTACGACTGATCCTTCAACAGAGGTTCTGATGGAACCTGCGACGGTGTCGGGTGCTCTGCCTCAATGACTGTGGCCATGAGCAGCCCTACCAGCAAGCCGACCATGCTGGAGAAGAGCAGCGTTTTGACTCGTCGTTCAGCCTCTCAACTCTCCACGGGTGACATCTCAGTAGGCCACACACAGCGGTGTTTCTCCCCAGCTGACGCTGAGCCGCAGTTGTGGCTTATAACCGATGACTATGCGAAGTCGTTCCTGATCCTCGGCAGACATCCGAACGAATTCGATGCCAGCCGTCCTCCCGGACACCCATCTCACTATCCCCAGATTGATTCGCATGGGCCGGAGCTCGTTGAGATAGATGAGCAGCTGCACGTCTTGTCCCCGCTCAAGCGGCATGGCCGTCTGTAGGAGACACCCAGGAACCGTCAGATCGAGGACCTGTCCTTCCCCCACTCGTGGTCCGGCTGAGAGGGTGACCTTGGCTGTCGTGGGCTTCCGTTCGCTGTAGCGTGGGTGCACACAATCTCCTGTTTGTTGGATGGTGGGGTTCCTCATGGACCTCGTCTCTCAGGCCCGTTCAGGATTCGGACGACTCGTTAAATACGTCTCCAATCGACCCTGGTCTTCCGCTGAGAGGCTCACGAACTCGACACTGAAGGACGTCCAATGGCTCCAAGTGATCCGCGCTCGATCAATCCGGATGGGCTGTTGCCCTTGCGACAGATAGATCCGCAGCTCGACCATGGCGGACGAGTCGAGATGCAAAGGAGTCTGGACGGTACAGCCCGTCGACCAGAGCGAGTCCAGCCGCCCACTCTGGTCGATCACGCTAGTAACAGGCAGGGCTCGAAAATCCACACGGCAGGATACGGAAGATCGCTCCGTTGAGCCGTCTCCTTGACTGGGTCGGTCGCGGTGCATGGAAGAAGCTTAGCGGGCGAAGCGTGAGCTCGCATTACTCAGTGGGTGTACCACGAAGGTAGCGGCAGGCGGCGGAAACGACCAGGCTGAGTCAGTGCGCGGACTGGTCTTCGATCAGCTCCAGCTGACTATGGCTAACTATTGAAGGGATGTTTCCCTTGGAGGCCCCCAGGCTGAGGGGGGTGCCCCCAGGAGATAAGGACCAGCACCAGAGCCAGGAGCATGCCGAGCAACAACGCGCTACCAAGTCTCATAAATACCCCCTTTCTCGGTCATGATGAGAGGGCTAGGGAGCCACTTGATTCCAAACTCCGACTTACGCGCCCAGATGACGAGACCGTCCAGTCGAATCGGTGCCCTGGCAGGGAACTGGAAGGACACTTTGACCACCATGCCAGGACTGGCAAGGAGCGGGCTCTGGAAGAGCCCCCGCGTAGAGGAGAACTCCCACAACCACCCCGTTCCGATCACTTCCTCTTGGACCAAACAGAGGGTGCAAGAGAGAGGACCATCCGACAGGCCATCCTGAGACCACGAGGTATGCATGCCGTGACTCTAGGTCTTCGGCCGCACTGTCAGCTATTCCATAGAGGGGTGAGGAGGTTATACGAGTGGACGGGGTGGTTGGATAGCGGTCAATGAGTCGTGACATTCTCCAGGGCGTGATTGAGCAGCGTGGCTAATCTTACGCCAGCCCGAGCGAGTTGTGATTCTACGATTGGAAGAGCCTGTTTGACGTAGGGCTCATCGAGCTTTCGGTCTTCACCAAACGCATAGGCATGGTCTCTGGCCTGATCGTGGGACTGCATCGCCCACTCAACGACCGAACCGCTTCCCAGCTGGGTTTCATTCTGCGCCGTCAGATAGCGATCAATCTGCGCAACAGCCTGTTTCGCATTAGTCGCGTACTGATCCAACAATCCATTGTCCCAGACTTGATGGAGGTTCCAGGGTTTCTTGGTGAAGGGATTCACGGTCTTCCCCAAGAACTCAACCTTCACATCGTTTCCGCCTCGGTCATGGTTCTGGCCAGCATGTAGGGGCTGGTGGAGATCTCCCACAAAGTGAACCAGGTACTTGAGCGCCTTCTGTCGCTTCGTTGAATTGATCGAGGGATCAGCCAACGTCTCCCGAAACCGTTCGATCTGGCCAACGACACATTGCCGATCCGGACAGTGTCGAGCTGGTTCAAACTGTGTCTCATCAATCTCGATGTTCACGTAATGCCAAGGCGCCGTCTGCTGATTGCGAATTTGATCAGGCCAGGAGGCAACGTCGACCATCGACTGACCGTCTAGCAATGTGGTGACAGCCGCTCGGGCTGATGGCGTCAGTCGTTCCTCTGCCAGCATGGCTACAATCGCATGGCCTGTGGCGTCCCACGCGTAAAGGGACGACCACGGGTGCAGCAAGACCAGAATCAACACCGCTTGATGGAGGCTTCGCGTAAATGTTCGCATGACAAATACAGTGCTTCCTGCAGCGTCAGGCCATGAATAGCTGGATACACACCCTACGTGTTCCTGGCATGTTCACTTCACAGCAAAACATGCATAAATTTAACTCATTTCAGATGAACAAAACGAAACGAAAAACACTGCAACGCTGCTCTGTGAGCCATGCTCAGCCGTGCCAACAGCGGTATCACCTTTGAGGTTTCCGTTGACTGTTGAGAACTGTGTCCGAGCTAAAGCTTAGGCAACGCTGGCGTCTTCATGGCATAGCCATTATGAACACGCGCCCAATAACCACGCGGCGGGACTGGCACATTAAGTCCGCGACAGACCCTTCGAAATTTCGGCACGGAAACGCCGTACGACTTCGCTACTTGCTGCGCCGGTCGCGACCAGACCTGTTCATATAAGACCGTCCGGTCATAGCGTCTCAACAGTATCGCCAATTCCTCCTTGCGCCGATCTTTCTCACTGACAGGCTTCCTCCAGAGACCGAGAGCAAGCAGTCTGGCTTGGATACTCGGCGTACTAATAAGCTTCTGATAAGTCTCAGGGGAACAAACCTGTGGTCGCTTAAGGCGTGTGATGATTGCCATTAGCTCATAATCGCTAATCTTTAGAAGAGAGCGCCGAATGTGACCGATCCGTTGAGGATCGATTTCCTCCCAACGCACTTTACAGGCCAGAAGAGCTTCAACTGCCCCCGTCCCCCTTGGGCTACTAAATGGAAAAGAATTGGCTACCCACCAGAGTTGAGAGTTAAGGATTGAAGTAATCTCTTTAGGCAACTGGATGGTGGAAAGGAATGAAATGATAGATCCGTTCTCCGCATACCGGTACAGTTCCTCAAAATTGTCACGGGAAGGATCGGGGCCAAGTCGCTGAAGAATGGGCAGGTTCCCTTCACTTGCTGCCTGTTCTATCGCCGACCATCCGCTGGGTTCATTGTCGGTCTCTGTATCAGGATTGTCCGATACTTCAGAAGTTCGCGCGTGAGCATCTGCTCCTGCCCAAAGGCAGAGGGCTACACCTTTCTCATTTCCCTTGCGGACATGATAGCCGAGAGCCAGATTCAATTCCTCTTGAATCTTGGGAACTTTTTCCCGGTGACGCTTCACAAATCCCAAGAGAGGACGGTTAGATGTCCCATAACCCAAGATCGACGCCATTTCATGGCGTTTGGTTAAGTCGTACCCGGCAGCCATAAAGCGTTCATACAGGTCCGCGTTATAGGTATCGAGCACGGTATACACATCCACGCTTTTCAGGTCAGCTCCCCATGACCTTCCCCCGTTTGTTACACCACGGCTAACGAAGTTGGCTCCTTTGCCAGATGGGCCCCGTGTGAATAGTTATTGATGAACTCCTGGGGTGTCACATCCCCAATGGCGCTGTGCGTCCGGTCCTCATTGTATTCCCGTCGCCAGGCTTCAATCACGAGCTGCGCTTCCTGGAGTGTCAGAAACCAGTGCTCGTTGAGACACTCATCCCGAAATTTGCCGTTGAAGCTCTCGATAAACGCATTCTGGACCGGTTTGCCCGGCTGAATAAAATGTAGGTACACGCCGTGCTGGGCGGCCCACACGTCCAAAGCCGTGCCGGCGAATTCGGGACCGTTGTCCAGAATCAAGGCGTCTGGCAACGACCGCGTGGTAAATAGCCGATCCAGAATCCGGCACACCCGCGCCCCGCCAATTGACACGTCCACCTCAATCACCGGTACTTCTTTCGAGCACGGATCGGTCATCGTCAAGCACTTGAACCGTCGGCCATTGGCCAGCCGGTCATGGACAAAGTCGATCGCGTAACACCGTCCTGGTTGCGTCGGCTTCGGCAAGGCGACCCGGGGCACCGCCGAAGCCTTCTTCCGGCGGCGCCGCCGCAGTGAGAGCCGTTCCTCGCGATAATACAGCCGCTCCACCTTCTTGTGGTTCACGAGCCATCCTTCCCGCCGTAACCGGACATAGATCCGAGGGCACCCATACCGCCTCTTCGCTTCCGCAATCTCTCGGATCCGCGTCTGTAGGGCCGCATCCTCTTGGCGTCGACTATGGTACCGGAGCGTGTTCCGGTCCAGGGGCACGATGCGGCACACCCGCCGCTCACTCAGCCCAAAGCGCTCGGCCACCCACTGGGCCGCTGCTCGCTTCGCCTTGGGCATTACCAGTTTTTTGCGGTGATCGCCTTTAGCGCCTGGATGTCGAGCGCTTGCTCCGCCACCATCTGTTTCAGTCGCCGGTTTTCGTCTTCCAGCTGGCGGAGCTTCTTCACATCACTGACTTCGAGCCCCGCATACTTCGTTCGCCACTTATAGAACGTGGCGTCCGAGATCCCGTGCTTGCGGCAGAGCTCGTGGACCCCGATGCCCGCCTGGGCATCCTTGAGTACTGCAATGATCTGTTCTTCCGTGTGCCGTGTTCGAGTCATGGGCCCCTCCTGTGGGCCCCATCTCAGCACAGTGGAACTTCCAAGCCAATGGTCTAGTTTTCGGGGGGAAGGTCACCCATTCAAGCAACAGATCGAATAGATCCCAACGTCTCGCTGCCAGAGCTATATCAAGTGGCTGATACTTCTCAAGTTGGAGTTGATAGCCCCTGCTCAGTAGGAGCTGGACGAGAGAGTGTTGCCCCGTTTCGATGGCTATCTGCAACGCCGTTTTCGGTCTTGAGCCCTTCGCAATTGCAGCCGGCGTAGCTTGAAATGGCTTTCCTTCAGAAATCCACTGTTCTACCTCATAGAGTCGCCCTTCCCGACAGAGTTGATGAAGAGGCTTCAGCTCTTCAGAAGACTGGGCGAGAGCAGGCAGTTCATGAGAAATTTTCTCTTCAGCCATAGCACTCATCTCTCATGGTAGGTTTCATAGGTTTCTGAATTCCTCTTTCATCTCATTTCAATAAAGGAGAAATCCAGCGAGTAGGCAATGGAGAGTTAGACTACATTGAATAACTGTCATTACATTGTCTTGACACGGCATGGTTATTGAGTTAACTTGAACAGTATCGAGAGGTGCCCTATGGCAGTCCGTGCACTCCGTACTGAAAAACTAGACCTTCGGGTCAGCTCCTCAGCCAAGCGCACGCTGGAAGCTGCCGCCTCCGTGTCTAATCGCACAGTGAGCGCGTTTGTCCTTGAAAGTGCATTGGCTCGTGCAGATGAAGCATTGGCGGATCGCCGGGTGTTCCAGTTGAGTAAAGCGAAATGGACTGAATTCTTGGCTGCGCTTGATGCCCCCACTCGCCCCCTCACTCGGATGCAGCATCTATTGACGGAGCCTGGCTTCTTCGATG
>WBZQ01001307.1_pt1 | contig 17539 bp, 23 predicted proteins | sample 5204251 | NCBI WGS metagenome assembly WBZQ01 (sample SAMN12412402, study PRJNA552823) | activated sludge metagenome | isolation source: activated sludge from nitrification reactor of wastewater treatment plant... | place: USA: Virginia | collected 2017-09 | reverse complement strand
AACCAACAAAGAGGTTATGATTCTCTTGGACCCTGAACAGTATGTGCAACGCCTCTATACAAACAGTGCTGGCCAATATCTCTGGCTGAGTATGATCGGTGGACGTAGTTCGCAACCTTTTCATGCACCGGACATCTGTTACGATGCAGATGGTTGGCAGTTCAACACCGGTTCCCATCCAATCACGCTACCAGATGGGGGACAATTTTACGGATATTGGCTACAGGCGCACAAGCAAATGCCTGGGGAGAAGACAGAGACTGAACATGTAGTTTATTACTTTTATCTCTTCCCACAAAAAGAACGTCTGCTTTCAGATGGGATCGTTTTGTTTAAATTGACTTCCTCGCCTTATGGTAGTCTGGAAGATACACTCAATATGCAGGCTGATTTTATCCGCCACCTGTTTACCCGTGCCTATTAAGGCGTTGGCCGCACAATCGTCGGCATCAGTTTTGCGACAATTGCCACTCTTTATTCGTCAACACAGCATCTCATGGTAATTCAAAAACCAGCTCTGCTTTCTTACATCATTTTGTTTGCCATTGCGGGTCTGTTGCTCAATGGATGTACGCCTCCCACAATTGCAACACCCGTCCCAGCCGTTGGCTCATGCAGCTTGCACCTGGACGAAACAGTGACTGACGAGCAGGCGATTGAAGCAATCTTGGCCGCCGAAGGTGATCTCGTAGTCAAACAGCAAATTGACGATCTCATGCGCTTGTGGGCTGAAGGCGCCAAAGTCACCGACGCCAAAAATACGCCGAACGACACCGCCGATGATCAATCCTGGCTGGACAAGGACGCAATTCGCAACCGTTATGTGCGTATTGTGTTTCCGGGTGCGCCCAAAGAAGCCATACCTTCCGACCTAAAAATCCAGCTCGAAGACAAACAGGCTACTGTCATTGCGACGACCCATATCGGTGCAGAGATCTCGCCAGCCGGTGACCGCTGGACGTTGGTCAAACAGGGGGATTGCTGGCTGCTGGCCGACTTGACCTACAATCTGGAATCGAATAAAAATTAGCCCTGTATCTTTTGCTCGATGGTTGATTCCACTTCTTCCCTGTCTATTCTTGTAGGTTTGCTGATCGCTTTGCTAGTACTAGCCTGGCTTAGCCGCCAGATCAGCTTGCAGTTGCAGGCCGCTACCTATCGAGTCACACGCTCTAGCGGTTATGTGATCGTGGTGCTTTTCCTCTTGTTGCTACCAGGCATTATTGTCCACGAGGGTGCGCATTGGTTGATTGCTCGCCTCGTGGGCCTAAAGACCGGCAAATTCCGGGTCTGGCCCAAAGCCCAAGGCAAACATATTGGTCTGGGCAGTGTCAGCGTCCAGCGTGGCCAGTTGTGGCAAGATAGTTTGGTCGGCTTGGCGCCGCTCCTGGTTGGCTCGGCTTTAATTACCTTGATCAGTCGAAACATTCTTGCCGCTGATCAGATTGCCACGACACTGACCCATGGCATGCTCATCGACAGCTTCACAGCATTGGGCCACGCCCTACAGGCCACTGATGGCGCGTTGTGGCTCTATTTGCTCTTTACGATCGGCAATGCCATGATGCCCAGCGCCAGCGATCGTGAACCCTTGGCGCCGCTGCTGCTCTATGCAGGGCTAACCAGTGTGTTCTACATTATCCTAGGGCTACCTTTGGCACCGTTTACTTCGACCTTGGCCTGGCTTACCCCTGCACTTCAGGCATTGACCAACGCCTTTGTTTTCACCATTATTCTTGATCTAGTGGCTCTGGTAAGTTTATTTATACTTAACCAGTTGCTCGGTCCACCGGTGCTGACGAAATAAAAAAGGGGATGACAGTTCGCTGTCATCCCCTTTTTTATTTCGTGGTAAAGATCAATTACCCAACATGGGTTTCCAATCGCTTTTTCAACTGTGGCTTAGGCTGGAAGCCAACAATCCGATCAACCGGCTTACCCCCTTTGAAAACCAGCAACGTCGGGATGCTCATCACGCCAAACGCCTGGGCCGTGTCTGGGTTCTCATCTACATCCAGTTTGCTGATGACCAATTTGCCATCCAGTTCTGTGGCCAATTCTTCCAAAACGGGTGCGATCATTTTACAGGGGCCACACCATTCTGCCCAAAAATCAACCAATACAGGGGTATTGGCATTGGAAATTGTCTCTTCAAATGTTGCGTCGGTCACCTTAATTGGCTTCGCCATGATTCGCTCCTTTAACTCCGGGTTTAAAAATATGTGACAAAATTCTGTAAAAACAATTATTGCCACCAGGCCAATTTCAATATTTGTGTCTTATTGTCGTGAAAAAGCTTTTCTTGTGCAGTAATTTGCACTACAAAAAATATAGTACCCCGAAAATCGGTTTTTGTCAAAAGTGCGAAAACCGTCTGTGGCGAATCTCACTTTCCTTCCCTTTCCAAACCCGCTATAATGAAGCATGTTTTGTGTTACATTGCGTGTTCACTATCGGCAATGCCGCCGGTGGTTCGCAAGGTCAAAATAGCAACAAAGGAGAGCAAATAATGACTCGTATACAAGAATTGAACAAACTAGGCCAAAGTATTTGGCTTGATTACATCGAACGCAATATGATCGGGGCAGGAGAGTTGAAACGTCTGGTCGAGTCCGGCCTGGGTGGTGTGACTTCCAATCCAACCATCTTTCAACAGGCCATTAGCAAAAGCGAAGCCTATCGCGGTGACCTCCAGCGTCTATCCAGCAGCGGCCTGACCAGCAAAGCAATTTTTGAAACGCTGGCCATTGCGGATATTCAGGCCGCTGCCGATGTACTATCTCCGGTCTATAAACGTACTCACCAGCGCGATGGCTTTGTAAGTATTGAGGTTGCCCCTGATTTAGCCTCTGATACGAACGCAACTATTGAGGAAGCCCGGCGTCTCCATGCCGCCGTCAACCGCCCCAATGTAATGGTAAAAGTCCCAGCCACGCGTCCTGGAATTGAAGCGATTCGCCAACTGATCAGCGACGGCATCAACATCAACGTGACGCTGATCTTTGGCCTAGACCGCTATGCAGCTGTCAAAGAAGCTTATCTGCAAGGGTTGGAGGCTCGCCTGCAAGCCGGACAGTCGATTGGGCATATTGCTTCGGTTGCCAGCTTTTTTGTCAGCCGGGTAGATACGAATGTCGATGCACGGCTGGCGAAAGTCGGTCAGCACAATGGTATACAGCCATCGGCTTTGATGGGCAAAGCTGCCATCGCCAACGCCCAACTGGCTTATGTTCAATTTCAGGAGAAGTTTAGTGGAGCACGCTGGCAAAAATTAGCAGATGCTGGCGCCCAGTTGCAACGACCTCTGTGGGCTAGCACAAGCAGCAAGAACCCCAACTATCCGGATCTAATTTATGTCGATACGTTGATCGGTCCCCACACTGTCAATACCATGCCGATGAAGACGCTTGAAGCATTTCTCGATCATGGTAAAGTTGAGCCAACGATTGAACCTGATCTTAATGAGGCCCGCGCTGTCTTCGCCAACCTCGCTACCCTGGGCATTGATATGGAACAGGTGGCCGATGAACTTGAGGTAGACGGTGTCCAAAAATTTGTTGATTCCTATCATGATCTTCTTAAGACAATTGAGCAACGACGTGCTGAGTTGACACCGGCTTAGTCAGATCGACGAACAACTGTTGGTTCAGTCGGATCTCAGGGAGAGCCAAACCTTCCGGGAAGAGGCCAGAACTGTTTTCACAAATGAAGACTGGCCCGGCCTCTTCCCGGAAGGTGATGGGGCTATTCCCCCTGAATTCCTAAGGCTTTATTTTTTGGAGCGCTGTAAGAAAGTGGCAAATTCTTCGACCCGAAGTTTACTGCCTTTTGGATCGTGGAGTAGCGGGTCGGTAGCCTCCAACTTGTTTGCTGGTAAATCCTCGTCATTGTTTGACTCCGCAATTGGAAAAATATTGGCCAGGCTCGGCGCATCCGGGCGTTCTTGCAGATAGGCGAGGATCGGGTCAATTAGTTCGACGACGGCTTCTAAAAACAGCAACGCGGGACCGGCGCCAGTTGGTAAATTCAAGATCAATGTCCGACCGCGAATTCCTGCAATGCTACGGTCAAGCAATGCCAAGAGGCTCTGTTCACGAGCGGTAGCGCGCATCTCCTCGGTCAGCCCAGGCAAGTTGCGTTCAATAATCGCCTGGGTCGCCTCTGGGACAACTTCAGCATTGCCAGGGCCGGGGGCCGGCATTGTTCCCCCAATGGTAATGACCAAATCCAACTCGAGTTCATCACACCAACGGCGCAAGGTTTCAACCAACCAATGGCGCTGACTGGGAGCGCTGCTCTCTTGCATGATGGCAGCGCCACTCAGGTGCCGTTGTAAACAGCGCCGCACCACATCTAAGGCAACTTCATCGACTGCCGGCACGCAAAGAATTCCAGTTTTTATCGGCATAACAAAAATTATAAATACTCAGGCTCTGCATTGGGCAACATTTTTACCAAGGATAATAAATGTTGCCCAATGACAACTGCTTGTATAACAAAAACCTCCACAACAACAGGGGTTGACCTGGTTGTGGAGGTTCCAATTTCTTTCATTTATCGATTGAGCAAAACTCGCCCACTCGATACGACTGTTAGCGCTTGGTGTATTGTGGCGCTTTGCGGGCTCGCTTAAGACCAGCCTTCTTACGCTCTTTCGCTCTGGCATCGCGGGTTAGCATACCAGCAGCCTTTAAGGGCGGTCGAAGATTAGCATCTGTCTCACAAAGAGCACGAGCAATTCCCAAACGAACGGCTGTGGCTTGACCACCATCCCCACCACCCATGACATGGACGCTGACATTAAAAGAATTCTCTGTACCCGTCAGCGCAAGCGGAGATTTGATAGCCATCCGATCCAGGTCGCGACCAAAATAGTCACTCATTGGCTTATCGTTAACAACGATCTCACCAGTACCCGGATAAAGCCGAACGCGTGCAGTAGCAGTTTTGCGGCGCCCCACACCCTCAATGTATTCTGCCATCTTAGTTCTCCTTCAATTCTAACACTTTGGGTTTTTGGGCACTATGCGGATGCTCGCTACCGGCATAGACACGCAGTTTGCTCATTTGGGCGCGTGCCAACCGCGTCTTAGGCATCATACCTTTTACCGCTTCATAAATCACGCGGTCTGGGAATTTGGCCAATTGTTCCCGCATGGTGCGGCTTTTTAAACCACCTGGATAGAGCGAGTGGCGGTAATAGCGCACTGTATCCAGTTTATCGCCAGTCACCACAAAGCGTTCGCAGTTGGTCACAATCACAAAATCACCAGCATCCAAATGTGGTGTAAATGTCGGTTTGTGCTTGCCACGCAAAATTTTTGCGATCTCCGAAGCCAGACGGCCCAACGTTTGGCCGGTTGCATCAACAACCCACCACTCGCGGCTATCTTTTACTTCTTCGGCGCTTGGACTAAATGTCTTCACGCAATTCACCCCTTTAGTCTTCAGATTTTATCGAAAATCAAAAAGCCAACCCCATCGATTCGGGATATTCTACTTTTTCTAAGATCAACCCACAAGGCGGTGCGGGTGATGCTGAACGATTGCGATCACAGGCCACCAAGGCAGATTTCAGATCTTCCGGTTGCCAGTGACCAAAGCCCACCTCTAACAGCGAGCCAACCAGATTACGCACCATTTGATACAAGAACGCATTGGCCTCAATGGTAAAAACAAACAAGACACCAGGATAAGCCATTACGCCTAATAAATCTGTCTGCACAACTTGCCATGTTGCCGTGTAAACACGACGCACCGTATTTTCGCCTTCCGGTGGCTGCCCAAAGGTAGCAAAGTCATGTTCGCCGAGCAGATAAGCTGCTGCCCTGTTCAATGCGGTGAGATTGAGCGGCTTTGTCACATACAGAGCAAAACGATCAGTCAACGGTGAACGCTGTGGTTCATCGCGATGGTTGACAAACTGATAAACCGTATAGCGATAGGTGCGCCGTATTGCACTAAACCTGGCATGAAAGCCAGTTGGCGCCGGTTGCAGTTGACGTACAACAATGTCATCCGGCAGGTTAACATTCCAGGCCCGTTGCAAGGCCCCAATGGAATGACGCCAAGGAACCCGCGCTGCAATTACCTGACCACGGGCATGGACGCCACTATCGGTGCGCCCAGAACCTATGACTCGTACATCACTTTTTGTCAAGGTACACAAGGCCTGCTCAAGTTCGCCTTGGATCGTCGTTACATCACGTTGGTACTGAAAGCCGTGGTAAGCTGTGCCATCATAGGCAACCAGACCACAGATATATTGAACAGGAGGAATCGGATTATCGCTCACCTATTCAACATCTATTATTCAGAATCAACCAACTCTAAAATGACCATATCAGCTGCATCACCAGAACGCTTGCCGATCTTGATCATCCGCGTATAACCACCATTGCGTGCGGCATAGCGGGGGGCAAATTCGTCAAACACCTTTTTGGCCAGGGTTTTGTCATCCAAGAATGAGACAATCTGGCGCTGCGCATGAACACGATTTCCCCCATCAACCAAGCCACGTTTCGCCTTGGTAATCAGCTTTTCAGCATCCCCACGGATTGCGCGGGCCTTGGCCTCGGTGGTTGTAATGCGTCCATGGGTATAAAGTTCTTTCACCAGATTGCGAAAGAGCGCTTTACGATGAGCGGAATCCCGCCCTAAGATTCGACCAGCAACATGATGGCGCATAATGTTTAATTCCCAACAGAATTTCTATCAATTCGATTGTATACCGCAGTCAGTTTGGAACAAGATTCTGACCAACTGGCCAAAACGCAATTCAAAACCGCAGCCAAGTAGTTAAGATATAGAGCGATTAACTTTCTTCTTCATCTTCAAAGTCAACGACTAGATCTTCCTCATCATCTCCACCGGAGGAAGAGGAACTGCCTTTGAAGAAGGCGCTAAGATCAACCCCTGGCACATTGAGGTAATTCTTCTCGCGCAATTTATCAACTAACTCGTCCAAAGACTTCTTGCCAAAGTTGCGAATCGCCAGCATTTCTTCTTCGCCCTTTTCCATGCGACGAAGAATTTCGCCCACTCTGGTGATGCCCGCACGCTTCAAACAGTTATAGGCTCGCACCGTCAGTTCAAGCTCTTCAATCGGAGCATCGTAAACCCGACTGGGGATGCCCTGCTCTTCTTTGTCTTTGACTTCGACAGGTACAGCTTCAGCTCCAGCCAATAAACTCAGATGTTGCAATAGGATATTGGCTGAGCGGCGTAATGCATCCTCTGGGGCAAGCGTGCCATCAGTCCAGATTTCCAAATTTAACTTGTCATAGTCAGTCTGTTGACCGATACGCGTTCGCTCAACCCGATAAGCAGCCTTTTTGACTGGGCTAAAGATGGCATCCACGGGAATTTCACCTAACGGCAAGCGCGAGCGCTCTTCGGCTGGGCTATATCCACGTCCAACTTCGACGACCATCTCAATATCCATGTCGATCTCATTTGAATCGGCAGTCAACAGATATTGATCAGGGTTGACAACTTCAACCTCTGGTGGACAAATCAAATCACCAGCGGTTACCGGCCCCTCATTCGTAACCTCGACATGAATCCGAACCGGGTCTTCGCTGCCACTACGCATGCGCAAACGAATCTGCTTTACATTTAAGATAAGCTGAGTCGTATCCTCACGTACATGGGGGATCGGTGAAAACTCATGATGAATGCCGCTGACGCGAATCGAACTCACGGCAGCGCCAGGCAAGCTCGACAGCAAGACACGGCGCAATGCATTACCCAGGGTAATGCCATACCCACTTTCTAATGGGCTAATAACATAATGGCCATAATTCTGTGAACTGGCCTCGGTCTCGATTTTCGGTAGAACCATGTTTAACAATGGCGACCTCTCCCTGCGTCTTACAGCAGACGCTACACCAGTAATGATTGTATGAGGTAGGTTTGATAACAAAACAGCACTCTGTTATCCCTACCGCTGTAACTGGCTGAGTATATACTACCGGGATTAGCAAATATGCTTCGGCGAAATAAATGCCAAATGGAATTAGATCTTCGCCGATTATCGGCAAAGCCGAAGCGTTGGCCTAGCGGCTATAATACTCAACAATGAGTTGCTCATTGATGTCGGTGGTAATATCTTCACGGCTTGGCATATTGACCACAGAGCCACTCATATCTCCCATGCGTAAGTTGAGCCACGCTGGAGATCGGCTTATACCCTGCATCAATTGCGCGCGATCTTTAAAATAGACCGAACTTTTGCTGCCTTCACTGACCGCAATCACATCACCTACCTTCACCAAAAGCGAAGGGATGTCTACCTTATGACCATTCAAAATAAAATGTCCATGACGCACCAGTTGGCGTGCTTGCGACCGGCTATCTGCAAAACCCAGGCGATAGATCACGTTATCCAGGCGGCTCTCCAGCAACACCAACAATGTAGCGCCGGTCATGCCCTTCCGTCGGCTTGCTTCTTTAAAATAGCGGCGGAACTGGCGTTCCATCACACCATAAATACGGCGTGCCTTTTGCTTTTCGCGCATTTGCTTGCCGTAATCGGACATCTTGCGATTAAACGAAGGTGTCTTGCCATGTTCACCAGGCGGAGTCTTGCGTTTGGTTACAGCACATTTGGGGCTCAGGCAGCGATCTCCCTTAAGAAAGAGCTGCTGACCTTCGCGGCGGCATAATTTGCAAACCGCGTCGATATATCTTGCCATTTTTCCTCCGGAAAATTCCTTGCATTCCTCAATATACACGGACGCTCGTGCAAGGATTGAGTGCGATACTAATCCAGTAAAGACTCAAATCTTTATTCGACTTGCTTTCAATCGATGGTTAGGCTGAACTTCGCGTTTTCCAAGCGATCGCAATTTAGACGCGTCGTTTCTTTGGCGAGCGGCAACCATTGTGCGGCAACGGCGTAATGTCCGTAATTGCCCGCACGATTAAGCCTGCTGCCTGAATGGAGCGGATTGAACTTTCACGGCCAGGGCCGGGGCCTTTGACGAAGACTTCCACTTCACGCATGTTAAAATCACTCCGTGCCGTGGATGCAGCATTTTGCGCAGCTAACTGTGCGGCAAATGGTGTGGATTTGCGGCTACCTTTAAAGCCACTGCTTCCACTGCTGGCCCAACACAACGTATGGCCGGCCATATCCGTAATGGTGACAATCGTGTTGTTGAACGACGCATGAATATGCACCTGGCCACTAGGCACATTCTTCTTTTCACGTTTTGTATTTGTACGACGATCGCGTCTCTTTTGCGGTCGGGCCATGATCACTCCTCACACAGATAGGTAAATTCAAATCGAATAATTGCAGTTCAACCCAATAAACGTTGACAACTGATTCATCCCACTCATTACGTAGATGCCCTACATGAAATAACATTTCTACCATTGGTAGAAATGTTGCTTCATGACAACCATTCGTATAACCAATTGCTTACGAATTACGCATTACTTACGTGCCACGCGCTTCTTCCCAGCAACCGTCTTGCGCACGCCACGACGTGTACGCGCATTTGTGCGGGTCCGTTGCCCACGCGACGGCAAATTGCGACGGTGACGAATGCCGCGATAAGAGCCAATTTCAATCAAGCGCTTAATGTTCATACTAACTTCGCGCCGTAGATCGCCTTCGACCACAAAGTTGCGATCAATATATTCACGCAGGCGGTTCACCTGCATCTCATCCAGATCTTTGACGCGAATGTTTCCGTCAATCTGTGTTGCGGCAAGGATTTTTTCGCTTACACTTCGGCCAATCCCGTAGATATAGGTAAGCGAAATCACAACGCGCTTCTCACGCGGAACATCAACACCTGCAATACGTGCCATGACTCGTTCTCCTTCTTGCGTAAACGCTCCCTCAGCCCAAGCTGCCACAATGCAACATCACAGCTAAGCCAGTCGCATCTGTAGCGGTTATCCTTGCCGTTGCTTGTGCTTCGGGTTTGTGCAAATAATATAAACAATACCGCGGCGGCGCACTACCTTGCACCGTTCACACATTTTTTTAACAGATGGTCGTACTTTCATAATATTAACCCCAATAACTCTTCTGAGCGCAACTTTGCTAGTTTAGCACAATTTTATGGGAGAGTCAAAATTTCTGGGCCATTGTTCGTGATAGCAATTGTATGTTCAAAATGGGCCGTTAAGCTATGATCTTTGCTAATCACGGTCCAGTTGTCTTTTAACGTTTTTGTCTGCCAGGTGCCGCGCTGCACCATTGGTTCAATGGCGATTACCAAACCTGGCGCCAAAATATAATTGCCATCCGCATCACCAGCCACATAGTTGAGCACCTGTGGTGGCTCATGCATTTGCCGCCCTACCCCATGCCCGGTATATTCACGCACCACGTGCATTGAGGAACTTTCAACATAACGTTGCACAGCCCGACTAATATCAGAGACCCGTCGCCCAACTCTGGCCTGTTTAATGCCTTCAAATAGGCTTGCTTCGGTTACCCGCATTAGTTCCTGCGCTGCGTCGCTAATCTGTCCCACGCCATATGTCCAAGCACAATCCCCAATAAAACCGCGATAGCGTGCCCCGACATCAATACTGACAATATCGCCTTCCTTCAAAATCCGGTTGCGATTGGGAATGCCATGAACTAATTCCTGATTGACGCTTGTACAAATATGCGCTGGAAAGCCTATGCGCCCGGATGTCCCTCCATAGCCCAGGAAGGCTGAGGTGGCCTCATATTTGCGCAATACTTCCACCGCTACCTGGTCTAAATCCCAAGTAGAAATCCCAGGACGAATTGCTTCTTTCAAAGCTGTATGGACACGGGCTACAATCCGCCCTGCTTCGCGCATGATTTGAATTTCACGCGGGCTTTTTAAGACCGGCTCGCTTGGTCGCTCTGTCGTTGTTGTTTGTTGCCGTAATAGCTTACGCCCGCTTCGTTTAAACATCGTTAACCATCCACTCGCGCCAGCCATGCTTCGCCCCATACCTGCATAACAACAGTAATTTTACAAAAACGGGGCAATCAATGCTTTTAACTTTTCATTTACTTCCGCAATGGGCTGGGCGCCATCTAACTCAGCCAATAGGCCTTTCGCAAAATAGTAACCAATCAAAGGTGACGTCTGCTTGTAATAGACGTAGAGTCGATTACGGACCGTGTCCGGCTTATCGTCATCACGTTGGTAGAGTTCGCCACCATCCAGGTCACACACGCCTTCTACCTTGGGTGGGTTGAATTCAACATGATAAGCAGTCCCACAGACACGACAGACACGTCGCCCAGTGATTCGCCGCATCGCTTCTTCATCATCCACGTTGATCAACGGGACTAGACTGACGCCACCAGTCGATGCAGTCATTTCATCAAAGGCTTTAGCCTGGACCAAATTCCGCGGAAAGCCATCCATTAGCGCACCACCAGTACAGTCAGGCTGCTGCAGACGATCAGCCACCATCTTGATGGTCACTTCATCGGGCACCAATGCACCACGATCCATGAAACTTTTGGCCAGCTTCCCTAATTCCGTCTGATTCTTCAAGTTATAACGAAAGATATCACCTGTCGATATCTGGGGCAGGTGAAGCAGCTCTTCTAACAAACGAGCTTGCGTTCCTTTGCCGGCCCCAGGGACACCCAACAAAACCAGATAAGTACGTTTCAATTCACCCATGTAAATCTTCTCGAAACAAATGAGTCTGGCGCCTGAGTGATCATCATGCCTATCTTGTACAGCGAACGCTTAACGTGGCAATACAAGATAGCTTTTTCACAGACCAATACAGGCCGACACGAGAGACAAGTCTTACCGGATGAAGCCTTCGTAGTTACGCATCAACAACTGCGCTTCGATCTGCTTCATAGTGTCCAAAACCACACCTACGACAATCAAGAGGCCTGTACTGCTGACAATGAGCGAGCGGTTGTTGGTTAGTGCCTCAACCCCTTGGGTAAAGCCACCAAGCACCGCACCGGCCACAAAGGGCAATACCGCGATAAAGGCCAGGAAGAGCGCACCAACCAATGTGATACGGCTTAACACATTGTTCAAATAGGCTTCTGTACGTGGGCCTGGGCGAATACCGGGAATAAAGCCACCCTGTTTCTGCAACGTCTCCGGCAGGTTTTGCTGACGGAACATGACGTCGGTATAGAAATAGGTGAACACCACGGTAAAGATAAAGTACATCAGCCAATACAGGCCGCTATTGGGCCCTAACCAGTTGGTAATGCCACGGGCCAGGGTGCCAACAAACCCGGCATTAGCCTGAAAATAGCTAGCAATGGTGCTGGGCAGAATCAGCAAACTCTGGGCAAAGATCAAGGGAATCATACCCGCGGTGTTGACCCGCAACGGCACATGCGTGCTTTGACCACCGACCATCATCATACGATTGCCACGCATGGTCCGCACCCGTTTCCCATACTGCACAGGAATACGCCGCTGGCCTTCATGCACCCAGACAATCAGCGCAATCGTCAAAAGCGTAATAACAATAAAGACGATCAGCACAATTGGGCGCTGTGACAGCAAGCGAATATGATAGGGTGCCGAAGCCAGGATACCCGAGAAGATGATCAAGGATACTCCATTGCCGATGCCTTGTTCAGTTAACAATTGTCCCAGCCAGACGCCAAACATCGTACCGGCTGTCATACCCAGAATGATTGTCAACGAAGAGAGCATATGCTCACCGGTAAAACCCCAGTTCGGCAAAACCACCAGGCCACCACCCAGTTGCTGGCGGCTTAACAGGGTGCATTGGGTAATGGCCTGCAAAATTGCCAACGGGATGGTCAGCCAGTACGTGTACTGGTTCAGCCGATGACGGCCTTGTTCGCCCTCTTTGCTCAACTCCTCCAATGCAGGAATAATCGGCTGCAGAAGTTGCATAATAATCGACGACGTAATGTATGGGTAAACACCGAGTGCCATCACACCCATTTGTGATAGGCCACCACCGCTAAAGAAGTTTAGCAGACTCAAGAGCATGTTCTCCTGATCTCCATAAAACATCTGTTGCAGCGCTTCGCGGTTCACCCCTGGTAACGGAATGTTGGCGGCAAAGCGGTAGAGCACAAGGATGCCAAAGGTGATCAGTAACTTTTGACGTAAGTCTGGTAAACGAAATGCGTTACGCACAGCTTCTAGCATGTGAGTCTTCCTTTCGTAGTATGGCGTTTGTTCGCCACCCTACTCCTCTTTACGATCGCGGCAGATGGCGATTTACGGAATAGGCAAGTGTCTCGACAGAGCCACCAGCGGCTTCGACCTTTTGTTTGGCCCCAGCGCTGATGCGATGCACCTTCAGGCGAAGGGCTTTGGCAATCTCACCACGCCCCAATACCACAACAAGATCGCCCGCATTGCCCAGCAACCCAGCTTGCGCCAATTGTTCCGGTGTCACTTCAGCACCGGCTTCAAAATGGCGTTCAATCGCATCCAAATTTACTGGCACAAAATTCAGTTTGAACCGATTGGTAAAACCGCGCAACTTCGGTAGGCGCTTTACCAGAGGCAGTTGACCACCTTCAAAAGTACTGCGCACACCACCGCCCGTACGTGAATTTTGACCCTTCGTGCCACGAGTCGCAGTTTTACCTTTGCCTGAACCCGTGCCACGACCTACTCGCTTACGCTTTTTTGTTGCACCCTCTGCGGGACGCAGGTCATGTAATTGCATGATTGTATAATCCTTCGATTTGCCTGCCAGCACTGCTGGAATAAAAAAGGCAAAGACAGGCTATTTTTCGCTAACTTCGACAAGATGGGCAATGGCCGTAACCATGCCCCGGATGGCCGGTGAATCTGGCCGTTCTACAACCTGGTGGCGCTTATGTAAGCCCAATGCCTTCGCGGTTGCCTTTTGGCGCTTATTAAAACCGATCACGCCCTTTTTCAGCGTGATCTGAAGCGTCTTAGCCATGCGTCTCCTCCTTAAACCAGAAGGGAGCAAGTTGTTGGACATCCACGCCACGGTTTTGTGCCTCACGACGGAAATCTTGCAGCTCTTGCAGGGCCACAAACGTCGCTTGCACCACGTTTAATACATTGGTGCTCCCCAATGATTTGCTAAGAATATCATTGATGCCGCAGGCTTCAATTACTGGGCGCACACCGCGGCCGGCAATAACACCGGTCCCGGGATTGGCCGGCTTTAACAGAACCTCGCCTGCTCCGAATTGGGCCTGCACCTGATGTGGAATCGTGCTACCCAGCATTGGCACAACCACCATCGCTTTACGGGCGCGTTCGCCAGCCTTGCGAATCGCGTCCGGCACTTCACGCGCCTTGCCAATACCGACGCCAACGCGTCCTTTTCTATCGCCAACCACAACACAGGCGCGAAAGGCGAAACGTCGACCGCCTTTGACAACTTTGGCGGTGCGGACAATATCCACCACGCGCTCGTCTAGTTGCTCGCGCTCCTCGCGTTCGGGACGGTCATTGCGCCGCCCACGACGCCCACCGCGCTTGTCTCCCCGATTATCGCCCGCTCTGCGGTCGGATCCTGATCGTTCTGAAGATCGTTCTCGCTCTGCCATCTTTTACTCTCCCGGCTTTTATTAGAACGTAAGACCGCCTTCGCGGCTGCCATCGGCTAACGCTTTGACCCGCCCATGATAGGGATACCCAGCTCGGTCAAATACTACTTTATCAATTCCCTTTGCCAACGCCCGTTCAGCGACCTTTTTGCCCACAGCCTTGGCCTGGGCTTGTTTGGCCATTGCCGCCAATTCGGCGCGCAGTTCTGTATCCACGGTGGAAGCAGTGACTAATGTTTGCCCTGTGGAATCGTCGATCACTTGTGCGTAGATATGTTCTACGCTGCGAAATATATTTAAGCGTGGTCGCTCGGCTGTGCCATGAATTTTGCGACGGACACGAACATGGCGACGCTTGCGCGCTTCTGCACGACTTGACTTTGCCATTGCGCTACTCCTATATTACCTGTCTCCCTGATTCGCTATCGATGGGAGTACGCTCCCATTGCGAATTAGCAGATAAACGGTTTCGGGTTACTTTTTGCCAACCTTGCCAGCTTTGCCAGCCTTCATCCGCACAAATTCGCCTGCATAGCGCAGACCTTTGCCCTTATAGGGTTCAGGTGGTCGTTTGCGGCGAATGACTGCGGCTAGTTCACCAACGGCGCCTTTATCTGTGCCATTGATCACAAAGAATTTGCCATCTTTATCTACATCGAACGAAATATCTTTGCTTGGTGGGACAAATTCCACAGGATGGCTAAACCCAAGTTGAAGCAACAGGTTGCTCCCCTTCTTCTCGGCGCGATACCCTGTACCGATCAGATCCAAACGCTTGGAGAAACCTGTGGTTACCCCAGTGACCATATTGTTCAAAAGTGCCCGGGTCATCCCATGCATGGCTTTGTGATGGCGCAGATCCGTCGGTCGGGAAATGACAATTTGACCGTTTTCTTGCTCAATGGCGATATCCGGGTTAAATTGATGCGATAACACACCCTTCGGGCCTGTCACCGTTACCAGATTGCCTTTGTCAACTTTGACGGTAACCTTGGCCGGCACTTTGACTGGAGCCTTTCCAATTCGCGACATATCAACCTCCCAGCCTTACCAAATATTGCAGAGCAATTCGCCGCCGACTTTTTCCCGTCGAGCTTGACGTCCGGTCATCAAACCTTTTGGGGTCGACAAAATGCTGATCCCTAGACCACTGCGCACCCAGGGAATCTCTTGATAGCCTTTATAAACACGGCGTCCAGGTTTACTTACGCGTTCCAGCCCAGAAATTACCGGTTTACCACGACCACTGTACTTCAACGTGATGATCAATTTTGGTTGGGGAACATCGTCAGTAACGCTATATCCCTTTACCAACCCTTCCTCGGTGAGGATTTTGGCAAGGCCCGCTTTGATTTTGGAGCTGGGCATTACCACCTGCGTATGCTGGACAAGGCTTGCGTTACGAATACGCGTAAGCATGTCTGCAATTGGATCATTAACCATTTTATTTCCTCCGCTTACTCTTGCAACCTCCTGCATAGGAGTAAAATCACATGGGTATCCACAAGATACACCGTTTGTATGTTGCAGAAAATTGTAGTTAGCAACGGAGCTAGAATGAATTATGAATTGTGAATCGCTAGTGGTCAACCGCTAATGGACTAAAATGCATAACGGCCTGTTCTTCCAAGAAAAACCTGGCTCACTTTGCATTTATACTGCTTCGCATTAACAATTGACAATTGACAATCGACAATTGACAATTAATTACCAGCTCGATTTAATGACGCCTGGCAAGTGGCCGCGCAGTGCTTCTTGGCGGAAGCAGATACGGCACAGACCAAAGCGACGGATAAACCCGCGCGGTCGGCCACACATTTGGCAGCGGTTCCGCACGCGCACAGCAAATTTTCGTCTACCTTCGCGTATGACAATTGAAGTTTTTGCCACAGTGATTCCTTTCTAAGTTCGCTCAGCTTTGAACTGTAATCAATTCTCTCCAGGTGAGAAAAAGAGTGTACACTTTCAAAGCAACCGCAATTTAGCATTTAGCGCTTAAACGGCATACCCATCAGGGCCAGTAGCCGACGAGCTTCTTCATCACTTGTTGCGGTCGAAACAATTGTTACCTCAAGACCGCGCACCTTATCGACCTTATCGTAAACAATTTCTGGGAAAACCAGTTGTTCACGCAAACCGATGCTGTAATTGCCGCGACCATCAAATGAATCAGGCGAAACTCCTTGAAAATCACGTTGACGGGGCAAAACAATGTTCAATAGTCGATCTAAGAAATCCCACATCCGGCCACCGCGTAATGTCACCATGGCACCAATCGACATCCCCTCGCGCAATTTAAAGGTAGCGATTGATTTACGCGCCTTGGTTACGACTGGCTTTTGACCGGTGATAATGCGCAAATCTTCAGTGGCAGCCTCAACCGCTTTGGCATTCTGCAATGCCTCGCCCAACCCAATGTTGACCGAAATTTTTTGAATTTTGGGTACCTGCATGACATTTTTATACCCAAATTCTTTCATCATGGTAGGCACAATTTCATTGCGGTAGGTCACTTTTAGCCGTGGCTCTGACCTTGTACCCTGCTTGTTATCACTCATCTCGCTTCACTCCTAGCCCGCAAGCACCGACGAGTCCGGCACCAGTTCAGGCATTGTTCATGGATGAAAATTATTTTGCACCGGGTTTTGGCAGTGGTTGCCCAGAGCGTCGGTCAAGCCGACTCTTGCTGCCATCACTGGCAACTTCATAGCCAGCACGTGTTGGTCGGCCTTCTGTGCCAACCAGCATCACTTTGCTAATATGCAAAGGCGCTTCTTTTTCAATCCGACCAGTCTGTGTGCGGACCTGGCCGGTGGCACGTTGGTGTTTCACAACCAGATTTATCCCAGACACCAACAGATAAACGCGATCGGGATCATAGGAGCCATCCTTATTTTTCTTGCGAATGACCCGCTGAACCTGATCGCGGTCGCGTCGGCGGTGAACTCGTCGAAGTCCGATTCGGGCCCAGCGTCGTGGCTCCCGCCGTCGAAGAGCGTTCGGTGCGCGTACGTCACCCGGTTCGCG
>WBZQ01001306.1_pt1 | contig 17549 bp, 17 predicted proteins | sample 5204251 | NCBI WGS metagenome assembly WBZQ01 (sample SAMN12412402, study PRJNA552823) | activated sludge metagenome | isolation source: activated sludge from nitrification reactor of wastewater treatment plant... | place: USA: Virginia | collected 2017-09 | reverse complement strand
GATCGCCGAGGCCGCCCGGCTCGCGACCCTGACCATCCGCGACTTCGGCGGGGAACCTTCCATTGTGGACACCGACGGCGGCAACCCGATCGTGCACGGGCGCTGGGGACACGACCCCAACCGCCCCACCGTCACGGTCTACAACCACCTCGACGTCCAGCCGGCTTCGAGCGAAACGGAGCCCTGGAAAACCGAACCGTTCACCTTCACCAAGGAAGGCGATCGCTACTTCGGCCGCGGGACCACCGACGACAAGGGGCCCGCTCTCGCCGCGCTGTTCGGAGCGAAGGCCGCCCTCGATGCGGGAATCCCCGTGAACATTCGGGTGCTTTGGGAGTTTGAGGAGGAGATCGGATCCCCCAACTTCGAAAAGGGAATCGCTTCCGAGAAGGAGCTCCTCGCCACCGATTCCGTGATCGTGTCGGACACAATCTGGGTTGCTCGCGGCAAGCCGGCCGCGCCCGCGGGCCTACGTGGACTACAGGGATTCCGGTTCACGCTCGAGACCGGCACCACCGATCAGCATTCGGGCGTGACCGGGGGCGCCGCACGAAACCCTCTGGCGGAGCTGATGAAGCTGGTTTCCGAGTGCTTCGACGCGACGACCGGCAAGGTCAAGATTCCCGGCTTCTACGACGAGGTCGTGCCGCCGACCAAGGCCGAGCTCGAAGATTTCAAGCGCTCGGGTTTCACCGTCGCCGGCTTCAAGAAGGACCATCTCTTCAAGTCGCTGCGCACGAACGACCCTCTGGAGATCATGAAGAGGATCTGGGCGATGCCGACCTTCGAGGTCCACGGCATGGTGGGCGGATATGTCGGGCCGGGGGTCAAGACCGTTGTTCCCCCGCGAGCGGAGGTCAAGCTGTCGTGTCGGCTGGTTCCAAACCAGAGGGGCGATCGGATCACCAAGCTCATCGAGAAGTTCGTGAAGTCGAAGAACCCCGACGTCAAGGTCCATCTCGAGGGGCGGCTCGACCCATACCGCGGAATCACAACGGGACCTTTGGCCGACGCGGTGCGCCGATCGGTGAAGTTCGCGTTCGGTAAGGAGCCGGTTTTCGTGCGCGAGGGCGGTTCGATCGGCGCGGTCGTCACCATGGAAAACGTCCTCAAGGCCCCGGTCCTGTTTCTTGGGCTTTCGCTCCCCGAGCATGGCTATCACGCTCCAAACGAGAACTTCGATTGGGAGCAGGCCTCGGGTGGAATGATCGCCTTCGCGAAATACTTCGCCGAGATCGCAAGCCTCGGAAAGGCAGCGCCCAAGCCCGTTGCGGCCAAGGCCGGCACAAAAGCCAAGGCTGCAGGGAAATCGGCGAAGGCGGCTGCCGCGAAGACGAGAAAGTCCGCGACCAGGAAGTGAAGGCGTGAGCTCGCGGGTCGGCGCGTTGCGGCAAGCCCGCGCCGACATGATCGCGGTCCGAGAGCAGATCTACAGGAGCGTCGAGGGTCGCACGGACGAAGCTCTCCTCCGCCGCCCCGCGGACGGGGGTTGGTCGGCGGCCGAGGTGCTCGATCACATCCGGACCGCGGAGACGCTTCTCGTGAAGGGTCTTCGAAGGGTCTCGCGCGGGGATCCGGTGCGCATTCCGCGCCGGGCCTGGTTCTACAGGCTTCCGATGGCGCCGGTCTTCTGGTCGATCCGCGTTCCCGCGCCCAAGCTCGTGCGTCCGCGCCCTCCCGTAGAGCTCAAGCCGGCGGACGTCGTGGCCGGGCTTCGCGCCTCGCGCCAGGATCTCTTCGAGCTAGCGGATGCGATGGGCGAGGAGCGCTTCGCAAGCCTCCTGTTTCCACACTTCCTCCTGGGGCGCTTCCGCGGCCTCGACTGGTTCCGCTTCATCTCCCGACACGAGAAAAAGCACGCGGGACAGCTCGATCGCACCCTCGCGACCACGGCCGCCTGACCGAGCCCGTCAGCGCGCGCCGCGGCCCGTGAGGACGGTCGGGATCGTCCTCATGAGGATCTTCAAATCCAGCATGAGGCTCCAGTTGTCGATATAGGCCAGGTCCAGCTGCATCCACTGGTCGAACTCGGGAAGGTCGTTGCGCCCCGAGACCTGCCAGAGGCCGGTCAGCCCGGGCTTCATCGACAGCCGTCGCCGCTGCCATCTCTCGTAACGCTGGACCTCCTCCGGTATCGGTGGGCGCGGCCCTACCAGCGACATGTCGCCGACCAGGACGTTCCAGAACTGCGGTGCCTCGTCCAGCGAGAACCTTCGGATGAACCGCCCGAGGGTCGTGACCCGCGGATCGTTCGCGGACTTGAACGCCGGTCCGTTCATCTCGTTGAGATGCGCCACCTCGTCGAGACGCCCGTCCGCGCCGTGGATCATCGTGCGCAGCTTGTACAGCGTGAACGGGCGCCCGTTGAGCCCACAGCGCGTCTGACGAAAGAGGCTCGGTCCCCGGGAGCTCAGGCGGATCAAGAGCGCCGAGATCAGAACCGGTACCAGGTAGACGAGGCCGAGGATCAGAGAGAGCGAAACATCGATCACCCTCTTGACGATCAGGCGCTGCCCGTCCGGCGTAGTCGAGAACGTGAGGAGCGGCGTGCCTTCGAACTCCTCCAGCTCGACGCGCGCGAACACGTGCGGAAAGAAATCCAGGACCAGACGGGTCTTGACGCCCATTTCCTCGCACAACAGAAACGTGTCCTCGAGCGTCTCGAGCTCGCCCCGATCCACGGTCAGGATCACCTCGTCGATCGAAAGCGACGTGAGAATCGTCGGGAAATCCTGGAGGGTCCCGAGGACCGGGAGTCCTCCATCGGTGGTGTCGCGGGGCGACGCCGCCGGGCGCTCGCGAATGACCCCTAGGAGCCTCAGGCCCCACCAGGGGTGGCCCCGGATCAGCCTCGCCATGGCCCGGGCGCGCGGGGTGTCCCCTACGAGCACGACGTTTCGGTAGTTGAAGCCGCGGGCTCGAACCCGGCGCGCGATCAGGCGCACGGTCAAACGCTCGAGGACAAGGAACAGGAAATTGACGCCCGCGAAGATCACGAGGAAGGGCCGGGAGATGAAGTCCCAACGGAGCCCGAAGACCACGATGGTGAGGCTCAAGAGCGCGAAGGCCGTGATTCGGAACAGCAGCCAGACCTCATTCTTGAGAGGCGAAACGCGACGGCTCTTGTAACCACCGAACGCGAAAAAGAGCCCGGTCCAGATCAGGGCGATCGGGCTGATGAGCGTCATGTAGAGCCGGAAGTCGTAGAGGCGCCCGGGGAGCCAGGTTGGGAAGAGCCTCGGAAGAAGCTCGCTCCTCAGGTAGTAGGCGCAACCGAACGCCGCCAACGTGGATGCGAGATCGGCCGCATAGAGGGAGGCCGCAACGACACGAGCCTGCTGTTTGAGCATCCTCTTGGCGATGGTATCAATCGGATGGACAGGAGTCGGCGCGGACGACCCCCAGAACCCGCTCGTAGGCGTCCGTGACCCGATCCCACTGGTAGTGCTCCTCGGCGCGGCGCCTGGCGGCTTCGCCGCGGCCCCTTCGTTCGGGTTCCGACGCGAACACCGATTCAAGCGCCTGCGCCAGCGTCCCGGGCTTCGCCGCATCCCAGTAGACCGCCGAGGGACCCGCGACCTCGCGGTTCTCCGCCGTGTCGTGGACCGCGACCGGCCTCCCGAACCCCATGGCCTCAATGAGGGCGGGGTGGGTGCCGCCGACCTCGGTCGCGTGCACGTAGGCCGCCGCATGCGCCAGAAGCTCCCGGTAGCCCTCGCCGTAAATCGCGCCCGGCAGAATCACACGCCGGTCGTTTTTGGCCACCCGCGTGAGCTCTGCGATGAAGGCGTCGGCGTAGGGCGCCGAACCGACGAGAACCAGCGGGAGATCGCGTTCGAAGAGGCGAAATCCTCTCAGCACCGCGTCCGGGTTGTTCTCGGGCTCGAATCGCGAGACATAGAGAACATAGCCTTCACGGCGGAGACCGAGCCGCTTCAAGGTCTCATCGCTTGCCGGACCCGGAAGATCCGATCCGTAGGGAATGAACTCCGAAGCCCGCCCATACCGTTCGAGGTAGTAGCGCGCGATGGCCCTCGCGTCGGTCACCACGATGTCGGGCAGCACGCACGACAGGCGCTCGGAGGCCGCGTAGGCAAGCCGTCCGAGCGCGTTCCATTTCCTGCGGTTGCGCTCGAGCCCATCCACGTTGAGCACAACCCGGGTCGGGCTGCCGAAAAGGCGCGGAAGCCGGCAGGCCAAGGCGTTGATTCCGTTGCACACGAGCACGGCGTCGAAGGCCTGCAGGGCGGCGTGAAACCCGCTGAGGACGCCATGCACGACCGTGTCCAGATACTTGTGCTTAACGGTTGGAACGAAGACCACGCGAGCGCCCCGGTGCACCTCGCGGTGCACCCGTACCCCGTGAAAGCGCGCGTAGACCGTGACGTCATGGCCCCGGCCCGCGAGGCGCGCGGACAGTTCCTCGGCCAGCGTCTCGAAGCCGCCATACGCCGCCGGAATCCCACGCGTTCCGAGTAGTGCGATCTTCAAACGACCGGAATCCGCGCCCCTTGGGCGTCGCTTCCAAACCAGCGCAGGAGATCCTTGTCGGGAACCGTTCGGCGGGCTCGAATCGCGTACCTCTTTTCTAACAGCCGCTCGCGTTCGCGCGCCAGCCACCTGAGAGCCGCGAGGGACGAGCGTTCGATCGTGAGGCAACCTCCGATGACCAAGAGGTCCCGCGCGAAGGTTCGCGGGAACGTCGCGCGGATGTGCTCCTCGCCGGCGTTGTTGATCCGAAGAAGAAAGCGATTCTTCACCGAGTGGAGATTCGCGACCTCGGACATCTGGCGCCGTCTCTCCGGGAGGTTCCGCCGTCGATGCCACGCCCCTGCCGAGGGCACGTAGCGCGAGGTGTAGCCCCTTCCCCGAAGGCGCCACGCCAGATCCACATCCTCACGGTAGAGAAAGAAGTCGTCGTCGAAGTAACCCGTCGAGATCTGAACGTCCCGCAAAGCCGACAGCCGGTAAAGCGCCGCGCAGCCCGAGACCCCGAAGACCTCGGCGGGCCTGCTGTACTGACCGACGTCTCGTTCTCCGCTGCCGATATCGAAGTGCCGGCCACTTCGCGTCATGCGCAACCCGACAGTATCCAGAATGTCCGTGGGCAGGAGCTCCGCGCCCTCCGCCCGCAGGATCTTCCCGGTCAGCGAGGCGACCCCCGCGCTCCTCGGATGCTCGGCCTCTTCCATCAGGCGCTCGACGAAATCGGCGGCCAGCACCACGTCCGCGTTCAGGATCAGGATCCACTCGGCCCCGGCGAGACACGCGGCCTCGACGGCCTTGTTGTGTCCCCCCGTGTATCCGAGGTTCTCCCGCGATGCCAGGACCGTCATGGGCCTCGCGTCCTGCCTTTGAAAGGTCGTCAGGACGGACCGCGTTCCGTCCTCCGAGGCATTGTCGGTCGCGTGAATGGCAAGGTTCCGATACGACTGCGCGATCAGACTCGGCAGGAGCCTCTCCACATCGTGCGATTCGTTGTGCGTAACGATCGAGACAAGGACCTTAGGCATCGCGGTCTTCACACTAGAAGTGAGCTCTTCCAGCCCAGCCCCACAAGCCCCCGCAAGACCCTCACATAGGCCGCCCCGGCATCCCGGCGGGGGTGGTCGCCGCGGACCGCCAAGAGCGCTAGCAGGCGGAGGACCGCTCCGGCTCCGAGAACGGTGCGTGCGGCGAACCGCTTCGGCGGCGAAGCGTGCTTGGACAGGTACCGGAGGAGATTGCGCGTGTAAAGCGGCAGGAAGTCCCGATACAGAAGCGCCCTCATCGCCGTGCCGCCGGCATGCTCCGCCCTGGCCTCAGGAACAAAGCGAATGCGGAGCCCGAGCCCGAGGATTCGGGCGCACAGGTCCACGTCCTCGAACCAGGCTGGTGCGAAGTCCGGATCGAACCCGTCTAGCCGCTCGAGAACATCCCTCCTGATGAGGACAGCGGCCGCGGCGGGCTGCTCCACGTCCAACGGCTGGTCGCGCGGGCCGTTGAGATAACGCTCGTCCAAGAGGCCGGGATTATTGGGCCAGAGCCGGTTCAGGAACGACGCCTCCCGGACCAGCGAGCCCACGGTCGGCAGGCGCCGAAGCTGGAAACGCTCCTGGCCTTCTCCCACGAGCCCTGGGGCCACGGCTGCGACCGTGGGATCCGTTTCGAGTTCGTGAAGGAGAGTCTCGATCGCCCGCGCGCCGTCGAGAAGCGCGGCGTCGGGATTCAAAAACAGCACGGCCTGAGAGGGCCGGCCCAGGAGCCCCAGGTTGCACGCGGGACCGAAGCCGATGTTTCGGGGCAGCCGAACGACCTCGGCTCCGGCACTCGCGGCGAGCTCTGCGGAGGCATCCGAAGAGGCGTTGTCGACGACGACGCACAAAAGACCCGGGATCCCACGCAAGGACTCCACGGCCCTGGCGACGTGGGCGCCGGAATTCCAGCTGACAACAACGGCGAGGACCCGCGCCGAACGCTGGGTGCCCCGCTCTTCAAGAGGCTCCGGCCTTGATTCCACTCGCTTCCGCCACCAGAATCCGCGCCCTATGTTGGCCCGAGACTACCTGAGGAAGAACGCGGGCGACCTCGCGTCTCTCTTTCGAGACCGCCGCCGCGACGCCGACAGCCTGGCCCGCTGGATCGAGCTGGATGCCGAACGGCGCCGGATGCTGACCCACGCCGACACCCTCAAGGCGGAGAAGAACCGGGTCTCTGCCGAGATCGGCGGAAAGCGCAAGGCCGGCCAGGACGCCTCGGCGGAGGAGGGACGTTCGCGAGCGCTCGGCGACGAAATTGCCGGCTTGGACGCTCGCCTCAACGATCTTGAAGAGGCCTTCCAGGCCATCGAGACGACTCTTCCCAACATCCCGCACGAAAGCGTTCCCATGGGCAAGGACGAGACCGCCAACGTGGTCGTCAAGACTTGGGGGGAGCCTCGCCGCTTCGACGAGCCTCCCAAACCGCATTGGGACCTTGGGGTCGACCTCGGCATCCTGGATTTCGAGCGGGCGGGGAAGGTGACCGGATCGCGATTCACGATCCTCAGGGGAGCCGCCTCGCGTCTGAACCGCGCGCTTCTCCAATTCCTGCTCGACTTTCATACCCAAGAGCACGGCTACACCGAGTTCCTTCCACCCTTCATCGTCAACGCGGCGTCGCTCTTCGGGACCGGCCAGCTTCCGAAGTTCGAGGAGGATCTCTTCCGGCTTCAAGGCACCGATTGGTACCTGTCGCCCACAGCCGAGGTGCAGCTCACGAACCTCCATCGCGGCGAGATCCTCGCGGCCGCCGACTTGCCTCTTTCCTACTGCGCCTACACGCCCTGCTTCCGCGCCGAGGCCGGCGCCGCGGGCAAGGACACCCGCGGGCTGATACGCCAGCACCAGTTCGACAAGGTCGAGCTGGTGAAATTCTGCCTCCCTGAGGACTCGTACACGCATCACGAGCGTCTGACGCGCGATGCCGAGGAAGTCCTGGAGCGGCTGGAGCTGCCTTACCGCCGCGTGCTTCTCTGCCGTGGAGACATGGGCTTCGCGTCCGCAAAGACCTTTGACCTGGAGGTCTGGCTCCCGGGTCAAGGCTGCTTCCGGGAGATCTCCTCCTGCTCGAACTTCGAGGCCTTCCAGGCGCGCCGGGCCGCGATCCGCGTGCGGAGGGACGGACCCTCGGGAAAGCCCCGAAACGAGTATCTGCACACGCTCAATGGATCGGGTCTCCCACTTGGACGAACGCTTGTCGCGATCCTCGAGAACTATCAAAAGACGGACGGCTCGATCGCGATCCCAGCGGCGCTGATTCCTTACTGCGGGGGGCTCCGGGAAATCCGCCCGGCGTGAGGAAGTCGCCTGCTAAACTTTTGCGCTTACACCGGACCGGACAGGTGGGTGAGTGGCTTAAACCAGCGGTTTGCTAAATCGTCGTAGGGGTAAAAGCCTACCGGGGGTTCGAATCCCCCCCTGTCCGCCACCTGCTCTCTCTTCAAAGCAAGAGGAAGGACGTCAAAGGAAAAAAGAGGATCGGAGGAGTGGCCGAGTGGTTTAAGGCGGCGGTCTTGAAAACCGTTGAATCGAAAGGTTCCGGGGGTTCGAATCCCTCCTCCTCCGCCACCCATGCCGCCTGATTTCCCGGTCCCCGCGCCGAGGGTGCTTCTCGTCGAAGACGACCCCGGAAACGCCATGGTCATGAAGGCGATTCTGACCCGGGTCGGCAAGATGAGCGTTCAGGTGACCGAGGACGGCGACTACGTCCTGGCCCATGTCGCGCGCCAGGACTTCGATGTCGTGGTCATGGACGTCTCGCTCGCGCACACCTCGGTGCTCGGGGTGTCCGTGGACGGCGTCGAGCTCACGCGGCGGATCAAGGCGCTTCCAGGGAATGCCGGCGTGAAGGTGCTCCTCGCCACGGCCCACGCGATGCGTGGCGATGCGGATCGTTTCCTCCAGGAAAGCGGTGCCGACGGCTATGTCGCCAAGCCGATCGTCGACCATCACGCCTTCGTAAACCAGGTCCGTTCGATATGGGCCTCCCCTGGGAATCCCTGATGGTTTGTCAAGACCTCTTGGTGTCCGCGCGCGGACGCCGTCCGCGAAACAATTGGGTCATCTCGTCGTAATCGTCGATCATGCTTCCGGGTAGCTTTTGCATTTTGGGAGGACGGGTGAAGCCATGAGCAAGGGACTCAAGTGGGGTCTCGGCATTGGGGCGGTCCTGGTGTTGGTTCTTATCTATGTCGCCTCCATGGCGTCCCGCAACAAGAACGTGGTGCGCGTCACGACGGCTAAGGTGGCCCGGACCGATCTCGTCTCAACGGTCAGCGGCAACGGGCGCGTGCAGGCGAAAAAGAAGGTCGATATCTCCTCGCAGGTGATGGGCCAGATCGTGAACCTCGCGGTGCGCGAGGGCGACGTGGTCAAGAAGTCCGACTTCCTGCTCCAGATCGACCGGGCTCAGTTCGACGCCACGACCCGTGCCCAGCAGGCCGGCTTGGAGGCTCTGTTCGCACAGCGGGATTCCGACCGGGCCTCACGCGCCCAGGCCGAGCGCGACTACGACCGCGAGCGCAAGAACTTTGAGGCGAAGATCTCGTCCGAGCAGGTGCTGCAGAAGGCCGCGCTCGCTCTCGATGCCGCGAAGGCAAACGAGTCCGCGACCGAGAGGCGCATCGAGCAGGCCCGCGCGCAGCTGGCCGCCAACAAAGACTCCCTCAACAAGACCACGATCACCGCGCCGATCTCGGGCGTCGTCACCGCGAGGCCGGTCGAGGCCGGCGAGAACGCCATGATCGGCACCATGAACAACCCCGGAACCATTCTGCTCACGATCTCCGACATGTCGGTCGTCGAGGCCGAGATGGAGGTCGACGAGACCGATATTCCGCGGGTCAAGGTCAACCAGAAGGCCACGCTGACCGTCGACGCGTATCCGGACAAGCACTTCGAAGGCTTCGTGACCGAGATCGGCGGAAGCCCGATCGCGAAGTCCGCGCTTGGAACGGACGCCTCCGCGGTCAACTTCAAAGTGAAGGTCCAGCTGCGGGAGCCCCCTCCGGGTATCCGCCCGGGATTTTCGGTTTCGGGCGAGATCGAAACCGATCGCAAGATCGCCGCGGTCGCGATCCCGATCCCGGCCCTCGTGGTCGCGGACGAGTCGAGCCTCAAGCCGACCGGCTCAAAGTCAAGACGCAACGAACCTTCCCCGACCCCGACACCCACAGCGGGAAAGAAGACGGGCGAGAGAAGAAAAGACAAAGACATCGAGGGCGTCTTCGTGGTCAAGAAGGACGGCACGGTGGACTTTCGCAAGGTCAAGACCGGGATCTCCGCCGAGCTCCAGATCGAGGTTCTCGAGGGCGTCGCCGAGGGTGACGAAATCGTGAGCGGCCCGTTCCGCGCGCTTCGCTCGCTGAGGATCGGCGACCGGGTGAACGTCGACAACAGCGCGGCCCCACGGGACGAGACCAAGACGTAGTCGCGATGTTGAACGGCGAGCTCTTCCGGGTCGCGTTCCGAGCGATCGGCGCTCACAAGCTGCGCTCGTTCCTGACGCTCCTCGGCGTGATCATCGGGGTCATGACCGTGATCGCGGTCGTCGCGGTGATCTCAGGCCTCAACAACTACGTGGCGACGAAGCTCTTCAGCCTGTCGCCCGACGTGTACGCGGTCACGCGCTTCGGCATCATCACCTCGCAGGAGCAGTTCCTCGAGGCGCTCAAGAGGAAGCCGATCAAGAAGAACGAGTTCGTGGAGCTCGCGAGGCTCTCGAAGACGGCGCTTGCCGTCGGCGCTCAGTCGGGGGACACGAAGGCCGTGAAGTTCGGCAATCGCCGGCTGGCCGACGTTCAGATCAACGGGGCGACCGCGAACATGGCCGAGCTTCAGAACCTGGATCTCGAGGCGGGGCGCTTTTACACCGAGCTTGAGAACGAACGGCGGGCGTTTGTGGCGGTGATCGGCTCGGAGGTGCGCGAAGAGCTCTTCCCTCGCGTGGATCCGATCGGCAAGACCATGACGATTGGGGGGATCCCGTTCCGGATCGTCGGGCTCCTCGTCAAGCAGGGTTCGGTTCTGGGCCAGAGCAAGGACAACGTTGTCTATATCCCGCGGGAGACGCTCGCGAAGGTATTCGGTCTGCGGCGCAGCCTCTCGATCTACGTCAAGGCGCGTGGCGGGGTCCCGGGCGTCCAGGCCTCCATGGACGAGGTGCGCGTGATCTTCCGCGCGATCCGCCATCTTTCGCCGAGCAGCCCCGAGCCCGTCTCGTTCGTGACCGCCGAGGCCATTCAGGTCGTATGGCGCTCCATCTCCGCAGGCGCGTTCGCGCTCCTCGTCTTCATCAGCGGCATCTCGCTTTTGGTCGGGGCCATCGTGATCGCGAACATCATGCTGGTCTCGGTGATCGAGAGAACCAAAGAGATCGGCCTGCGGCTCGCGCTGGGCGCGCGGAAGAGGGACATTCGCCGTCAGTTCCTGCTCGAAGCCGCTCTCCTAGCCCTCGGGGGCGGCGCGGTTGGAGTTCTCTTCGGCTGGCTGATCGCGCTTTCGGTGGATGCCTTCTCCCCTCTCCCCACGCGCGTGACGCCGGGCCTGGTCACGTCCGGCCTCGTGCTCGCGACCCTCACGGGGCTCATCGCGGGTGCGTTCCCAGCCATCAAGGCGAGCCGCCTCCCACCGATCGAGGCGCTCCGGTTCGAGTAGGCCGCCCGAGCCAAGGAAGGCAGGCTTCCATGTTCGACAGGATCCTCCGGGCTGTTCGACGCGACCTCTCGGAGAACCTCCGCTTCGCGCGGATCGCGCTGATCGCCCACAAGCTGCGGGCGTTCCTGACCATCGTGGGCATCGTGATCGGGGTCTGGACCGTGATCGCGATGGTGGCTCTCGTCACCGGCTTCAACCGATCGACAGAGGAATCGTTCTCGTCGTTCGGAACCACTCTGGTTCAGTTCCAGAAGTTCGAACCCCGCTTCGGAGGTGGGCGCCGGGTCTCCGAGGAGGAGCGCAAGAGGCCCGACCTCACGCTCGAGGATGCGGACGCGATCGCACGGCTCTCGCCCTCGATCCTCGCCGTGTCACCCGAGCGTTACCTGTTCGCCCAGACCAAGGTCAAGGCCAACGGCAACGAGGCGAACTCCCCCTCCCTCGCGGGTGGAACCCAGAACTACGCGCAGTGCAACAACTGGACGATCAAGGACGGCCGCAATCTCACCGAACTCGACGTACTCCACGGCACCGACGTTGGCGTCCTAGGGGTCGACGTCGTGGAAACGCTGTTTCCTGGAAAGGACCCACTCGGCCAGCCGGTCACGATCAACGGCCGGCGGGTCACGGTCGTCGGGGTCTTCGACAAGAAGGGCTCCTCCGGGTTCGGGGGGAACCCCGACAACATCGTGATCATCCCGATCTCGACGTTCGACCGGTACTTTCCTCAGGTGAGGAACTCGCGAGGCGACACGCTCCACATCGCCACCATCCCACGGTCTCCGGACCTGATCGACGCGGCCGTGGAGGAGGGGACAAACATCCTGAGGATGCGGAGAAAGCTCGCGTTTAACGAGCCGAACGATTTCGCCGTGTGGACCTCGGAGAAGCTCATCGAGCAGATGAAGGCGGTCTCCACCGCGATCTCCGGAGTCCTGGTCCTCGTGGCCGCGATCGCGCTCCTGGTAGGCGGCGTCGGCGTCATGAACATCATGCTGGTGTCGGTGACGGAAAGGACCAAGGAGATCGGGCTCCGAAAGGCCGTCGGTGCCGTGCGGAGGGACATCTCGATCCAGTTCCTGACCGAGGCCATGAGCCTGACGGGTCTGGGCGGCGTGATCGGCGTCGTGCTCGGGCTTCTCACCGCGCTGATCATTCGGAACGTCTCGCCGCTTCCCACCGTTGCCCCCGCGTGGAGCATCGGGCTCGGCCTGGGCGTCAGCGTCTCGATTGGGCTCTTCTTCGGGATCTACCCCGCGATCAAGGCCGCGAGGCTCGATCCGATCGAGGCCCTGCGTTACGAGTAGCATCGAGCGATGTCCGCCCGCATGCCCACGTTCCTGGAGCCGCTCGGAGACGAGCTCGCGATCGTCTGGGACGACGCGCAGGAGTCCTATCTCAAGCTCTCAGACCTAAGGCGGCTGTGTCCGTGCGCGGGTTGCGCGGGTGAGCGCGACCTTCTCGGCCGTCTCGCCAAGCCGCCCGCCCGCCCGCTCACGACCGAGTCGTTCCGCATTGCGGACGTCTCGAAGGTTGGCGGCTACGCGGTTCAGATCTTCTGGGGCGATGGGCACAACGACGGGCTCTACACGTTCACCAAGCTCAGGGAGTGGGGCGAGAACCCGCCGGATCTGCCGCCTGTGAGAGTCGGCCCGCTCTTGCCGACGCGTTGAAGAAACTCGGGGAACCCGCCAGGCTTCGAGGCCTCAGGACGGGGCTCGGGCCTCCAAGGCTCGCTTAGCCGCCCGTCCAAACTGCGGAAGCTTCTTGCCCTTGGAAGCGGTCGCGTAGAGCGTCGCCACGGATCGGGGCCCTGCCGCGAGCGCGTTCAGATAGGCCTCACGCCCCACGAGGCGCAGGAGCGTATCCGTCATCTGCGCCCCGACGATCGCGGCATGGCGTCCCCAGAAATCGCCACGTGTCGAGTCGGCCAGGGCATCTCTCTTCTCGAGGTCCTTCTTCTTGGGGTCGACCAGCAGCTCGACGGTGTTGTTCCACCTCTCGAACGAGCGCGCGATCGGTTCCTCAAGGAGGATCCCGATCGGGAAGAACTCGTCCGGGAACAGGAACAGCGTCGCCGCCCCCTCGGAGACCGTACGCGACAGCAGCGCCTCGAAATCCGGCGCCCCCTCAGGTGCCCAGGCCGGCGGCTTCATCACGTGTGCAAAAAAGAGCGTCTTCCAGGCTTCCGAGGAGGCCGTCCGAAGGATCTTCAGCACCATTTCGCGGGGCGGCGGGCCGGAGCGGACGTCGCCATACAAGCGTGGAATGTCTGCCAGGAGATAGATCGTCCCGGGATCCGCGCCATCGGGAATCACGGCCACGTCGGCGAACCCGGAGAGCCCCAGGAACGGCACGACGACGAGCTTCGCCGCGATGGCGGCTCCCGGCAGCAGCAGGCCGATGCGCCGCCCTTCGACTTCGGCGTCGCGGACCGCCTCGGTCGCCATGTTCTCAAGAAGCGGTTCCAGGAGCGGACGGGCGCGCAGGAACGTTGAAAACAGCGCGTCGGGGCTTCCAGCCGCGGTGGCGACGACGCGCCCAAAGAACTGCTCGGGCGAGCCGCCATCCCGTGCCACCGAAAGGCCGACGGCCCGGGACGCGCGGAGCCGCTTCAGAGCCGCGGGCCCGTCCGCGCCGCCCGCCAAGACCGTCAGGATGTCGCGCGCCGGCTCCACATCCAGGGACATGGTGATTCGGTGAGGCGAGGTTGCGGTGAGCTCGAATGGTGGCCCATCGGCCGGAACTTTCGGTGCCGATTTGCTTACGCCGACGTCTTCAGCCGCCTCGGCCGTTGCCGGGAGAGCCGCTTCTGTGGCGGCGAGGGAGCATCCGAGCCAAGTCAGGATGCCGGCACGCGCCAGCCACACTCGCGAGGTGACCCTCATCGATCCCCCATCACGGCTTCCCGCGCCGCATTGAGATCCGAGAAATCCCGCAGCACGGCGTGCGCACCCGCGGCCGCGAGGTCCTTCTCCGGCGTCACCCCCGTCGCGACCGCGACGACGCGTGCACCAATCGCCAGCCCACACGCAACGTCGTGACGTGAATCGCCAATCACGACACACTCGTCGCCTGTGTAACGGCGGCCCGTGATCTGAAAGGCCCGGTCGAGCGCGACGGGACCCAGCTCCGTGCGGGCCTTGCCCTCATTCCCCCAAACGCCGAACCGAAAGTGATGCCAAAGCGAGGCCGCCGTGAGCTTTAGGCGGGCGCCCCGCTCAAGGTTCCCGGTCAGAAGAGCGGTCAGCGTGTCGGGCTCTTGCGTCATCGCCCGCACGAGCTCGCGCGCCCCGGGCTTGGTGGAAGGCGTCGTTTCGCGCAGCGCGACCTCGAGCCGATCCAGATAGCGCGAGAGCGCGTGGTCGCGGTCGCGCTGGATTCTCTCGTCGCTGAAGCCGGCATCGCGCATGAGCTCGGTGACGATAACCGGGTCGAGCTTGCCCTCGAACCGATAGGAATCGACGGCTCCCGAGGTCCCGAATACTTCGATCAAGGCCTCCCGAAAGGCGACCCGCGCCACGGCTCCGGACGAGAGCAGCGTCCCGTCGATATCGAAGAGAAGAAGTCTCTGACCGCGGCCGTTACCGGCGCCCTCTCTCAAGAACCCGTCCCGGACACCAGGCCCTGGGCCACGCTTGCGAAGAGCTTGGGCAACGCGTCGCTCCAATAGCCCCAATCGTGTGTGCCCGGCTCCACGACGACGTCGTTGCGGATGCCGACCGCGTCGAGAAACGTCCCGAAAAGGCCAACGATCTCGCCGAGTCGATACTCGTCGGAGAGGCCGCAGCGGATCGAGACCCTGGGAGCCCGCGTTCCAAGCGAAGGATCCGAAAGCAGCCGGTCGTAAAGGTCGTTCTGGCGCAGGCCGTTGGCGCGCGCATCCCGGCCGAAGACCCTCTCGAGCGACGGCCGGACGAAGAACGGCAGGGCCTTGACGAACGTGTGCGTGAGCTGCTGCACGGCCGGGGAGAGCCCGCCGACCCTCGACAGCAGAGAAGGCTCGGCAAGGCCCCACGACAGGGCCCCGTACCCGCCCATCGAGATCCCGACGGCCGCGCGAGCCTCCCGGGAGACCACTGTCCGGTACGTCGCGTCGATGTAAGGGACGAGATCGGCGGTGAGGTAGGTTCGATACCGGCACCGGCCGTCGTACGAATCCGAGAACCACGTTCCGACCCCATTCGGGGCGACGACCACGAACGGCGCCAGACGGCCGGCCTTCATCTCGCGCCAAAGAACCGCCATGACACCTCGCCGCTCCAGGATCCGTTCGTCCCCTCTCGCGTCATGAAGAAAGTAGAGCACCGGATAGCGGCGTGAGGATTCCACCTCGTACCCGGGCGGCACGTAGACCCGGACTCGCGGAGGCGAAGGCACGTAGCTCGTCGCGACGACATGCTCACGTCCCAAAGCGTCGGCCGCAGCCGTCAAATCGCGGGAGTCCGCTCCCGCAAGCATGCAAACCGCAAGACACACGAGACCGTTGCTTCGCCCGGAACGGTTCCGCAAACGACCCAGGCGCCTCGACACCATCGGCGGGGAATTTTAGGGATCGCCTCTCGTACCACGGGGCCTGCTCAGAGGGCGGTGTTACGCTTTGCCGTCGTGAGGAATGAGGGGCAGAGCGAGGGGTCGGCCCTCACCTTGACGCAAGGAACCAACCCGTCGACGTTCGGAACGTTTCTGACCGGACAGACCGCGATCGTGACCGGCGCCGGCCGTGGGATCGGTCGGGCCATCGCGCTGGCGTTCGCAAAGGCCGGAGCGACGGTCGTTCTCGCCTCCCGGACCGGCGAGCATCTCGCCGCGACCGAGGCCGAAATCCGGGACGCCGGCGGTCAAGCGATGGCGGTCCCAACGGACGTCACGGACGGTTCCGCCATACGGGGTCTTGTGGCTCGGGCGCTGGCGGAAACCTCCCGCCTTGACATCCTCGTCAACAACGCAGGGGTCTTTCTTTGGAAGGCTCTCGCGAACCTCGACGAGGCCGAGTGGGACCGGATCCTCGACACCAACCTCAAGGCGGCTTACCTCCTCATCCACGCAGCGCTCCCCGCGCTCATTCGAACTGGTCGTGGCCGAATTCTGAACGTGTCGTCCATTCACGGGACGATCGGAGACGCCAATGTTGTGGCGCATTGCGCCGCGAAGTTTGGGCTCATCGGCTTGACCAAGGCCCTTGCCCGGGAGCTCCGCGAGGTTGGCGTCTCGGTCAACGCCCTCGGCCCTGGCTCCACCGACAACGTGACCCGCCATCGGGAATCCCCGCATCACGACTCCCCGCTCAAAGAGAAGCTCTTCGCCGAAGACATCGCCGGCGCCGCGCTCTTTCTGGTCTCGCCCGCCGCGGCCACGATCTCCGGCGCCGTTCTCGACATCTGGGGCGGAACGCACGTTTCCATCAAGGGTTGAAGGCGCCTCCGCCGGTCCGCCTTAAATCCGTCCGTAGCCCCGCCGACGAAGAGAGCCTGGCGATGCCCAAAGCAAGGAGCGGGAACGGAGTGGGTCGGGAGACGGACAACGTTGACGACCTAGTCGGTCCGCTCCTGGTCTCCCTCCTCAGCGGCGACGATGCCGGGGTTGAAGAAGACCTCCGGACCGCGGTCGCGCGCGGGCTCGACACCGCGACCATCGCTCGCGACCTCATCGAGCCCACCTTGACCGAAATCGGCGAGATGTGGCACCGCGGCGATATCTCCGAGGCCGAAGAGCACCTCGCGACGGCCACGATTTCACGGGCTCTCTCCTGCCTACCGGCTCCGGGCCCCCCACCGTTGGGAGCTCCGCGGATTGTCTTTTCCTGCCTGAACGGCGAGTTCCACGAGCTCGGTGTCCGCATCGCCACAAGTGTCGCCCGCGAGGCGGGCTGGGCCAGCAAGAACCTGGGCGCCAACCTGCCTCGCGCCGCGCTCGTGAAGTTCATCGCGCAAAGGCGCCCCGAGGCGATCGGGCTGTCGATCGCATTGAGCAGCCACATCCCGGAGAGCCTGACCGTGATCGATGAGCTTCACCAAGTCGACAGCCGCCTGAAGATCCTGGTCGGGGGCTCGGCCTTCCGTCGCGATCCGCTCTTTCAGAAGCTGCCCGTCGCCGCCGAGTGCATCCCGGACACCGTCGCGCTTCGCGATTGGCTCGTTGGGCACAGAAGACCGAGAGGCCGCAGGGCACCCCCCAACGCCCTTCCGCGACTCATGCCGGCTTCGTTGCGCAGGAGAATTGACCAGCAGGCCCGCCCAACCAAGCCGTGACGAGGGTGCTTAACGGAGATGGGGGTCGCGGCCGGGGACGTCGTTGTAGGCCTCACGCTGATCGAGGCGGGCTCGGATAGGGCCTTCGAGCTTCAGGACCCGCTGGAGGGCTGTGGGTGATAGG
>WBZQ01000856.1_pt1 | contig 17559 bp, 18 predicted proteins | sample 5204251 | NCBI WGS metagenome assembly WBZQ01 (sample SAMN12412402, study PRJNA552823) | activated sludge metagenome | isolation source: activated sludge from nitrification reactor of wastewater treatment plant... | place: USA: Virginia | collected 2017-09 | reverse complement strand
GCCCGGGTTGCTCTGGATCTTGTCAAGGAAACTGATGCTGGCCGGATTGGTGATATCGTAGGAAGCCAGGAAGGAATTGCTCACCTCGTCGGTGGTGAACAGCGTATTGCCCGAGCGCCAGGTGTTGTGCGTAAAAGTGTTGGGTGTCGGCTGGGTGGCGATCAGGGTCGGGTTGCTTTTGTTGGCCATGTTCACGATGGAGAAAAAGCCGCCGTACACGTGTGCTCCGTACATGATGTCGTTGTCCACAAAACCGTCGTGGATGTAGTTGTGGTTGCCGGAAAAATTCGAGTTGAAGTAGCCGGCGTAGGTGGGGTTGTAGGGGTCGGCATTCAGGTTGAGCACCACCGCCCGTCCGGCATAGGGGTTGGGGTTGGCGCCGTAGAGGTACAGAAAGCCCTTCGATACATCCACGTGCAGGGCGTGGATGTTGGACAGCTGGCCGTTGATCGCGCCGTTGCCCGTATAACTTTTCCAGGTTAGGTTGTTGTTGGGTAGGTTACTCAGGTTAACGATCTGCACCCCGCCGCCGCCCTCCGATACGACGTAGGCGAAGTTCTGGTAGGTCTTGATCTCACGCCAGCTGCTCGACGGGCCGGCGATCTGGATGATCTCCACCGGATTGTCGGGGTCGGTGACATTTACGATGCTCAGGCCGTTCTTGGCGCCGACCAGGGCATACTCATAACCGTTGGCCGCATAACCCCAGATATTGGACAGCGTCTGGCCGGAGTAAGTCATCACGGAGCGCTGCGAAACGTTGATGTTTTGGGAAAAAAGCGAACCGGCCGAAGCCAGCAACAAAAGAAGATAAACAAGTCGCATGTTCAACAAATTTTCTTCGACAAAAGAATGGAAGTATGCGCGCATATTCGCCAAAAAATATTCGCCAAAGCCCGCCACATGCCTATTTTTTAGCTTATTTCCCTGCGTCAGTTTTTTTTGACCGTGCCGCCCCTTGACGGATATGGCCGGCTCACCCTACCTTTGCAGCCATGAACATGAACGGCATCGCTTTGTACCATCACCACCATCACCTGCCCGGCGGCAAGCGATGAGGTGCTGGCGCGTTCTGCGCCGTTCAAGATCACCGGACCCGGCTTGTCGTACCCACGGCAAGCCGGGTCTGTTTTTTTATGCCTGATCCGGAACGAACAACCGCTCACTATCCACGAACAACAGCCCATGCTTCGCCTCGCCATTCAAAAATCCGGTCGCCTCTTTGACGACTCCGTCGCCCTGCTGCACGACGCCGGCATCTCCTTCGGCAGCAACCCCGGCCGCCTGCTCCGCACCCAGGCCCATAACTTCCCGCTGGAGATCATTTTCCTGCGCGACGACGACATTCCCGAATACGTGGAAGAAGGCGTGGTGGACGCCGGCATTGTCGGCGAAAACGTCGTTCTGGAAAAACAACGGACCGTGCGCACCGTCGAGCGGCTCGGCTTCGGCAAATGCCGCCTGTGCATCGCCATGCCCAAAAACACCGGCTATCAGGGCGTGCAAAGCCTGCGCGACCGGCGTATCGCCACCAGTTACGTCCGCGTACTGAACGATTTCCTGGAAAAACACACCGTCCGGGCCGACATCCACGAGATCAGCGGGGCCGTGGAGATCGCTCCCTCGCTGGGCCTGGCCGACGCCATTTTCGACATCGTGAGCACCGGCAGCACCCTGCTTGCCAATGGCCTGCGCGAAGTGGAAACCGTACTGGAATCGGAGGCTCTGCTGATCGCCGACCCGGCCCTGTCGCCCGAAAAAGCGGATGTGCTCGACCGCCTGCTTTTCCGGCTGAACGCCAACCGCAACGCCAAGGGCCACCGCTATATCCTCATGAACGCACCCAATGCCAAACTCGGCGAGATCATTCGCATCCTGCCCGGCATCAAAAGCCCCACCGTGCTGCCCCTGGCCCTCGAAGGCTGGAGCAGCCTGCACAGCGTGGTACCGGAAGCCGTGTTCTGGGACGTGCTCGAACAACTCAAGGCCGCCGGCGCGGAAGGCATCCTGGTGGTGCCGATCGAAAGGATGATTTTGTGAGGTTGGATGGTTGGATGGTTGTGAGGTTGGATAGTTGGATAGTTGGATAGTTGGATGGTTGGATGGTTGGATGGTTGGATGGTTGTGAGGTTGGATAGTTGGATGGTTGGATGGTTGGATGGTTGGATAAATAGACTGTTTACTTTTGCTAAACAACTGAAAATGAAAGTTTTAAAATTCCCTGCCCCGGAAGAAATAACGCCCGTTTTGCTTCGGCCCGGCGACGAACAGGCCGCCGCCCGGAGGGAACAGGCGGCGGCCATGCTCGCAGCCGTACGCGCGGGCGGCGATGCGGCCGTGCGCCGGTTCGCCCGGCAATTCGACGGTTTTTCGGAACCGTCTTTCCAGGTCAGCCCCGAGCAATTCGCCGCGGCGGAAGCGGCCGTTTCACCGGCCCTGCAGGCCGCCATCCGGCAGGCTTACGCCAACATCCGCGTTTTTCACGCTTCGCAGAGGGAACAACCGCAGCGGGTGGAAACAATGCCCGGCGTGGTCTGCTGGCGGAAAAGCGTGGCCATCGAAAAAGTGGGCCTGTATATCCCCGGCGGCACCGCCCCGCTTTTTTCCACGGTACTGATGCTGGGCGTGCCGGCCCAACTGGCCGGTTGCCGGGAGGTGATCCTGTGTACGCCGGTCGGGCCCGACGGCTCCGTCCATCCGGCCATCCTCTTCGCCGCCCGCCTGTGCGGCATCGAACGGGTATTCAGGGTCGGCGGCGTACAGGCCATCGGCGCCCTGGCTTACGGCACCGAAACGGTGCCGCGGGTCTGGAAGATCTTCGGCCCCGGCAACCCCTGGGTCACGGCGGCCAAACAACTGGTCAGTCTCGATGGTACGGCCATCGACCTGCCGGCCGGGCCCTCCGAGGTGTGTGTCGTGGCCGACGCCGGAGCCGATCCGCGCTTCGTGGCCGCCGACCTGCTCAGCCAGGCTGAACACGGCGCGGACAGCCAGGTGCTGCTGCTGTCGACTTCGGAAAGCCTGGTTCAAAAGGTCCTGGCCGAACTGGAGACCCGACTGGCCGCATTACCGCGCCGGGAACTGGCGCAGGCCAGCCTGCAAAACAGCACGGCCATCGTGGTACGTACACTTGACGAGGCCATGCAGGTCGCCAACGACTATGCCCCGGAGCACCTCATCCTGCAGGTGGCCGAGCCGGAAAACTGGGCGGCCAGGGTCGTCAACGCTGGTTCCGTTTTTCTCGGCGCCCATACCCCCGAAAGCGCCGGCGACTACGCTTCCGGCACCAACCACACCCTGCCCACCGGCGGCTGGGCCCGGGCCTATGGCGGCGTGTCACTCGACAGTTTTGTGAAAAAGATCACTTTCCAGCAGATCGGGGCTAAAGGCCTGCAAGGGCTGGGACCAGCGGTGGTAGCAATGGCGCGGGCGGAAGGGCTGGAGGCCCATGCCCTGGCCGTAGAAGTGCGCAATTGTGGTAATTAAAAGTAATTGAAGTAATGGCGATTTTCAACATGGACTCAACGGTAGAAAAAATAAACGCCCTGCTCCGGCCGAACATCCGGTCCTTGCAACCCTACGCGTCGGCCCGCGACGAATTTGAAAAAAGCGCCGGAAATTTTGTCTTTCTGGACGCCAACGAGAACAGCCTGGGCAGCCCGCTGGAGGAGGATTTCAGCCGCTATCCCGATCCGCAGCAGCCGGAACTAAAGGCGGCTATTGCGGCCCGTCGGGGCGTACAGCCCGGGCAGATCTTTCTCGGCAACGGGTCGGACGAGGCCATCGACCTGCTGATCCGCGCTTTCTGCGAGCCCGGCCGCGACAATATCGTGCTGCTGCCGCCTACCTACGGCCTGTACGCCGTCCAGGCCGGTATCCACGGCGCGGAGATCCGCCGGGCGCCGTTGGGCGCCGACTTCCGGCCCGACGCGGCGGCCGTTCGGGCAGTTACCGACGAAAACTCCAGGTTGCTGTTCCTGTGTTCGCCCAACAACCCCACCGGGAATTGCCTGCCTGAAGATTTTATCGGGAAAATGCTGGGGGATTTTCCCGGCCTCGTGGTCATAGATGAAGCGTATGCAGACTTTTCCGGCCAGGCGTCCTGGCTGTCGCGCCTGACCGAGTTCCCCAATCTCGTAGTGTTGCAAACACTCTCCAAAGCCTGGGGACTGGCGGGTTTGCGCATGGGAATGGCTTTCGCCCATCCTTTTATCATCGGGGTGCTGAACAAAATAAAATACCCCTACAACCTCGATACCGTTACCAGCCGACTGGCCTTGCGGGCGCTGCAAAACGAGCCGGCGATGCGCGAAAAAGTTGCGGTCCTGCTGGCCGAGCGCGCGCGTTTGCAGACCGCCCTGGCCCGGGTAGGCTGTGTAAAACAAATATTTCCCAGCGAAGCCAACTTTCTGCTGATCCGGGTAAGCGATGCCGACGACATCTACCGCTACCTGCTGCGGCAGGGCATCGTCGTGCGTAAGCGGAGCCGGGAGCCGCACTGCGAAAACTGCCTGCGCCTGACGGTGGGAAAACCCGCCGAGAACGACCTGCTGCTGGCAGCGCTGCTCCGCTACAACGATCCAAAAACGCTATGACCAAACTGCTTATTCTCGACCGCGACGGCACCATTATCGTGGAGCCGCAACCCGACCAGCAGGTAGATTCGCTGGAAAAACTGGAATTTATCCCGGGCGCGCTCTACGCCCTGGCCCGCATCGTGCGCAAACTGGACTACGAACTCGTGCTGGTCAGCAACCAGGACGGGCTGGGCACGGCATCGTTCCCGGAACACACTTTTTGGCCGGCTCACGATAAAATGCTGAAAACGCTGGAGGGTGAGGGCATCCGCTTCCGGTCGGTGCACATCGACCGCAGTTACCCGCATGAAAACCGGCCCACCCGAAAACCGGGCACCGCCATGCTGGAAATCTACCGGAACGGCGATTTTAACCTGTCCGAATCCTACGTGATCGGCGACCGCCTCACCGACGTGCAACTGGCCAAAAACCTCGGCAGCAAGGCCATTTTACTGAAAAACCTCGACGATCCGGCCGGCCATGAAGCGGACATCGAACTGATTGCCGGCAACTGGGAGGAAATTTACCGCTTTCTGTCCTTGCCGCCGCGCCGCACCAGCCACCGCCGGACCACCCGCGAAACCGATATCCGCATCGACCTGAATCTCGACGGTACCGGGCACAGCGACATCCGGACCGGGCTGGGTTTCTTTGACCACATGCTCGACCAACTGGCCCGGCACGGCCGTTTCGACCTGCGCGTCGAAGCCCGCGGCGACCTGCACATCGACGAGCACCATACCGTGGAGGATACCGCCCTGACCCTCGGCGAAGCCTTCGCCCGGGCGCTCGGCGACAAACGCGGTCTCGGGCGCTACGGCTTCGCAGCCCCCGAGGCGACCGGGGAACCTGCCGCCAATTTCCAATTTCCAATTTCCAATTTCTTCCTCCTCCCCATGGACGATGCCCTGGCCCAGGTCGCCGTCGACTTCGGCGGCCGGCCCTGGCTGGTCTGGGAAGCCGAATTTTACCGGGAGCGGATCGGAGACGTACCGACGGAGTTGTTTTTCCACTTTTTCAAGTCTTTTTCCGATGCGGCGCGCTGCAACCTGAACGTCCGCTGCGCAGGCCGGAACGAACACCACAAGATCGAAGCAATATTTAAAGCCTTTGCCAAAGCCCTGAAAATGAGCGTACAACGCGACCCCGCCAACCGGGAATTGCCCACTACAAAAGGAGTCCTATGAAAATTGCCGTGGTAAAATACAACGCCGGGAACATCCAGTCGGTCCTCTTCGCGCTCGAACGGCTGGGACACCGGGCGGTCTGGACCGACGACCCGCAGGTGCTGCGGAACGCCGACCGGGTGATCTTTCCCGGGGTGGGGGAAGCCTCCTCGGCCATGCAGTACCTGCGCGAGCGCGGTCTCGACGAGGTGCTCCGTTCCCTGCAGCAGCCGGTGCTGGGTATCTGCCTGGGGTTGCAACTGTTCTGCCGTCATTCGGAGGAAAATGATACCGCCTGCCTGGGCATTTTCGACGTAGCCGTCCGGCGTTTTCAGCCGCCGCCGGATATTCCATTAAAAGTCCCGCATATGGGTTGGAATAAATTGTACCATCTTCGCGGCGCGTTGTTCGGAAACCTGGAAGAAGAGAGTTTTGTCTACTTTGTTCACAGTTTTTATGCCCTGCAGACCCCCCTGGCCATTGCCGTCTCGGAGTACGGAATTCCCTTCAGTTCTGCCCTTCAACGGGACAATTTCTACGCCGTGCAGTTTCACCCCGAAAAATCGGGCGCCGCAGGCCAGCAGATCCTGGAAAATTTTTTGAACAAACTATAAGTATCAACCGTACATCACGAATACCAGGAGGCTATCTCACAAGTCTGTTTATTCGTTTAATTGCGGATTTGGTTATAGGTAATACTCTTTTTATCAGAGTATTTTACAGATAAACAAATTAACGTATAAACAAATCAACAGATAAACAATTCACCGACTTGTGAGACAGCCTCCTCAACTGTCCAACATGGAAATCATACCTTCTTTCGATCTGCTCGACGGCAAACTCGTCCGCCTCCGCCAGGGCGATTTCACCCAGAAAACCGAGTACTCCGCCAGTCCGCTCGAACTGGCCCAGGAACTGGAGCAGGCCGGCATCCGCCGGCTGCACATGGTGGATCTGGACGGCGCCCGTAGCGGCCGGCCGGCCAACCTGCACATCCTGGCCGAGGTAGCCGCCCGTACCCGCCTGCAGATCGATTACGGCGGCGGTTTAAGGTCCATTCCCTCGCTCAAGCAGGTGTGGGACGCCGGGGCCATGCTATTTTCGGTTGGCAGCGTAGCCGTACTGGCCCAGGATGAATTCCGGGCCTGGGTGGAAAAATTCGGCCCCGACCGCTTTCTGGTTGGCGCCGACGTACGCGAACGGCAGGTCGCCGTGCACGGCTGGAAAGAACAGACCGACGTTTCGCTGTTCGATTTTCTAAAAAAAATGCGCAGTCTGGGCATCCGCCAGATCTCGGTGACCGACATTGCCCGCGACGGTGAACTCTCCGGCCCGGCCACCGACCTCTACGGAGAGATCATCCAGGCATTCCCGGACCTCCAGGTGATCGCCAGCGGCGGCATCAGCGATGTGTCGGACCTGGAAGCGCTCACCGCCATCGGTTGCGCAGGGGCTATTGTCGGGAAAGCCTTTTTTGAAGGCCGGATACCCTTGCAGTACTTCCGGGTGTTTTCCAAGGTATAGCCGCCTTACGCCCTTTTTAACCGCCAGAACTACTCACGATGTTAGCCAAACGCATCATTCCCTGTCTCGATATCCGGGACGGCATGACCGTAAAAGGCGTCCGTTTCGAACAACTCCGGGAGGCCGGCGACCCTGTGGAACTGGCTGCTGCCTATGCCCGCCAAAATGCCGACGAACTGGTATTTCTCGACATTACCGCCACGCACGAAGGCCGTTCCACCTTCTCCGCCCTGGTACGCCGCATCGCCCGGGTGCTGAACATTCCCTTCACCGTCGGTGGCGGCATTGGCTCGGTAGCCGAAGTAGAAACGCTGTTGCAGGCCGGCGCCGACAAAGTCAGCATCAATTCCGCCGCTGTGCGCCGCCCCGGCCTGATCGACGAACTGGCCCGCAGGTTCGGCAGCCAGTGCATTGCGGTGGCCACGGACGCGCGGCCGGAGAACGACGGTTCCTGGCACGTCTACCTGAACGGCGGCCGGATCGCGACCGGGCGCCGGGCTTTGGAATGGGCCCGGGAAGCCGCCGACCGCGGGGCCGGCGAAATACTGCTGACTTCGATGCAGCACGACGGCACCAAGGCCGGATTTGCCCTCGAACTGACCCGCTCCATTTCCGAATCCGTGCCTGTTCCGGTCATTGCCTCGGGCGGAGCGGGCGAAAAGCAGCATTTTCTGGACGTTTTTACCACCGGCAAGGCCGATGCCGCCCTGGCCGCCAGCGTTTTTCACTTCGGAGAAATTTCCATCCCCGAGCTCAAACACTACCTGCACGATCATGGAATATCAACCCGATAAAGCGTCGCTGCTTCCGGACGCCCCGGTTTCCGGCTCCGCCGCCCCGGCCATTGCTCCCGACTTCGCCAAAATGCCCGACGGACTGGTACCGGCGGTGATCCAGGATGCCGCTACCGGCGTAGTACTGATGCTGGGTTATATGGATGCAGCTGCGCTGGAACAGACCCGCAGCAGCGGACTGGTCACTTTTTTCAGCCGCTCGAAGCAGCGCCTGTGGACGAAAGGCGAATCTTCCGGCCACGTACTGCGCCTGCGCTCCATGCGCCTGGATTGCGACGGGGACGCCCTGCTGATCCGGGCCGAGCCGGCCGGACCGGTATGCCACACCGGCGCCGATACCTGCTGGGACGAGCCCAACCGGCCGCCGCGTTTTTTGAACGAACTGGAAAACATCATCCGCGAACGCCGCATGGCGCCTCCGGACAGTTCGTACACGGCGTGGCTCCTGGCGGAAGGCACGGCAAAAATGGCCCAAAAAGTAGGGGAAGAAGCGATCGAAACCGTGATCGAGGCCCTCGGCAACGACCGGGAAAAGCTGCTGAATGAAACGGCCGACCTGCTCTACCACCTCCTGGTACTGCTCGAATCGAAAGATGTGCGGCTGGAAGCGGTGGAAGAAGTGTTGCGAAAACGCCACCTTAAATAAAAATTTGGCATTTTGGTTAAAATTAGCCATTTTGCCAACAATGATTTGGGAACACCTGGCGTTTAAGGCCGATCATTTCAATCTGGCATTCTTATTGTAATTTTTAAAAATACCAATTCTTCTACCAACCACACTCCAGGCTGCATATCGTAAAACATCTACGCTTTTTTTAATTTTTCAGTTTCATCAAAATCTTCGGATTCCTATGAACATCAAGATGTTTTTCGCAGCCACCCTGCTGACTGTAACCGCCTTTTCCGTGCAGGCTCAAAGCCGCTACCAGTTCGGGTTTACACTCGGCAGCAATTATTCTTCGCTTCGTTCCGACCTTTTTCCCACTTCTTCCGGCCGGCTCGGTTTCGCCGCCGGGTGTGCTTTGGCACTCGGCTTCGGCGACTATTTCGAACTGAACCCCGAGATCGTATTCACCCAGAAAGGCGCCAGCGCCCAGGCAGCCTACTTTAAGCCCGAAGAAGGGGCCGACCTGCGGACGTACGAGTACTACTACAACACCTTTGAGGCAGGTCTTCTGGCAGGCTTCCAGCCCTCGGCCCGCCTGCCTTTCCGCATCCAGGCCGGCGGATTCTTCGGTACGCATTTCCACAACCTCGACCGCAACGACCGCGAACTGTACGTCGGCGATTACGAGAACATCAACAACGCCACCCGGGCCGTCGATCTGAACGACGCCTTTTCCGGAGTCGACTTCGGACCGGCCGTCGGCCTGAGCGCCGGAGAAGGCCGTTTCCGCGCCAACCTGCGCTACTACCTCGGCGCCCGCAACCTGTACAACAACCTGGATTTCGTCGCCGGCGGCCACAACATCCGCACCAGTTCGGTACGCCTGACGGTGACGTATTTCGTGCGGTAAAGAGGCACGTTTACGAAACCTCGGAGGTTTCGTAAACGAAGTGCAACTTAGGTGTGGCCTAAAAACCAAATCCCATTGCCGGAATCCGGCAATGGGATTTGGTTTTTATACCACACCTCGTGTACTCACTCCCGCTTCGCCCACAACTCTTTCTGCCGCAAAAACGGCTTTTCGATCAAGGCCCAACTCAGCCGGGCCAGCAGGTAGGTGCCGGCAAAGGCCAGCACAATGTAGATCGACTGCGCCAACGCCGGGTGCAGGCCACCGGCCAGGAGCCGGTCGCCAAATCCTTTTTCCCAGGCATACAGAAACATGTGGTGGAATACGTACAGGCCGTAGCTGTATTTTCCCAGATCCCGCAAAAAAGCGTTTTCGCAGAAGCGCCGCACCAGCGCGCTGCGGTCGGTGTTGAGCGCCAGGTACAGCAGGGAGGCAAAAAAGATCGCCGACAGGTTGTAGAGCCGCATTTCAGTGCCGTGCAGGAAAATCTGGTAGATCTGCCAGCCGGTCCAGGCGAACACGATGCGGGCGATCCATTTGTCGAAAGGAACAAAACTGTGCAGGTCGAGCCGGAAAAACACGGCCAGGAAACTGCCGGCCGCCAGCCCGTCCATCCGGGTGAACGGCAATACGTAGGAGGCCACCGAATCGACGCCGGCATCCCCGGCCACCCAGAAACGCAACGGCGTGGCAATGGCCAGCAAAAAGACGCACCAGGCCGCCAGCCAGCGCACGGGCAACAGCCGGACGGTCAGGGGCCACAGCAAATAGAACTGCTCTTCCACCGCCAGCGACCACAGGTGGTTGAGGTTGAACACGTGGCTGTGGTAGAGCCAGCCGTTTTTCAGGGCCATGGCGATGTTTGGCGCGAAGCCGAAAAACCAGGCAAAGGAGTCGTAGCCCTGGAGCCGGTCGGGCGCTTTTTCAATAAAAATAACGGTGAGCCAGGTCACGATCACCACGAAGTAATACAAGGGAAAAATGCGCAACAGCCGGCGTTTGTAAAAACTGCTCCAGTAGTGCGGGCTGTCTTTCGAATCGAGCAGAATGCCGGTGATGAGAAACCCCGACAGCACGAAAAACAGGTCGACGCCCAGCCAGCCGGCCTGGGCGAGGTTGTACCACTTATCGCTGCCCCAGAAATCGCGGAGCAAAAAGTGGCTGAGCAGCACCATAAAAACGGCCAGGCCGCGCACACCGTCGAGGGCGGGAATTTTTCCCCGGAAAAAAGGCCGTTGTCCGGGACCGGTTGCCCGTTGCCCGTCGGCGGAGGCGCCTTCAAGGTCGTTCCGACTGGCCGAATTTTCGAGTTTATCCTTCAAGATAAGGGGAGTTGAAAGCACGCAACAGGAGCCGCGGGTTCGTCAGTTATGGACCCGCTGTACCACCTGAACCCGCGATTTGTCGGCAAGGTTCAACTGGCCACTCACCACGACCTGTTCGCCGGGCTGCAAGCCGGAGGTCACTTCCACCCGGTCGCCGTAGGTGCCGCCCAGGGAAACCGGGCGCAGTTCGGCCAGTACGGAATCGTGGACGACGAAGACCTTCGGATCCTGCAGGCTGCCGGCAATGGCCCGCCGGGGAATGGTCAGGCCCTGCCGGTTGGCATTGAACGTAAATTTCGCTTTGGCGTGCATACCGGCCCGCAGGGGGGTTTTGTCCGGATTGACCACCTGGATCTCCACGTCGTAGGTGAAAGCGTTGTCGGCCCGCAGCCCGATGTTGGTCACTTTGCCGGGGATGGAAACACCGGGGTATACATCGGGCCGGACGCTCACCGACTGGCCTTTCTGTACGTTCAGCACATCCCGTTCGGTCACTTTTACCATCAGGAACAGTTTTTCCAGGTTGGTGATCTGCGCCACCTGAATGCCGGGGCCGATCACACTGCCTCTTTCGATGAAGCGCAGCCCCATGGTGCCGGTCATCGGCGCTTTGATGCTGGTATTGGAGATCTGTTTTTTCAGGCCTTTTATCTTCGCTTCGGCGGCCAGAATGCCCAGTTCCACGTCTTCGATCTTGTTTTTCGGGGCGGCTTCGCCTTCGATCAGGTTGGTCAGGCGCTCGCGGTCCTTGACCAGTTTGGTGAGGTTGGCCTGGGTAGCCTCCAGTTCCGTTCGCAGCAACTCGTCGTCGACCTTGGCGATCAGGTCGCCTTCATTGACCCATTCGCCTTTGTTTTTGTACACCTCCAGCACCCGGCCGGCGGTTTCCGAGATGACGAACATTTCTTTGGCCGGCAAAAAAATACCGTCCGCTTCGAGGCTGTTGGCCAGGGTTTCCAGGTTGCAGGCCAGTACTTCTACCGGTACGTAGACGTTGGTGACCTTGCTGAGTTCGGTTTCGGCGCTTTGTTTTTTCCGGTTGGAATACAGTTTCCAGGCGATCAGGGCCGCGCCGAGAAACAGGAAGATCCAGATGTATATGCGGGTGCGCAACGTCGTGTCGGTTGAAAGGTGAGACGGAGAAAACTGCCAGATTCGCCGCAAAAATAGACAAAGTACACGCGGTTTTTAACCGGCATTTCGCGCGAACTATCTTTGCCGCGGATTCAACGGCCAGGAAGTTGCCCGAGGTATCCTTGCCGGGTCAAAAAGGGGTCTTTTTGCCTCCGGCAGACCAACGCAAACAACTTCTAAATAACCACTGACCCGATACACAGATGCTCATCAAGGCTTCCCGCATCATCAACCTCACCGACGCCCGTTACTTTGCCGCCCGGGAAGTCGACTTTCTCGGCTTCAACCTCGAAGCAGGTACCGAAGGCTACCTCGACCCCCTGTACATGAAAGCCATCCGGGAATGGGTGGAAGGCCCGCGGATCGTCGGGGAGTTTTCCCGCACCCCCGCGCCGCACATCCGGGAAGCGGCGTCGTTTTTCGGCCTGGACGCCGTGCAGGTCACTTCCGCGTACGCCGGTCACCTTGGTGAACTGAACGGGCTGACCGTGATCCTGGCGGTGGATGCCGGCCCGGATGAGCTGGATGAAGATTTTTTTCAAAAGGCCGCTCCCTTCGTCGCCTACTTTCTGCTCAAAATCCCCGCCGCAGCGGCCCGGCCGGAACAAACCGACCGGTTTAAAAAGATCTGTGCCGACTACCCCGTACTGCTGGAAAGCGACGCTCCGGCCGAAGCGCTGGCCACGCTGACCGAATACCTGAAACCGGCCGGGCTGAGCCTGACCGGCGGCGAGGAGGAACAGGTGGGCGTCAAATCGTTCGACGAGATCGAGGCGATCTTCGAAGCGCTGGGAAAATAGTTACCCGGAGCCTTACCGTAGCAAGGTAAGACTCCCGGTCTTCACCGTCTCCACTCCCTCGCAGCGGTAACGCAAACGGTACAGGAAAACACCCGGGTTGGCCGGCTGTCCGTCGAAGGTACCGTCCCAGGTACCGAAGGCGTCTTCGGCGTTGAAAACACGGCCGCCCCAGCGGTCGAACACCTCGAAGGAGATGAATTCGTTCACAGCGAAGGGATTGCTGATACCGAACACGTCGTTCCGGCCCGGGGTGGCACCGGGCGTGAAGGCATTGGGAATGAATATTTTGCTGCAATCCAGCGTATCCGGGTCGATCACGTTGACGCGGATGGTATCGGTGGCGATGCAGTTGTCGTGGGTGATGGTCAGGGTATAGGTAGTGGGGGCTTCCGGGGTAATGACCGGATTGGGGCTGGTTGGGTCGGATACGCCGGTAGCCGGCTGCCAGTCGAACTGGTCGCCACAAGGGGCGGAAGTATTGATCTGAAAAGAATTGCCCAGGTAGATCAGCGTGTCGCCGTTCAGGATCTGGTCGGCGCGCAGGTTGTAGCGCGCGATCTCGGGTTCGCTCAGGGCTTTGCTGTGGAAACGCAGTTCGTCGATCTCGCCTTCGAAAGGCTCGTCGAGGGTACAGGTCGGCTCGCCGATCTTGAACACGGCGGTGGTGGTGAGGTCGATGCGGGCCGACGACTCGTTCTCCTCGCGCATTATGCCGTTGACGTAGAGGGTATATTTTTCGTCGCTGCGGGTCAGGGTAATGAGTTGCCAGCAGGGGCCGGGATCGAGCGCGCCGGAGACGGTGACCAGCAGGGTGTCGTTCTCGCTGATGCCCGAAGATATTTTGCGGGTCTTGGGGGCGTAGCGGATCCAGAAGGCATGGTTGGTGTTGCAGGCTTCCTGTTTGGCCATGACCAGTTGCGAGGGCCCCTGGTTTTGCTCCTGCTGCGGCCGGAAGTAGAAACTTACCGTGAAATCACTGGTGGAAAAAACGTCGGCGAAAGGCCCGACCACGTAAATCGCGTCGTCTACTCCGTCGTAGTGGAACGAGGAGTCTTTGAGGCCGCAATCGCACGCGATGTTGCCGATGAGGGCGCCGCTGGAACCGTTGCCGCTGTCGTCGACGCCTTTGCAGTTATCGAACGAGAAGTAGGCTTCGAGTTTATCCGAAGTGTTCTGCGCACATAAGGTGCTGGCGGTGAGGACAAAAGACAAAAAGGAGAGGAAAAGAAGTCGCATCCGATCGAAATTTTAGGACAAATAAACGCCGCTCTCCCGGACAAAGTATAACCCGGGTGGCGTTGAAAAGGCGCGAAACCGACACTTCCGGTTGCCGCTACATGCCGGGAAAACCACCGAGACCGCCCGGCAGCAGACCTTCCAGCAATTTATTGGTTTCCACCGACGCCTGCTGGCGGGCCAGGTCGAGGGCGCGGTTCACCGCTACCACCAGCAGGTCTTCCACCTGCTCCGGGTCGCCGATGTCCATTTTGGTGGCGTCGATTTTAATGTTCTCGATGTGCAGGTCGGCGCCGGCTTTTACCGTCACCGCGCCGTCGCCGGCTTCGGCTTCCACGAAGATCCCCGCCAGTTTCCGCTGGAGTTCTTCCTGTTGTTGCTGCAAATTGCCAAAAAGGTTGTCGAACATAGTAATGCTTTTTTGACGTTGGATTTTTGGATTAATGGACGTTGGACGTTGGACTGATGGAAGTTGGACAAGAGATTACCACGTTGGGGGATGGAGGATTGGATATACCGGGATTTCATGGTTTCCTTATTTGGATCTACTCGTCGGACGACTTGAAGTCGTCCGACGAATCGCATCAAAGCCTGCCACTGCCCGTCCATCCTCCCGCCTACCCAAGCGTCTGGGCCTACTCGTCGGACGACTTGAAGTCGTCCGACGAATCACATCAAAGCCTGCCGCTGCCCGTCCATCCTCCCGCCTACCCAAGCGTCTGGGCCTACTCGTCGGACGACTTGAAGTCGTCCGACGAATCGCATCAAAGCCTGCCACTGCCCGTCTATCCTCCCGGCTACCCAAGCGTCTGGGCCTACTCGTCGGACGACTTGAAGTCGTCCGACGAATCACATCAAAAGCCTGCCACTGCCCGCTCATCCTTCCGGCTACCCAGCCCCGGCGTCTCAACGTCCAATGTCATTCAGTCGAATGTCCAAAAATCCAACATCTAAATATTCCAACGTCCAATATCCGGCGTCTAATATTCCTGCCGCCTAAAAATGGACGAGGTCGGCAAATTGTTTCACCCGTTTTTCGATCATGGCCGGCGTAAGGCCTTTCAGGCGCTCGGTACCGAATTTTTCCACGCAGAACGAGGCCATGGCCGAGCCGTAGATGATGCCGCGTTTCAGGTTGGCGAAGGAAGTGTCGCCCGTTTTGGCGATCCAGCCCATAAAGCCGCCGGCAAAGGTATCGCCGGCGCCGGTGGGGTCGGTCACTTCGGCCAGCGGCAGGGCCGGCGCGTAGAACATGTCGCCGCGGTGGAACAGCAGGGCGCCGTGTTCGCCTTTTTTGATGACCAGGTATTTGGGGCCCATTTGGTGGATGGCTTTGGCGGCCGTCACCAGCGCGTGCTCGCCCGAGAGTTGGCGGGCCTCTTCGTCGTTGATGATGAGCACGTCGATCTTTTTCAGTACTTCCAGCAGTTCCGGCAGGGTATTGTCCATCCAGAAGTTCATGGTGTCGAGCGCCACGAGTTTGGGGCGGCGGGTCACCTGCTCCAGCACGCGCATCTGCACCTGGGGCATCAGGTTGCCGAGCATGAGGAAGTCGGCTTTGCGGTACGATTCCGGCAGCACCGGGTCGAAGGTGGCCAGCACGTTCAGTTGGGTGTCGAGGGTATCGCGGCTGTTGAGGTCGCGGTGGTATTTGCCGGCCCAGAAAAAGGATTTTTCGCCGGGTTTGATCTGGAGGCCTTCGAGGTCGACGCCGCGTTTTTTCAGGTATTCCAGCATGTCGGCCGGGAAGTCGTCGCCCACCACCGACACGATGCGCACCGGCGTGACGAAGTAGGAAGCGGCCAGGGAGATGTAGGTGCAGGCGCCGCCGACGATCTTCTCGGCCCGCCCGGCGGGGGTTTCAATGTCGTCGAACGCGACGGTTCCGACTGCGACAAGGCTCATGATGATTACAAATTGCTGATTTTTGTGTTTTCCGCAGGATACGGAAATTTTTTGCGCTGCAAAGATTGTATTTTCCTTCGGCTCAATATACCTTTGCCGCCGCTTTTGAAAGAAAGTCTTTCAGACAAAGCAAAAAATGCCTCATTAGCTCAGTCGGTTAGAGCGGCGGACTGTTAATCCGTAGGTCCAAGGTTCAAGTCCTTGATGAGGCGCAAAAAGCCCTCGCTCACGCGAGGGCTTTTTTGTTGATAGCGCGGTCTTCAGGCCGTACCGGTCAGCGCCATTATTGAGGTTTCAAAATAAAACGCGGTTATTGTAATCGGGTATGCCGGTCAGTTAGGCCCCAAAATGACACCTTTTTTTGCGAAACCGCAATCATGGCGCGCTACACTCTTGCCGCTTTTTCCTTCCGGTTTACCACCACACCCTACCTTTATCACCCGCGAACCGGCAACCAGTACCGGTCAATACCGCAATGAAAAATCCGTACCTACTCCTCTCCCCCGAAGTCCGCGCCGCCGTCGAGGACGGCCGCCCCGTAGTGGCCCTCGAAAGCACCATCATCGCCCACGGCATGCCTTTTCCCAAAAACGTGGATACCGCGCTGCGGGTGGAAAAAGCCGTGCGCGAAGCCGGAGCCGTGCCGGCCACCTGCGCCATCATCGGGGGCAAACTGAAAGCCGGACTGAACACGGCCGAGATCGAAATCCTGGGCAAAGGCGGCAGCGCCATCCCCAAAGCCAGCCGCCGCGACCTGCCGTATCTGGTCAGCCAACAAAAGGACGGCGCCACGACAGTAGCCTCCACCATGATCATCGCCCACCTCGCCGGCATCCGCATCTTCGCCACCGGCGGCATCGGCGGCGTGCACCGCGGCGCAGCCGTTTCGATGGACATCTCCGCCGACCTGCAGGAACTGGCCCACACCCCGGTGGCTGTAGTGAGCGCCGGGGCCAAAAGCATCCTCGACCTGGGCCTCACCCTGGAATACCTGGAAACCCACGGCGTGCCGGTCATCGGCTACGGTACGGCCGAATTCCCGGCCTTCTACACCCGCCGCAGCGGCTTCGGCGTGGACTACCGGCTCGATACGGCCGAAGAGATCGCCCGCCTGCTGCACGTCAAATGGGAACTCGGCCTGCGCGGCGGGGCGGTCATCGCCAACCCGGTGCCCGAACAGCACCAACTGGACGCCAACACCATGCACCGGGCCATCGAAGCGGCCGTGGCGGAAGCCGAAAAGCAGGGCATCCGCGGAAAAGCCATCACCCCCTTCCTGCTGGCCAAAATGGAGGAACTCACCGGCGGCCAAAGCCTGGAAGCCAATATCGAACTGGTGCTGAACAACGCCCGGCTGGGCGGAGAGATCGCCCGGGCCTTGGCGGAGGTTTAAGAAAGGGGCAAGGGGCAAGGGGCAAGGGGCAATTTTTTGATCTCCAGTAATTCGGGTTTCCAGCCAGGTAATGCGGATCAAGGGTTGAATGTTTCAAGCCCCGATCGATAATAAGTTGAATATCAATACTCTTTGAAACAGAGAGAAAGCCCGGCGTGTGTCATGCAGAGCCTTCAGGCGTGGCATCT
>WBZQ01001305.1_pt1 | contig 17566 bp, 16 predicted proteins | sample 5204251 | NCBI WGS metagenome assembly WBZQ01 (sample SAMN12412402, study PRJNA552823) | activated sludge metagenome | isolation source: activated sludge from nitrification reactor of wastewater treatment plant... | place: USA: Virginia | collected 2017-09 | reverse complement strand
CCCTGGTCGACACCTCACCGAAAAGGAGCGATTGACGTGGCGGACGAGACCTACCCCGCAGACCTGCGGTACCACCAGGAGCACGACTGGGTGCGGGTCGACGGCGACGAAGCAGTGTTCGGCATCACGTGGTACGCGCAGGACGCGCTCGGCGAGATCGTCTACTTCGACCCGCCCGAGGTGGGCAGCGCGGTGGTGAAGGACGAGAGCTACGGCGAGCTGGAATCGGTAAAGGCCGTCTCAGACATCATCGCTCCGGCCAGCGGCGAGGTGCTTGCCGTGAACGAAGCGATGCGCGAACACCCCGAAACGGTCAACGGCGATCCCTACGACGCGGGATGGCTCATCCGCGTGCGGCTCACCAACCCCGGCGAGATCGCCACGTTGATGGATGTGGACGCCTACCGCACCTACATCGCCGGCGCCTGACGATGTGAGGCGCCCGCCGGCACGAGCGGTCGTTCGCCGTGCCGTGCGCGCGTGCCGGCAGTCGCTGCAGGCGGGCGGGGCGACGCGCGACGAGGCGTACGCCGAGGTGCTCACCCGCGCCCGCGCCGGGCAGTTCGGTGCGGTGCCCGCCGGCTGGGTGCACGAGGACTTCCACCTCGACGACAAAGACGCCGCGTTCGCCGCCGTGCGCCGTGACGGGGCGAAGATCGGGGGGGAACAGCTCGCGACGGTGAGCCGGGTCTACACGCCCGAGCCGATCGTCGACTTCCTGCTGCAGAACACCCTCGGCGCGCTGTGGTTGTCGATGTACCCGGCCTCGCGGCTGCGCGGACGGTGGCCGTTGGTCGTCGCCGAGGCGATCGGCCCGCCTCGCCCCGCCCGGCCGGTGACCACGCTGACGGTGCTCGATCCCTGCTGCGGCTGCGGAGCGTTCCTGCTGCCGGCATTGGACATGTTGCTGCAGATGGCCGACGAGGAGCGGCAGATGGCCTTGCGGGGGGAGGTGCCGGCCGGCTGGCCACTTCCCGCGGATCGGGCGGCCGGCGCCCTGATTGGCGCCAACCTCTGGGGCGCCGAGCTCGATGCCGTCGCGGTCGACCATCTTCGTGCCGCCTTTCGCGAGCGTACGGGTCACGCGACGGACGATTGCCTGCAGATCGTGCGTCCACCGCTGGGTTCGCTCGCGCCGACGACCTTCGGCGACCGTCGCTTCGACGTGGTCTGCACCAACCCGCCGTTCGTCGGCTTCCGGCAGCTCGCACCCCAGGTGCGCGACGCGGTCAAAGCGAACGATGCGTTTGCCCGCTCCGACCTGGCGGTCGCGTTCCAGAGCCGATGCGTCGATCTGCTGGCCCAGGGCGGGCGCGCGGGGACGGTCACGCCTGCCGGTTGGACGAACGGGCGCGAGTCGATGGCGCTGCGCCGGCGGATCCTTCGCGACGGTGGTCCGTGCCTGAGCGTCGCCCTCGGTCAAGGGGTGTTCGCTGCGGCGCCGCTCGTGTTCGTCGCGCTGAGCGTTGTGGGTCGGGACCCCGTGCCCGACGCGCTCAGCGTCAGGCGCGTGAACGGTCGGGAAGGCTTGGACCTCTCGGGAACAACGCCCATGGTGATTCCCCGGTCGGCGATCGCGGAGCTTGCTTCCCTGCCATTCCTGCCGGACGCGCCGCCAGAGGTGCTCGCGTGCGCGGCGCGTGGGCCACGTCTGGGCGAGCGCTTCCGGGCGTTCGACGGTGTATGGACCGGCGACAATGCCCGGGATGTGCGCCGCTGGTGGGAGCTCGAGGATGCCGGCGGCTGGGTGCGCCTCTCGGGGGGGCAGGGACACCAGCCGTGGGTGGCGCCGATTCGGCTGCGCATCCGTGCGGAGCACGTGGCGGGTCAGTCGGCGCGAGCCGGTGGGGTGGAGTATCCGCGTGTGGCGGGCGGCCGGTTGGGAGCGCGGGTCGCCGAGCCGGGCACCGCGAGCCTGGCCGGCGTGGTGACGCTCATGCCGCGCGACGGGCGTGACGAGGCGCGCACAGACGAGGTGCTCGCCATCTTCAACTCGGCGATCGGCGGGGCGTGGTTGCGCACGCTCACCAGCGGGCTCAACTTCAACCCCGGCTACGCGGCCGCAATCCCGCTCGCAGCGAACCCGCCGGGGCCGGAGCTGCGGCGTGCCGTCGACGAGGCGATTGCGCTTCGTGGCCGCCTGGTCGAGTCCGACCCCACGCACGACGGCTTCCGTGCTGTGCCGCACCCAGACGAGGTGTCGGCTTGGATCCGGCGGCTGGCCGCGATCGAAGGTGAGATCGACGCCCTGGTCGCCGATCACCTGGAGGTGCCACGGGGCGTGGTCGCCGGCCTTCCCAAGACCCGTCGCAACCCTGTGCGCGTGGGCGGCACGGACGACGCGCTCGTCGTCGCTGCGCTGCGACACCACGGCATCCGGTGGCCGTGCGAGCCAACCGCGTCCAGGGTGGCGCACGCCGAGATCGTGGACGTGCTTGCGGCCGTTCTGGCCGACCGTGGGGTCGTCGACGTGCACCCGGGTGTGTGGTTGGCCGACCGGTTCGCGACGCTGCTCGCGCAGACCTTTCCCCGCAATCGCTTCCGCATCGAGTCGCCATCGGCACGGGCGGGCAGATCGAGGCGCCCGTGACGCCAAACGCTCGGGGTTGGCGTCAGGCTTGGGCGCGCACGGCGCTTGGCGGGCGGCCGACGAGCGCGGTGAAGTCGCGGGTCAGGTGAGCGTGGTCGGCATATCCGAGCTCCGCCGCGAGGCGTGCGAGGTTCTCCCGCTCCCCGCGATCGATGCGGACTGCAGCCTCCTGCAGGCGGCGCCGCCGGATCAAGAGCTTGGGCGTGGCACCGACGTGCTCGCGAAAGCGGCGCTGGAGCGTGCGCACCGAGGTGTTGGTGCGCTCGGCAAGCGCGGCCACGTCGAGGATCGTCGGATCCGAATCGATCAGCGCGGCTGCCGCCATGGCCCGCGCGACCTCGTCGTCGGTTGGGCGGCGGATACATCGGAGCCAGTCGCAGATGGCGGTACACGGTTCGCGACCGTCACCCCATCGCTCGACGGCGTCGAGCAGCGCCTGGTGTCGCGTCTCGAATGCCGCCAACGGGGTAATGCGATTGGTCAGTGTGTACGCACCCACGTCGATGAAGGTGCGAACCGCACCGGCCCGCAGTTTTACGCCGTACACGCGCCCCTGACCGCTGAGCGTGCGTTCCCACAGCCGCGTCCAGACGCCGACGATGCGCGCCTCGCGCCCGCCGTCGCCGACCTCGAACACGAGGTTGACGCACGGGTCGCTCACGAGCTGCGTGGTGTGGTCCGGTTGGCCGCGCAGGTCCCACGATCCCCGCCAGATCGTGTGCACCACGTCGGCCAGGTCGTCGGGCGGGAGGTCGCTGTGCGCGTCGATGCGCCGACCGCTTCGCCGGCTGGAGACGAGGCCACGGCCTCGTGCCCCTCGCGGTGGTCGCGTTTCTTCAAGCGGGGCTGGTTGTGTCACGGCATGGTGTCAGCTGAACGACGGAGGAGCATCCGGTGGACATTACTGTGATCAACATCGCCGACATCGCGCCCTACGAAGGTCCGAACACCATCCCCGGCATCAGGTTCCGTGGGGTGCGCGCGGCACTCGGCGTGAGCGCGTGGGGCATGAACGTGATCGAGATCGATCCCGGCATCGCCGCCTACCCCGAGCATGACCACGCGGCCGATCGGCAGGAGGAGGTGTACCTGGTGCTCGACGGAGCCGCCACCCTTCACGTGGGCCAGGCGGCACGTCCGGTGGCCATGGGCGATCTGGTGCACGTGCCCGCGGGCACGACCCGAAAGTTCACGACGCACGACTCCTCGGTGCGCCTGCTCGCGATCGGCGCAGTGCCGGGCGAGGCGTTCGTGCCCCGGATGTGAGGTCAGTCGCCGCGGTGGGGGCGGTAGAGCGCGCGGGCCAGCAACTCGGCACGCGCCGAGCCGGGGGAATGCACGCCCTGGTAGCCGTCTCCCCGGATGCGGCGGACGACCTTCGGCCACAGCCAGCGGCTGCGGGCCACGCGGCCCGCGAACTTCGGCCACCGGTCGAACAGCAGCTTGCCGCCCCACGAGATCGCCCGGTGGCGCGAAAGCGCCCCGTTCAGAAGCGGCGTGTATCCGGCCAGGTCCGTGGTGCGTCCCTCCAGCAGATCGCCCACGGCCCCCGCAGCCAGACGCGATGAGAGGAACGCCTCGAACATCCCGTCGCCCGACATCGGATCCACCAGTCCGGCGGCATCGCCGATCACCAGCGCGCGTCCCGCGGCCACGGGCGAGCGGGGGTCTCGCAGCGGGAGACGGTAGCCCCGCACGGCCGTAACGGCCTCGGGGGGAACGTCGTAGCGCCCGCAGAGCTCGGCCAGATGCTGGCGCAGGCGTGGTCCCTCGCCGGCCCAGCCCCCGACGCCGAAGTTGGCGTGCTCACCCTTCGGGAACACCCACCCGTACCCGCCGGGCACGGTCGCGAACTCCAGGAGCAGGCGGCCGCGCCAGTAGTCGTGGTCGAGCACGTCCCAGCCCACGTTGCCCTCGTAGGCGACCCCGTAGGTCAGGCCGCCACCAAGCCCGAGCGCCTTGGCGCTCACGCCGTTGCAGCCGTCGGCGCCGATCACCACCGCGCCGGTGAGCGATCCCGCGTCCGTGCGCACGGTGCCGCCCGCGCCGGCCATGTCGATGGTGCGTACGCGCACCCCGTCGCGAAAGTCGACGCCGGCGGCCACCGCCTGCTCCGCCAGGTGTGCGTCCAGGCGTCGACGCTGCGTCATGAAGACCACAGGCTGGTCGGCGGTGCGCTCGAAGCGCTCGCCCTGACCGAAGCCGAGCTCCGCGGTGACGATGACGTCCTCGACCACCGGGGTCACGTCGATGGGGAGGTGGTGCAGCCCGCGGAGGGTGATGCCCCCGCCGCATGGCTTGTCGCGTGGAAAGACGGCGCGGTCCAGCATGGCGACCCTGGCCCCGCCGCGGGCCAGCCGATAGGCGGCGCACGAGCCGGCGGGCCCGGCGCCGATCACGATCACGTCGAACTGGGGCATTGGGCTGCATCTTAGGATGCACGGCTACGCTGACGCCGTGGGACGACCGCGCACACCCAAGGGCCGGGGCCGGCTCGTCGCCGAGCGGTTGGCCGACGAGTACCCCGAGATCGTGATCCCACTGGATCACGGCAGCCCGTTCCAGCTGCTGGCGGCGGTGATCCTGTCGGCGCAGTGCACGGATGCGCGCGTGAACCAGGTGACGCCGAAGCTGTTCGCCCGGTTCCCGGATGCCGCCGCGATGGCCGTCGCCGACCCGCAGGAGGTCGAACGACTGATCTACGCCACCGGGTTCTTCCGGGCGAAGGCACGTTCGTTGATCGGGATGGCAAACGCGGTCGTCGACCGGTTCGGCGGCGAGCTGCCGGGAACCATGCGTGAGCTCGTCAGCCTGCCGGGAGTGGGGCGCAAGACCGCCAACGTGCTTCTTGGCCACTGGTTCGGCGTTCCCGGTGTGGTCGTGGACACCCACGTCGGTCGCTTGGCGCGCCGGCTCGGGCTGACCGAGCACACCGATCCGGTGAAGGTCGAGCACGACCTGATGGCGGTCTGGCCACGGCACCAGTGGTCCGACACCACGATGCGCCTGATCTACCACGGGCGGGCGGTGTGTGTGGCTCGCCGCCCGCGCTGCGAGCGATGCGTGCTCGCGGACTTCTGTCCCGCTGCGAAGCGCGGATCAGCGCCGTCCACGACGACCGGCCGCCGTTAGGACGGCTTGTTCGTCGCCTGCCAGGCGGCACCCACGATGCCGCCGTCGTTCAGCAGCTTCGCCGGCACGATCGGCGTGCGGATGTCGAGCAGCGGCAGGAACTTCTCGGCGCGCTTCGAGACGCCACCGCCGACGACGATCAGGTCCGGCCAGAACAGCGACTCGAGGTGGGCGTAGTAGCGCTGCAAGCGCTTGGCCCACTCCTTCCAGGAGAGGTCCTCCTCGTCCTTGACCGACGAGGCCGCACGGGTTTCGGCGTCGTGGCCGTCAAGCTCCAGGTGGCCGAGCTCCGTGTTCGGCACGAGGATGCCGTCGACCAGCAGCGCCGAACCGATGCCCGTGCCGAGGGTCGTGACGATCACCACGCCTGGAGCATCCTTCGCGGCCCCGTAGCGCAGCTCGGCGATTCCGGCGGCATCGGCGTCGTTCAGCACCGTGACGTCGCGGCCGATGAGCTCGCTCAGCAGGGTGTCGGCGTCGGTGTCGATCCACGTCGGGTCGATGTTCGCCGCCGTACGCACGATTCCGTGGGTGACGACCGCGGGGATCGTGATGCCGATCGGCGAATCGCCGGTCTGCGACGCGAAGTGCTCGGCGATCTCCCGGACGATCGCGCCCACCCGCTCGGGCGTCGACTTCGACGGCGTCTCGATGCGCAGCCGGTCGCCGACCAGCCTGCCGGCGGTGAGATCGACCGGCGCGCCCTTGATCCCACTGCCGCCGATGTCGATGCCAAGCGGTGAGGTCGTGTTGGCCATCCGGGTACGCTACCGGCCGATCACGTCGACACGGCGCGGGCACCGCCGACCTGGCCCTGCGATGATCCGCCGATGGACATCTGGACCCTCGTACGCTTCGGACACCTGCTTGGCGTCACCGTCTGGCTCGGCGGCATGCTCTTCCTGGGGTTGATCGCGGTGCCCGCCGCGCGCGCCACCGGGGATCGCACTGCTTCGCGCAGGCTGATCACCGATGTCGCCAAGCGCTTCGGGATGCTCGGCGGCGCCGCCTGGGTGCTCATCCTGGTCACCGGCGCCGGGCTCGTCTCACACCGCAACGTGGACTTCGGCACCACGTACGGACACAAGATCGCCGCGAAGATGGTGCTGCTGGTGCTGGTCGGCGTCGCGGTCGTCCTCCACGGGATGTGGCAGGGGCCACGTGTGCGCAGCGCCGACGAGGCGGGCGACGAGGTTGCGCTGGCGCGTTGGAAGAAGATCGGAGCGGGGCTCGACGCCTTCATGCTGCTTGCCACGCTGGTCGCCCTCTGGATCGCGTCGTCGCTCATTCCGTAGACCACTAGTCTGCCGGGGTGCCGATGATTCACCCCGAGAGCGTTGAACAGGTCCGCCAGGCGGCCGATCTGGTCGAGTTGCTGCGCGGGCGCGTGGAGCTGGCCCGCCGCGGCGGCCGCTGGTGGGGCAGATGTCCGTTTCACGACGAGCGCTCGGCCTCGTTCACGATCCTGCCGGACAACCGGTACTACTACTGCTTCGGCTGCGGCGCCAAGGGCGATGCCATCACGTGGATGCGCGAGCGGGAGGGCGCCGCAACGTTCAACGACGCGGTCGAGGCGCTCGCCCAACGCTTCGGCATCGAGCTGCGCTACGAGCAGACCTCGCCGCAGGAGGATGCGGAGCGGGCGGCTCGCAAGCGCCGCGTCGATCTGCTCGGACGCGCCCGCGACTTCTACAGCGCCTACCTCTGGAAGTCCGACGAGGCGGCCTCGGCGCGGGAGTACCTCACCTCGCGCGGATTCGACGAGGACCTGCTTCGCAGCTATGGCGTGGGTTACGCACCCGGCTCGGGCGGTGTGCTCGCGGCACGCGCCGCCAAACAGGGATACGGTCGGCAGGACCTGGTCGACGCCGGCCTCGCGCGCGACCGCAGCGGCGGCCCGCAGGACTTCTTCGCGTCGCGGATCATGTTTCCGATCGCCGACCTGCGCGGCCAGGTGCAGGGTTTCGGTGGTCGTACGCTCGACCCGAACGAGCGTGCCAAGTACGTGAACAGCCCGGAGGGCCGTGCCTTCCAGAAGCGGCGGCTCCTGTTCGCCCTCGACCGGGCACGGGTGAACGGTGCCAAGCTCGGCTGGATCGCGGTGACCGAGGGCTACACCGACGTGCTCGCGCTCGCCAAGGCCGGCTACGACAACGCCGTCGCGTGCATGGGCACCTCGCTCACCACCGACCAGCTGCGCCTGCTGGCGCGCGCCACCGACGAGGTGCGGCTGTGCTTCGACGGCGATCGCGCCGGGCAGGAGGCGGCGTGGCGCTCGGTGGAGGCGGCGCAGGGCGTGGCGGTGCGCATCAGCGCGGTGCCGCTGCCGGCGGGCAACGATCCCGGCGATCTGGCCGGTTCGGACGCTGGCCTCGCCGCATTGCGGGCGGCGGTCGAGCAGCCCGAGTCGATGATGACCTATCTCGTGCGCAGCCGTGTCGCGCGCACCGGTCGCACCGCCGCCGAGCGGGAGGAGGCGTTCGGCGCCATCGCCACGCTGCTCGGTCGCTTCCCGGATGGGGTGGAGAAGGACGAGGCCGTGCGTCTGGCGGCCGGACTGCTGGAGCTCTCCCGACCGATGGAAGATCGCCTGCGCGCCGCGGCGGTGGCGGCAGCTCCCGGGCGCGACAACATCGCCATCGCCGTCCGACCCACCGGTGCGCTGGGCGCCGACGAGGCACGGGAACGACGCTGGCTGGCAATGGTGGTGGCGTTGCCCGATGAGGCGGCCGACATGATCTCGGCGCTTCCCGTCCACGCCTTCGACCTGCCCGAGCACCAGCGCGCATACGAGCTGCTCGCCAGCGGCACGTTCCCCGATCGCTGGCCCGACGAGCTGGCCGATCTCGGCATGGAACTGCGGGCGCTCGCCAGTGAACACGACGCCGGCGTGCCCGAGTTGCGGGAGGCCACCTACCGGCTACAGGAGCGCGCCCTGGAGCGCGACGCCAACGCCGCTCGCGAACGCGGCGACATCGCCACCTACCTGGAGAAGCGCGAGTTGCTGACGCGGCTGCGCGAGGCGATCCGGGACGCGCGGGTCTGACCGGCCCCGCCGGGCCTACCGGCGCACGAGTGCCGCCGCGCGTGCCTCGCGGCGCTCACCGTCCACCTCGGCGGTGCACCCGGCCTCGAGGTCGAACTGGTGGTTGGCGGCGTCCGGCTTGCGCGCGAGCGGGCCGATCCAGTCGATGCGCGGGGTGGGGCCGAGCACCGACGCGCGGGAGGCCCAGAACAACAGATGGGCCAGGGGGAGGGCGCCCAGGCTGATGCCCTCCGGGTAGCCGCGTGCCTCCACGTAGATGCGATGGGCGGTGAGGCAGGCGGCGAGCGCGACGGCGTCGGCGACACCCTCGCGGTCCAACTGCATCCCGAGCACCACCGCCTCCGGTTCGTAGCCCTCGTCGACGGACCCGCGCATCAGTGCCGGCCGGATGCGGGCCAGCTCGGCGCCGATGGCGGAGCCGATGGCGCTGGCGGCGGCGCGCAGTTCAGGGTCCAGCGTGTCGAGCTGGTCCTGCAGATCTTCGGAAAGGCGCAGACTCACGCGCGGCTCTGGGGGAAGCGCGGCGGGGTCTACTTGTCCGAGTGCTCCGTGAACTGGAACTCGTCGCCCTGCTGGCGCCTCTTGGTGATCCAGTACAGCGCGCCGGTCAGACCGAGCGCCGCGAGCAGTTTCTTGAGCATGTGTCCTCCAACGGTCGGGTTCGGCGGGAGGCCGTCATCGGAACCGAAGCACGACCGTGTCACGGCCGCCCACCCCGCGCGATCTGCGCCGGGACGTGTCCATTCAAACAGCGTCGTCGTGTCGAATGCAACTCCTTCGTCGCGACTGCGGGAACCGCACAGTACAGGGGAAGTCCATTGCGACGCGAACGATCTTCGACGCGGGGCGACGCGATCCTGTCCTACGCGACCCGAAGCACGACCTTGCCGACGACCGTGTTGGACGCCACCAGCTCATGCCCACGGGCGACGTCGTCGAGCGGCAGGACGGCAGCGACGATCGGTCGCAGCGTTCCGTCGGCGAAGCGGGGCATCGCCCATTCGACGAAGGCGGCGATGATCGCGCTCTTCTCGTCGACGGTGCGTCCCCGCAGGGTGCTGCCGATCACCGACACGTTGTTCGCCAACAGGCCGCCCAGGTCGACCTCCGCCGTGCGTCCGCCCAGCAGTCCGGTTAGCACGATGCGTCCGCCGCGGGCGACCGCGGCAGCATTGTCGCGCCAGTAGGCCGCGCCGATCAGGTCGAGGATCACGTCGGCGCCCCGCCCGTCGGTGAGGCGCAGCACGTCGTGCGCGAAGTGCCCGGCGTCGACCACCACGCCCTTCGCGCCAAGTTGCACGGGCAGCTCCAACCGCTCGGCGGTGCGCGAGGTGGCGATGGCCGCTGCCCCGACGGCGTGCGCGATCTGCACGGCAGCAGTGCCCACGCCGCTCGCGGCCGCGTGGACGAGGGCGGTCTCGCCGGCGTCGAGCCGCCCGAGCACGACGAGGGTGAGGTACGCCGTGAGGAACACCTCGGGGATGGCGGCTGCTTGCTCCCAGGTGAACGATTCGGGGATCGGCATCAGATGCCCGGCCGGTACGACGGCCCGCTCGGCATTGCCGCCGCCGGCGAGCAGCACCATGGCGGCGCTGCCCACCTCCACGTCGTGCACACCGCTGCCCACTGCGACCACCTCGCCCGCGGCCTCCAGTCCGAGCACGTCGGTGATGCCGGGCGGCGGGGGATAGTGCCCGTCGCGCTGCATCAGGTCGGCGCGGTTCACCGCGCTGGCCACCACGCGCAGCAGCACTTCGCCGGGGCCTGGCGTCGGCTCGGGAACGTCCGTCACCATCAGCGATTGCGGGCCGCCGGCCCCCGATGCGATCACGCCGCGCATTCGCGCTCCTTTACGATCTGCCCTCGAGCAGTGCCTTCGTCCGCCGCTGGCGTTCGGCGAACAGCCGCTCCATCATGGTGCCGCCGATCATGGCGGCGCCCAGGCGGCCGAGGGGCCCGAATGGCGGTGCGTACCTCACGCGGTCGGTCAGCCGCGCGCGGCGTGGGCCGAGCGACTCGAACCTGTGCTCGTGCCGCCAGTAGGCGAACGGCGACTGCAGCGCCACATCGATCACCGCCCGGTTCAACACGACCGCCTCCACCACGAACCGCCACGTCAACGTCATCGGGAGCGGGCGCTGCACGAACCTGATGGTGAACACGTCGCCATCGTCCAGCGGGAAGTCCCCGTCGATCGAAAGGAACCGGGTACCCGGCGAGACCTTCGGCGCGTTGCGCGTGTCGCGATGGAACGCGTAGAGCACCTCCACCGGGCAGTCGATCTCGATGGATCGCTCGAAGCTGAGCGTCTTGGCCGGTGGGCGGGGGATGGCGATCACGGGCACTCCGGGAGCAAGGGTCGGTGGCAGTAGGGGCGGTGGGAATCGAACCCACACGAGGCTTTCACCTCAACGGTGTTTGAGACCGTCGCGTCTACCGTTCCGCCACACCCCCGCGGATGCGAATCCTAGCGCCCGCGGCCGACCCGACGCGTGTCCGGCCGGCCGCGCTGACGTCAGGCTAGTGAAGGACGATGGTGCGCAGGTACGGCTCGACCTCCGCGACGGACTGCGCGAAGCGTGAGGGCGGTGCCACGAACGTGACGGTGGCCGCCCGCTTGTCGTTGAGCGTCACGATCGCGAGGAAGCGCATCTCGGGTGAGCTGCTCACCGACCCGGTGTACTCCAGCCGGATCGCCTCGTCGCCGTTGGCGAGCGTGGTCTTCTCGTTCTGCTTGACCGCGAAGTTGCTGATGAGCTTCGGGGCGTTCTTGAGGCTGAGGTCGAGGTACTGGCTCAGCGAGACGCCACCGGGAAGGTTCTCGACGATGACGTTGGTGTTGTCGCGAAAGCCGTCTTTGGCGGGTGCGGTGAACCACATCTTGGGGCTCGCCACGCTGCCCGCCTCCCAGGCCGGGTTCACGCTGATCTCGTAGGCACCGGCGGGGTCCTTGTAGAGGGTCGCACCGGCGGGTGCCCCCGACGAGCTCGACCCACCGCCGGTGTCGGTGGTCGGCGTGGTGTCGGTGCTCGGTGTGGTGTCCGTGCTGGGAGTCGTGTCGGTGGACGGCGTTGACGCGGTGGTCGCTGCGGTGGTGGCCGCGGACGTGTCCGACGTGCTGCCGCTGCCGCCGCCGCAGGCGGCCAGGCTCAGCGCGCCGGCCGTCAGGAATGGGATGAGTAGGCGCCGCAGGTTCATGCTGAAAGACCGTCCGTTCGAATGGGGGCGAAAGTACGCCGGGACTTTAGTGGTCGGCACCGCCCCACGGCTGTGGGGCGGGCTCGCATCGGTGATACGCCAGACGGGCGGTGCCTGTCACACCTCGGGCACGTCGATCCGGGCGATGCCCTCCTTCTTCGCCTGCTCCATCACTGCTTTCGCCACCGCCGGCGCGACGCTGCGGTTGAAGACGCTGGGGATGATGTACTCCTCGTTCAGCTCGTCCTCGGCGATGCACCCGGCGATGGCCTCGGCGGCGGCGACCTTCATGCCCTCGCTGATCGCCGTGGCGCCACAGTCGAGCGCGCCGCGGAAGATGCCGGGGAAGGCCAGCACGTTGTTGATCTGGTTCGGGTAGTCCGAGCGGCCCGTGGCCATGATGCGCACGTAGGGAGCGGCGACCTCCGGCATGATCTCCGGCGTCGGGTTGGCCATGGCGAACACGATCGGGTCCTTCGCCATGCGCTTGAGCTGGTCGACCTTGAAGGTGTCCGGTCCGGAGAGGCCGAGGAACATGGTCGCGCCGTCGATGACGTCATCGAGCGAGCCCTGGATGGCCTGTGGGTTGGTGTGCTCGGCGTACCACTCCTTCATCGAGTTCATGTTCTCGGTACGACCCTTGTAGATCGCTCCGCGCGTGTCGCAGCCGATGATGTTCGTGACGCCGGCGTTCATCAGGATCTTCGAGCAGGCCACGCCGGAGGCGCCGACGCCCGACACCACGACCTTCTGCTCGGCCATCGTGCCGCCGGTCAGCTTGAGGGCGTTGATGAGCGCGGCGAGCGTGACGATGGCGGTGCCGTGCTGGTCGTCGTGGAACACCGGAATGTCGAGCAGCTCCTTGAGCCGGTCCTCCACTTCGAAGCACGTCGGCGCGCCGATGTCTTCCAGGTTGATGCCGCCGAAGGCGGGGGCCAGGCGGCGGCAGATGTCGATGATCTCCTGCGGGTCGTGCGAGTCGACGCAGATGGCGTAGCTGTCGACGTTGCCGAACTCCTTGAAGAGCATCGCCTTGCCCTCCATCACCGGCATGCCGGCGGCGGCGCCGATGTCGCCCAGACCCAGCACCGCGGTGCCGTTGGTGATCACCGCAACCATGTTGCGCTTCATCGTCAGCTCGCGCGCCTGCTCGGGATCGGCGGCGATGGCCTTGCACACCTCGGCGACGCCGGGCATGTAGGCGATCGACAGATCCTCGCGCGTCTTGAGCGGGATGCGGGTGGCCATCTGGATCTTCCCGCCCTGGTGCAGCTGGAACGTGCGGTCGTTCGAGGAGACGATGGTCACGCCGTCCACTCCGCCGGCCGCGGCGACGATCTCGTCGGCGTGCTCGGGGTCGGAGGCGTTGACGACGAGGTCCCGGATCACCTTCTGCTGGTCGGCGGAGATGATGTCCACCGCGCCGATGTCGCCGCCCACGCCGTTGATCGCCGTCGCGAGCTGACCGAACAGGTCCGGCCGGCCGGCCTCAAGCTCAACGCGGATGGTGACGCTGTACTGGGCACTCGGGGTTGTCCTCGTCGACACATCAACTCCCTGATCGGCGGATTCCGTGCCCAGCAGCATATCGGCGCCCATCGGCGAGGCGCTGCGTCGTCCCACGATCGGAGACGGGTGTCGCACGAGCGGGGGCCGATTGACGAGGCCCGGCACGACTTCCAGATACCGCCCTTGGAACGCCGGACCTCGCCCACCCCGCGATCGGCAACTGAACGCACCGGACTCATCGGTGGTCAGCTCACCTGCCGACGTCGGGCCCTCCTGTCGCTATCCTCGGCCGCGTGGAAGTCGCCGACGAGCCCGAGGTCCAGCGCAGCCAGGACGAAACCGGCGGAACCCTCATGCTGGTGGACGGCAACAGCCTGGCCTACCGGGCGTTCTTCGCGCTGCCGGACACCATCTCCACGCAGGACGGCTTTCCCACCAACGCCCTCTACGGCCTGGCGGCGATGATGATGAAGGTACTCGCCGAGGAGCGGCCGGGGCGGCTCGTGGTGGCCTGGGACGCGCCCGGACCGACCTTCCGCCACGATGCCTACAAGGAGTACAAGGCGGGCCGCTCAGCCACGCCGGACCTGTTGCGCGAGCAGTCGCCGCAGTTTCGTCCGCTGATGGAGGCGTTCGGTGCGGTCAACACCGAGCTGCGCGGGTATGAGGCCGACGACATCATCGGCACGCTGGCCAAGCGCGCCGAGGCGGCGGGGCAGACGGTCACCATCCTCACGGGCGACCGCGACTCGTTCCAGCTGGTGAGCGACCACGTGAGCGTGTTGGCGACCGGGCGCGGCGTGACCGACACCACCCGCTACACGCCGGACAAGGTGGTGGAGCGCTACGGCATCGGTCCCGAGCTCATGACCGACTTTCGTGGAATGGTGGGCGACAACTCCGACAACCTGCCCGGCGTGCCCGGGATCGGCGAGAAGACCGCCACGCAACTGCTGGTGAAGTACGGCGACCTGGAGGCGGTGCTTGCCCACGCCGGCGAGCAGTCGCCCAAGCGCAAGGAGAACCTGATCGCGTCGGCCGACGACGCGCGGCGCACCCGCGACCTGTCGGTGATCGACATCGACGCGCCGGTCGCGATCGACCTGGAGGACGTGCCGCCGCTCGAGCTGGGACCCGAACGTCGCGCCGCGCTGGAGGAGTACTTCGGTCGGTTCGAGTTCGGCAGCCTGGCGCGCCGGTTGGGTGAGCTGGTGGAGGGGCCCGCGGCGGCGACCCCGCCTCCCGCGGTCGTGATGCCGCTGGATGTGGTGACCTGTCATGCGGCGGAGCTGCCGATGATCCTGGCCGGGCTCGACGGCCCGCTCGCCGTGGCCGCATCCGACGGTGGCTGGGCGGTGTGTGCCGAACCGCCCAGGGTGCTGGCAGGCGAGCTGGATGATCCGGCTGCCCTCGCGGCGGCACTCGCCGGCCGCACGCTCATTGCCCATGACTTCAAGTCGCTGCCGCCTGGCCTGGCGTCGGAGCTCGAGCCGAGCCACGACACGATGGTGGCGGCCTACCTGCTGGAGCCGCGTCGGCGCGACTACGAGCTCGACAAGCTGGCCGCCGACATCGGGGTGGGTGTCACGGGTCCCGAAGACGCCTACGTGCGCGCGGCGGCCCTGGCCTTCATGGTCGCGCAGCGGCAGGCGGAGCGCCTGGGGCCGGAGGGGTTGACGCCGCTCTTCCGCGATATCGAGCTGCCCCTCGTCGCGGTGCTGGCCGACATGGAGCGCATCGGCGTGATGCTCGACACGCACCGGCTGGGTGAGATCGCCGCGCGCGTGCGCGATCGCATCGACGAGCTGCGCGACCAGATCTGGGAGCAGGCGGGCGAGCAGTTCGTGATCGACTCGCCGAAGCAGTTGGGGCACGTGCTGTTCGAGGTGTTGGGGCTGCCGACGTTCCGCAAGGGCAAGACTGGTTGGTCGACCGACCGCAAGGTGCTGCGCCTGTTGGAGGGCAAGCACCCGATCATCAGCCTGCTGGGCGAGTATCGGGAGCTGACGAAGCTCGACTCCACCTACCTGGCGGCGCTGCCGGTCCTCGTCGACGGCGAGAGCCGGTTGCACACGACCTTCAACCAGACGGTCGCCGAGACCGGCCGCCTGTCGTCGGTGAACCCCAACCTGCAGAACATCCCGGTGCGTACGCCGCTGGGCCGCGAGATCCGCGATGCGTTCGTGGCGCCGGAGGGGTGGAAGCTCGCGAGCTTCGACTACAGCCAGGTGGAGCTGCGCATCCTCGCCCACTGTTCCGGCGAGCCGACGCTGGCCGCGGCGTACCGCACCGGTGAGGACGTGCATCGGGCGACCGCGGCCGAGGTGTTCGGCATGGATCCCGCCGACGTCGACCGCCAGACGCGCGACCGGGCGAAGGCCGTGAACTTCGGGATCATCTACGGCATCAGCGCGTTCGGGCTGGCCGACCAGCTGGGCATCGACCGCGACGAGGCGCAGGCCTACATCGACACCTACCTGGCGCGCTACCCGCGGGTGCGCAGCTTCATCGACTCGACGGTGGCGGCCGCGGCGCAGGACGGCTACGTCACGACCCTCCTCGGTCGCCGCCGCCCGATCCCGGAGCTGCATGGCCGCACGGTGCAGCAGCGCAATCTGGGCGAGCGGCTGGCGGTGAACACCGTGATCCAGGGCACCGCCGCCGACATCATCAAGATCGCGATGGTGCGGGCGCACGGCGCCCTGGCGGCCGCCGGACTCCGCAGCCGACTGGTGCTGCAGATCCACGACGAGCTCCTCGTGGAGGTGCCGAAGGACGAGGTGGCGCAGGCCACGACGATCGTGAAGGACGCGATGGTCGGCGCCTACGCCCTCGACCCGCCCCTGGTCGTGGACGTCGGCGTCGGCGACACCTGGCTGCAGGCGAAGTCGTAGGTGCTGGATCTCGCGGCCGGGATCGAGGTGGCGAGCACGACGTCGAGTCGCGAACCCACCTGATGGCGGCCGCAGACCGCGAACAGAACCCCGGCGAACAGCTGATGGAGCGCCGGCCATCTTCTCGACGAGGCCGACGTAATGGCATCTCGGAGGACCCTACGGTCCGCAGTTGATGCCAGGGCCGCGAGCACCCCGCGTGTGCGCGCTCAGTTCACGTCGATGTGAACGAGGTCGATCTGCGTGGTGATCGCCGCGCCGCGTGGGGCGACCGAGAACCGCAGTCGCAGATCGCCAACCCGGGTGGTCGGGGTGAAACCCAGCGAGGTCAGGGCGATCGACTGCGTGACGTCGGTGTTGGCTGCGGTCGGCGCGGTCAACGTGAACGGCGTCCAGGTCGTGCCTGCGTCGGCCGATGCCAGCAGCGTGAAACGGCTGCCCGCGCCGGGAACGGTCGTCGTGCGGAACACGATGCGGGCCATGACGGCGGTGACGGCCTCACCGCCCGCGAGCGTCGGGTTGCGCGGCGTGAACTCCACGTAGCCGGGGTCGCCCTCCCCCCAGGTCGCTCCGCCGTCGGAGGTCAGGATGATCGACGGGGCGTCCGAGACGGCGATGCAGCGGGAAGCGTCGACACACGACAAGCCGTAGTAGTTGGCCATCGGGACCGACATCGCGACCCAGGTGACTCCGCCGTCGGTGGTCTTGCGCAGCTCGCCAGCGTCGCCGGCGAGGTACCCGACCGTGGCGTTCAGCATGCTCACCCGCCAGACCGACTGCGTGGTGCCCGTCGACTGGGCCGTCCAGGTCGTGCCGCCGTTGGACGTCGTGCGGACGACACCGCCCGTGCCCGAGATCCAGCACTGCGTCGAGCTCACGCAGCTGAGACCCAGCAGCTGGGACGTCACGCCTGAGGTCTGTGCGGTCCAGGTGCCCCCGCCATTGGTCGTCTTGAGCACGGTGCCGCCCGCACCGACAACCCAGCAGAGCGTTGTGCTCACGCAGTCGACGTCCCACAGCGCCTGCGTCGTGCCGGAGGTCTGGCCCACCCAGGTCGCACCGCCGTTCGTCGTCGCGCGGATCACGCCGCCGTTTCCGACCGCCCGACAGGTGGTGGCGCTGACGCAGTCGATGTCCCAGAGCCCCTGCGTCGTGCCCGAGGTCTGGGCGGCCCAGGTCGTGCCGCCATTGGTGGTG